>Ga0302325_10011632_pt1 | contig 18938 bp, 16 predicted proteins | sample Palsa_T0_2_FD_201948 | JGI IMG/M metagenome (GOLD analysis project Ga0302325, IMG submission 201948) | Peat permafrost microbial communities from Stordalen Mire near Abisko, Sweden - Palsa_T0_2 | ecosystem: Environmental > Terrestrial > Soil > Palsa > Peat permafrost | place: Sweden: Abisko...
CCACCGGCCCGTAAAGCAGGCGCACGCACGAACGCGGCGGCAGTCTAAGTGAGCGTGATTTTCGTTCGGTGACCGGTGACGCACCCGGATAGGGCCGGATGCCCTACACGTCCACGCTCGCCGTCAGCGCGTTGTCCTGGATGAACTCGCGGCGCGGCTCGACCACGTCGCCCATCAGCTTGGTGAAGATGTCGTCGGCCTCGTCGACCTCCTTGACCTTCACCTGCATCAGCGAGCGTGCATTGGTGTCGAGCGTTGTCTCCCACAGCTGGCCGGGGTTCATCTCGCCGAGGCCCTTGTAGCGCTGCAGGGTGACGCTCTTGCGGCCCATGGCGATCACCGCCTCGAACAGGCCGACCGGGCCGTGGATCGCAGTTTCCTCGCCGCGGCGGCGCAATGTGCCGGGGCGCGGATAGACTTCCTGGAGCGACAGCGCCAGTTCGTCGAGCTTGCGGGCGTCGGCGGAGCCGAGCAGCGCGTGGTCGATCGCGGCGACTTCCTTGACGCCGCGCACGGTGCGCTCCAGCACGAAGCCTTCGCCTTCGAGGAAGCGGCCGGCCCAGCCGCGCTCGGTTTCCTCCGACAGCGCGTCGAGCCGGCGGGCGATATAGGCGGCGGCCTGCAGGCCCTTGTCCGGGTCGCCGAAAATCGCAGGGTTGAGCACGCCGGCGATGGCGGCCTGCTCGACGGCCTTGCGGTTGTAGCGGCTGTGCAGGCCGACCAGGATGTTGCGCACGACCCGGGCGTCCTCGACCAGCCTGAGCAGGTCGGCTCCGGCGCGTTCCTCGCCGGAACTGAGCCTGAACACCGCCTCCTCGATGCCGCCGGCGATGAGATAGTTCTCCAGCGCCCGCTCGTCCTTGAGATACTGCTCCGACTTGCCGCGCGCGACCTTGTAGAGCGGCGGCTGGGCGATATAGAGATGGCCGCGGTCGATGATCTCGCGCATCTGGCGATAGAAGAAGGTCAGCAGCAGAGTGCGGATGTGGGCGCCGTCGACGTCGGCGTCGGTCATGATGATGATCTTGTGGTAGCGCAGCTTGTCGGCGTTGAACTCTTCGCTGATGCCGGCGCCGAGCGCGGTGATCAGGGTGCCGATTTCCTGGCTCGACAGCATCTTGTCCATGCGCACCCGCTCGACGTTCAGGATCTTGCCGCGCAGCGGCAAAACGGCCTGGAATTCGCGGTTGCGGCCCTGCTTGGCGGAGCCGCCGGCGGAATCGCCCTCGACGATGAAGATCTCGGACTTCGCCGGATCGCGCTCCTGGCAGTCGGCGAGCTTGCCCGGCAGCGACGCCACGCCGAGCGCGCTCTTGCGCGTCATCTCGCGTGCCTTGCGGGCGGCTTCGCGGGCGGCGGCCGCCTGGATGACCTTGCCGACGATGACCTTGGCTTCGCTCGGGTGCTCCTCGAACCAGGCGGCGAGCGCCTCGTTGAGCACGCCCTCGACCACCGGGCGGACCTCGGAGGAAACCAGCTTGTCCTTGGTCTGGGACGAGAATTTGGGATCCGGCACCTTGATCGACAGCACCGCGGTCAGGCCCTCGCGGCAGTCGTCGCCGGTGAGCGCGACCTTCTCCTTGCGGGCGATGCCGCTGGTCTCCGCGTAACCCGTCACCTGGCGCGTCAACGCGCCGCGGAAGCCGGCGAGATGGGTGCCGCCGTCGCGCTGCGGGATGTTGTTGGTGAAGCACAGCACGGCCTCGTGGTAGCCGTCGTTCCACCACATCGCGCATTCGACGCCGGTGCCGTCGCGCTCGGCGCTGACCACGATCGGTTTCGGCACCAGCGGCGTCTTGTTGCGGTCGAGATATCTCACGAACGCTTCGACGCCGCCCTCGTAGACCATCTCCTCGCGCTTCTCGACGGCATGGCGCTGGTCGGACAGCACGATGCGGACGCCCGAATTGAGGAACGCCAGTTCGCGCAGGCGGTGCTCCAGCGTCGCCCAGTCGAATTCGGTCATGGTGAAGGTCTGCTTGGAGGGCAGGAACGTCACCTCGGTGCCGCGCCGGTCGAACGCGGGGCCGATGTCGGCGAGCGGGGCGACCGCCTCGCCGTCGTGGAACTCGATCACGGATTCGCGGCCGTCGCGCCAGATCGTGAGCTTGAGCATGCTCGATAGCGCGTTGACGACGGAGACGCCGACGCCGTGCAGCCCGCCCGACACCTTGTAGGAGTTCTGGTCGAATTTCCCGCCGGCATGGAGCTGGGTCATGATGACCTCGGCGGCCGACACGCCCTCGCTGTGCATCTCGGTCGGAATGCCGCGGCCGTCGTCGCGCACCGTGCAGGACCCGTCCGGATTGAGGGCGACGGTGACTTCCTTGGCGTAGCCCGCGAGGGCCTCGTCGATGGCGTTGTCGACGACCTCATAGACCATGTGATGCAGGCCCGAGCCGTCATCGGTGTCGCCGATATACATGCCGGGGCGCTTGCGGACGGCATCGAGGCCCTTGAGGACCTTGATGCTGTCGGCGCCATAGTCGGAGGCGTCTGACCTGCGGGCGGGCTCAGCCATGAAAAGGGTTCGAATCTCTATCGGAACAGCACTTTATCCCGCTGTTCCTGTGACATGAATCGGCACCGCCGTACAGCGCAAAGTGATGTACTTTAAGTGGTTGTTCCCCAAGCAAATTTCAAGGCCGTATCACGGCTCCTCAAAGGCTTTTGCCGCACCGCGAAAATGCGGTTGCGGCAAGGGCTATGCGACGGCTCCCGCAACCGTCTTTCCTGCCTCGCTCACGCCCCGGTTCAGGCCCCGCGCGGTGTCGCCCGGCCCGGGCTCACGTCGAAGATTTTGGCGCCGCCGGCCACATCGGCAAACGCGGCGGGATCCGCGCCGGTCATCCAGACCTGGGCGCCGAGCCGCCCGAGCGCGGTGAACAGCGCCGCGCGCCGGACCGGATCGAGATGCGCCACCACCTCGTCGAGCAGGATCACCGGCGCCGCACCGGTCATGTCGGCGACGAGGGCGGCATGGGCGAGCACGAGGCCGATCAGGAGCGCCTTCTGCTCGCCGGTGGATGCATCGCGCGCCGCGATCGCCTTGGGCTCGTAATAGACGGCGAGATCGGTGAGATGGGGCCCGTCGAGGGTGCGCCCGGCGCTGGCATCGCGGGCACGATTGTTGCGGAGCACGGCGCGGTAGCGGTCCTCCACCTCTACGGCGGGTTCGGCCAGCACCATCGTCTCCATCCAGCCTTCGAGCGCAATTTCGGCCGACGGAAACGCGGTTTCCGCGGCCCGCCGCGTGGCGAGCGCGGCCGCGAGCCGCCGCACCGTCTCGGCACGCGCGGCGGCGACGGCGACCGCGATCTCCGCGGTCTCGTGCTCGGCGGCGTCGAGCCAATGGGCATCGGGGCGCGGGCTTTCCAGCAGCCGGTTGCGCGAGCGCAGCGCGCGCTCGAGCGCTGACACCCGCGCACCATGGGCGGCATCGACCGCGAGCACCAGGCGATCGAGGAAGCGCCGCCGGTCCGAGCCGGGTCCGGCGAACAATTGGTCCATCGCCGGGACCAGCCAGATCACCCGGACGTGGTCGGCGAACGCCGCCGCCGAGCCCGACGGCTCCCGGTCGATCCGATATTTGCGCGCCGGCGCGGTCTCCGCGCACCCGGGCGGCTCGATGCCGGTGCCGAGCGTGGCGAGGCCGAGCATGCCGTCGACCTCGGCCGACACCGCCCACGATCCGTCACCCTCGTTGAAGGCGAGTTCGCCGCTCTCGGCGCGCCGCAGCCCGCGACCCGGCGACAGCAGCGAGATCGCCTCCAGCAGATTGGTCTTGCCGGCGCCGTTGGGCCCGATCAGCACCACGAGGTCGCCGGCGACGGCGACGGAAGCGGCGTGGTAGCTGCGAAAATTGGAGAGCGTCAGTCGGCAGATGCGGGCGTTCACGAACTCGGCCTCATGAACCCGGCGTCCGGTCCCGCCGCGGCGGCAGACGGCGCAAGGCTTCCAGCGCCTATACCCGCATCGGCATCAGCACATAGGTGGCGCCCTTGGCCTCCTTGTCCTGGATCAGGGTGGGGGAGCCGGGGTCGGCGAGCTTGAGCAGAGCGGTGTCGCCTTCGAGCTGGGCGGCGATGTCGAGCAGATAGCGCGAGTTGAAGCCGATATCGAGCGGGTCGGCGTCGTAGCCGACCTCGAGCTCCTCGGTGGCACTGCCGGAATCCGGGTTGGTCACCGAAAGCACCAGGCGCCCCGCCGATAACGACAGCTTGACCGCCCGGCCGCGCTCGCTCGCCACCGTGGAGACGCGGTCGACCGCCTGCTCGAAGTCGCGCTTGGAGACCTCGAGCTGCTTGTCGTTGCCGAGCGGGATCACCCTTCCATAATCCGGGAAGGTGCCGTCGATCAGCTTGGAGGTCAGCACGACGGCATCATGGGTGAAGCGGATTTTCGACTGCGACAGCTCGATTGCGATCTCGCCTTCGACGCCGTCGATCAGGCGCTGCACCTCGCCGACGGTCTTTCGCGGCACGATCACCCCCGGCATGCCCTCGGCGCCGGCCGGCGCTTCGAGATCGAACTGGGCGAGGCGGTGGCCGTCGGTCGCCACCGCCCGCAGTACCAGTGCTTTGCCGGCCCCCGCGGTGTGGAGATAAATGCCGTTGAGATAGTAGCGGGTCTCCTCGGTCGAGATTGCGAACTGGGTCTTGTCGATCATGCGCTTGAGGGCGGCGGCGGGGAGGGCGAATTTGTGCGTCATGTCGCCGGCGGCGAGATCTGGGAAGTCGCTCTCCGGCAGGGTCTGCAGCGTGAAGCGGGAGCGGCCGGCGCGGATCGACATCACCGCCCGGTCGCCGGCGGCCTCCAGCACGATCTGGGCGCCGTCCGGCAGCTTGCGTACGATCTCGTAGAACATGTGCGCGGGAACCGTGATGACGCCGGCCGGACTGACTTCGGCGGCGACGGTTTCGATCACCTCGAGGTCGAGATCGGTCGCCTTGAAGGCGAGCTTGGAGCGTTCGGCGCGCATCAGCACGTTGGCCAGGATCGGAATGGTGTTGCGCCGCTCGACCACGCGATGAACGTGGGACAGCGATCTCAGAAGCTCGGAGCGTTCGACCGTGACCTTCATGGGAAATCCTGCGCGGTATGAGCTTGCCCGGCGAAGGGAGGGACACCGGTTCCAGCGCGCCGTCAGGCTGAGTGGATACCGTTCAGCCGCCCCGGCCGCGCGCCCGACCCGGAGATTCGGACGCGCTCAGGACGTGAGACCGGATAGCACTTTTGCGCCGGGTGCGCTCCAGAAAATGCATCAATATCAACAAACCGGAACCGCGGACCACCCGGTGCCGGCCTGAACCGCGGCTCATTCCTGCAATTGGCTTTTCAGGGACTCGATTTCGGCGGCCAATGTGTTGTCGGTGCCGATCAGGCCCTCGATCTTGCGCACCGCGTGGAGCACCGTGGTGTGGTCGCGTCCGCCGAACCGGCGGCCGATCTCCGGCAGCGAGCGCAGCGTCAGGGTCTTGGCCAGGTACATGGCGATCTGGCGCGGGCGGACCACATTGGCGGTGCGGCGCGACGACAACAGGTCGCTGCGGCTGACATTGTAGTGGCGTGCGACGATGCGCTGGATGTCCTCGATGCGCACCCGCTTGAGCTCCAGCGGGCGGACCAGGTCGCGCAACTCGCGCTCGGCGAGTTCCATGGTGATGGGATGGCTGGTCAGCTTGCTGTGGGCGAGCAGCCGGTTGAGCGCACCTTCGAGGTCGCGCCCGTTATGGGTGACCGAGCGCGAGATATAGGCGAGCACCGGCTCCGGCACCGTGAAGCCGGGGTGATGGGCGCGAGCCGCCACCACCCGGGCGGAGAGGATTTCGAGCCGCAGCTCCTCGTCCAGCGCGCCGATCTCCACTGCGAGCCCACCCGCCAGCCGCGAGCGCATGCGTTCGTCGAGGCTTTCCAGCTCGGTCGGCGGACGGTCGGCGGCCACCACGACCTGGCGGCCGCCATCGAGCAGCGAATTGAGGGTATGGGAGAATTCCGCCTGGCTGTTCTTGCCCTGGAGGAATTGGAGGTCGTCGATCACCAGCACCTCGATGCCGCGCAGAGCGTCCTTGAAGGCGAGCGCGGTCTGGCTGCGCAGCGCCGAGGCGAAGCCGAACATGAAGCGCTCGGCGGTGAGATAGAGCGCGGTCCGTTCGCCGCCGGCGTTGGTCTTCAAGGCGATCGCCTGGAGCAGGTGGGTCTTGCCGAGCCCGACCCCGGCATGGACGAACAGCGGATTGAACATCACGGGATCGTTGCGCCGCCCCATCGCCACCTGCTTGGCGGCGGCATGGGCAAGCGTGTTGGAGCGTCCAACCACGAAGGACTCGAACGTGAGCCGGGGATCGAGGGGAGATCCGCCATGAGAATCATGGATGGCAGATCCGGGCGAGGCGAGCGCCTTGATGTCGGTTCTGTGATGGCCGGCGTCGCGTTTTTCCGCCGCGGCGGCGGCCTGGGTCGTCGCGCAAGGTATCGCGATGCGCAGTACACCCGAGCGGACCGAGAGGTCGATGCGCCGCACAGTCGGGCGCTCGGCCTGCCAGCACGCCAGCAGCCGCTCGCTGTAGTGGGACTGGATCCAGCTTTTCAGAAACCGGGTGGGCACCGAGATGCGGGCGGTTTCGAGGTCCAGGCTCTCGAGCTCCATGCGCGCAAACCAACTCGTGTAGATGGCTTCGCCGAGTTCGGCGTGAAGCCGTTTCTTCACACGAGACCAGCATTCGTCGGGAACGTCCGGCATTGCGGCTTTCTCGTCGGGATCTCTGCGCCGATACGGACGCGGCAATTCGGAGACGGGAGACGGCGATGCCGGCCTGTCCGCCAATGCGGACGGCTGAGGCCCAGAAATGATGGGATTCATCGGACGCTGGAAACCAGATTGAGATCGTCTGTCCGGCCTGCCCTGTCCTGTGGCTGGCGCATGATTGACTGTGGCGGTACGGAAACAGGACCGGCGTTGTTCGCTTTCAGGCTGCGAAACAGGGAGGGCACTACCTCGGTTACGCTCGATCCAAAATTTTGCCTTGAAAATCCCATAATGGCCCCTCTGTTGCCGCAATACATCTCAAAGCGTTCCAAAGGAACGTTTTGGACATCCGAAGGCTTACCGTGATCCTTCGACAGCCGTCTAGGCAATGGAAAGACTTAGCACAGTTTTCGTTCCTTCAAGTCTTCAATTGCTCACGACTATACTTAAAGATTCCCGGAAAGACGCCTCGCGATCTCATTGTCGATGAGAGCCGAACGCGACGAATACAAGAGAAAACCGGAGAGCCGGAGTGCCATCAAAATACACGTCCACCTCCAGTGTAGCAACGGCCTTGATCTTGCCGCGATCGGCCGTCCCAATTGACGCCACGGCAACCGATTTGCGACCGTTCTGCTCGATAATTGCAAAGGCCTGAATTCGCAGCCTTAATTGCCGAGAGCCCGTCTTCGATGCGATGCGCGCAGCGCGCTGCCGACATTAAATACCTATTAAGATGACGCTTTGGGGCTGTGGGGATTTCCAACCGCCGGCCGACACTATCTCGTCAACTCATTGTTATAAAAGTCGTTTTCCTGGGCGATTACGACGGGTAACCCAAGCCCTTGACAGCGCTGAAATGCGGTTTCGGCGCTGCACCCAGAGCGCTATGACGCCTTTGCATCAACTATGTGACATTCTCGCAACAACTATATGATGAAATTTTTGGTGACGCTCGCGGGAGAAATGCACCCGATCTGCCAGGGAACAACGCCTGAGGCTTGCGGGATACAGGAGCGCTGAAATTCGCCTGTTGGAACGGCTCGTCGGCCTACGGGTTTGTGGTCCCAAACCGATAGTGATCCGAAAGCCGCTGGCTCAGGCCGGCTCAGGCGCAGAATCCGAGAGATCCGGACGCCGATCCGACTTGATCCGAGCGCATCCCGCCCGCAAGCGATCAGCCGAGCTTGGCGATCCGGTGGGTCAGGCGCGACACCTTCCGGCTCGCCGTCTTCTTGTGGACGATGCCATTGCGGGCGGCGCGCATCAGCGCCGGCTCGGCGGCGACCAGCGCCGCCTGGGCGGCCGCCTTGTCGCCGGTCGAAATGGCATCCTCGACGACGCGCAGCGAGCTGCGCATGCGTGTCCGCCGCGCCTTGTTGACTGCGGTGCGGTGCGCGATCTTGCGCGTGGCCTTCTTGGCCGATTTCGTGTTGGCCATTGATGTTCCGTGGCTTCGCCAGTGGCGGAAAAAAGCAGCGGCGGCGTGAACCGCCGCCGGATTGGCGACGCTTATAGTGGGGCGACGGGAAGGCGTCAACGCGCTCGTGCGGGCGGCGAGCCTGATCCCCGTCGGGAGGCCCCGTCACGCCACCCGCTTTGCCCGCGCCTGATCGTACCCGGCGACGACCGCCGCACGGTCGGCCGCAGAGAACGCGGCGAGCGGCGGCATCACCCGCGCCCAGGCCTGGTCGCCATGGATGTGGCCGAGCAGCGATTTGATGCCCGGCACCAGCGGCCGGCCTTCGAACAGCTTGCGGATCGTCACCGCCGCTTCCAGCGCAGCCGCATCGCCGTGATGGAAGGCGCGGGCGCACAGATCGGCATTGAGATTGGCGGTCGCCGAAATGCAGCCCGCGAAGGCCCCGCCGCGCGCCTCCAGGAGCGCCGCTTCGGTCGAGGGAAACACATGGAAGCCGGGATCGATCGCCGCGGCCTCGCGGGCATAGGCCATGTCGCCGGACGAATCTTTGAGGCCGAGGATGCGGGCACCGTAGGCTTCGCGCAGCCGGCGGATCAGTCTGGGCTGCCAGGGCAGGCCGGACAATTGCGGGTAGTGGTAGAGATAGATAGGGATCGGCTGGTCCGCCGTCGCCGCGACGATGGTGCCGATATAGGCGGCGAGCCCGTCATCCGGTACGCCCTTGTAGTAGAACGGCGGCAGCACCAGCGCGCCGGCGAAGCCGAGTTCGGCCGCATGGCGGGTCAGCGCTACCGCGTCGGCGGTCGCCGCCGCTCCGGTTCCCACCATCATGCTTTCCAGCGGCAGGCCGGCGGCGCGGTAGGCGTTCATCACCGTCTTGCGCTGAGCGAGAGAGAACGAGGTCGCCTCTCCGGTGGTGCCGAGCACATTGAGGCCGTCGCAGCCGTTGCCGAGGAGAAAATGCGCGAGTGCGGTGGCGCGGCCGCAATCGGGTTCGCCGTTGTCGTCGATCGCGGTCGCGATCGCTGCGATGACTCCGCGAAGGGCTTGCTTGGTCATGTCGGTCTCCACAAAGCTGGCACGATCATGCGTCGGGCGCGGTTTACCCGCTGATGCCGTAGGCGGCCAGCGCCGCCATGTTGACGAGATCGCTGTCCTTGGCCGCGAGGCCGACGATCTGCACCGAGCGGTCGAGCCCGACCAGCAGCGGGCCGATCACCGTGGCGCCGCCGAGTTCCTGCAGCATCTTGGTGGAGATCGCGGCCGAGTGGAAGGCCGGCATGACCAGCACATTGGCCGGGCCCGACAGGCGGCAGAACGGGTAGGACGCCATCAAGTCGGGATTGAGCGCCACGTCCGCCGCCATCTCGCCGTCATACTCGAAATCGACGCGGCGCTGGTCGAGGATCCGCACCGCCTCCTGCACCCGCGCCGCGCGGTCGCCGGGCGGACGTCCGAACGTCGCGAAAGCGAGCAGCGCCAGCCGCGGCTCGTAGCCCAGCTTGCGGGCGACCGAGGCCGCCTCGATGGAAATCTCGGCGAGATCCTCGGCGTTCGGCATCTCGGTGACGGCGGTGTCGGCGACCAGCACCGTGCGCCCGCGCGCCAGCACCAGGGATACGCCCATCACGCGGTGGCCGGGTTTGGGATCGATGCACTGCCGCACGTCCTCGAGCACCCCGGAGAAGCTGCGGGTCACGCCGGTGACCATGGCGTCGGCATCGCCCAGCGACACCATGCAGGCGGCGAAGTGATTGCGGTCCTGGTTGACCAGGCGCTGGCAATCGCGCGGCAGATAACCTTTGCGCTGCAGGCGTTCGTACAGATGCGCGGCGTAGGCGGCATTGCGCTTGGAGAGCCGGGCATTGTGGATTTCGATGCCGTTGCCGAATTCGATGCCGGCGATCCTGGCGGTCTCGCGCACGCGATCCTCGCGCCCCACCAGCACGGCGGTGCCGAGCCCCTGATGGACGAAGCTCGCGGCGGCGCGGATCACCGGCTCCTCCTCGCCTTCGGCGAACACCACGCGCCTGGGCTCGCGCCGCAGCCGCGCGAAGATGCGCGCCAGCATGCCGGCGACGGGATCGCGGCGCGAGCGCAATTGCTCGCGATAGGTCGGCAGATCCACGATCGGCTTGCGCGCGACCCCGGTATCCATCGCCGCCACCGCGATCGCCGGCGGCACCGCATAGATGAGACGGGGATCGAACGGCACCGGAATGATGTAGTCGCGCCCGAATTTGGGCCGCGCCCCATAGGCGGTGGCGACTTCGTCGGGAACGTCCTCGCGGGCGAGATCGGCGAGCGCGTGGGCGGCGGCGATCTTCATCTCCATGTTGATGGTGGTGGCGCGGACGTCGAGGGCGCCGCGGAAGATATAGGGGAATCCGAGCACGTTGTTGATCTGATTCGGGTAGTCGGAACGCCCGGTCGCCATGATGGCGTCGTCGCGGACCTCGGCGACCTCTTCCGGCGTGATTTCCGGATCGGGATTGGCCATGGCGAAGATGATCGGGTTGGGCGCCATCACCTTCACCATCTCCTTGGTGACCGCGCCCTTGACCGACAGGCCGAAGAACACGTCGGCACCCTCCATGGCTTCGGCCAGCGTCCGCGCCGACGTCTTCACGGCGGCGGCGGATTTCCACTGGTTCATGCCTTCGGTGCGCCCTTCATAGATGACGCCCTTGGTGTCGCACAGGATCAGGTTCTCGGGCCGGAAGCCGATCGCGCGCAGCAGCTCGAGGCAGGCGATTCCGGCGGCGCCGGCGCCGTTGCAGACGAGCTTGGTGGTGGCGATCTCCCGGCCGGTGAGATAGAGCGCATTGAGCAGGCCCGCCGAGGCGATGATGGCGGTGCCGTGCTGGTCGTCGTGGAACACCGGAATGTCGAGCAATTCGCGCAGCCGCTGCTCGACGATGAAGCACTCCGGCGCCTTGATGTCCTCCAGGTTGATGCCGCCCCAGCTCTTGCCCAGCACCTTGACGCAGTTGATGATCTCGTCCGGATCCTCCGACGAGATTTCGAGATCGATGGAATCGATGTCGGCGAAGCGCTTGAACAGGACCGCCTTGCCCTCCATCACCGGCTTTGCCGCCAGCGCTCCGAGATTGCCGAGGCCGAGGATGGCGGTGCCGTTGGTGATCACGGCGACGAAATTGCCCTTGGTGGTGTAGTCGAAGGCCAGCGACTCGTCCGCGGCGATCGCGAGCACCGGCACGGCGACACCCGGCGAATAGGCGAGCGAGAGGTCGCGCTGGGTCGCCATCGGCTTGGTCGCCACCACCTCGAGCTTGCCGGGGCGCGGATGGCTGTGAAACAGCAAGGCTTCCTGATCGGTGAAGGTCGGCCGATGGTTGGCCTTGGGGGGTTTGGCAGCCATTGCTACTCCTCGTGCCCGGGTTCGGCGGGGCGGCGGAACTTACCGGAATGGGTGGTGATTGCTCAAGACGCCTCGCAGGCCGGCGTGCTGCGATGCCGAGCGGAGTCGAAACCGGACGAACCGAGTTGAACCTTGCGCCGCGCCGGGGTAAGCCGGAGCGGCCAATCCATCCTCATTGATCCGCGACGGCCCGCCATGTTCCGCTTCTTCTTTCGCGCCATCGGCTTCATCTTCCTGGCCGTGGGCTTTGTGTTTTTCGTCTATGACGGCACCAAGTCGATTGCCGGCAATGCGTTGTTCTATACGCCGCTGAGCGACACCTGGAATTCGGTTCATGCGGCGAGCCTGCAGCAGTTGCAGCCGGTGATCGAGCACTATGGCGGGAAGCTCGCGTGGGACCAGGTCGCACGGTGGATTCTCGCAGCCCCGACTTTTGCCGTGTTCGGGGTGATCGGATCGCTACTGGTGCTGATCGGCCGCAAGCCGAAGCCGCTGATCGGCTACGACCGCTGACGCGGCCGCCACGAGCGCGCGCTCACTTGAGCACTTCGACCCCCGCCATGCAGGTCTGCAGGTCCTGCGACCCGGCGCCGCCGCTGCAGCCGATGGCGCCGACGATCTTGCCGCCGAGCACGAGCGGCACGCCGCCCCGCGACCCGATCATGCCGTCGAGCGTCATCTGGTAGACGAATTCGAAGCCCTTGCCGAGGTTGTCCTCGAACGCCTTGGTGGGGCGGCGGAAGATCGCGGCGGTCCGCGCCTTGTGCTGGGCGATGGCGACGGAGGCGTATTGGGTGTTGTCCATCTTCTCGAAATAGACGAGATCGCCGGTCGGGCCGACCACCGCGACCGCCATGAACCAGTTGTTCTTCCTGGCCTCCGCCACCGCCGCATCGGCGGCCTTGCGGGAGAGTTCGAGATTGATCGTCTCGCCATAGGGTGGCGTGCCTGGAGGCGCCTGCGCGAACGCCGGCGCGCCGAGCAGCATCGACACCGCCATCAGCAACCCTGAAAAAACCACTCTGGACATGGATGTCCTCCCACGATTTTTTTGCTTGGCCGAAATGCGCCTGATGAGGCCGGGGGGCCGGCGCGGGCGGAGCATAGGGCGTCGGCCACGGCTGCGAAACAGAAATGTTCGCCGCAAAAATGTTCACCGCCGCCTCCCGGCGGCGTGACCGCGGGCGAGTGCAAGCGGGCCGAGACGTGATGTGACGGCGGATGCGAAATCGCGCGCCTGCGCTTATATTTGCGTCATCCACTCACATCGGGAGACCGACCATGTTCATGTCCAGGAAGAAGCCGGAGATGCCGACCGCGGCGACGGCGCTCAAGGGCCGCGCCGAGCCGATCGCCCCGGCCTCGAACCATTTCGTCAATGGCCGGCCGCTCGAGGGACCGTGGCCGCAAGGCCTCGAGACCGCGATGTTCGGCATGGGCTGCTTCTGGGGCGCCGAGCGCAAATTCTGGGAATTGGGCGACGGCATCTACACCACCGCGGTCGGCTATGCCGGCGGCCTCACGCCCAACCCGACCTACCGCGAGGTCTGCAGCGGCGAAACCGGCCACAACGAGGTGGTGCTCGTGGTGTTCGACCCCAAGAAGATTTCCTATGAGCGCCTGCTCAAGACGTTCTGGGAAAACCACGACCCGACCCAGGGCATGCGCCAGGGCAATGACGTCGGCACCCAGTACCGCTCCGGCATCTATGCCGCCACTCCCGCGCAGCGCCAGGCGGCGGAAGCGTCCAGGGCGATGTACCAGACCGCGATCAAGGCCAAGGGCCACGACACCATCACCACCGAAATCCTCGACGCGCCGCCGTTCTATTATGCCGAGGACTACCACCAGCAATATCTGGCCAAGAATCCGTTCGGCTATTGCGGGCTCGGCGGCACCGGTGTGAGTTGCCCGATCGGTATCGGTGTGGCAACGGCGTAAGCGCGCACGGTCCAACTTCTGGAACCAATTTGGGCGGCGGGGTCGCTTCGGCCCCGCCGCCTTTGCACGCGGGGGCGAATCGTGCTGCCTTCGACCCGCCGGCGACCTCGATGCAGGGGGGCACCATGGAAAAGATCGTTCGTTTCGTCGAAGCGGTGATTTTCTACAGCCGCTGGCTGCTGGCGCCGCTCTATCTGGGCCTCGTCGCCGCGCTCCTGATCCTGATGCTGCACTTCTTCAAGGTGTTCGGCCTGTTCGTCCTCGACCTCCTGTCGGACAGCCCGAACGACGTCATCCTCGGCGTTCTCAGCCTGATCGATGTGGTCTTCACCGCCAATCTCGTCCTGATCGTCATCTTTTCCGGCTACGAGAACTTCGTGTCGCAGATCAACACTGCGGGCGGCGTGGGGGATTCACGGCCGCTGTGGATGTCGCGGGTCGATTTCGGCGGCCTGAAGCAGAAGCTGATCACCTCGATCGTGGCGATCTCGGCGGTCGAGGTGCTCAAGGCCTTCATGAACATCGACCATTACGACACCTCCAAGCTCGGCTGGCTGGTGGGCATCCACATCGTCTTCCTCGGCTCCATGCTGGTGGTCGCCGTGGCCGATCGGTTGGGCGCCGGCTACAAATCCGAAGACGCCGAGGCGCCGCCGGCCGCCCACTGACGTCTCGGCGTGGGACCGCCTCGACCCGGCGCCGCGCGGTGCCGATGGGTCCAGGCTGGCGCTTCGGTCGCTGCGATTCGTTCGAAAATCGGCGAACGCCGCCTCTATTTAGTGAGGAGTTGCCTTCGGTTAGGGTTTGTTAACCATAAATCTTTAAATCCGGCAGAAGGCCAGTCCAACCCGCCGGATCTCGCATGCGGCACGTCCGCCTCGCTATTCTCCTTCTCGCCGCGCTGGCGGTTGCGGGCTGTGCCCGCACCGTGGTTCCGGCTGCAGTTGCACCGGGCGGGCCCGGCGGCCTCGGCTACGGTGCGCCGCCCCCGCCTCCACTGTCGCCCGTGAATCTCGTGGCCGGCGCGCCGCTGCCGCCTTACACCCTCGATTCCGGCGACCGGCTGCGGGTCGTGGTGTTCGGCCAGGACTCCCTGACCAACAGCTACGGCGTGGATGCCGCCGGCAACATCACCCTGCCGCTGATTGGCGCCGTGCGCGCACGCGGCCTGACCACGACCGAACTGTCCGGCGCGCTCGCCGCGCGGCTGCGCCAGGGTTTCTTGCGCGAGCCCCATGTGGCGGTGGAGGTCGAACTCTACCGGCCGTTCTTCATCCTCGGCGAAGTGGTCTTTCCCGGGCAATATCCCTATGTGCCGAACATGACCGCCGAGACCGCCGTCGCGATTGCCGGCGGGTTCACGCCGCGCGCCTGGCGCCCCACCGTCGAACTCAGCCGGCCGGTCGACGGCGTCGTGGCGCGCCAGCTCGTGCCGGTCATCACGCAGATGAATCCGGGCGATACGATCGTGGTGGACGAGCGCTGGTTCTGACGCGGCGCGTCCAACGCTCTACATCCGCGGCTCTTCACCCGACATACTTGCCGAGCCAGGCGAGGGTGCGTTGGAGCGCCTCCCGGTGGGCGGCCTCGTTATAGGCGCTGCGATCGTCGCAGGAAAAGCCGTGGCCGGCGTGGTAGACGTGGATCTCCACCTCGGGCCGCTTCGCCCTGACGATCTCCACATCGGTCAGCGGGATCGACTGGTCCTGGTCGCCGAAATGCAGCAGCGTCGGCACCTTCGGCTTCAGGTCGGCGTTCTTGGCGATGGCGCCGCCGTAATAGCCGATCGCGCAGGACAAGCCGTCGAGCTTGCAGGCGGCGAGGAAGGCGACGCTGCCGCCCATGCAATAGCCGACGATGCCGACCTTGCCGGCGGGCTTGACCGCATCGATCGCAGCGGCGGTGTCGAGCATCATCTTGGCCCAGTCGATCTTGGGGATGAAGGTGCGCGCGTGCTCGATCTCGGCCGGCGTGTAGCCGCATTCGAAGTTGGGTTCGATGCGGTCGAACACGGCGGGCGCGACCGCGGCATAGCCGAGCGCGGCGAAACGGTCGCACAGGTTGCGCACGTGATTGTTGACGCCGAAAATCTCCTGAATCACCACCAGGCCGCCCTTCGGCTTGCCCGGGGGGTCGGCGCGCCAGCCGCCGAGCTTGAATCCGTCCGCGGCGGTGAGTGTAATCTTGGTGCCCAAATGAAACCTCCCATCAAGCGTTTCGTGCCGGCCATCGGCGGCCTTCTATATTCGGGGCCGGGGCGGCAAGGCAACCCGCAGCACCATCGGTCACGCGCCCGCAGCCGCCGGTTCCGCCCGGGCCGCGCCCGCCGATCCGAACGCCTGCGCCAGCAATTCGTAGGAGTGCCGCCGCGCCGCGTGGTCGTAGATCATTGTGGTGACCATCACCTCGTCGGCCTTGGTGGCGGCGAGCAGGGGATCGAGCCGCGCCCTCACCGTCTCCGCCGTTCCCGTGAAGACGCGGCCACGATTGTGGCGGATGCGCTCGCGGTCGGCCGCCGAATAGGGATAGGCGTCGGCTTCCTCGGGGCTTGCGAGCGGCAGGTATTCGCCCTTGGAGCGGCGCAAGAAATTGAGGTCGATGGTGGTGGCGAGGCGGTCGGCTTCGGCCTGCGTGTCCGCGCAGACCGCGGCGACGCCGAGGATGGCATGAGGATGCGCCAGCGCCGCCGACGGGCGGAACCGGTTGCGGTAGCTCGTCATGGCGTCGACGGCATCGTGGGTCGCGAAGTGATGGGCGAAGGCGAAGCCGGCGCCGATGGCGGCGGCGAGCTCGGCGCTGTAGCCGCTCGATCCCAGAAGATAAACCGGCGGCAGCGCCACGTCGGCCGGCATGGCGCGGATGTTGCGGAACGGGTGGCCGTCGGGAAAGCCGCGGGCCTCGATCAGCATCAGCTCCTGGAACCGCTCGAGGAAATCGTCGTCGTCGCGGATGTCCTGGCGGCGGCGCAGCGCCACCGAGGTGATGGGGTCGGTGCCCGGCGCGCGGCCGATGCCGAGGTCGATGCGGCCGGGAAACAGCGCCTCCAGGGTGTGGAAGCGTTCCGCCACCGTGAGCGGCGCATGGTTGGGCAGCATGACGCCGCCGGAGCCGACCCGGATGCGCGCCGTCGCCGCGGCGATCTGGCCGATCATGATGTCCGGCGCCGAACTCGCCACCGACGGCAGGTTATGGTGCTCGGCGACCCAGTAGCGGGTGTAGCCGAGCCTGTCGGCGAGCCTGGCGAGATCAATGCTGTTGCGCAGAGCGGCCGTGCCCGACCCGCCTGTGGTCACCGGAGAGAGATCGAGAATGGATACGTGCATGGCGCAGAGATAGTGTGCGAACGGCTGGTGCGGAACCCCGCCTCATGCGAAAGGTTCGGCCTGCGAAGCGTTCGCTGCTTCGGATCGGAGCCGATGCCATGCCGGTCACCCTCGAAGGCTCGTGCCGCTGCGGCGCCGTGCGGTTTTCGGTCGCCTCGCATACGCCTTATCCCTACCAGCTCTGCTATTGCTCGATCTGCCGCAAGACCGCGGGCGGCGGTGGCTTCGCCATCAACATCATGGGCGATGCGCGCACCCTGGCCGTCACCGGCCGCAAACCCTTGCGCATTTACCGCGCCGAAATCTGCGACGACGAGGGCAACTGCGAAACCAGCAGCGGGGAGCGAAATTTCTGCAGCCGGTGCGCCAGCGCCCTGTGGATGTTCAGTCCGGAATGGCCGGACCTCGTGCATCCCTTTGCTTCCGCGATCGACACCGACCTGCCGGTGCCGCCGTCGCGCACCCACCTGATGCTCAAGTACAAGGCAAGCTGGGTCGAGCCGCTGATCGGCCCCCATGACCTCGTATTCCAGGAGTACCCGAAGCAGTCGATCGAGCAGTGGCACCGCCGCCACAAGCTGTGGGTGAAGTAGCGCTACTGCGTCAAAAATGGATCGTCAGGCAGCGGGGCCCCGGTATTTCCCTCCCCCGCAAGCGGGAGAGGGGGATCGCAAATCCGCGCTTGTGACGCAGGTAGCCCAATTCCACATTGGTGCGAGGCGCTGCGCTCTACACTTTTTCGAGGGCGGCGGTCAGGTCGGCGGCGATATCGTCGGCATGTTCGAGCCCGACGGAGAGCCGCACCAGTCCGTCGCTGATGCCGAGTTCGGCGCGCGCCTGCGGCGTCAGGCGCTGGTGGGTGGTGGTCGCGGGATGGGTGATGAGGCTCTTGGCGTCGCCGAGATTGTTGGTCATGCGCACCAGTTTCAAGGCGTTGAGGAAGCGGAACGCGCCGGGCTTGCTGCCCTTGATCTCGAAGGCGATGAGGTTGGAGCCGCCGCGCATCTGCTTCTTGATGGTGGCCGCCTGCGGATGGTCGGCGCGACCCGGATAGATCAGCCGCGTGACCTTGGGGTGGCCGGCGAGCAGGTCGGCGATGACGCCCGCATTGGCGGTCTGGCGCTCGACCCGCACCGGCAGCGTCTCCAGGCCCTTGAGCAGCACCCAGGCATTGAACGGCGACATGGCGGGCCCGGTCTGGCGCAGCAGATTGTGGATGTGGTCCTGGATGAATTTCTCCGAGGCGAGGATGATGCCGCCGAGGCAGCGGCCCTGGCCGTCGATGTGCTTGGTCGCCGAATAGACGACGCAATCGGCACCGAGCGCGAGCGGCGACTGGAAGATCGGCGTCGCGAACACGTTGTCGACCACGAGCTTGGCGCCGGCGTCATGGGCGATCGCCGCGATGGCGGCGATGTCGAGCACGGCGGGGGTCGGGTTGGTCGGGCTCTCCCGGAAGAACACCGTGGTGTTGGGCCGCACCGCACGGCGCCATTCGTCGAGATCGAGCCCGTTGACGAGAGTCGAGGCGACGCCGAAGCGGGGCAGGAAATCCTCCACCACCCAGCGGCACGAGCCGAACAGCGCCTTGGCGGCGACGACATGGTCGCCGGCCTTGACCTGCCCGATCACCGCGTTGTGCACCGCCGCCATGCCGCTCGCGGTGGCGCGCGCGGATTCCGCGCCTTCGAACGCGGCCATGCGCGTTTCGAACATGTTGACGGTCGGATTGGAGAAGCGGGAATAGAGATAGCCGGGCTCGGTGCCGACGAACCGCGCCTCGCACTGCTCGGCGGTGTCGTAGACGAAGCCCTGGGTGAGAAACAGCGCCTCGGAGGTTTCGCCGAACTGCGAGCGCAGGGTTCCCGCATGGATCAGGCGGGTCTCGGGATGCAGGTTCTTGGATTGCAGGGTTTCGGAAGGCAAATCTCGGGACGCGGACATGACGGCCTCCTTCGGCCAATAAAAAACCCGGCCAGGGGAAAATCCCCATAGACCGGGCACACGCGTCCCCGGCCTTTTAGCGATTTGTTTTACGTGGCTGCAAGCCGGCCGGCTCAAATGACCACGGGATAACGAAGCTCTTAGGCGCCGTCAGCCTTTCCGTCAAGCCGGCCATCG
>Ga0302325_10011633_pt1 | contig 18937 bp, 7 predicted proteins | sample Palsa_T0_2_FD_201948 | JGI IMG/M metagenome (GOLD analysis project Ga0302325, IMG submission 201948) | Peat permafrost microbial communities from Stordalen Mire near Abisko, Sweden - Palsa_T0_2 | ecosystem: Environmental > Terrestrial > Soil > Palsa > Peat permafrost | place: Sweden: Abisko...
CGGCCAGTGACACTGACCACTCCCGATGCGAGCGTCGTCCATCCCAAGTACAACCCGGCGAACCAGCTCGAAGCGCTAGGAGTGAACCTTCGCGGCGCGGAGGAGCGGACGCCGTTCGTTACATACATTAACTACAATCCGAAGGGCCAACGGGAAATCATCAGGTACGGCAACGGGGCGCACACGCAGTACGAATACGACCCGCTCACGTTCCGCTTGAGCCACCTGTTGACGCGGCGTCACCCCGATGACGAACGGCTTCAGGATCTGCATTATACGTTCGACCCCGTTGGCAACATCACGTCGATTCGGGACGATGCGCAGGAGACTGTTTATTTCAACAACGCGGTGGTTTCGGCGAGTAACGCGTATGTCTACGACGCGATTTACCGGCTGATCGCGGCCGATGGGCGCGAACATGCGGGAAGGCCGGGCGAGCCGCAAACGGACTACACGGATCTGCCGCGGATGAATGAGCCGCTGCCTTCCGACGGCCAGGCGATGAAGCGGTATCGGGAACATTACGAATACGATGCGGTGGGCAACATCCTCCGGCTGCTCCATTCCGCCGCGGACGGGAACTGGTCGCGGTTTTACTCCTATGGCGAGCCGAATAACCGGCTGACCGGCACTCGGGTGGGTCAGCACGAGGAATCGTACCCATACGACGCGGACGGCAACATGACTCGCATGCCGCACCTGCGGCAGATGGATTGGGATTATAAGGATCAAATGCACGCGACGCGGGTGCAGGAGACGAATCACGGACGCGGCGAGACAACTTATTATGTCTACGACTCGGCAGGGCAGCGTCTGCGCAAGGTGACGGAGCGCGCGTCAGGATCGAGGAAGCACGAGCGGGTTTATCTTGGCCGCTTCGAGATTTACCGGGAGTTCGATAGCGTCGGGCAGACCGAGATGGAGCGCGAGACGCTGCACGTGATTGACGATAAACAGCGGATCGCGTTGGTGGAGACGAAGACCGTTCATGAGTCGTGTCCGGCGGAGAATCCAACGCCGCTGATGCGGATGCAGCTCGGCAATCACCTGGGATCGAGCGTGGTCGAACTTGATGAGAACGCCACGATCATCTCATACGAAGCGTATTACCCCTACGGCAGCACGTCGTATGAGGCGATGGATCGTCGGATCAAGGCGGCGAGGAAGCGGTATCGGTATACGGCGAAGGAAAGGGATGAGGAGACTGGGCTGTATTATCACGGGGCCCGGTATTATGCGCCTTGGTTGGGGAGGTGGGTCAGTTGTGATCCAATCGGCATGGCGGGTGGCATAAATTCGTATCGCTACTGCCGTGACAACCCTTTGAGTTTTACTGACAGCAAAGGCAAGGCGCCAGACACTCCTGAGGCCACGCTTCACCAAGTGGAGCAGTTGCACGGCGAGAAGATCGTACTCAAACAGACAATCGCCCGCACCGAACAAGCAATCAAATCTGCCTCCGATAATTTGATGCACATCATAGCTAGCAACAAGGCAGAGGGGAAAGAAGGGATTTTGAATTATTTCAGCGAGGAACGCAAGTTTCAGAGGGCCGCCGAAAGCCATTTGGCGGATCTTAGTAAGGAGCTGGGAGGCTCGACAAGAGAGCTAGGCGTCGTTGAGAAGAGGCTTGCGGAATCAGAGAAAGCGCTACGCGACTTCGGCCTCGAATGGTATGCGAAGGGACTAGATATTCAGGGCGAGCATGCGGCTGCCGCGGAAATTCGGAAGGAACTCATCGAGACTACTGAGGACAAATTCGCGCAGCTCGCGGCAGATGAGGCAAAAAAGGCTGGTAAAAAACCCCCTGGCGGGGGTGGGGATCCGGGCGCTTCCGGCGGAGGCGGGGGGGCGGAGGGTGGTGGGGGCGCGTCGCCACCACCGGATACCCCTCCCGCGCCTCATGCCACGGAGTCGGCACCGGCTGGCGCGGCGTCAGCGGAGCTAGAGGAGGGCCTAAGTGCTGGATCAAAATTCAAGGGTGCACTCGGCATAGCCGGGGCCGCCATCGGCGGTTTTGTAACGGGCTTCTTTGTGGGAAAGGACTTGGCAGAGGGCAAGATTGGGGAAGCGGCACTCGATGCAACGGGAGTTGTCCCTGTGCTTGGAGAAATCGTTGGCTACGTACGGCTGATACCCCTGAAAGTGGAGCAAGAACAAAAAGAAGACGAACTAAGAAGAAAAGAGGGTTATCCCCCGGCTCGGAGGCCGTGGAACTACTGATCAATCGACGTCTATACGAGAAAGCCGGAGAAAGCCGGGACACTCAAACACACTTTCGTATTTGGAAAAGCGGGACAGGACATGCTCAAGCACGTTTTCGTTCTTAGGTAGGAGAAAGAAGGAGGGGTAAAATGCCTAGCTACGTAGTAATCCGGCTCATTCCCGATTCGCCTGTCGATGGAGGGACCTTTAGCGGTTACCTCAACAATCTGACGATCACGATTTATCCCGCCAACCAAACGGGCGGGGCTGCCCTCGGTTCGATTACGACGGTTGGCTCGGAGGTCACGTTCCTCGAAGTCCCGTGGGATCCCGGCAGTTACTTTGGCTCGGTATCCGCAAACCTCCAGACGTCGACGGTGCAGGCGGGGAGCAGTGGCAGTGACTACAACAAAATTCTCGTTCTTTCCAGCGCGAAAGGCATTCCGTTCGGATCGACCGTGTTCGCACCATCCGATAAGGATGCCTTCCTGCAGAATACCGTAGTGAGCGACATTGCCCTCCCGTCGGGGGCCACCGCGACGGTCACGGTCAATCAGAATATTCAGGATGCGATCGTCCAAGGGGAGGCGGTCGGCTTTTACTTTACCTACTCCCCTTCCAACCCCTCCGGCTTCACCGTGAACTGGGGCGCAAGCCCACCAACGTTTAGCTTCGTGGTCAAGACGAGCTTGGCTGCCAGCAGTTCCAAGACGGTGAAACTCGCATCCACGAACGGCATCGCCGTGGGGATGCAAGTGACGGCTTCGGGGATTACCGGAACGGTCCTGGTGACAGCCGTGAGCAGCACGTCGGTCACGCTGGATACTAACGTCACTTTAGCGAAGAACCAGGACGTTACGTTTGCCTATGCGCTGGGCTCCGGAGTGGTTCAGCACGTGGAGCCGCTGCCCAACGCCCCCTTCGGTCTCTATATCCCGATTCCGGCGGCGGTTGCCACCGCACTGGTTCCGATCTCGCCTGCGCCATCGGGCTATCTGGATATTTCCGTGGTGGCGACGGAAAACAACTTGGCGGTGCCGGTGGAGAGCGCATATTACAACGTCATTGTTATTTCCCCCGCCACTGCTCCCACTCCCGACGGCTATCAAGCCATCCCTCCGGACCAAACGGGCCTGTATCTCCAGTTGCCCGCGCCGCCGAACAACAACGGCATCCTCCTGGCGATCCCAACCGACGGAAGCGCCCCTGCGTTCGGGGATCAAAGCTCTGGGCTGCTAGGGGCGATGCATCAGGCGCTCAGCAACGACTCCTATTTCACCGGCGCCGACATCACCATGCTGACCACGGATCAGTGCACGCGGATGGCGTACGACATTGTCTGGAGCCAGCAAACGGTGCTCCCTCCTGCGCCCGACCCCTTGGAATCGCTTTACACGAATCCTCCTAACCCCGGAGGCAGCACCAGCAGCAGTGGCGGAACGAGTAATCTCGAGCAGGACCGGCAAAAGTTCGAAGGGACGTTGTCAAGTTATTACGCCACCCGCGACGCCACGGCCGCGCGGCTCACCAAGTTTGTCGCGGCTGCGTCGGCGGCGCTTTACTGCGAGCAGAGCAGCCTCTTGTCCACGCAGGCCCTCCTCGAGTTCCCGGTGGATCCGTCTCCGTCGACCACGTTCGCGAGCGCGGTCGAAAGCGAGCTTCTGGTGCAGGGGCTCGGTCTCTCGGGGCCCAGCGGCATTAGTTTCGGCGTTCCGGCGGCGTTTTTCTACGCCCTGGGCACGAGTCTCGACCAAGGCACGACTGCGACTCAGCGTTTCCAGCTTGCGACCGGCGACGCCATCGAACGGCTGCTGCAAACGCTCGCCGCTGCGATCCCCGGTGTGATCAAAGATTCTGAATCGTTCGTGAACGGCCCTCCCGGCTTGGGCCCCACCTCCTTCCAGGCGGCGCGCCGTCTGGTCGCGCTCGGGGTGTCCGCCGCGTCGAATAGCGCGGCGGCGACGGTTTATTCCGGCAGCGACCTGGCGACTCTGATCAACGATTGGCTCGCGGCGCTGGCTCCACCGGCGACCAATCCGCCGCTTACCTACCAGAACATCGACTTCAACATTTGGTCTCAGAAGCTGACAGCAACCGCCGCTGACCAGCAAGGCTACCTGGAACTCGACCTCGATGCGTTGACGCAGGGTTACCCGATTCCTTCGTTTCAGGCGACCCCCTCTAGTGTCTCAGGATCGACGCTGACGTTTAACGCGATCGGGCTGGGCATCGGCCCGGGCATGCCCGTCAGCGGGTCGATCATCAAACCTGGCGCCACGGTGGTAAAGGTCACCACCACCCCCGCTGCCAACCCGACGACCACGACGGTTACGCTGAGCGCTTCGGTCACGGGTTCGGCAGTGCAGCTTACATTCAATGCGCCGGCAGGTCCGGTCACCGCAACCACTACTGCGCTGCCTTTCGGCGAGACGTTGTCCTTGAACGCAACAACCGGAATCGCGCCGGGTATGTCGGTCTTTGGCGCGAACATCCCGGCGGGGACCACCGTGAGCTCTGTTGCGGGCACTTCCGTCAACGTGAACAACAGCCTTCCGGGCACCATTATCGTCGGCACCGTCGTCACCTTCGCGATTATCCCCAGCACGCTCGCGGACCAGATTGCGGCGTGGTTGCCCTTCAATCCGCCGCTGGCGTCGCCCCCGGCGTCGCCCCCCACCATTGCCATATTGAAGCAGGTCACGGCAACCCAATGGACCAACTTTTTTACGGTTGCGGCAAACCCGAATTGGCTGCCGCCCTTCACGCAGCCGGTAGCTCCCGGCGCGGGTCAGGGGCCGGTCAACCAAAGCGCAGGGTACATCGCACTGCGAATCCGCGCGTTCATCCGGGCCGTCCAGCAGTTCTTTACGGTGTCGTCGGTGGCGCCGCAGGCACAACTGGCGCCTCCGGGCGCGCCCCCGGTTTTCGACCTGCCCGCCTACGACCCGATCCAGCAGACCTGTGAAGCTCTTACTCTCACCTTTGGCAGCTCCACGTCGACGGCCACTCTCACCAGCGGCCTGCCGGCCGAGGTGCAAACGATATTTGCCAACGACCCGACCGCGCAAGCCTGGCTCACCCAGGCGATGTGGACCATCAACGAGCTGGATGAGATCGCCAGCGTGGTTTCGAACCCAACTCCGCTATCCCCGCTGCCGTATCGTGTGAGCTTTCAGTTTTCGATCATGGAGGCGCTGTACGCGCGCGGGTTCCGAAGCGCCAAGGATATCGCGAGGCTATCGCCCTCCGATTTTCAGCAGGCGATGACGGGCACTATCGCCTATCCGTTTGCCACCTCCGGCAGCACCTCTCTTTATCAGCAGGCGGGGAAGATTGCTTCGTTAACGCCGCCAGCAGGAGAGACCGGCGGAGCATTCCAGCCGATCAATCCGGGGTCGCTGGCCAACTGCGTCCCGCCGCCCTGCCTGTCGCCTTTGGGGCCGATCGCCTACCTGCAGGAGATGCTGAATCTATCGCAATCCTCCACCTGCGACAATCCGTGCGCTGCACCACCATCCGGGCAGCCGACGCTCGGCGTCGCCGTGGCCGCGCGGCGCGGACCCATCGGCACGGTTCTTCTGGCGACGTGCGCGAATCTGGAAACGCCTCTGCCCTTGATCGATATCGTCAATGAATGCCTGGAGTATCTGGCGACCGCTCCTGCGGCTCCCAGCGGGACGGTCTACAACACAACGGCCGATAAAACGGAAGCGGTTTTGGAGGTGCTGCCCGAGTATTCCACTCCAGCCACGCCGGTCACTCAAAATCAGTCGATCGAGCCGCTGGCCTTCAACAATTTGAAGACCGATTTCTCTTCCTGCCATCTGCCCTATTCGCAGGCCTTGGATGTTTCGCGGACCTATCTGCGATCGCTGGGCACGTGCCGCTTTGAAGAAATGCGGACTTTCCGCAAGTGCATTACCGAGTTCGCCCTGCAACCGAAAACCCCTCCCACCGGCTTCCTGTCTTATCAATGGCGTTACCCGGTGCGCATCGAGATTGCGATCGAATACCTGGGCATTACTCCGGAAGAGTACACCACGCTTTTCCAGGGAACGCCGTTTCAAACGTGCGCGCAACCCGTCGGCAACACCCCTTCTCCGGCCCCGGCGCCTGCTCCGGCGCCCTCCGCCGCTGGGCCTTCCGCTGGAGTTTCGAGCACAGAGATAAGCTCGCTGTCGACTACTGTCGCAGGAGCTTCGAGCACCGGGACAACCACGCCGTCGACCACTGGCGCAGGAGTTTCGAGCACAGGGATAATCACGCTGTCGACCACTGTCGGACTATCCACTGCCGAACTTTACGGCTATTCCTCGTCTGACGAAACATGGATGACTGAGGTCGCCGTCCTCTCCGAGTTCCTCTGCCGCACCTGCCTGACCTATTGCGAGTTTCTCGAACTAGCCCAAGCGACAGGCCTTCAGTCCACGGCCGCGTCGCGCGATGACAAAGCCAGCGACGACAAAACCAACAACGCCTTTCCCCAGTGCGAGCCATGCTGTCTCAAGGATTACCGGCTCCAGATTCCGGAAGGCAGCGCGGGGCAGGTGCTGCTCGAGTTGGCGCTGTTTATACGCCTGTGGAGAAAATTGAACAGCGTTTGCGGCGCGGGATACACGTTCCAGCAGCTTTACGACATTTGCACGGTCTTTCAATGGTTCAGCGGCACGACCATCAATCAGGAGTTCATCCGGCAGCTTGCCGCGTTCCAGATGCTGCGGGACCACCTCCATCTACCGCTCGCCGACCGTTCCGATAAGTCCACGGGGACGACCGGGCCCGATCGCACGCACATCCTGTCCCTGTGGGTGGGAAGCAGCGCCAAGAAATGGAACTGGGCCGTCGCGAAGTTGATCGAAGGCATTGAAGGGTACTCCCGGATGCATTTCGGATGCAAGCGTCCTCGTGGGGAAGGCGTCGCGCACATGGCGTCGAATCTGGACGCGCTTTCACGCCTCGCGGGGTTCAACCCGCCGACCGCGACCACTCCCTCCACGGACACCTGGAACAGCACTCCCGGCTGCACTCTGCGCTTCGCCGAAGTGCTGGCGAAGATGTGCGCGTCAACGTTTAGCATCGGGGAGCTGCTGTACCTGTTCAACGCGACGCCCCCGCAGGACTGCCCGAACCCGTTCCCGGCCCAGGATGATGAAGACGCTTTGAACTATCCGTTCGACTTGCCGGAGGGCGAGAGGGACCACTCCCTTTGGAAACTCCGCGAGCAGCTCCTGGCGGTGGAGGTCCATGAGGAAGAAGCGTGCAAATGGACTTGGCCGGCAATCGCGGCCGAGTTCCGCGCCAAGTTCGGGTACGCGCCCCCCAGCGGGCAGGATCCGCTGCTGTCGCTGGGGCAACATTTCTTTCCGGATGTGCTCGAGCGCTCCGGCTTCTCCGTCACGCCGCAGCAGAGGCAATATCGAGTCCCGCTCACTTCCACCACGCCGTGGAACTTGCCTCCCGGAAGCCCTTTTCAGTACGACGCCACGGGGCCCCAACTGTGGGTGCAACTGCCGCTGAGCGATGAGGCCGTGGCCGCGAAGCTCAGCCAATTGCCGCAGCTCGACCCCACCGAGCAGGCCGCTGTGCAGGATCTCTATTTCGCGCCGAGGGTGGATCTGGCGTTGGTCGCGTTTCTTTTTCCGGATTGGCAGAGCGCCGAAACTCATCTCATTCAGGAGCGCGACGAAGGCCGCCGCTGGGAGTATTTCCGGCGCCACTTCGCGCACGCCGACGCGCGGCGTACGGTGATCGCCCGGCATCTGGCGAAGCATGTCGCCGAGCGCACCGGCTGTCACGAGGAAGACCTTGAATCGGTCGCCGCGCAGGTGCTCAGCAGCCTGCTTTCGGACGAAAACACGGGAACGCCGTGGGAGCTCGATACCGGCGTTCCTCCCTCGGTAATGTGGACGCCTCCGCCAGCCGGTGGAGCGATTCCCGCGCTGTTGGGCCTGACCGGCACCGGGCTGCTCGGCGAGTACCAGCTCGCCCAGCCGCCTGCGGGCAGCACTGCACCGCCTGTGGCCAGCACTTTATCGCCTGCGGCCAGCGATGTAAAAGCTGGCGCGACCACAACCGACGCGCAGGTAATCTGGCGCGAAGTGCGGGGCCCGTTTGACGCGTTCGGGCACGAACGCGACCGCACCAATGCGCCCGTGCCGACGGTCGTTCCGGCGCTCGGCCTTTCCACTTCAGTGGGTTCTCTCGTTTCGCTGCATAACGGCTACGCGGTCACCACCGCGGACGGGAAGCGATTGGGCGGGGCCAGCACGTTCCGCGTATGCTGGAGCGGCGTGCTGCTGGTGGATCACGAAGGCGAATATGCGTTTCACGCGGGTGCGCCCACGCCCGAGGGCGGAAGGCCCGATTTCGAACGTGCCGAAAAATCTCAATGGCGCGTGACACTCACGCGCGGAACGAAAACGTGGGTGGTTCTCAACCATGATTGGCCAGGCGACCCAAGCCCCGAGAGAAGCATGCCTCGCTTGCGCGGCGGAGCCTACGGGATCGTCATTGAATACAATCAACCCGCGCCCGATTTTACCTCAGCTTCGCACCTGCATCCGCAACACACCGGCTTTGAAGTCAAGTACGCCGGGCCGGATAGCCGCGATTGCCTGGTTGCGCTGCCGTTGAATCGGCTGTATCGCGATCTCCAGAATAATACGCTCGACTATAAGATCCCGTTCCTTCTGGGCAGCAAGAACGCGCAGGCCTTTTTGAAGGGGTTTTACACCAGTACCATTCGCGATATGCGGCGCACCTATCAGCGCGCGTTCAAGGCGCTTATGTTCGCCGGCAAACTTGGCCTCACCGCGCGGCACGAGGAGGACGGCCAAACCGAGCTGGGTTACATGCTGTCAAATCCGCCCAACTTCGAAGGCGTCGCGTACTATCGCACCGGCGCAACGTTCCAGCAGCACCTGGCCTGCTTCGACTTCAATTTCCTCCCGCTTCAGGACAATTACCAGCCCGCCACGCCGGCGCCTCCTGACCGTTCCATGCCGTCCGTGCAGAGAACCCAGGCGATGTTCGACTGGTGGGAACAGATCTTCGACTACCGGCGGATGAGCAAGGAAGTCTACCGGCAATCGAAGGATCATGTATGGCGCATTTTTCCGGAGGCCCTGACCGCCGCCACCGCCGCGCCGCTGCTTCGATTCATCGGCACGGACGCGAAGCATGCCGGCATCGACCTGCGCTTTTACCAGGACCAAAGCTCCGCGATTTATAACGTAGCCAGCACCGATTTACAAGACAGCCGCTGGCTGGTGCGCGTGTGGCGCGCAGACCAGTGGGTTCGCCGGCTGGTGGAAGCCTTTCATCCGAAAGACATGTCCGCCGCGCGCCCGGACTACTGGGCCGCGGACGATCCCAGCGCGCCGGTGCCTGCCCCCGGAACGACGCAAACCGGGAACGCGAATCTCCAGGCGTTTTTGGTCGCGGGCTTGCTCGAAAATGGCGAGCCGCGCCGCTTCAAGGATCTCGGGCGTTTAGACGACCAGTTGCGGGAGCGCGGCCGCAACGCCCTCGTTTCCTACCTGTGCGCCGCGGATCGCATCAAGCTTCCGTGGACGTCAACGCCGGCCTATGCCGCCGATCCGCGTGACCTCAGCGCCCTTCTATTGCTGGACGTGGAAGCCGGCCTCTGCGAAAAGGCCAGCCGGATTGAAGAAGCCATCACCGCGGTGCAAACGTTCGTCCGGCGCAGCCGTCTGGGATTGGAGCCGACATGGAAAGTGAACCGCGAATTCGTCCGCTTGTGGGATAGCCGTTTCGACGACTTCCGCAAATGGGAGCGGTGCAAGCGCCGCGAGGTCTACCGCGAGAACTGGATCGAGTGGTCAGAGTTGGGAAAGGCTCGCCGCGTCGAGGCATTCCGGTTTCTCGAATCTAAGCTGCGTGAGTCGACGCTCACGCTGGCCGCGCCGGGCGGCTTGGATTGGTGGGCGGACGACACCGAATCGCTGGAGCAGAAGCCTGAACTGCTCCAGCGCAGAGTCCCCTCCGAGCTCCAGCCGGTGAGCCAGGAAGGATTTGGAGTGCTGGGCACGCCTGAATACGACGCGCGCCCGACCTGGCTCGCCGCCGTGCAACAACCGGGCGCCTCCGGACCCGCAGGCGGAGGTGGCATTGCGCCCTCCGCTACAGACGCCGCAGGGGCTGCCGCGCCAGGCAGCTCGCAGACGTGCCCGCTGCCCTTGTGGATGGAATCGGCGATCAAAATGGGAACCACGTTCGTGCGGATCGCAGCCGCGGGAGTTCCACAGGCTTCGCTCCGGTTCGCGCCCCACGGCGATGAGCCGCAACACGCCTGCTGCTGTGAGTGCGGCCGCGATCACCCCGTCTTGATCGACGAGTATTATTTCTGGCTCATCAATACCCAGTTCTATCAATACACCGACACCACCGATGCGGGGCAAGGGTTCACAGGCAGCCTCCAGTTCGGCTTCCAGGATCCTTGCTATGACGGGTTCCAGCAGCAGTCCGCCGCGTGGAATGACGAGGATCAAGTGCCGTCGTTGCTTGCGAAGTGGACGCCCAGCCCGGCCGTCCGGCTGGCCTGGTGCCGCGTCCACAACGGCCAATTCGGCCAGCCCCGCAGATCGGAGGCCTACGTTCCGATTAGCGAGGTCGCCAGCCTCACGTTTCTCGGCAGGGCGTGGGACTCGCTTTACTTCCAGGTCAATGGAGCCGCAACGCTCCCGCCCGGCTACGGCGATGTCAGCGAGGGCGAGGACACCTCGCCCCCCGGCTTCCGCTATGATCTGCCAACCGATGAGACGGTCGTGCTGCCGCAGGTTCTCAAGCCGCCGGCGCCTCCCCTTCCCCATCCCTATCCAGGCGGGTTGCTATCCTACCCATTCTTCGCTTATCACGAACCAGGCGCCTGTCTCTATCCAGGGTCCTGGTTTTCGACGTCGGTTGCGGTTGCCGAAACGCTCCGCACCCACTGCGCCTTCGAAACCGCGCTCAGATGGTACCGGCGCGCATTCGACCCGCTCACCAGCGATTGTGCCTGGATGAACTGTGAGCCCTCAGGGGGAACCGGGTCGACCACCCGCGGCACTGTGCTCCTGGCGGCGGCCGCGGCGCCTCCGGCCGCAACAGCGGCGCCTCCGGCCGCGACACCGGCGCCTCCGGCTGGGACAGCGGCGCCTCCGGCCGCGGCAGCCCCTCCGGCCGAGGGCCAACAGAGCGCTTGCTGCGATAGCTCCAAAGTTACCGACGAAGTTGCTCGCAACCGCGCGGTGACGCTTCTCTATTGCCAGACGCTCCTGGATTGGGCCGACGCTTCGATGCGCCGCCGCCGTTCGCCGGAAGCGTTTCAGATGGCCCGCGTGATGTACGACGCGGTCGCCAAAATAACTGGTCCTTGTCCGCAAACCATTCTGCTGAAGGAGCCGGCGGATCCGCAGCCTGTCTCCACGTTCACGCCCGCTTATCCCCCGCTTAATCCCCGTCTTCTCGATCTTTACAGCTTGGTCGAAGATCGCCTGGGGTTGATCCATCACTGTTTCGATGCCCGCCGGCTGCACAACGGCGAGCTTGGCCGCGACATGTGCTACTGGGGCGATAATCCCAGGCGCGAGGGCTGGCACACCACTTTCGACCCGTGTGCCGACGATGACGACTGGTGCCACAGGCCCAGCCCATACCGCTTCCTCTTCCAGATCCCGAAAGCCATCGAACTGGCAGGTAGGGTCCGTGAACTTGGCGCCGCGCTGTTATCAGCCTACGAAAAGGGCGACGCCGAATATCTTGCTTCGATTCGCGCGGGGCAGGAACGTGAGTTGCTTGCTCTCGGCCTCTCCGTCCGGGAAGATCAGTGGCGCGACGCGGATTGGCAGGTGCAAGCGCTTCAGCAGACCAAGGACGTCAATCAGACCAACTTGATCTACTATACGAATCTGTATCAAGTCGGGCTCATCAACGATGAGAACCAAAACCTGGACCTCGCCACGAACGCCATCCAGATCCGCACCGGCGCGAACATCACCGACGCGATCGGTGAGGTGTTTCATATCCTTCCCGACGCCAACGTAGGAGCTCTGTCGACATTTGTCGAGCTTCCGACCGGCACGAAGCTGGCCGCACTCTTTGAGCTGATCAGCAAGATCATGAGGACGGTTGCGGACATACAGAGCGAAACCGCGGCGATTGACCTGACTCAAGCCAATTGGGAGCGGCGCTCCGTGGAATGGTTCCATCAAATGACCGTCCTGCCCATCGAAATTCAGCAGATCGAGCTCCAGATCCTAGGCGCGCAAAGGCGTCGAGATCAGGCTTTGCAGGAGCTCAATAATCAACAGCGTCAGATCGAGAACGCAACCGAGGTGCTGGACTTTTTGCGTGATAAGTTCACAGCCACGGATCTGTATTTGTGGCTGCAAAAGGAAACCGCCGCCCTCTACCGCCAGATGTACAAGGTGGCTCACCATGCGGCGCGAGAGGCCCAACGGGCTTACAACTTCGAGCGCGGCCACACCACAAGGCGATTCCTCCCCGAGGACGGTTGGGACAATCTGCACGAAGGCTTGATGGCCGGCGAACGCCTGGAATTTGCCCTGCGCCGGATGGAGAAGGCGTATCTCGACGAAAATATTCGCGAATACGAACTGACCAAGCATTTCTCCCTTCGGCTCCACTTCCCGATGGAGTTCCTAAGGCTCAAGATCACCGGCCATTGCGACATCGAGCTTCCAGAATGGATGTTCGACCTCGACTACCCCGGGCAATACATGCGCCGCATCCGGAACGTGAGCCTCACCATTCCCTGCGTAACCGGCCCGTACACGGGGGTCCATTTCCGCGCGACGTTGCTAAGCAGCATGACGCGCATCGATCCACGAGTCGATCGTCCGCCGACGCGTTGTTGTTGCGAATGCGCGCCGGACAATACTTATGAAGCCTGCACGCACGATCCGCGCGTGGTCCGTTCCTATTTCGCGAAGGAGGCCATCGCCACATCCAGTGGACAAAACGATACCGGCGTATTCGATCTGCGGGCCGATGAGCGGTACGCGCCGTTTGAATACGACGGCGCGGTGAGCCATTGGAGGCATGAACTCCGGCACGAAAACAACTACTTCAATATCTTCGAAACCTTAACGGATGTTGTCATGCAGGTGAACTATACGTCGCGCGAAGGAGGCGAACCGCTGCGCCGCGTCGCTATGGAGGCCGCGAGAAGGCACCTGCCGGGCGCAGGCTGGTGCTATTTCGACGTCCGCCACGACTTCCCGGACGCCTGGCAACTCCTGCAAAATTATTCAAGAGAAAAAGGGCACGGCGCCTGGCTAGACCTGCGGCTCGAGCGAAGGATGTTCCCCTTTGTCCCGGGACTTGAGGAGTTGTCTATCTCCAGAATAGCGATCTTGTTCCACGCCGCTGAGCACGACGATTGCAATGGTCCGGGCATGGCGGAATGCCCGTGCCCTCAGGAAGGAAGGCCCGCCTGCCACGTCGTTGAATTCAGCCATGGTCCTCAACATGGCCATGACGACATGCGCCCAGTCTCCTGCCTGAGAAGCGATGAGTGGCCTGATCTCTATTACGGACTGTTCGACACCAGCGTCGGGCCCGTCGGAAGACGCGGCGAGCGCCCGCACGTAGGACTCCGCTTCCCAGCTGATATAGGCGAGGTGGAACGCGTGTATCTGTTATTCCAATACCAGGTGAACTCGTGCGAGAGCAGCGCGCGATCGCCGCGCGGACACCGTGTTAGGTTGTCTCGAACTCAGACGCCGTCTCCGACCTCGACAAAGCCAGCCCAATAATAGGGGTGTTTAAGCTGAGGCACACGCATCGCGGACAGCGAGGCCCTGCGCAAGGCGCGAGGCCGACGCCGAATCGGGCGCCGACTTGAGATTCTGGTAAAAAGCCAGCATCAACTGGCTGTTGCGGGCCGCGTCAACGGCTCAGTGGCTCCACGATGGTTGAAAAGGTTCCTGCGACGATGAAGTGGCCGGAGCTGATGCGTGTCCGAGCGTTCATTTCTAATGCCTGGACATCACCCTGACATAGCGACTTGGCGATCAGCCGATGCGCGTGGAACCAGGTAATGTCGGTCAAGCCGGCTGGCATTCAGATCAAGGCAGGCCGTTTTGAATCAGTGCGTTGCGCAGGTAGCACTCCCTCTCACTCCGTTAAGTTAAGCAACTTAGACGGTCAAATCGTGACTCTGGGCGTTGGCTATCGTGCCTAAACCGTTGAAAAAACAATGGAGCGGGGGACGGGACTCGAACCCGCGACGTCCAGCTTGGGAATCCAGACGTATGTTGGATCTAAATCGCTTGCGCGTTTCTGTTGCGAATTCCTGAATCTGCAACGCCTCGCCGAATCAGCATTTTCCAAATTGGACCGCGCGAATGAGGCACAAATGAGACACGTGCTTCCCCAGTCCGGAGATGTCTCGAACTCCCTCGCAGTCACGAAGGCTCCCTTTGAACCAAACGAGAATAAGCCCCAGTGCAGAATTGAGCGGCGAGAGGAGCCACCATGGCCACCAGTTTGTCCAAGGGCGTTAGCGGTATATCTGGCAGACCGTTGACGAACAGCAAACACGAGCATTTTGCCCACCTGGTTACTAACGGGGAGAGTCCAGCCAAGGCCTATGTCTTGTGCGGATATAGCGAGCACGGTGCGTTGCAGAGTGGCAACCGATTGCTCCGAAAACCGGATGTTGCAGCACGAGTCGAGGAGTTGAAGACGGCCGTTTCTGAGCGCCAGGTCGAGAAGATGGCGGTTGATCGCGCGTGGGTGATGGCGAAGTTGACCGAGAACGTCCAACGCGCCATGCAAGTCGAACCGTTCCGGGACCGTGAAGGCAACCCGACCGGTCAATACATCTACCAAGGTGGCGTGGCGAACAGGGCACTCGAGCTATTGGGCAAGGAGTTGGGCATGTTCCAACCGAACCCCGAGAAAGAGCAGGGGTTGGAGATTCACGAATTAATGGCGCGGATAAACGCGGGGCGAGACCGGGTGGCGAAGGAGAAGCGGGAGAGGGATGCGGAGGCTGCAGATTCCACAAATCTGCTCAATCGAGAATTGTGAACATCCGTGAATCATCGACGCCGAGAAGAAGATTGCCACCGGAGAAAACCGATTTATTCGTTGATCGAGCTGGTGCGGCCTTTTCATTGCGCCGCCTGATAGTCCTTCACCCGCCCCAACGTCCACCATCATCATGGAGTCGATCGAAATGCCGAGACGTTCAGCGATCAACCACTGAACGGCCCTTGCGCTCTCCAGCGGCATGTCGATCTCCGCTCTGTCTTATTCTCCAAAACTCGTCCAAGACAACCCACTTCTTGCCTTCGCTGTTCACCAAGAGGTTATGAGTTCGAATCCTGTCTGGGGAGGCAAATAATTCCGACTTCGAACTCTCTGCACCTTCCGGTTAACAGCGCGGCGGCATAGAACCGCTCCAAATGGCCAAAACTGCGGCGGGAACGCCGCTCTCTCAAGCTTGCCAAGGACCGCCCGTTCGCTTGCCCAAGCGCCACGCCCGGGCTTCTTCGGGTGCGCGTCTCACAGTCTCCGACGAGCGGTGCGCTTTCGGTTAACGGCGGAAGTGTGGCCGACGAAGTTCCTGAATGCCAAAATATCCGGTAGTGACTTGGCTGCCGGCGCCGCTGAAGAGGTAGCGGCTGCTTTGCACGGGGAGGCGGAATTCGAACTCCGCCAAGTGACGGCCGTCTTCGGCAATCTCGCCCTTGTACGAAAACGACGCCTCATCGTCACGGAAAACCACCATCAGGAACGCCGCAAGGTGCCAGTGGAGAGTGCGCCGTTACGCACCAGTTGAAACAAGGAACGGTCGTCAAAGTGGCTTTCCCCACCCATGAGTACAGCTCCCGCCCACCCGAGACAGCGACGTCGAGCCGCAACCGGTCCGAGGTGGTGAGGCGCAACTGCTTGCGCGCATAAGGCTCGCACGGATGTCCGGCTGAGCCGGCGGTAGGCTCATATTGCGACCGGTCGACGGTCTGCGTACACATATACTTCGGAAGCCTGCCGACCGTATCCAGGACTTCTTGAGTGACGCGCTGCAGCAGGTCGCCCGGGTCCGGCTGTGCGTGGACACACATAATGGCGCCGCACAAAAAGAGGGATGGCCCGCATACTTTATTAGGATACGCCCACGACTAGCGGTGTCCGGAATACTACACGTAACCATGTGTGATCCCACTTACGCGCGACGTGAAATATGAATTGCGCCAATTCTCATATTACTATACGCTTTCTAACTAGGGGTAACAAAAAAAGCAGTCCAGGAAGGTTTGGATATGGGTGAATTAACTATAGAGATAAGGACGAGTAAGATTGACGAGCACGAGCTCCAAGCAGTTTGCACAGTGAACGGAGCGCGGCTTATGGCCGCTGCGTGCGGAGTTGGGCGGCCCGAATGAAGTCGTCGCCGTCGGGCGGTCTATTGTACATTTGCGGGTGTACATTTGCAGGCGTTCCTTGATGCCCACACCTCCGGGATCGGGACGTCAAGCTCTCGCTTCGCACGGCGGGGAAGGTCGAGCTGACGTGCGACTGACCGATACGCCGCCGCGAGTAACATTACGGGCAACTATCGCCAAAACAACTGGCCGAAAATTGAAATCTCCCTTCGGTTTATTCTGGTGCGACCTCCTTTTTCTTAGTCGAAACTACGACGCCCGCACCGAAATTTTTGAAAGCCGTATGGCTCAGCGAGCGGCCTGGGCTATCCCGGACACAGATTTTTGGGAAGCGCCTCCCGCGCCGACTCTGGCGAGGTCGACCTCAGAGCGAATCGACCCGATCAACCGATCATAAGAAATTAGGCATCGCGGCTGCGGCCGTGGCCGACCCCGTGCCGTGAGACCTGATCTCAAGGTGTTAGCCGTCGGGGCACGAGACGGGAGTCACTGGGCGACCGAGTTGCAGCGGGCAGTTCGGATGCCCCGCCTCGTTTCGGCGAAGTGGCGATGTTTGCTGTTTAAATGGGCTTGATTCCCTTGAAAATCTCCTGGAAAGGGGTTTGCAGGACACGCCCACCGTACTGGAAGGCTTGGCATGAGACTGAAACGTGGCATGAGTTGTCGCATGGTAAAGAGGGATGACAACAAGAAGCTCAAGGTGATCTGCATCAATTGTAAGTCCCAGAGTTGTGCCGGTAATGGCATTTGCAAGAGCGTCGAGCTATGGATTCCGCAACCGCCCAAGCTGGCGTAGGGATTTATCAGCACTGGTGCGGCCGCCCGCAGTAGTGGGTGCATATTTGTCAGGCAAAAGGAATAAATGGCAACATACCCTAGGAGTTCTGCATTATCTCTGGAGCCCGCTGTTCAAGGCGCTCCAACCTGGTCCAATGTTGTGGAACGCATCAAGCGGGGCGATGCCGCCGCCATGGAAGAGCTATACAAGACATTTTCTACTGGCATCCGCTTCCTGCTGTACCGCCTGCTTGGTGCGCAGGATCTGGACGACAGAGTCCACGACGTTTTCGTAATCATTATCGAAGCTATCTCTAATGGAGAACTGCGGCAGCCGGAGCGATTGATGGGATACGTGCATACCGTCGTCCGTCGCCAAATAGCGGCGCATATTCATCATAATCATATCGTGCAGAATCGACGCAACTGCGATGACGGGAATGTCTTGGAATTGCTATCCGATAGGTACCCTGATCCCGAACGCAAAGCGATCAGGAGCGAGACTGTAGCCATCGGGACGCGCGTCCTCCAGGCCATTTCAAACCGCGACCGGGAGGCACTCTCCCGTTTCTACCTAAAAGAAGAATCGGCCGAAGTAATCTGCCAAGCTATGAATCTGAGCGACAGCCAGTTCCGCCTGATCAAGTCGCGGGCCAAAGCCCGGTTTGGCGAATTGGGGAAGCGACGCATGGCAGCCCACCCGGTCTTACGCGGGTAACTCGAATGACTAATGGAAACGTTTTTCGGCGGGAGGCTACTATCACTGGACGAGACTTGACTCTTGATGACGTTCACCTCGGGGAAGATGACCTCGAAAGCTACTCGATGAGTGCATTACCTGACGAATCGGCGGCGTTTGTCGAACGTCACATCTTAATTTGCGAACTCTGCCGCGAGCGGCTGGTGGAAGCGGACGAATATATAGCTGCTATCGAAGGATCGTCGCGCGAGCTGCCACGGCGGTCGCGCCGGCCAGCGACAGCGCGGGAGGCTCCCGCGACTGACTCGTGCGTTCGCCGCGCTGGCGGTTGAAAGCCCGCGGCGGTCACCGTCGTCGTCCGTCTCCGTGCAGCGCGCGGCGCTGCCGCCGGGCGTGAAGCAAATTTACGGTCGGGTCGATTCCGGGTTCTACTGCCGGGAAGCGGTCGAAGCTTACGAAGAATGTAAAGCCCGGTTCACGATCTCAGCGCGCAAGACGTCCCGGTTAGTCGAGGAACTGCGTCGGGCCGAGTGGAAGCCTTCGCCTAAGACGGACGGCGACGCGGAGTGCGAATTCCGCTATCAGCCGGATGGGTGGAGCAAGCCATACCGGTTCGTGGCCCTGCGTTATGAGAAAACACGCGACGAGATGACGGCGGAAGAAACCGAGCAGTACCAGTTGTTCGAAACTAGACAATACAAGTATCGGGTGCTTGTGACCGACTTCAGCGAGCCCATCCACTTGGTCTTCGGGTTTTATAACCAGCGCGGCGGTGCGGAGAACCTGATCAAGGAGGCGAACAACGATGCCGGGTTGACGGCGCACCCGTCGGGCCGCTTCG
>Ga0302325_10011634_pt1 | contig 18937 bp, 20 predicted proteins | sample Palsa_T0_2_FD_201948 | JGI IMG/M metagenome (GOLD analysis project Ga0302325, IMG submission 201948) | Peat permafrost microbial communities from Stordalen Mire near Abisko, Sweden - Palsa_T0_2 | ecosystem: Environmental > Terrestrial > Soil > Palsa > Peat permafrost | place: Sweden: Abisko...
ACCGGCGGCGACGAAGCCACGCTGTTCGCGGCCGAGGTGTTCCGCATGTACACCCGCTATGCCGAATCGCAGCGCTGGCGCGTGGAAGTGACGTCGGCCAGCGAGTCCTCTGTGGGCGGCCTGAAAGAAGTCATCGCGCTCATCAGCGGAAACAAAGTCTACAGCCACCTGAAGTACGAAAGCGGCGTTCATCGCGTGCAGCGCGTGCCGGCCACCGAGCAGCAGGGCCGCGTGCATACGTCCGCCATCACCGTCGCGGTGCTGCCCGAAGCCGACGATGTGGAAATCAAGCTGGAAGCCAAGGACGTGCGGATCGATACGTTTTGTTCGTCGGGGCCGGGCGGCCAGTCCGTCAATACCACTTACTCCGCCGTGCGCCTCACGCACCTGCCCACGGGCCTGATCGTGTCCTGCCAGGACGAAAAATCGCAGATCAAGAATCGCGCCAAGGCCGAGCGCGTGCTGCGCTCGCGGCTCTATGAAATCGAGCTTCAGAAGCAGCGCGAACAGATCGGCGCGGAACGGCGCAGCATGGTTGGCTCGGGCGATCGCAGCGAAAAGATCCGCACCTACAACTTCCCGCAGAACCGCGTCACCGATCATCGCATCGGCCTAACTCTCCACCAATTGGACTTAGTGATGGAGGGCCGCTTGGATCCGCTGATCTCCGCGCTCACCGAGTACTATCAGACCGAGAAGTTGAAAGAGCAGGGCGAAGCGGCCTAGCGCTTCAATGACTATTTTGACCGCTCTCCTCCAGGGCACCAAGCTGCTGGAAGAGGAGACCGTGTCCGCCCCGCGACTCACCGCCGAAGTTCTTCTTACCCATGCATTGCAGCGCGAGCGAAGCTATCTGTACGCGCATCCCGAAGAAGAGCTGACCGAGATCGCCTGGATCCATTACGGCCGCTATCTGCACGAGCGGCTGAAGGGCAAACCGACGCAATACATCACGGGCCGTCAGGAATTTTACGGCCGCGATTTCCGCGTGACGCCGGACGTCCTGATCCCGCGCCCGGAGACCGAGCACTTAGTCGAGGCAGCCATCGCTCGCATTCAGCCTCGCGATCTGGTCGTTGATGTCGGCACCGGCTCCGGCGCAATCGCGATCAGTCTCGCGCTCGAAACCGCCGCTCACGTTTTCGCCACCGACATTTCGACGGCAGCGTTGAATGTCGCCCAATCCAACGCTCAGCAGCTCTCGGCACCCGTCGGTTTTCTCGCGTGTGATCTTCTCGACGCCCTGCGCGACAGCAGCATCAACGTCCTGGTCTCGAACCCGCCTTACGTCCCGCGGACCGACCAACCCAGCCTCCAACGCGAAGTCCGCGACTACGAGCCGCACGTCGCACTTTTCGCCGGACCCACCGGCCTTGAGATTTACGAACGACTGATCGTGGAAGCAGCTCGCGTGCTTCGTCCGCATGGCTGGCTGCTGCTCGAACTCGGATACAATTCTTTAGTCCCGGTGCGCGCGATGCTGGAACAAGGGTGGAGCGACATCGACATTGTCCCCGACCTGGCGGGTTTCCCCCGCGTCCTCGCCGCTCGAATGGCTCGGTAAACCGCAGCCAGGAAGATCAGCCACAGATTCACACTGATGAACACGGATTGAGGACAATTGAGCTATCTGCGTTTATCTGTGTTCATCGGTGGCCCAATCGCTTGTGCCATATGAAGACCTACTTCCACGTCGACATGGACGCCTTCTTTGTCTCCGTCGAAGAGCTCTTCGATCCGTCGCTCAAGGGCAAACCGGTGGTCGTTGGTGGGCAGGCCAACCAGCGCGGCGTCGTCTCGGCCGCTTCCTATGCCGCGCGCAAGTTCGGAGTTCATTCCGCCATGCCGCTCCGCACCGCCTATCGCCTCTGCCCGCAAGCCATTTTCGTGGACGGCCATCCCACGCGCTATCGCGAGTACTCAGGCAAGGTATTCGAAGTCCTCAAGAGCTTCTCGCCGCAAGTGGACATGGCGTCCGTCGACGAAGCCTACATGGATCTCACCGGCACCGAGCGCCTGCATGGGCCGCCGCTCTCCGCCGCGCACCGCCTGCACGACGCCGTCAAACGCGAGACCGCACTCAATTGCTCCATCGGCATCTCGGCCTCGCGTATGGTGGCCAAAGTAGCTTCCGATCAAGCCAAGCCTAACGGCGTTCTCTGGGTGCTGCCGGGCGAAGAGGCGCGTTTTCTGGCCCCGCTCGATGTCCGAAAGATCCCCGGCGTCGGCAAAGTCACCGAAAAGAATCTGCAAGCCTGGGGCGTTCGCAAAGTGGGCGATCTGGCCGCGCTCGATGAGGATTTCCTGCGCCAGCATCTCGGCCAGTGGGGCTTGGCGCTGGCCGGAAAATCGCGCGGCATGGACGCGGGCGGCTGGTTCGATCATGAAGTGGGCGACGACAGCACGCCCAAATCCATCAGCCACGAGTTCACCTTCAACGAAGACACGGCCGATTCGGATGCACTGGAATCCACGCTCGCGCGGCTCTCCGAAATGGTGGCGCGCCGCCTGCGCGAGCACGATCTGCACGCGCGCACGGTGCAACTGAAGCTTCGTTATTCCGATTTCACCACCATCACCCGCGCGCATTCCTTCGATCACGGTACGCAGCTCGACACCGAAATCTTCCAGCAAGTGCGTGCGCTTTTTCGAGCCAATCGCAAGTCCAACGCCACCGTGCGTTTATTGGGTGTGCAAACCTCGGGCCTCAAACCGGCCGCAGGCCAGCTCAACATGCTCGACGAAGAAAGTACAAACCGCTGGCGCAAAGCAATGACTGCAGTGGATAAGATGCGCGACAAATTCGGTGAAGAGAGCGTCTCGCTCGCCACCGGACTGAAAGGCCGCTTCCGCGAACGCGTGCATGAGAATCCCGCGGGTCTCCCTGGTAAGACGCCGGGTAAAACTCCGCGCAAAGGCGGCGAGCGCTAAACTAGCATCAGGCACACCTGGAAATGAAACAACTTATCGAAGACATCGCGAAGGCTCTGGTTGATTTGCCCGACGAGGTCACCGTTAGCGAAGTGAAGGGCGAGCAGATCACTGTGCTGGAGTTAAAAGTCGCCGCCAGTGACCTGGGCAAGGTCATCGGCAAACAGGGCCGCACCGCGCGATCCATCCGCACGCTGCTGGGCGCGGCGGGCATGAAGCTGAACCGCCGGTTCACGCTCGAGATCTTGGAATAAGCCCTGAAGGTCGTCACCATCGCCCGTCTGCTTCGGGCGCGCGGAAACAAGGGAGAGTTGGCCGCGCTCGCGCTCACCAGCCAGCCCCATCGCCTGAAGAGTGTTTTCGTCAACCAGACTCCCATGGAGGTGGAGAACACCTGGATGCATGGCGATCATCTGATCTTCAAGTTCCAGGGCGTGGACACGATTTCGGACGCGGAAAAGTTGGCGGGCGCTGAAGTTTCCATCCCGTTCGAACAGCGCGCCACGCTTGCTGAGGACGAAGTCTATCAGTCCGATCTCATCGGTTGCGAAGTTGTCGACGCCACCGGCCGCTCGCTTGGCCTGGTCACCGATATCCAGGAAACCGGCGGCGCGCCTTTGCTCCAAGTCGGCGACCTCCTCATCCCTTTCGCCAAATCAATCTGCGTCACTGTTGACCCTGCAAACAGACGAATCGTCGTCAATCTCCCAGATGGTCTGCTAGACCTAAACGTGCCTGGCCCCCCAACCCCCAATCCCTAGCCCCCATGGTTTTCCGCATCCTGACCATCTTCCCCGACTTCTTCCAAGGCCCCCTCCAGTTCGGCGTCGTCGCCAAAGCCACCGAAGCCGGTTTGATCCAGATCCACATCCATGACCTCCGCGCCTGGACGCATGACCGGCATCGCACCGTTGACGACCGCCCTTTCGGCGGCGGCGAAGGCATGCTGCTCAAGCCCGCTCCCATCTTCGAAGCCGTCGAGAGCATTTGGCCCGAGCGCCAAACGAATCAGCGCCTCATCCTGCTCTCGGCGCAGGGCCGGCGCTTCACACAGGAAACTGCCCGCCGCTTAAGTCAATATGACGAGATCTTCCTCATCTGCGGCCGATATGAAGGCGTGGACGAACGCGTGGCCGAGCACCTGGCCGACGAGGAGCTTTCCATTGGCGATTTCGTCCTCAGCGGCGGCGAACTCGGCGCTGCCCTGGTGCTGGATTGCGTCGCGCGCCTGCTCCCGGGCGTCCTGGGCAACAAGGATTCAGCGCTTCACGAATCCTTCAGCGAGGCAGGCTTGGAGGCGAGCCTCCTGGATTGTCCGCAATACACCCGCCCCGCCGAATTCCGCGGCTGGAAGGTTCCAGAAGTACTATTGAGCGGCAACCACGAGGAGATCCGGAACTGGCGCCGGCAGGCTGCCCGCGACAAGACTGCGAAGAACCGTCCGGATCTACACTCCTAAGGCCAGATCTATTACAATGAGAATTCAAGGATTTGTCACATGCCGAACCCCCTACTGACCAAAGTGGTCGCTAAACACCTCCGTCCGGTGCCGGAATTCCGCCCAGGCGACACCATCCGTGTCCACGTAAAGATCAAGGAGGGCGACAAAGAGCGTCTCCAGGCTTTCGAAGGAACTGTGATTGCCCGCAACAACTCGGGGCTCGGCGCCACGGTCACCGTGAGAAAGGTCAGCTTTGGCCAAGGGGTGGAGCGCATCTTCCCGTTGCATGCCCCCGTGATTGACCACATCGATGTGGTGCGCACAGGCCGCGTGCGCCGGGCCAAGCTCTATTATCTGCGAGAGCTCAAGGGTAAAGCAGCGCGTCTCCGCGAACGCGACTAGCTTTGCTCACGGGCTCCGTTCCGCCGACCGGATCGGCGAATCCGCCTACCGATGAGATGCCAGGCTAAGTACGAGAACGAAGCCCGGGCGCAGGGTTTCCACAACATCGCCGGTGTCGATGAGGTAGGACGTGGCGCTTTGTTCGGGCCGGTATTTGCAGCCGCCGTCATTCTCTCGCCCGGCCGTCCCATCCGGGGCCTGCGCGATAGCAAGATGTTAGACGCCGAGCGCCGCGAGGTTTTGGCCGTGCGGATTCGCGAGCGCGCCATCGCGTGGTCCGTGGCGGCGATCGACGCCTTCGAAATCGACCGCATCAATATTCTCCAGGCCTCGCGCCTGGCCATGCGCCGCGCCATCGAACGGCTCAACCCGGCGGCGGATTATCTGCTGGTGGACGCTGTCACGGTGGATCTGCCGCTCACCCAGCGGGCTCTCATCCACGGCGACGCTTTATCGCAGTGCATTGCCGCCGCTTCCATCCTGGCAAAGGTGGAACGCGACGCCTGTATGCGCGAGTGGGATCTGGTCTTCCCGCAGTACGGTTTGAAGAACCACAAAGGATATTCGACAGACGAGCATTGGAAGGCGCTTGAGACTCACGGGCCCACGCCCATGCATCGCTTCAGCTTCTGGCCGGTGCGCGAGCACTCCCCGCATACCGTTTGGACCGGCTATCCGCGCCAGGGAGATCTCTTTGGGCCGGAACCGCTTACTGACGTGCGCGGCTCAGAACCGAGCCCGGTTGCAGAGGATGCCGCATGCGCCCGCTAGAACCGCGCTTGCCGAGCTTTCAGGAGCCGGGCGAGGCGCCTGTGCACCTCAGGCACACCTGGGTTCACAAGCTCGGCATTCTACTGTTCATCATCGTGTGTTTTGAGGTAGGAGCGTTCCTGACGGTGTTTCCCTGGACGCCGCAATGGGACAGCAACTCGATGGCGAATCTTTTCCCGTTCCTGCGCGATGTTTGGACCAGCTCCTATTTCCGCGGCGCGCTTAGCGGCCTGGGGCTGCTCAATGTATATATCTCGCTTGGGGAGGTGTCGCGCCTCCGCAGGTCGGGTGGATCGCGGCCGCCTGCCGATAGTCTCCCGCCGCCTGATAAACTAAGGACATCGACGTTATGAAACCAACCTCGGATCGTGGAAAAACGGCAGCGACGGACGATCTGTCGGCGCCCCTGGCGGCGTCACCGGCGAACCCGGCTGTGAAGCCGGAGTCTCCGCGCGGGACGATCGCGGAATGGACCATCACCATTCTGCTGTTGCTGTTCGGCACCACCACGCTGGTTCAGGCCTTTGTGATTCCCACCGGTTCCATGGAAGACACGCTGCTCATAGGAGACCACCTGCTGGTGGATAAGCTGGCCTATGCGCCTTCGGGCGGTTTCAGCAAGTACATCCTGCCCTATGAAAACCCCAGGGACGGCGACATCATCGTCTTCCGCTATCCCGTGGACATCAGTCAGACCTTCGTCAAGCGCGTGGTCGGCGTGGCTGGCGATCATATCAAGATTATCGACCAGCAGGTTTATCGCAACGGGAAGAAGCTCACCGAGCCTTACGTGGTTCACAAAAGTACCTACGGGGATTCGTTCCGCGATAACTTCCCGAACAGCGAGGCTAATTTCACGCTGCTGGACCGCGGCCGCGACATGCTGGCCAGCAACGTGGTGAACGGCGAAGTGGTGGTGCCGCCCGATTCTTTCTTCGCCATGGGCGACAATCGCGATAATTCGCTCGACAGCCGTTATTGGGGCTTTGTCCCCCGGGAGAACATCATCGGCAAGCCGCTCATCATCTACTGGTCCTACAATGCCAGTACCGAGAGCCTGGCCAGTTCCTCGGTGACCAGCCTGCTGAGTCATTTTCTGGACCTCACCGAACATTTTTTCACCAAGACCCGCTGGGATCGAACCTTCCGCCTGATCCATGGCTACTACAACTACAACTAAGCCGGCGCAGCCCGCGGCCCCCGGATCCAAGCCCGCGCGGCGCAACTCGGTGGCCGAGTGGGCCATCACCATTTTGGTTCTGTTGTTCGGAACCTCCACCATCGCGCAGCCCTTCGTAATTCCGACCTCGTCGATGCATAACACGCTGCTCACCGGCGACCATCTCATCGTCGACAAGCTGGCCTACGCGCCCGCCGACGCCGTGAGTAAGTATTTGCTGCCCCATCAGGACGTGAAGCGCGGCGACATCATCGTGTTCCTGCATCCTACGCTGAACGTAAATTACGTGAAGCGCTGCATCGGCCTGCCGGGCGATCGCATCAAGCTGGCCGGCAAACGCGTCTTCGTCAATGGAAAGCCTTTGGAAGAACCGTACGTCATCCATCAGGACGATTCATCGCTCTATCGCGACAACTTCCCGCAAGGCCAGCCTGAATATATCCAAGATCCGAAGATGGCGGAGCGGACTTACCAGATGCTGCACGACGACGTGGCGAATGGCGAGCTCGTCATTCCCGAAGGCAACTACTTCGCCATGGGAGACAATCGCGACAACTCGCTCGATAGCCGCTACTGGGGCCTGGTGCCGCGCGACAATATCGTGGGCAAACCAGTGCTGGTTTTTTGGTCTTACGATGCGCCTACCCAGGATCTAACCGACTACAACCTGCATCATCTCTTCGATCTGGCCACTCACTTTTTCACCAAGACTCGCTGGAACCGCACGCTGAAGTTAATCCGCGGTTATCACGATTACCCTGGCTAATTCACGGATGCCGAAACCAAACCATTACTACGGCCTGATCTTGGCCGGAGGCCGAGGTACGCGCTTCTGGCCCCGCAGCCGGCGTGCGCACTCCAAGCAAGTGTTGCGTTTTCTGGGTGAACGATCGCTGATCCAGCAGACCGTGGACCGGCTCAGTCCGGCGATCCCACCGCAGCATCTTTGGGTTCTAACCAACGATCATCTGCGCGCCGAGATTGTGCGGCAGTTGCCGGAAGTTCCGAAGAATCAGATCCTGGCGGAGCCGGCGCAACGCAACACCGCGCCCGCCATCGGCCTGGCGGCCCACATTCTGCAGTCCATCGACCCCCGTGCGGTGATGGGCGTCTTTCCTTCCGACCATGTCATCGCCAAGCCCGCGCGCTATCTTCAATTCGTCCGATCCGCGTTGCGCGCCGCCGCCGGCGGCAAGATCGTCGTGCTCGGTATCCAGGCGCGCTGGCCTGAGACCGGCTATGGATACATCGAGTTTCCCAAGAACGTGCAGGCCGGATCGCGCGTGCCGGTTCCGGTGCTCCGCTTTCGCGAGAAACCGGATCTAAAGGCGGCGCGCCGGTACGTAAAGGCGGGGAACTTTTTTTGGAACGCGGGCATGTTCTTTTGGAAAACTTCGGTGCTGCTTAACGCGCTCCGGGAATACTTGCCCAAAACCGCGACGCTGCTTGCGAGCCTGCCTGAGTTCTCCAATCGGCGCTTCCCCGCGAAGCTGAAAGAAGCTTTCCCGCACTGCGAGAACATCTCCATCGATTACGCGGTGATCGAGAAATCGCGGCAGGTGGTAGGATTTGCAACCGACGATTTCGGCTGGAACGACGTCGGTAGCTGGAACGCGGTTTACGAGTTGCTGGCGCGCGACGAAAACGGCAATGTCTTCCGCGGCGAAGCTCTGGCGCGGTCCAGCTCAGGCAACTACGTGGACGCCCAAGGCAAATTAATCGCGCTGTTGGGCGTGAACGATCTGGTGGTGGTGGATACGCGGGATGCGCTGCTCATCGCGGACCGCTCCCGCTCGCAGGAAGTGGGCGACATCGTCAAGGAACTGGAAAAACAGCACCACCACCTACTGTGACGGCTTAGGCCCGATCACCTCGGGCAACCAATTCACCGTCGCTGCCGGCATGTTCTCGTTGAACCATCGGAGAATCCGCTCGAACCGATCGCGAATGTGCTGTGGATCGTGGAATCCGTGTCCTTCGCCCCCATAAAGAATGAATTCCGTCTTCACCCTCATCGTCTTCAACGCGTGCCAAAATTCATAAGATTGCGCCGGCGGGCACTCCGCGTCCCTGTCGCCCACCATCACCAGTGTCGGCGTCTCGACGTTCTTGATGAAATTGATCGGCGAACTTTTCGCGTACACCCCCGGATCGTCATACACCGACGCGCCGAAATAGGGAATCATCCATTGGTCGATCCCGTTCTCTCCGTAATAGCTCTGCCAGTTCGCGATGCCCGCGCCGGCGAACGCCGCGCGGAAGCGATGCGTCTGCGTCACGGCCCACATGGTCATGTAGCCGCCGTAACTCCAACCGGCGATACCAATGCGTTTGTCATCCACCGGATAATTCTTCACCACGGAGTCCACGCCGGCCAGAATATCGTCCAGATCGCCGTGCCCAAAATCCTTTACGTTGGCGAGCGTGAACTGTTCGCCTTGCCCATAACTGCCGCGCGGATTGGGCATGAAGACGAAGTAGCCTTGCCCGGAAAACAACTGCAGGGGCAGTCCAGGCCGCGGCCAACTCGACCGAACCACCGACGCCGGACCGCCGTGAACATCCACCACCATCGGATATCGTTTCGAGGGATCGTAAGGTTCGGGAAGCGTCAGCCAGCCCTGCACCTGGAGGTCGCCGCTCTTCCAGGCGATAGCCTTCACCTCGCCCCAGGCGCGTTTCTGCGTCTCGTTCGAGTGCGTGATCTGCTGCCATTTGCCGGTGCTTCCGGCCCACACTTCCGGCGGCCGGCTCCAAGAGTTGCGCACCACCGCGCTGGTCCCGGCATCGCCTGAAAACAGCACCGTCTCCGCGCCCTCCCACAATGTCTCCGTGCTCCCCGATGCCAGATCAAGCGTCGTAATCGCGGAGTTTCCAGTCACATTCTCGCCGAACAGAATTTGCTTCGACGACGCCGACCATTGAAACCAATTGGGCGACGACTTTCGATTCTCCGTCAGATCGCGCGGCGTCCCGCCCTCAGCCGGCAGCGCATAAATGTCGCCGCCGATCACGCCTTCGTCGCTCATCAACCCGCCGATAAAGCCGATGGTCTTGCCGTCGGGCGACCATCGCACGTGTGCCACCTGCATGGGCGGTTTGAGAATGTGGCGCACCGCTCCCGACTCTGCGTCAATCGTATACAGCTCTGCGATATACCAGTTGTCGTCGCCATCGCCGGGTGCAGCCAGGTACGCCAGATTCTTGCCGTCGGGCGACCAGTCAAACTCGTACACATACATGTCGGCGGGTGAAATGGATCGCAACGCGCCCGTGCCCACGTTCACCACCGCCAGGCGCTGCTCGACAGTTTTTGATCGAATGACGCCCGTGTCCGGCGCGGTCGCCTCGGTTGGCCCGGGCACGCGGGTGATGCCTTCTATCCGAAGTAGCGCGATGTTCGTGCCATCCGGCGACCAATGCGGATCCGCCGCGTAGCCTTCGAGATTTCCGACCTTGCGAGCTTTAGCGCGTCCCGCGCTCCCCGCTACGTACAATTGCATCTGGCCGTGCGATTCGGCATCGGAGAGAAACGCCAGCCGGCCATCCTGCGACCAAGCCAGCCCTTGCACCATCGCGGCCGGATCGCCGATGCGTCTGGTGGCGGCAGAATCGTGCAGATCCTTGACGTATACGGAAAGGATCGCGGGTTCGTTCGGGAGCTTGCCGGGCGCCGTTTCGATCCAGGCCACCCGGCTGCCGTCCGCAGAGAGCGCTACCTCGCGAAACTCATGCAGCGCGGAAAGCGAATCGAGCGAGGCATCGATGGAGGGGGGCGCCGCTGTCAGCCCAGTAGAGGCCAACAGCAGCGCTGAGGAAAAAATAGTGAAGCGCAAACTAACAGTAGTATAGCTTGAGCCTACTGCGCTGGCGCAGGGCCCCGGTGCATCATCGGACGGCCTTCTTTAACGGCGTAATCCGACGGCACCGCAAACAGCGCAGGGTCCGGCTCAGCCCGGGAGATGGCATTTAACTGATACACGGAATCGCCAAACCGCGGATCGCTGGTCTTGCTCATCACCACCACCTGCAGGTCCGGAGAATACCAGGTTTCGGTAACAATATCGATCTCCTTCTCGTTGCCTTCTTTACCTGCCGGGATGACCCGTGTAATACGCTTGCCTTGCGCGTTGACGCCTTGAATCAACTGGGTGCCCAGATCGTCGGTCTTCACGGATGCGAGACTTCTCTCAGGACGCGCTTTGGCGTCGGTGGGACGCGCGGCCGGCATCGGCGTCGACCGAACCGTTTTTCTCGCCGGATCAAGCACATGGCTCATGCCCGCCACCGGATCGTAGATCATTACCGTTCTGCCCGCGCCAGGGCCCGCCGAGAGCGCCCCGATGGCCCCAAAGGACCGCTCCGTGCGCGTCCGCCCCTGGCTATCGCGCGTGATGGAGCCCGTGGTGGTCCGCTGGATATGATCGCCGGTTGAGAGCGTCTGAGTGAACTGCGTGACCGCCTGAGCGGAATAAGGCGAGCCTTGCACCACCTTGTTGGACATGCCGAATTCCGGCCGAACCAAGGCAAAATCACCTCGTTCCATGCGCGGACCCGGCCGCTGACCAAATAAGCTCGCAGTAATAAGACTGGCAATGGAAATGATCGATAACCGACAAATCATGGATGTCTCCTTTTTATTGCACCAACCGTACGCCACGCGCCAAACCATCCTGGCCCAGCAGAAGCTCGGCTTGCACGCTCGACTCTGTTCGCTCCTCACCCACGGGAACGCCCATTAACTGCAACGACGAAACCGGCATTTGAACCCGCACTACCATCGCGGTTTCCAACATGGGTAACGCCTCGGCTTCGGGCAACGGATAAAAGCTTGCATCGGCCTCTTCCTCCATTGCGGGAGCAACGGCGTTCGCCGCCAGGGGGGGAACCGGAGCCGGTTTCGGATTCTCGTTGTGAATCCACACCGCTAATGCGATCCCAGCCGCGGCCGCCAAGCTGAACGCCGGCATCCAGGCCATAAGCGTCCGACGCCGGTGGTGCCTTCGAAACTCGGCTTTGAGCTGTTCTTCCACCTGGCGCGGCGCTTCACTGGGACCCTCCGCCGCCAGCGCCCGCAGACCTTCCAAAAGCTCTCGCTGAGCTGGGTCTAAATAATGGGGTTCGTTCATACCGCACACCTTTCGCTCGCTCGCAGCTTTTCGGCCAACAGCGCCCTCGCCCGATGCAGCCGCGATCGCACCGTTCCAATGGCGCATCCCAGTACGCTAGCCGCCTCGGCGTAATCTCGCTCGTGCAAGTCGCAAAGCACCACCACTTCGCGGTAGGCCGGCGGCAACGCCAATACCGCACGGCGCAGCGTCTCGAGGCGCTCGTTCTGCGCCAGGTCGCCGAAAATATCCTGTTCCGCCGCCACCTCTCCCGCTTCGTCCAATATCGTTAAATAGGGCCTCTCCCGCTCCAGAGCCCGCAGCACGAAATTCCGGGCGATCCCATAGAGGAACGCCGCTACCGAGCCGCGCTCGCTGTCGTAGCGAGCCCCCGATTTCAGCACCACTACGAATACGTCCTGCGTCACCTCTTCGGCAATTTCCGTCTTCCCGCTCATCTGGAGCGCGTATCGATACACCAAGCCTTGCTGTCTGCGATAGAACTCGATGAATGCCTTTTCGTCGCCGCCTGACAACAGCCGAAGCAGATCGCCATCACTATGGGACGGGGATTCCAGCATTAGTTGATTGCGGCGATCCGCATCGGCCTTTGATGATGATTCCGCCCGGCGCGCGGAAAGGTTCCAAATATTTACTCCGGTCATAATCACCCCGGCTCCCGCAGGGTCACAATCGTCGCGCCCCAGCCCCCGGCCTCCACCGGTGCATCCGAAAAGCTTGCAACAAAAGGCGTCTTACTCAAGATCGACAGTACCATCTCCCGCTGCACCCCAATCCCCCGTCCGTGGATAATACGGAGCGCGCGAAAGCCCAGCCGAAAGGCCTCCTCCAGATAGTTTTCCACCACCGGTTTCAATTCGCGCGCCGGAACGGTGTGCAAGTCAAAGACGTCGCCGACGGGGATCCGAATGGGCTCTTCTTCCATGCTGCTGTTAGGCTAACATTGTGAGTCCTTTGGAAGAATACCAGGCGCGCCTGGAAGAGCGCCGCCGCACATCCCAGCACCTGGAAGGGCAGTTCCGCCGCATCGGCAACGCGCGCCTGGCCGCAGGATTTGCCGCCGCCGCTGTTGCTTTCTGTGTCTTCGGAGAAGTCTGGATTTCGGTGTGGTGGCTGCTGCTCCCCGTCGCCGTCTTTGCGGCGCTGGTGGTCCTGCACGCGCGAGTGGTGGAACGTCTGGAGCGCTCCCATCGCGCTATCCAATTCTATGAGCGCGGCATGGCGCGCCTGGAAGGCCGCTGGGCCGGAGCCGGCGACACAGGCGAGCGCTTTCGCAATCCTTCCCACCTCTATTCCGAAGATCTCGACCTGTTTGGCAAAGGATCGCTCTTTGAACTGCTGTCCATCGCCCGGACGCGCGCCGGTGAGGACTTTCTGGCAGGCTGGCTGCTTGCGCCGGCATCCAGAGACGAAGTGGCCGCCCGCCATGAAGCCGTCCGGGAGCTAGCGGAGATGCTCGACCTGCGCGAGGATCTGGCTGTGCTTAGCGCCACCGTTCGCTCGGGACTCGATCCGGACGCCGCCGCGCGCTGGGGCGAAGCGCCGGAGGTGCTGTTTCCAGCGGGAACGCGCTATATTGCACCCGCGTTCGGCGTTGCGTTGGCGATTTCGTTCGGGCTGTACATGGCCGGCGTCTTCACCCGTACGCCCTTCCTCGCCGTCCTCTTAGTCGAAATGGGTTACGCCTTCTTTCTCGGCGCGCAAACTTCCCGAGTGACCGACGCGGTGGACTCGCCGTCCCACGACCTGGCGCTGCTGGCCAAACTCCTTCAGCGGCTGGAGAACGAAACCTTCCGCTCGCCTCTGCTCCAACAGCTGCATCGGCGATTGAAGACGGCCAGCCAGCAGCTGGCATCCGCCCAGATCGCCCGCCTGGGCCGGTTAAAAGCCCGTCTGGACTGGCAGGAAAACAAGATCTTCACCCTCATCGCTCTGGCGCTGCTGTGGAGCGCTCAGGTAGCCATGGCAATCGAAAGATGGCGCCTCGCGTGGGGCGGCCATATCCGCGAATGGATTGATACGGCTGGAGAATTCGAAGCGCTCTGCTCGCTCGCAAACTATAGTTATGAGCATCCTGCCGATGCTTTTCCAGAGTTGGCGGACGTGCCGGGCGGCTGGTTCGAAGCCCAAGCCCTGGCGCATCCGCTGATGGGGGAAGCGCAATCCATCCGCAACGATTTGCAGCTAGGCGGTCTGAACCCCCAGGACACCCGCCTGTGGATCGTCAGCGGCTCCAACATGTCCGGCAAGAGCACTTTGCTGCGCACCATCGGAATCAACACGGTGCTGGCGTGGGCCGGCGCACCGGTGCGCGCCGCGCGCCTCAAGATTTCGCCGCTGAGCTTGGGCGTATCCATTCGGGTGCTGGACTCGCTCCAGGACGGCCGATCGCGTTTCTATGCCGAGATCACGCGGCTGCGCGAAATTATCGCCCTCACCAGCGGTCCGCACCCCGTGCTGTTCCTCCTGGATGAGCTGTTGAGCGGCACCAACTCGCACGACCGCCAGATCGGCGCCGCCGGCATTGTGCGGGCTCTCATCGCTCGCGGCGCGATGGGACTGATCACCACTCACGATCTGGCGCTGGCCCACATCGCCGAAGCTTTCCCCGGCCGCGCCGTCAACGTTCACTTCGCCGACACGATCGAGAACGGCGAGTTGCACTTCGATTACCGGCTTCAGCCTGGGGTGGTGGAGCGGAGCAATGCTCTGGACCTGATGCGCTCGGTCGGGATCGAGGTGTAATCCTCACTTCCCCACTGCGGCGCCTACGCCCGGAATCCATCGATCCAACGCCTCACGCAGCTTCTCCAGGCCCACCGGCTTACTGATGTAATCGTCCATTCCGGCCGCGAGACACCGCTCCCGGTCCCCATCCATGGCGTTGGCCGTCAGCGCGCAAATAGTTTGGTGGCGGCTTTTGCCTTCGCGGCTTCGGATGACCGCCGTTGCTTCGAAACCGTCCATATCCGGCATCTGACAGTCCATGAGCACCAGGTCGTATTTCTTCTTCTCCAGCGCTTCCACCGCCTCGCGCCCGTTCACCACCGCGTCGGCGGCCAGGCCAAGTTTCTGCAACAACCGCAGCGTAATGCGCTGATTGATCTCGTTATCTTCGGCCAGCAGAATCCGCATGGAAGCCTGTGGCGAGCCCGGGTCTGGCCGATGAGCCTGACCTGGAGCGGGCTGCGGGGCGGGCGTTTCCGTGCGTTGCGCGGTCCCGGTCTGCGATTTGGCCGCCGTTATGCGCGGCGCCGGAGTTGGAAGCGGCGTGTTTAAAATAGCCTTCTGAGGTGCGGCAGCAGCCTTTTTCGATGACTTGCCGAAGGTTGCGGTAAACCAGAACTGGCTGCCCTTACCCGGCTGGCTGGTCAACCCAATCTCGCCGCCGAGCAGTTCCACCAGCTGCTTGGAAATCGAAAGGCCCAGCCCCGTGCCGCCGTATTTGCGCGTGTTCGATTCGTCCACTTGCGTGAAGGTGTCGAACAACCGCCCCTGCTCGCTCTTCGGGATCCCGATGCCGCTGTCATATACCGTGAATTTCAATTGGAGCGTATCGCGCGTCTGGTTGACCACCTCCGCTTTGAGCCCCACCCGGCCCCGCTCGGTAAACTTAATGGCATTGCCCAGCAGATTCGTCAGCACCTGGCGCAGCCGCCCAGGATCGCCCACGGCAGCTTCCGGCATACCCGGCCCAATATTGCTTAGGAATTCCAGACCTTTGGCTCGGGCCTGCAAGGCGAACACGGACGTTGTTTCGGCAATGGCCGATTCGAGCGAAAACTCCACACGGTCCAGGCGCAATTTCCCGGCCTCGATGCGCGACAGATCCAGAATGTCGTTGATCAACGCCAGCAGCGCATCGGCCGAACGCTTGATGGACTGCGCGTATTCGGTTTGCTCCGGGTTGAGCGGCGTCCCAAGCAAAAAGTCGGTCATTCCAAGTACGCCGTTCATGGGCGTGCGGATTTCGTGGCTCATGTTCGCCAGGAACCGGCTTTTCATCCGCGTGGCTTCGCGCGCCGCTGTCAGCGCTTTTTCCAGTTCTTCGTTCTTTTGCTCCAGCTCCTGCGCTGTGTCCTTCAGCCGCTGTTCGCTGGCCTTACGCGCCGTGATATTGCGAACCACCGCGATCCACTCGTCCCAGCTCAGCGGCAGGAGCCGCATTTCGTAATCCTGCTTGCCCAACCGGTCCTCAATCGCGAACTCCACCAGTTCCATGGCATTGCTGTTGCGGACTTTCTCCTGTGCCTCGCGAACCTGCGCCAATACGCCGGCCGGCAAAACGTCTTGCAGATTCCGGCCCGGAAACTTGTCCGCGCTCAGGAACGCGTCGGACCCCTGCCCGCCCCGGGCATCCAGCACCGTGTCGCTCTTGTCCAACCGCAGAAATAGATCCGGGAAAGCTTGAAACAGCGCCCGCAGCTCGGTGGCGTTTTGATAGGCTGCGTCTTCGCTGTTCTTGCGCTCGGTAACATCGATGGACGCCATCCGCATGCCGACGGTCCGGCCCGCCCTGTTCCTGCGCAATTGCTCGTGTATTTCCACGATCTTGCGCCCGCTGGCATGCACATATTCGCGCTGATAGGTGACCAGGGCAGTATGCCCCTCGATTTTCCGCTGAATCTGTTCGCGGTAACGGGCGCGCTCCATGTCGGGAAGCAGCTCGGCGCAATGCACGCCTAGCAGGTCGCTCTCTTTCAGGCCGCGCAGCTTGCACTCTGTTCGATTCACCCGCTGGACCATCCCTCCCCGGTCGATATCCATGTAACCGATGGGCGCCGTCTCAAACAGGTTCTTGGCCACCTCGCCGTCAAAAGCCTCTTCGGCTATCCCACGCGCCCGCTCGGCGGCAGCCCTGGGTCTGCGGATGAAGATCCAAATCAGCGCGGCAAAGAACAACAAGGCTGCGGTGATAACCATTCACCTTGTCTATCGTCAGAGCAGCCTAAATCGTTTAGTCCTGGCATGTTGGGCCGGTACCATCGAATATTATGAGGTCGAACTTCAGTTCGCTAATAGATTGATCGCGCCGATTCCACCGCGGATGTCCAGGCGCACTGTGTTCTTGGCGCGGCCATAGGCGTCATTGACATACCGGCCATCCCGCTTTTCCAGGCCCGGCGCGTGAATCCCTCCGATGCCGCCCTCCACATCGGCTTCAATCCCAACGGCTTCCGGAAGGTAGATGGTGGCCTCGCCGACACCTCCCCGAATGCTCACCGCATAGTCGTTCTTAGGCGCGCCCCGCAAATCCATCTTGAGCTCGCCGACGCCGATCTCGACGTTCACTCGCCGGAGCACCAGATCGCCCAGATCCAGCCGCGATTCCCCGGCGCCGCATTTCACGTCCAGGTCCAACGGCTTCCGATCGTTGAAACGCAAGTCCCAGACATACCGTTGCGTGGAACCGTTCACGTGGCTGGGCTCCTCCACCACCAGGTGTCCGCGAAAGCCGCCGGCGTTGTAGGAAACCTCCGGCCGCAGCCTCAGCCGATTGTAGGTGAACCTGCCCTCCATCAACTTGTCGGCACCCCCGCGAACCCGCAACTGGCCGGCGCCCATTCTCAAATCCACCTGAACTTCTTCCGATTTGTCCAACTCGATACTGCGCGTTTCCGTTCGCTCCGGTCCCGGAGGTCCAAAATCCCGGCCACAAGCGGTCAACAACAAGAAGCTCACGCCGAGCGTGGGTGCGAGGAATAGGGAGGAGTTTAGCATCCGTTGAATACCTTAACCCAGCATACGAGCTGTTGCGTAGTGCGTGTTCACTATATTTCGCGGTTTTCCCAAACCCCTTAAGGTGCTTTCCCCTAGACTCTTCAGCACGAAGTCCTATCTCACCTGCATTCTTTACCTAGTATGTTTCATTGTGGGTGACCGGTTGCTACACTTGGGTTATCGTGAGCGCCAGTTCTGCGGCCTGCTTGTATTGCCGGAAGAATATCGGTCCTCTGCGCCGGCTGAGGGACGCGCATTTCTGCTGCTCGGACCATCGGAAAAAATTGGCCAGCAAGTCTGCCCGCGCGCTGCGCGAAGCCGAAGATTTATATGGCTTTGGCGAGACGCAGGGCGCCAGTTGGGCGGCTGTCACCGCATTAAAGCCGGAGGATAAGTCAGACCGGCGGGGCGGGTTTGGGGCCACCGTTTTTGTGGGTATCATGGCGGTAGTTCTGGTGCTGGCGCTGTCGCAATTGCACACTAGTTCTCCAGTTCCCAAGGCGATCTCCGCCCTTCCAGATACCAATCCGCAAGCCAATCAAGGCGGCTTTGGACAACTGATCGGCAATCTGATAGAAAGCAAAACTTCAGGGACGTTGCGCGAAGATTTTCACACCGGCTTGAGCGGCTGGGAGGGTATGAGATCCATCCGTACAGACTGGAACCTCGAAAGCGGCGACGTTCGGCCCGCCTCCTTACGGCTCTGGAAGCCGTCCACTTCGCTATCTAATTATGAATTCGAGTTCATGGGACAGATCGATCACAAAAGCATGGACTGGGCCTTTCGCGCCGCCGATCTGCACAATTACTACGCCACCAAACTTGTGATGACCCGGCCCGGGCCGCTTCCCAACGCCGGCCTGGTTCGCTTTGTGGTGCTGGATGGGCGGGAGCGCGAGCGCGTGGAGCTGCCTCTTCCTCTGACCATCGAGCGGGGCGTCGACTATAAGGTTCGGGTCAGCGTGCGCGGGAATCGCTTCCTCACGTCCGTCAACGGCCAGTTGATCAGCTCCTGGATGGACAGCCGCATCAGCCGGGGCGGCGTGGGTTTCTTCTCCGAAGACGGCGAATCGTCGGTGCTGAAGTGGGTCAGCGTATCGGAACGCGATAGCTTCATTGCACGCATTGCTTCGCACTTCTCGCTCATAACATTCCCCACCGCGGCGCTGGCCGGCGCCAACTAGTCTCCTCACCAATGGTTCGTGTGGTAAATCGGGGGTGGGGTGGACGCCCACGTCCGCGCCGGACCCCTGGTCCGGCCCTTGCCAACACGGGAGAGCGAGAGGCCGACGCGGGCGTCGGCCGCGGTCCAGGGGGACCGCCCTACATGGCGGACTTTCTTAACAAACTCCTGGGACGGGA
>Ga0302325_10011636_pt1 | contig 18933 bp, 18 predicted proteins | sample Palsa_T0_2_FD_201948 | JGI IMG/M metagenome (GOLD analysis project Ga0302325, IMG submission 201948) | Peat permafrost microbial communities from Stordalen Mire near Abisko, Sweden - Palsa_T0_2 | ecosystem: Environmental > Terrestrial > Soil > Palsa > Peat permafrost | place: Sweden: Abisko...
CGCAAACCGGACGCCGCCACCGGCCAACACAATCACGTTCATCAAAGAGATGAGAGAGAAGAAGCTGCCACTGCGGAAAATCGTCGACCAATTGAACATATCAAGACGGGCCGCGGCTCTCAGTGGTATGCGTCAACCGTTCGAGCGCTGCTCGTGCAACAGCAAGCTGTTCCGCAGGGGGCAACCGGTGAGTTGCGGAACTTGTGCGAGTGAGAACCTCCAATCCATCAATGAAGACATACTGGGCGGCTTATCTCTTCGCACCATCGGAAGAAAGTATTCGGTTTCAGCCTCCGGGCTGAGCCGACATCGGCCGCACATTCCCAAAGAGCGAGCAGAAGCGGCGGCAGTTGTAGCACCATCAACCGGTTCGCCGTCGGACCAATTGAAAGTAGTTGTCGAGGACTTGCGCCGTGTAGCGAAAATGGCCGAGACACGCTGCCACTTGCAGGGCGCCGTCGCCGTCCTCAAAACCATCGGCAGTCATTTAGAACTGTTGGCTAAGTTGAGCGGCGAGCTTCAGCAGCCGGGCGTTGCGGTGCAGGTAAATGTTGGCACTCGTGACCGCGAACGCTGGGGAGGCAGCAGCGACGAGGTTCTGGATTGGGCTCTGGCGCGTATGATCGCGCATCAGATCACCTTTGAGCCTCAGCCAATCGAACGGCTGAAACTCCGCTATTACAGGAACAAGAAAGAGAGGGAAGAATATGCCAACAGCAACAGCAACAGCAGTAAGCAGCACGCAAGCACAAGATTTAGATATGCTGCAGCGCCGGGAACGATTAGCCGTCGCCGTGAAGCAGGCGCGTGAACAGGAAGAACAGCAATCCGCTGCCATCACTGAGTTGGGCGAGACTTTGCGTGACGCGATCGCCAGCGGCCAGCCCAGCCTCCGGCGGTGCCGGATTAAACAGGCTGTGACTGTCGGTTGAGGTATCCGTTGGCGGCGGCTGGAAAGCCGCCGCGCTGCCAAGAATGGCCGCCCTACGCATCGCTGTATACGAAGGTTGAGCGAAAATCGAAGGGAAGTCACAGATCATGACGTCCCGAAGACTATCGCCGAGCTCGCGAACCGCCTGAAGCAACTGACGCACGAGCGCGAGCAGGCAGAGCGAACACTCGCAAAGTCTGATCGAGCACATGAGGCGCCCGAAGTGACACAACAGCGCATCGAGCAGCGCGAAAAACAAGAGGAAGCTGCGCGCAAAGAGCAGGCGCGGCAACCTTGATTAGCAACCGCCGCCGAGCGATTCCTCTCATCGCCGAACTGCTCAAGCTCGATGACGAGATTAAGGACCTGCCATGCCGATTCAATCAAAGCCCAGGATGGCTCAAACATACTTTCGGCGCGGGGGCGCGCTCAAAAAAAGCCTGGTGAAGGTAGAAAAGAGACTGAATATTGCTGGTGGGGTCGAATCGGAAGCGACCACTGAACCAACGTCAGAGCAGATAGTTGCGGAGCTCGGACGGTTCCTCGATGGGCTAACGCCGTTGGACATGAAAGCGAATCCGCACTGGCGGTTTCGTTAGATTGAAATCTGCGCGGCCCGCGCTCCATGCTTCGGCGGCGCGGTGAGCCCCGGTGGGCCGGTGTGGTTCCTTTTGCAGACCGCGCGGCTGCTTTCATTGCCGCATCGCCCTTTTTGTGATTTGTATTTCGGCGGGTTTGATTTGATTGCTTGCCCGTCGAGGCTGGCTGCAAAGCGGTTTCTTTATCTCTTTCCTTCCGCATGTATAGCCAGCCAAGGCGCGCGATTCCGGTGTTTACTCTACTTTCTTCCGCGGATCGCGCGTCACATCCAATTGTAAAATGTGTTATACGGTATGTATAATGGAACTTGGGATTGGGATGACGCCAAGAATGAACTCAACCCCAAACGCCACGGGTTCGATTTTTGGCACGCGGGGAGGGTGTTCGAAGATCCGAATCACATGATCGAGGAAGACCGGATCGACCCCAAAACGGGCGAGCAACATTGGCAGCTATTGGGCTAGTCAACGGCCAAGTCATCACACTAAGTCACACTTACCGAAGGAAAGCCGATGCCAAAAACGAAAAGGACCAGTACATCCACTTCATCACCGCGTTTGAAAGCAAGAAGGGCGACGAGCTCCGCTACTTCGAACAAATCTAAGGCAAAGCTCCCCAGGACTGAGGCGCGCGACTGGGTGCCAGTGGCTCAACCGCCGCAGTCACCGGAATTTTGGGAGCGTGTGCGCAAGGCTGCGGCCAAGGCTCCGCGCATACCGCGCGACCAAGCGCTTGCTTTGAGCAAGATAGCCAAACGTAAGATCGCCGGCGGCTACAACGGGACGGTAGACACATCCGATGTCAAAGATTTGACTGAAGAAGAATTGGCTGCGGGCTTTCGGCCTGAGGCCAAGCAACTCGTCGCTATGCGTCTGGATCGAGACATTTTGGAATGGCTCAAAGCGTATGGTGCGGGTTATTCGACGCGCATCAACGGGATTCTGCGCCGCGCGATGGAAGGCGCTCGAAAGACTGGATGACAACTGGATGTCGCAGATTTGCCGGAAATGCAGTTGCTATTATTATCCGAAAAGCACCAAGCCGCCGAAAAACAGCAAGTCAGTCAAAAGTAATAGAGTTCCCGATGGCGATGTGTGGTATCGACCCTAGAAAGCCCACTTGCTTTGCTGGTGGACACCATGAGCCTGCCGGGACTCTCGTTGACGTCCTCGAGCCTTGGGATTTCCGACACCTGCATCTAACCAGGCTGACTTCAGTCCTTGCGGCAAGTGTGCCGTGCTGGGTGTTCATCCCCACTCTAACCACGGCTCCTGCTGCCCCGCCGACTTTAACAGTCACGAGCTTGCGCAAGACGTCTTTCGGGTGATGAAAGCGGACGGTAAAACTGCTGACCGAACGTGTAAGACTTGCGGTTGCCTGTATAACGATGACATCGGCGACAAACGTTGTGCGAACGGCGCTTTCCACATTCCCGGTGAGAGCTACGTACTTTAAGGTTCGACCAATTTGCAAGGCAGGTCCGACGGACATACCGTCTAATTTTAACGCCCATGGGGGATCAGGTCCTCGTATCCTGTCTGTCGCCAGTGCGTCAATCGTATGGCTGTCCATGAGTATGCGTGTGCGCTCAAGTTTTTCGCGCGTCAGATCGGCGGCTGACCATTCCGGGGGAACGGTTGCGCGAGCGAGAAACTCGCGGGACCCCGAAAGATGCGTTGCCGCTCCTTCCAGTCACGGCTCGGCTAGCGGTTTTCGTGTGAACAGAGGGCGAGTTACTGGAGAGGGCGATTCAGTAAAAGATTCGAAGTCCGATCCTCATGAACGGCGTTCGACCACTTCGCACGAAACAGGCCGGTCAGCGCCAGGTAGATGAGGAGACTGCGAAGTTCCGCCGGATAAAGGACATTCAGATCTCCTGATCTGGAGGAATTTAGATTGAGGGTTTGAGCGCGAACAGTCAATCGCTGGCTGGGAGTTCGTGCGCGCGGTTTTGGGGGGCGCTTACGGTAGACGGGATCAGGAGTTCTGACATTGGCGTCGTAAAAAGCTGTGAACGCCGCCACCGGCTCTAAAGCCCTAATTCCTGGTCATAGGCGGCGGGTTCTTCCAGCGTCGCTTTACGGGCAGCATCGGCGCTCCGTTTGAACATCAGCAGATCATCGAAGCGAACGCGCCGGTGTGTTCCTACTTGGTCGGATCGTCGAGCAGCCGAAGTCGCAGAGGCTCGGGGGTTTTCGTCTGGGTCGCCAGCACACGGCTCGTTTCTTTTTATGTGGAAGTCCCACGCCTCTGGGCAGCTAGCTGCGCCGCATGAAGGCAAGGTGCTCCGAAGAAAGTCATCTATCCCTTTTTGCGCCTTTTGCGCTTTTTGCCCCTTTTTGCCTTTAACGCTCCCTGGCGGTCGCGGCTCTGAAAGCCATCGTTGATTCTAAACACCTTCTGACCGCCGATCAATAAGGAGTGGTGTTCTGCCCCCAAACGGTTAAGCACCCGCCCTCTATTCCCACCCAAACTGTGCTTTAATGGTAAAGGAATGTCGAACTCAAAAGTGGGCTAAGCGCCCACTTTTTTATTTCCCAAAAACGTATCGAGATACAACTATGGCGGCCCTCGAAAACAAAGAACTCGTCGAAAGGATCACCGAACTTGGTGAGCGCTCCGCCATGGGCACAGATATAGAGGTTGCCGAAATCCAAGTCCGCGGCGCCGGCAACGCCCGCCTGTTACGCGTCTACATAGACAAACCCGGCGGCGTCACCCATGCCGATTGCCAGCTGATTTCGGAGCGTTTGGGCAAACTGCTGGACGAAGACGATCCTTTCCCCGACGGCAGCTATACGCTCGAAGTCAGCTCTCCTGGCATCGATCGGAGGCTCTCTAAGCCGCGCGATTTCGAACGGGTGGTGGGCCGCAAAGTTCGCCTCGCCGTTCTACCCCCAGGCGAAACGCGCCGCAGCTTGCTCGAAGGCCGTCTGGCGCAAGTTTCGGGGGGCACTCTCGAAGTGGAGATTGCCCCGGGAAATCTGGTTCGCGTCCCTTTAGAATCCGTGCAAAAGGCGAATCTGAAGTTTGAGTGGTAGCGTCCCGCGCCGGCTCGCTAAATAAAATTTGAAACCCAGTTATTGAATGAAGAGGTATAGAAGTGGCTTCGATCTATCAGTCCATCGAAATTTTGAGTAAAGAGAAAGGTATTGATCCGCAAATCGTCCTCGATGCCGTCAAGGACGCCATGCTGGCCGCGGCCCGCAAGCAGTTCCGCACCCAGGAAGATCTCGTCGCCGATCTCGATGAACAAACCGGCGGCTTGCAGATCTACAGCATCAAGCGCGTAGTCGATGCCGTGGAAGATCCGGTCAAGCAAATTACCTTGGCGGCCGCTCTCAAGCTCGACGACAAGGCCGAGTTGGGCGCCGACGTGCGCGAAAAGAAGCCGATGGATGTCCTGGGGCGCATCTCCGCTCAAACCGCCAAGCAAGTCATTCTTCAAAAGGTTCGCGAGGCCGAACGCGATAGCGTGTTTTCGGAGTTTCAAGGCCGTCAGGGCGAGCTGGTCAATTGCGTTGTCAAACGCGTGGAAGGCCAGGATTATATCGTCGATATGGGCAAGACGGAAGCGCGCCTGCTCAAGAAGGAACAATCGCGCGTGGAGAGCTTCAGCGTGGGCGATCGCGTGCGCTGCGTCATCAAGGGTGTCGAGCGCGGCGGCAAGAACTCCGGCGTGGTGGTTTCGCGCGCCGCTCCCGAACTGGTGGTCCGCTTGTTCGAGCAAGAGGTTCCCGAAATCTACGACAACACCGTTTCGATTAAAGCGTGCGCTCGCGAAGCCGGCGAACGCACGAAGATCGCCGTCTTCAGCCGCGATCGCGATGTCGATAGCGTGGGCGCCTGCGTTGGCATGAAGGGTATGCGCGTGCAATCCATCATCCGCGAATTGCGCGGCGAAAAGATCGATATCATCGAATTCTCAGACGATCCGGTGCTCTACGTAACCAAGGCGCTGAGCCCGGCTAAAATCTCGCGCGTCACCATTGTCGATCCGGTCGAAAAGCACATGGAAGTGGTGGTCGACGATCTGCAGCTTTCACTCGCCATCGGCAAGCGCGGCCAGAACGTGCGCCTAGCCGCCAAACTCATTGGCTGGAAAATCGATATCAAGAGCGAAGAAGAAAAACGCCGCGAGATGGAATCGCGCATGGGCGACATGGTCATGTCCGGCGCCCCGGTTTCGGTGCTCATGGATCACGGGATGACGGAAGCTATGGTTGAAAAACTGGTGGGCGCCGGCATCGGCACCGTTGAGCGCCTTGGCTCCATGACGCCGGAGGAACTCGAAGCCATTCCCGGCATCGACGAAGAAGTGGTCACGCGCATTCAGTCCTCCGTCGTCGCTTACTATTCGCAGTACGATAACGCCGAGACGCAGGATGCTGCCGAGGAAGAGGCGCCCGCCGATCAGTCCGCCATTGAAGCGGCCATTGATCGGGAAAGCGTGGCCATCGAGCTTGATGGCGAGCATCCCGAGCCCTTTAGAAATATCGAAACGGGTGTGCTCGAACGCGATCTCGCCAAGCACGAACAAGCGCTGCTCGAAGAGACCGACGAGGGCGAAGTGCTCGATCTTGGTAAGGTGGAAGGGCTTTCCGCCGCGCCGTCGTCGTTGCGCTCTTTTGCTCACGCCGATCTTTCGGGCGTCGAATCGCTCGAATCTGATACCATTGTTAAGATCGACCATTCTGCCACAAAGTAAGGTTTTGCAAGGAGTTATCCAGCAGTTCTCTTCTATGAAGAAAATTAGAATTAACGAGTTGGCTCGGGAACTTGAGGTCAAGCCCGGCGTCATTATCGACATGCTGCCCGAATTGGGCGTGCATGAGAAAAAGACGCATTCCAGCTCGATCGACGAAGAGGTTGCCATTGAACTCAAGCGCCGCCTGCATGGACCCAACTCCGGTCCCTTGCTAACAGGCAGCGAGTCTTCCAATGGCCACAGTCATGACTACGACGACCACGTGGATCATGAGTCGCACGAAGACGAGCACGCACCTGAGCCGGTCGTCGAACCACCGGTAATTGAACATCATCCCGCGGCATCGCATCAAACCACGGAGCGCACCTTGGCGGCCGGCTCCGGCTCCGCCCATTCGTCCGTGGAGCCTCCCAAGGCGCCGCCGGCTTTGCCCTTGCGTCCGCCGGCTTTACCCTTGCTTCGGCCCAATCGCGATTTCCAAACCGCGCGCCCACCGTCGCAAAATTTGAAACCCGCGCCTGCGCCGCCCGCGGCCAAAGAAGATCAGCCGCCTGCCGTGACTGCGGAAAGCGCCAGCGACGTGGTGGAATCGGAAAAACCGATTCCCTCTTTCCGGCCGCCTTTGCGAGCACCACTCGGCGGGGCGGTTCATGCGCCTTTGGCAACGCCCGGTCACGCCGCCCCGCCGTTCAACCGCGGCGTCTCTTTTTCAGCGCGCCCCGTTCCGCCCTCGCCCAAAGTCAATCCGGCCGGGACGTCCGCTCCGCCCGCCGGTCCCCGTCAGCCTCTGCCGGCTGAATCGCCGCGTCCAAGTTATGGGCCGCTGCAGACGCTCGAACGCCCGTCGCGTCCGTCGGCGCCCATGCCGCCCAGCGCGCCTGCTACACCGCAACCATCGCCCAGCGGCCGCTTCAGTCAAGTGCCCACTCACGTGATCGCGCCCGGACCCGCCATCCCACCCTCACCGTCCACACCGTTGCCGCCGCCTAGCGCCGTGCCGGGCGCGCCCATCCCTCCTCGTCCGTCGCCGCGTCCCGCGCAAGCTTCCACCCTCACGCCGGGCGCACCCATCGCACCTCGGCCACCAGGCGCGCGCCCGCTAGCCGGACAGCCGCAAGCGCGCCCCATCGTTCCTCCGCGGCCCGATCTGGTTCAGCGCCTCAAACAGCAGCAGACGCGCCCCATGCCGGGCTCCGCGCCGCCGCCCTCGCCCCGCCCAGGCGCGCCGTCCCGCCCATCTCCCGCTCCCGGTCAGCCGCTCTATCGCGGTCCAGTGCGCCCCGGCCAACCGCTCATGCGCGGCCCCGGCCAGCAACCCGCGGGCGGTCCCAACTTGCCCGGCCAACAACTGCGCCGTCCCGCTCCCGGGATGCGCACCATGCACCCCACCAGCCTGCGCCCCGATCAAGCGCAGCCCATGCCCACCGAGCAGCAGCGCCGGCATCAGGCCAAACCGGGCACCCGCCAACCGCCTCGCAAGCGTGAAGATCAAGAAGGAAATATCCGCGAGCGTGGGCCGAAACGGCAGGCCATCTTCGAACCACCTCCCATTGATCGCGAAATCACCGTCGCCGAAGGTGTCACTGTCAAAGAACTCTCCGAAAAGCTCGGCGTCAAGGCCAACCTCGTCATCAAGAAGCTGCTCGAGAAGAAAGTTTTCGCCACTATTAACCAGACCCTCGACGTAAAACTCGCGGAAGATCTGGCGCGCGAGTTCGGTGCTTCCACCAATAAAGTCACTTACGAACAGGAAAGCACGCAGGACATTCAGGACGCCGAAGAGACCACAGATCTGGTGCGGCGCGCGCCGGTGGTCACCATCATGGGCCACGTCGATCACGGTAAGACCTCTTTGCTCGATGCCATTCGCGAAACCAACGTCGCCGGCCGCGAAGCCGGCGGCATCACTCAGCACATTGGCGCCTATCGTGTCGAACGCAACGGCCGCAAGATCGTCTTTATCGATACGCCCGGCCACCAGGCGTTTACCCGCATGCGCGCTCGTGGCGCGAAGGTCACGGATATCGTAATTCTGGTCGTCTCCGCCGACGATGGCGTCATGCCGCAGACCCTTGAAGCTATCGATCACGCCAAAGCCGCTGGCGTTCCCATCATTGTCGCTATCAATAAGATCGACAAGCCCGACGCTCAGCCTGAACGCGTGAAGCAGCAACTGGCTGATCGCGGCATGTTAGCCGAAGATTGGGGCGGCGATGTGGTCATGGTGCCCGTCTCGGCCAAAGCTAAACAGAATCTCGACTTATTGCTCGAAATGATTCTGCTGGTCGCCGATATCCAAGACCTCAAAGCCAATCCTGCCCGACCTGGCGTTGGCACCGTGCTCGAAGCCAAACTCGACAAGGGCCGCGGCCCGGTTGCCACCATGCTGGTTCAGAATGGCACCTTGCGCGTGGGCGATCAGTTTATTTGCGGCGCGCTCTTCAGTAAGGTGCGCGCCATGTTTGACGATCGCGGCAATCCAGCCCGCGAAGCCGAACCGTCTATGCCTGTCGAAGTCATCGGCTTGGAGAGCGTCCCCGAAGTGGGCGACACGTTCCAGGTTGTTACCGATACTTCGAAGGCCAAACAAATCGTCATTTACCGCGAAGCCAAAGCGCGCGATGTCGCCATGGCCAAGGGCGCGCGTGTCGCCACTCTCGATTCATTGCACAGGCAGTTCAAAGAGGGCGATCTCAAAGATCTCAACCTCGTCATCAAGGCCGACGTCGGCGGTACGGCGGAAGTACTCTCCGATACCTTGCAACAGCTTTCCACCGACAAGGTCCGCGTGCGCATTTTGCGCGCCGGTGTCGGCGCTATTTCCGAGGATGACGTTCTCCTTGCCTCAGCCTCCGAAGCGCTCATCATCGGTTTCAACGTAAAGGTTGAAAAGAGCGCCGAAGCCACGGCCGATCAGCAGAAGGTCGCCATCCGCCAGCACAGCATCATTTACGAATTGATAGATGAGGTCCGGCTCGCTATGACCGGCCTGCTCGATCCGGTTTACAAAGAAACCATTCTCGGCCACGCCGAAGTGCGCGAAATCTTCAAGATCAGCAAAGTCGGCACCGTGGCCGGCTGCTATGTATCCGATGGCGTCATTCGCCGTGACAGTCAGGTGCGCCTGAAACGTGACGGAGATCTGATACACACCGGTAAGATTGAGGCATTGAAGCGCTTTAAGAACGATGCCAGCGAAGTGAAGAATGGGGTTGAGTGCGGTATCTCGCTCGTCAACTTCAACGACATAAACGCGGGCGATATTATTGAAGCCTTTAGCATGGAGCGCATCGCGCCGCAACTTCCTCCGGTGGCCGTCTCGCGTTAGTCAACCGTGCCCGTCATCGGCGTATTGACGCTCGACATCGTTGTCGAGGCGTCGCATTCTCTCAAGGAGAAGCGGCACGTGGTGAAGAGCCTGAAGGATCGCCTGCGCGACCGTTTCAACGTTGCCGTGGCGGAGATCGATGGACTCGATTCCTGGCAGCATGCGGTGGTGGCCGCTGTGACTGTTTCAAACGATAGGGTGCATGCTGAAAAGATTTTAAGCGCGGTTGAGGCGCACGCCGCCAGCCTCCTGGGCGGTTCGCTCACCGGGACGGGTGTTGAGTGGCTGTAAGCCATTCGAGGGCCACCTGGAAAGGTGGCCTGCTGGCAAGAATGGCCGCCCTACGTGTCAGGAAAGTAATGTGCAGATCTAAGTAGATTCGCTATAAGATAGTAAAGGGCTAAGTATGACCTTCGAGTTTAAAGCTGTAGTGTTACCAAACGGGCAGATTGCTGTACCGTCCGAAATTGCCGCGCAGATCCCCGCCGGCACACAATTGCAAATTGTCCTTACATGCGAACCGGCCGCCGCTGCCGATTCCTACCGCGCCTTGAGCACGAAACTCAGCGAAGCGTCCTACGCCGCCGAAGAAACCGTTTACGATTCGCTAGCCTAATAGGTGAAAAAAATCGCCCTTTTTTGCCCATTTTTGGGTTCCAAGATTTAGCTAGCTGTGCGTAACCTTATGCCCGAGCCCAAGCGTCTTCTCTCTATCCCGGATTTGCACAATCTTAAACGATTTCTACGAGCCACACCTGCGCTCGTCCTGTTGGCGCTGCCGCTCGTGGCCGCGCAAAACGCGCCCCCTGACGCCTTCGCCCAAACTGTTGCGCCGTTCGTGCAGAAAAACTGCGCCCTCTGCCATAGCGAGCAAACGAAAAGCGGCGGCCTGGTGCTTACGAAATATCACGATACCGCCTCGCTCATTCACGATCGTGACGTTTGGGAAAAGGTCGTAATCCGTGTCCGCGCCGGTGAAATGCCGCCCAAGGGAATGCCGCGCCCTGCCCCGGCGCAACTCGCCGAGGTGACAAATTGGATTGACGCGCAATTCGCCGAACTCGATCGCACTACCAAGCCCGACCCCGGCCATTTGACCGCGCACCGCCTGAACCGCGTCGAGTACAACAACACCATCCGCGATCTTCTTGCCGTCAAGTTCAAACCGGCCGCCGATTTTCCGGCCGACGATTCCGGCTATGGCTTCGATAACATCGGCGATGCCCTTTCCGTCTCGCCCGTTTTGATGGAAAAGTATCTCGCCGCTGCCAAAAAGATCGCCACGGAAGCGATTCCGCTCAGCCTCATCACTCCCAAACCCACGCGCCTGCGTTATTCGCCTGAACATCTGGCCAAAGAACCGCGCCCTGAGCTCGATCACTCCTTCGATCTGCCCTCGGAAGGCGATTACGATTTGCGCGCGTCGGTCAATGGCCGTCAGGATTCGTTTCGCGTGCAACTCTTGTTGGACGGTAAGGAGATTAAGACGGATGACGTTCTGATCGAGAAAGACAAACCGCGCGGCTACGAGTTACGCCTGCACTTGCCTCCCGGCGAGCATTCGTTTGAGGCCATCCTCACCCACCGGGATCCAACGCCCGAAGAGGCTGCAACCGCCGCGAAAATGAAAGCCGACGACGAAGCCGGCATGGCCAAACAGATCGCCAAGCATCCGGAAGACGAAAAGCAAATCCGCTTGCAGCATGCGCTAGGCGAAACGCCTACTTACATGGATTCGTTGGAAATCAAAGGTCCGTTTAACGCGTCGCCCGTCCCGTTGCCCGAAAGCTACAAACGGATCTTCCTTTGCGGCCATCCGATCGGCCAGCACAATAAAGAATGCGTACGCAGCAACTTGGCCCAACTCGCGAGCCTCGCTTACCGGCGGCCGGCTACGTCGGCTGAGGTTTCCAAGCTGACGAAACTGGTATCACTCGGCGAAAAAGACGGCCTGAACTTTGAGCAATCGATGCGCCTCGGCGTCGAGGCCGTTTTGGTATCGCCGCAATTCCTGTATCGCCTGGAGCACGATCCCAAGGCTGATCCGGGCGCCGTTCATCCCATTGGCGATTACGAACTCGCTTCGCGCCTGTCTTATTTCTTATGGAGCAGCATGCCCGATCCGCAATTGCTGCAACTCGCCGCTGAAAAACGCCTCACCGATTCCGCTGTGCTGCATGCGCAAGTGCGGCGCATGTTGCTCGACCCCAAAGCCGCCGCACTCATCGATAACTTTGCCGGCCAATGGCTGGAGCTGCGCAATTTGGACAGCATTCACCCCGATCCCGTGCAGTTCCCCGAGTTCGACAACCAGCTTCGCCAAGCCATGTATACCGAGACGCGCATGTTCTTCGCCTCCGTCGTCGAGGAAGATCGCAGTATCCTCGATTTCATCGACGCCAAATACACTTTCGTGAACGAACGCCTGGCGAAGTTTTATGGGATTCCGGGCGTGGAAGGCAATCAGTTCCGGCGGGTGGAAGTGGATGGCAGCGAGCGGAGCGGCGTCCTCACCCAGGCAAGCGTGCTCGCGATTACGTCCTATCCCACGCGCACGTCGCCCGTTCTGCGCGGCAAGTGGATCATGGAAAATGTGCTCAACACGCCGCCGCCTCCTCCGCCGCCCGGAGTCGGTTCGCTCGATGAAAAAGGCGGCCCGTTGAGCGGTACCATGCGCCAACAGATGGAGAGGCATCGCGCCAACCCGGTCTGCGCGGGCTGCCACGTGCGCATGGATCCACTCGGCTTTGCGCTCGAAAACTACGATGCCGTCGGCCACTGGCGTACCGAGGATGCATCTCAACCCATCGATTCAACCGGTGTGTTGCCAAGTGGAAAAAAGTTCAGCGGCTCGGCTGAGTTGAAAGCCATTCTCGCCGCCAATCGTAATGCGTTTGCCGAATGCCTCACCGAAAAGATGATGATTTACGCGCTCGGCCGCGGCTTGGAAGTATATGATAGGGCAGCCACCCGGAAAATCGTCGCCAATCTGGCCTCGCACGATTATCGTTTTTCAACTTTGATAGAAGGAATTATCGAGAGCGCCCCGTTTCAACTCGGGCGCGCCGACGAAGGGAATAAAACAGAATGATTCTGACTCAAAAACATCTCTCGCGCCGCGGCTTGCTGCGCGGCGTTGGCACCGCCGTAGCTCTTCCCATGCTCGATGCCATGTTCCCCGCATTGAGTTCGGCCGCCAAAACGGCCAAGCGCGTGGCCCCCAACCGCATGGTCTACGTCTATGTGCCCAATGGCATCGATATGCGCAATTGGCGGCCCGATACCGTCGGCAGTGCCTTCAACTTGCCTAAGATTCTCTCTCCACTGGCTCCGGTGCGCGAGAACGTGATCGTGTTCAGCGGCCTCAAAGATCATAACGGGGAGGCGCTGGGCGATGGTCCGGGCGATCATGCGCGCGCCGCTGCCAGCTTCCTCACCGGCGTTCATCCGCGCAAGACCGCCGGCTCGGATATTTCGGTGGGCATCTCGGTAGATCAGGTCGCCGCGCAGAAAATCGGCTCGGCCACGCGCTTGGCTTCTCTCGAATTGGGCTGCGAAGACGGCCATTTAGCGGGTAATTGCGATTCGGGTTACGCCTGCGCCTACGTCAACAGCATTTCGTGGCGCACGCCCACCGTCCCCAATCCGCCGGAGGTAAATCCTCGCGCGGTGTTTGAACGGCTGTTCGGCAGCGATGAAGATGCCGCCGACCCTTCGGCCCGCGCCCGCAACGCCAAGCTCGATCAAAGCATTCTCGATTTGGTCTCGGACGATACGAAACGGCTGCAGCGCGATCTCGGTCCGACCGATCGCCGCAAGCTCGATGAATATCTCACGGCCGTGCGCGAAGTCGAACGCCAGGTGCAAGTGGGCGAGAAGCAGGCCGCTGAAAACAATGTCGCCGTTCCGAACATGCCCAAGCCCGATGGCATCCCGCTCGAATTCGCCGAGCATGCGCAGCTCATGTTCAATCTGATGGCGATTGCGCTGCAATCCGATATTACGCGTATCTCAACGTTCATGTTGGCGCGCGAAGGAAGCAATCGGTCCTATCGCGAAATTGGCGTTCCGGAAGGCCACCATGGTTTGTCGCATCACCGCAACGATCCCGCGCTGATGGACAAAGTGGCCGCCATCAATCACCATCACATGGAGCAGTTCGCCCTGTTCCTGCAGAAGTTGAAAGCGACGCCCGATGGCGATGGCTCGCTGCTCGATCACACGATGATCGTCTATGGCAGCGGCATCAGCGACGGCAACAAACACAATCATGACGATCTGCCCGTGCTGTTTGCCGGCGGAAGCCGCGTTTTCAAAACTGGCCGTCACGTCAAGCTATCGGAAAGTATTCCGGTGGCCAATCTTTACCTCAGTATGCTCGATGCCATGGGTGTGCCAACTGAAAAGCTTGGCGATAGCCAAGGCCGGCTCAACTACCTGACTGACTTGACGTGATGAAGAAGCTGTCTCTACTCCTTCTCATCGCGCCGTTACTCTTCGGCCAGACTCATCCGCTCGAGCAACTGATCACCGCCGCTCGCCAAGGACCGGCCACTCCCGGCTTTGCCGATCTGGTAACCAAGACTCTCTCACCTCACGGCGGCACCGCTGTCTGGGGCCAGGATTATCTTTTCGTCTCCGACCTTACAGTCGGCCCCAAGAATGAGCCTGTCACGGCGTCCTCGGCGGGTGTCTCCATCGACATGCAGCCGCCCATCGCCATGGAGAAAATTCCGGGTTCCACGCTATGGATGCGCCTCGTCAAAATGCGCGTGGGAGTCACGCACGCCTACCAATATTTTGCCGATGGCAAGCCGGTGGGCAACCGCACGGACTTGGCCGGCTATAACCCCGATTCCTATCCGCACCCCGGCGTTCCTAAAGGCAAGCTCAGCGACAAGCAAACCATCGTGAGCAAGATCTACGATGGCATGAAGGCCGATTACTGGTACTACGCTGCGCCCGGCGTCGATCCCAATGTTCCAGCGCCGCTGATGGTTTGGCAGGACGGCCAAGGCATCATTGCGGGCGATCTCGCCAAACTACGGCTCTTCACCGTCACCGAAAATCTGGTCGCGCAGAAGCTCATTCCACCCATGGTTCATGTCCTGATCGCTCCCGGTTTTTCTCCAGACGGCAAAGCCTTGCGTTCCATCGAATACGATACGGTTAGCGACCGCTATGATCGCTTCTTATTGGAAGAAGTTCTGCCCGAAGTCGAGAAAGTCTATAAGCTGCGGGCCGATGGCTATAGCCGCGGCATTGCCGGCGAATCGTCCGGCGGCATCTGTTCGTTGAATGCCGCCTGGTTCATGCCAGAAAAATTCACCCGCGTTCACTCCACCATCGGGAGCTATGCGTCTATTCAGTGGCATCCGGAAGATAAGCTCGATGGCGGCAATCTCTACCCGTTCATGGTGCGCAAATTACCCAAGCGCAACATTCGGATTTGGATCAGTGACGGCGCGGACGATCTGGAAAACAACCACGGGTCCTGGCCGCTGCAGAATATTGAACTGGCTAATTCGTTGAAGATGCGCGAGTACGATTTTCACTTCCGTTTCGGCCTGGCTACGCACGATTCGGCGCAAGCCGCTTTGGATTTGCCTGAATCGCTGGCTTGGCTCTGGCGCGGCTACGATTCCGCGAAGACGTCCGAAGAGTTCACGATCGATGCGGCGGAAAAAGATAAGCCGTACTACCGGGTGACAATCACTAATCGCGATTCTTGGTGAACGGATTGCGGATGGTCAGGTTTTCAATCACCTGGCCGTCGCTCATATCTTCTGAATAAAGCATGCGGCAGCCCGCTTCGATGGCGGCGGCAATGATGAGTGAATCGAAAATGTGATATTGGTACCGCTGGGCTATCCGTACCCCTGCTTCGTGCGTTTCGATGGTGAGAGAAACGACCGCAGGGCAGAGTATGCGAATCGCGCCGAGTGCTTCTGAAATTTGCTCCCAGCTCCGCGCTGAGCGTCTTGCAACCGCTACAAATTCATTTAGTGTCTGCACGCTGATTACCCCGCCCATTGCGAGCAGAGGATGCGCAACCTCCTGGCGGGCGTCGTCTTTGTTGAATGCGTAGATGAGAATATTCGTGTCGAAGAATGGCTTACCGCTCATTTATTTCTTCGCGGTCGAACTTAAAGTCCTTAGGAAACGACCATGCCAACCGGCGGATAGTCTCCATGGCCTTCTCACGGCTTTGATCGCGCGCCACCGTAAATTCCCGAGGACCGGCAATGCCGATTTCGATCTGGTCGCCTTCTTTTAGCTCGAGGGCATCCACAACTGTAGCGGGAAGGCGAATCGCTAAGCTATTGCCCCATTTGGAAACATTCATAGATATACTTTAGCAAAGTATATCAGGAAAGTCAGACGAATCTACTTCGTAAAGCCCTTATTGACCATCCAATCCCACAATCTGTCGGTCCAGGTCGAGACTGGCATCGTCGCCGGAGCACGCAAGCCGAAGCCGTGTTTACCATTAGCGTAAATGTGCATCTCAGACGACACGCCTTGCTTCTGTAAGTCCAAGTAAAGATTCACCGTCGTTACCACGTGCGATGGATCGTCGTCGGCGCAGACCAGAAATGTCGGCGGGGCGTCTTTGGGCACCGTCACGGCTCCCGGCTTGAAACCGGGGTACACCACCACCGCAAAATCGGGGCGCGTGTCCGCCGAAAAATGGGTCTCCATCAGCGCGGCCAACTCGCCACCGGCGGAGAAGCCCATGAAACCGACCCGCTTCGGATCTAGATTCCAATCCCCCGCTTGCTTGCGAACTAGTCGCATGGCTTGACTGGCATCGGCCCAGGCATCCTCCGCGACGGTGTAGTGCGATTTCGGCGCACGCGCTAAGCGGTATTTCAAAACCAGCGCGGCAATCCCGCGCTTGTTCAGCCAATCGGCGACCTCCCATCCTTCCTTATCGATGACCAACTGCGAATGCCCGCCGCCGGGCGCCACCACTACTGCAGCGCCGTTCGCCTTGTCCTTCGGCGCAAGAAACACATATACGGACGGATGGTGGACCACCGTGAACTTCTTCGGCAGCGCCGGATCGTCCGAAGGCTCGGAAACATCAGGCGCGTCTTCCGCACCTGGCGCACCATCCGGCCACAAAGGGATCTCCATGCCGCGCGGCATTTGGGCCAGCGCCGCACCCGCCAATAACAGGGCTAAAACCGTGGTCTTCATAGGGAAGCTGGAGTGTATCATGTTAAGGAACACGCGCAACACGGTCGCGGTGTCAAGCGGCCACCGGAAGAGCGGCGGAGTCTTTTTTCTCTTATGGTGGCGCGCTTCCGCGCCCTTTGCGCTCTTGATATGCCCCACGCAGTTGAACCACTTGCCATTGCCCCGCTGACCGTCCTGCACGAAGAAGAACGCTTGTTCCAATCGTCCATCCGCCAGTTTGCCAAGGAACGCCTGGCGCCGCACGTCCGCGCTATGGACGAAGACGGCCGTTTTCGCAAAGATCTGCTGCATGAAATGTTCCAGCTTGGCCTGATGGGTATCGACATCAAAGAGGAGTACGGCGGACAGGGCGGCTCGTTCTTCCAATCTATCCTGGCCATAGAAGAGCTGGCCAAAGTCGATCCCGCCGCTTCCGTCATTGTCGACGTGCAGAATACGCTCGTCAGCAATGCCATCGAAGCGTGGGGCAACGCGCATCAGAAGAAGACTTATCTTTCGCGACTCGCTGCGGATACGGTCGGCGCCTATGCTTTATCCGAACCCGCCTCTGGTTCCGACGCGTTTGCGCTGACTACTCGAGCGACTGCCACAAGCGACGGCTTTCTCCTCTCCGGACGCAAGCTCTGGATTACGAACGCTGCTGAGGCCGGCGTCTTTCTGATATTCGCCACCGTCGATGCCAGCGCAGGCTATAAAGGCATCACTTGCTTCCTGGTGGAACATGGCGCAAAGGGATTCAGCATTGGAAAGAAGGAAGATAAGCTCGGCATTCGCGCGTCTTCCACGTGTGAATTGATCCTGGATGAGGTGGCCGTCCCGCGCAGCCAGGTCATGGGTGAAATTGGCAAAGGCTACAAGATCGCCATTGAAACGCTAAACGAGGGCCGCATCGGCATCGCCGCCCAGATGCTGGGGCTGGCGGAAGGCGCGCTGGAGCACGCCTTGAAGCATGCCCGCGAGCGCAAACAGTTCGGCAAACGCATCGGCGATTTCCAAGGTGTACAGTTTGAACTGGCGGAAATGGCGACCCAAATTGAAGCCGCCCGGCTGATGGTTTATAACGCCGCGCGCCTGCGCGACGCCGGTCAGCCTTTTGTCACGCAGGCCGCGATGGCGAAGTATTTCTGCTCCACCATCGCCGAAGAGGTTGCTTCGAAGGCGATTGAAGTCCTGGGCGGGGTTGGTTTCACCAAGGATTATCCCGTTGAAAAGCTGTATCGAGACGCGAAAATCGGCCGAATTTACGAAGGCACCAGCAATATCCAGCGTGTGACCATCGCCAAGGCGCTGCTGGACGAGAAGTAAGGTAACTCGCTCCGTTTAAAATCCGTCACAATAGAGGTAATGCTGCGACGCTATTCTAGCTTTACCCTCATCCTGCTCTCTTCCGGCTTGCTCTTTGCGGGAATTGACAAAAAGCCCGATCCGACTCCGGCGCAAATTCAGGACATCATCAACAAGTTCACGGAAAAGGAAACCGAGTTTGCCAAGGCTCGCGAAAATTATACCTACCGGCAAACCAGCAAGATTGTTGAAACCGCGCCGGCGGGTGGCAACTATCAGATTGTCGAAGAAGTCGCCTTCGACGATCGCAACCGCCGCACTTCGCACGTGACCTATGCGCCGGTGGTTTCGCTTGAGCACATCGTGATGACCGGGGAAGACGAGCAGGATTTGCGCAACGTCATGCCGTTTGTTATGACCAACGATACGCGCGACGAATACAACATCAGCTATAAAGGCCGCGAACAGATCGATGAAATTTCGTGCTACGTCTTTACCGTCTCACCGAAAGAACTCACCAAAGACCGCAAGCGTTACTTCGACGGCGATATCTGGGTGGACGATCAAGACCTGCAAATTGTCAAAACGTTCGGCCGCGCCACAGGCCATCTGCGCCGGGGTGAGGATCAGCAGTTTCCCAAATTTGAGACCTACCGCGAACAGGTTGACGGCAAATATTGGTTCCCCACCTATACCTATGCCGACGACACGCTGAATTTCAAAGACGGACAATCGCAGCGGATCAAAGTCACGGTAAAATACGATCATTATAAGAAGTGGGAGTTCAAGAGCGAATCCACGATTACGTACGGCAAGGTGGATGGCAGCGAGCCACCGCCCACACCTAAACCCAAAAATCCCTAAGCCCAAAATCAATGA
>Ga0302325_10011637_pt1 | contig 18933 bp, 17 predicted proteins | sample Palsa_T0_2_FD_201948 | JGI IMG/M metagenome (GOLD analysis project Ga0302325, IMG submission 201948) | Peat permafrost microbial communities from Stordalen Mire near Abisko, Sweden - Palsa_T0_2 | ecosystem: Environmental > Terrestrial > Soil > Palsa > Peat permafrost | place: Sweden: Abisko...
AATAGGGCTCTTGTTCTTTACAATGCTGCCCTCGCCGCCGCTCCCGCTTACTAGGACCCGGTCCTTAAGGTCGCTGGCTAGCAGCTAGCACCCTTGTGCTATAACTAGCTGCAACAAATAGTCTTAGCTATGCTAGGACGAGATGTGCCTTTCGTATAAGGGGCCATCTCACCCTAGCAGCTGGCTACTTATAAGCTGTCTTATATTAACGCTATGCTTATTTAACGAGCCGGCGCTCTTGTCCCTAGAACGTGCTTAAAGTGCTAACGGCGCGGCTTAACGCTATTCCCCGAGTGCAAGGTCGTATATAAGCACTTCGGGGATGCTTGCAGTAACTATAAGTAGCGTGACTATGCAGCGAGGTGCAATGCATGTTGTCGTATAAGGGATAAGGCCGATAACGATAGTAATTCGAACGGCTTGCTATACGAAGATCTTACTCGGATCGGTAATAGATAGTAGCCGCGGCAGCTTCTTTAAGGACCCCCTAGTTTAGCTAAGAACCCAATTGCGTTATAAATTAGTATATACGAAGCTTTCCTTTTATTTGCAAGCATATATATATATACCTTCTTAGCTAAGTCGAAGGGCTTTATACAACGATTGCTAAGTAATACTTAAGCAATTGCTTTACCTTTATATAATGCTTAGGACAAGTAGCTATATAGTAAAACTAAGAAGCAACTTTATATATAAAATAGAATTCAAGCTTGTATAAATATAATTAACTTCCCTTATTCTCTTATTCCTTTTATAAAGGCTAAAGCGTATAACCTCTTATTAATGTCTTAAACTCTTCCTCCTCCTCCTCCTTAACCTCCTCTTTAATCTTATTTTTAATCTCCCTCTTAATCTTTCTCTTAATTTCCTTTATATATATTAATAAAGCTTTATATAAAAGGAAGGAAGCTTATTCTTACTTGTTATTTTGCCTTTAATATAACATTTAAAATTAAGCTCGAGCGAGCGTTCTTCTTTCCTTTTCCCTTACCCTTTCCCTTTCCCTCTTTACTCTTATACAAATCTAGGTTTTTAAGTTCTATTTCCTTAACCAAATAAATAATTTATATGTCCTTTGCATTTGTACTTATAGTTATATAATATAAATATGCAAGTATATCTTTAACTATCTTTGTTATTTGAAAGTTAAAGATAAGATTTAAGGTATTCGGAGCTCGAATTAAAGCTAATATACTAGGGATTAGCCTTATCTTAATTAAAAAGAGGGGGGAGGTCCCGTCTTTATAGTTTTGTACAAAGCCAAAGAACCTCCCTTGTTAAACTTAAGGTATTAAATCTTAATTTACAAAATCCTATATAATAGAGATTGCTAGATTTGTAAATTCTCAATTTACTTATTAAATAATATTTAAGCTTAAAAGATATTAGTCAAATATTATTATATAAAGGTTTAAAGATTAAATTATACTAATATATATCCTTTAAATATTACTCTTAGCGCTATTAAGACGATTAAGCTTAAAAGCATAAAAGAATATATCTCGAATTAAAATAATATAAATATCCTAAAGTGGACTTGTATTTGTATAACCTTTAATTATATAATTACAAGTACTTAAAGAGCTTGAACTTGCATATAGTTTTAAGTCTTGCGATTAAATTCGATTATTTATAGCTTGCTACTCGTCCTTAGCAACTCGAGGCTTAATCTTTGGCTTTCTAATCGGCCTTCTAATAAACTTCGTACAAACAATTAAAGGAGGGGAAGAAAGTAGCTTTAAAGAGGGGGACAAGGAGTTAATTTTAATAAGTTAATTTATATTTAATTTAAATTAGATTAAGGAAAGATTATATAAAAGAAAAAATAAAACAAGAAAGGAAAACCCCTAATTATCTTTTATTACTTTATCTAAAAGCTCTTAGTCTCCTTCGTCTTTGCCTTAATCGCCTTAATTGAGGGCTAGCTCTTCCTTAAGCTTTTAGCTATATTATACAAACTTATTATTATCTTAAATAATCTCTTATAAGGACCCTCCAAATTTAGCTACACGATTATAGCCCCTACTTAAGCGAGCACAAAGTGTTAAGATTAGCTATTCCCCGCTTTAAATATAGAGTTATAAAGCTATATAAAGGAGCGAATATATACGCTTAAATAAGCGTTTACTATTCTTAACTTGTAATTAATTAATTGTAAACGCCGAGACTTAGTTAAGATTAATATTATATAATATAAGCTTAGCTTTATATTAAGCTAAAGTATTAATAAGCAAGTATTCGTCAAGATTTATAAATATATTAGCTTTATATAAAGTAATAGTATAGTATACCTTGCTTACTTTATAGTTTTAGACTATCTTCGATTCTTTATGCAAATTTAAGGTTAATCGCTATCTTATATAAACTATTTGCAATAAGTAAAAAATTATAAAGAACTTAAAGCTATCTTAAGATAGAGTTTAGCCGGTTTAATTGCTTATAAATCTTATAAATATTTTACAAGTCTTTATATATAAAAGCAAACTCTTATATAATCGGCATAAAGATAGCAAGCATTGCAATTTAATCGGCAAGAGCGTCTTTATCGAATTGATTTGTCTCTTAGAGTTCAAGAAAGAAGTCCTAATTTAATTAGAAAAAAAAAGAAGAAAAAAAACGTTTATATAAAGGAAAACTTACCCTTTATCGATAAAGCTATGATTTTTGAAGGCTAAACTACTATAATTCAATTTGTTAATTTGTAATACTTATCTTATAATACTAATAATTACAAAGGCAAAAGCTAAGATTGTCTTATATCGTATAAGCAAGTGCAAAGTGTACTTTTATTATAAGAGGTGTTTATTTTCCTCGATTAGATCGGATAATATATAAAATAAACCCTTTTTCTAAAATAATAAGAAGAAATTGTTGTATAATCGAGAGAGAGATATAGCCTTAAACGCCCACGTAAATCCAAATAATATAACGAGAATAAGCGTTAATTATAGTATAAATTTTAAAGCTAAAAGGAGAAAGCTTCTCGTGGCTATTAATTAACTAAATATAATTAAGACTAGGAATAATATACTTGCCCTTCCTTTAAATCGAGCCGTTTAATAATAGAAAATAAGCTATCCTTAAAGAGAAGTTAGCTATAATTTAAAGTTTAAATTGTATAAGTCGAGTAAAGTAAACCTTATTATTAAGATCCCTTTCCTTCGAAACTAGCTATTTAATAGACCTCTTTTATATCCCTTAATTACTCCTAAATTAAGCTCTATTTTAACAAGATTAATTAATTGCTTATCGGCTTGTTAGCGCTTTTAAACTATTATTTGCCGTATAAAGCCAATCTTCTTTTAAATCTAAGCAACTTGTCTCTCAAATATTGTAATATAACTACCCCTTTAAAGCTACTATACGATGTTCTTATTGCTATATAATTGCTAAAACAAGATTGCAATTTATAATCGAAGCTTTATAAAATTATTTACCTTATTCCTTTGAGAGAAACCCCATTTTTAAAGTCGGTTTTTGAGCGTATAAGCTATGCAAGGCCTCCTTAAACGAGTAGCTAAGCGCTTAGCGATCTCTTTAATAGTGTTATAATTATTATAAATCCAATTATAGACTTTATCCTTAAATTAATTAAGGGGGAGAGGTAAGTTTGGCATTATATGAAGTTAAAAACATTAAAAATACTAAAATCGGGTGTTTTTAATTTTAGGAAATATCGGGTTTTTGATTTTCCGCGATTTTCGATTTTCTAGAAAATCGAACTTTCCCTAAGGTAGTTATCGTCCTCCGGACTGTGCATGGAGAGGAGGGTCTGAATACAAGAAGGCCAGCTCTCCCGCTCGAAATTCAGTTAAATTTTCGTCCCTCCTCCAGTCAAAAGTCACCTCAAACCTTGACCGCGACTTCAATTTTTTACTTCCATTGGGTACAAAGACATCCCTGACTAACATCATGCATTCGCCCTCGCCCTCGCCCTCGCCCTCGCCACCGCCCTCGCCGGCGTTGTCCGCCTCATTCTTTCCGCATATCTCAGCCAATGAAACCTTGGATCACGTGACACACCGTGGCTCGATGGCACCTGCAGCCTGGTGAGTCTGGCCTCCAAAAAAAACTAATCAGAGTGGTAGGCCTTTCATAGAAATATCTCCATTTGCGGCTTTGTCTTCTGCATCGTCGATCCTGACGAATCAGCCACAGCCACACCCAGTCGCCAATTCGACGACCACCAATAGTTTACGCCATGTTCTCTACCCTCTCTCACGTGATGAAGCAGCCATTGCTCCCACCCAATACACTATTGAAACTGGAGGAGCTATGCTATCCTTTGCTGGCATCAACAATCCGGACATAGAATACACGGCGGGCAACGCGGATATTCTCTCATCGACCATTGCGGCTACCCATGATCCTACCAGTCTTCTGCAGCATGACGAACTCCACGGTCGAGAAGTTGCCCCCTACTCAGATCTGCTGAGGTTGGAGTATCATGCAGCGGCCTATACGGGGGCAGTTGGTGGGTCTTTGGCTCTCCCTGAATTCGATCTACAAAGCAACTTTGCCTCGACTACCTTCCCATCGAGCACGATATCTCCTACCATCAACGAAACTGTTCTAGAGGGAAATCCTCCAAAAGATGACTTGGGTGATGGCTTCAGCGAACCGCAGCGACCGGATATTCCTGCTACCGACTACTCGGGCTCGAGAACCTTGTCCCAACAGATACTTGAAAGTCTAGCCATTCAGAACAACAACAACTTCCTTGACCAGTCTCAGATGCAGTCTCAGATGGTGATGCAGCAGCAAGTATTTCCCAACATGATCCTAGGTGGAACATCATCCCATCTTCCCATGAATGTCCAAGCTACTCAACGCACGCCCTGCTCTTTCTGCACCGAGACTTTCGCGCGTCCTAGCGATCTTGAAAGGCACTGGCGCTCTGTTCATCTCGGGATCAAGCACCACTGTTACTGTCCTGGCTGTCCTAACAACCGTGGAAAGAGGTATTGTCGCCTCGAGAAATTGAGGACTCATCAGAGGGAGAAGCATGGATTTACTTGAGTCTTGGATGTTTCATGAGATCTCAAGCTTGAGAAGCTATCAGCAGTGGGTAAATGGTTGAGATGTAGTTATCAGGCGGGATGATTTTGTTACTGTTGTTTTACATGCTTATTGTTTTTCCAGAAGTAGCTTTGGGTCCGAATGCAGTTATTTATTTTTTATCGAATCACGAGTGACGTTTTGTTCTCGCTCTCTGCAAACCCTTGTTGCACAGGACTGAGCATTACGAGACCATGAGCAATATTTTTGGAGAACCGAAAGATCATGAGAACCTCAAATGGGTCGAGACGAGGAATATTTACACTTGAGCTAATGTCGTACTTGCCTAGCTCTGATCGCGATTCAACGTTTCTTGGCAGACTATCAGCCCGTGAATCAAATCTAATTTATATCATATGGGTGAATAAAATAACTGATGGTAAACACTTATCATATTTCTGGAGCATGACCTATCAAGGTAGGAAGAACTTGTTGTTCGTCAAGGACTAGAGTAGTATAGAGATGAGGGGGAATGATGGCCGTTCTCGACAGCGGCAGCGCCGGTGACATATCGTCCGTTTGCAACTAGCAAAGCCACAAGTGATCAAAGCAAGCCAACTTGGCATTACGTCGACCTTCTCCTCGAAAGTGTTGTGGACTCGATCGGATGTTCCTTGATCGCCATCACGTGCATTAGCTGCACAGCCAAGGTTTCAGAACCAGCCTAGCGGTTGCTACGGCGACGCGCCTCTAAACAACCTCATCAAAGCTCCCACATCCACCCGGTCATAACTTCGCACATATCACCACAAGCATTCGTTGATCGCTCTTCTCTTCTTCTTTCACTGTACGCTTCTTGGGTAGCAGTGGCAGTCGAGGACACTTCAATTCTTTTGCGACTACCTCTATTCCACTCGTACTTGACGCGCATTCCTCGCGTCGCAACGTCAACACTGCCGCTGTTCTTCCATGCCATTACCGCATCGAGCGACACTGTTCTAAGAACAACACATTCGTATCTCTCGATTCGAAAAAGATATTATTCCTTGGACTGGATAGTCGCAAAGATGGCGTCGCCTTCGCAGCCGGTGAGATTCCAAATTGCTTGCGTAGCTTTCGTAGAGAAATAATTTGTTGTGTTCTTAAAATGATACTGACTGACCGACAACAGGTACATCCGTTGCGGATTCAGAAGGGGACTCCTTTGTCGTCTCCAACGAAACTAGGTAGCTCCCTACCGCGGCCTCTCTCTGAGCTTGCGCCCACTGAGAAGCGGAGGAACTCTCCCAGTTACAACCAAGCCACCAAGGTATGACAGCTCGTCGGTCACCTGGGCTGCCGGAGATTTAAGTGCTAATTTGACCACGCAGAAGATGATTCTCAATACGGACTCGTCTCCATTCCAATCGTCGCCCGAAGGCAATGCGTCACCACGACTCTTCTGGCAAGGCCGTGACCCAGCTACACCCAATCGGTTCAACTCGGAGAATCTGTTTGCTGGCAGAGAAACGTCGCCATCTCCCACTCGACGATCATCGATTGAGCGACTGCAGCGGGCATCGCGTGTCAAGAATAGCAATATGTTCGCACGCGAACAAAAGCAAGAATATGACCCAGCATCAGTCCCGGTAATCGAAAGACCACTTGCAAAGCAGCTACAAGGAAATGCGTATGGTGGATCGGGCCTTGATGGACTGCGCTCTGCAGAGCGTGATAGCCCGTTTGGTCACCACAGAAATGAGAGCAAGAGCAGCATCCCGCTCTATAATCCCAACAGAACCCCACTCAAGACTAGCGCAAACGGTCTACGATCACCAAGCAAGGACCAAATTTCTCCTACCAAGTCATCGTTATCTACAGGACGCTTCAATGGCAAGTCCAGCTTCGACTCAGAGAATGGGGCGTGGCATGAAGAGCATTCGGGTGACGAGCGCCAACTTCCACCAGGTCGAACCCTTCATCGACACGCAAAGAGTGTCACCTTTGATGCAGCTCCTCCTCAAGTTAACGAATACGAGATGGCGACGCCAGATATGTCTTCCATTGGTACTGGATCACGCGAAAATAGCTACGATTCTGGTGAGGACGAAGACGAGGATAGCTATAATCAGGGTGATTTTGTTGAGCAAGATGACAGTTTCGATGCATCACTTGAGGACACTGATAAGACGCCTGTTGTTGGACCCGAGGACTGGAGACACGCTAGCCCTGGTGAGCACAATACGGGGATCATGTCGGGTGAGGTTGAAGATCCGTTCGGTGGACCAGAAGGAAGCCCGATGCCAGATGCTCGACCATCGTCTGCCACAGGAAGGCCAACAGCGACCCGCAATGACTCCATGAATTCGAATGGAGATCACAGACCTCTGCCACCTCTGCCTGGTATGAATCAACACAAACGCAGTGGCTCTGTTTCCTCAGTCGGTCTTTCTGCAGCTGTAGAACGTGTCACAAATTCCCAAAGAAACCTGCCTTCTCCCCCAGCAGCAGCTTCTGTCAGTAAATCTGATATCCAAGGGATGAGTGGTGGAAAGATGTCATTGGAAGAACGGCTCCGCTTGATGATGATTCAAGATGAGAAGCCAAAGACAGAAGCCGAAAAGCAAAGAGAACGACGTATGAGACGTGCAGGTGCACGAGAACGGAGCAGTGCCACCCCTGAACGGGATCCAATCAACATCCACGAAGATGAAGACACTTTGGATGATCTTCCTGGTCTAGGCACATATCAACTTCCTCCTCGTATTTCGAGAGAATCTATTTTGCGCAAGGTCAACAATGGTTCCGATGCATTCTCACGGGACTCAGACTATAATTTCTCTTCTCCTATGCCCAGCTCGAGCCCCGAGCGACAATTGCCTCTTGATCCCGACACTCCAATTCCTTCTACAGAGGATCAATCACTTCTCGAGAACGACGATAGCGTCATCATAAAGCGCGAGCCCCAAGAGGACGATGACGAGGAGCTTGATGTTTATTCTATTCCGGAGATGTATCAGCACACAGAATCGCGACTTGAGGACTACAACCGTCAAGATGGCTTGGGGGGAGACGACGTTGACAGTCCTTCTGACCTGACACCCTCCAATCCCATCCCGCAATCAAACAGTGCTTCCGAGGATGATGGGCCACCAACTCCACGCCCGCACAGCCCCCAACAGAAGAACGCGTCTCAAGATCCAATCAAAAATGGAAGTAGAGGCTCACTTCCGGAGTTTACAGGCTTTCTCACCGACAATGACTTTGGTTTGAGCTTCCAATCCTACATGACACCTTCCCCACCTCCACCAAAAGATGAGCAAGAAACTAAAGGACCGACAATGTTTGAGGCACAAAAATATTTGCAGCGGCCGGAAACGCTACGGGAGCGTGCAATGCCAGCATCAAGGCCGGAGTATGATGGATCTGGCTGGGGCCCAGAGGAAGACGATGAGTTTGAAGTTGGAACGCCAGACTCCGTCATCCGTCACGATTTCCCTCCATCCCCGGCCCGTGACTCACCTAGCATTCCTGAGCAAATTGCCACAATCAAAGCATCTGGTTCAAAACTCAAGACACGCCCATCAGCTACACCCGCTGATCTCATGGCCATGCGAGAGTTGAGACGCAATGTCAGTAGCGAGCAGCCTTCAATTCCTCCCATTCCGGAACGCCATCGCAATCGCCCTTCCCTGAGCCTGGACCAAGAGTTCGAAGAACCATCCAACGAAGGAGGCGTTGATAGACATCCAAGCTTCAAGAAGAGGTCTTTGACTCTGGATATTGGCAACGATCTCGGTCTCAGTCTAGATCAAGACTTCGACCGCGTTATCGAAGCCCAAAAGGTTGCGTTTAACCTGTCTTCTTCAAATTCGACTTGCTTCAACAATAATGGACAAGCGTCTAGCTCTAGCGACATTCCTATTTATGAATTATATGCTAACATTAGTCCTCGAAAACAGCGCGGATATCTAATGAGACAGAACACCAAGCTTGTTGTAGCGAGCAGCGATATTGACGCTGGAGATGATTCTCGCTTTACTCGCTCATGTGGCAATTCGCCTGTCAAAAAAGATCGACCTCAGTCTTGGACAGTCGAGCCATGGAATGGCCAGATGCGCAAGAATAGTGCGCGAGACAGGTCAAGTCCTCGAAAGAAACCTGTTTCTGGCCCAGCCCCTCCAATGCCTGGTCAAGACAGCAATGTCACTGGCCTGGGAATAGTGACGGAGGAAGATGGTGCAGTTGATCCTGCTCCAGAAGAGGGTGGCGAACGAGGACGACTGTTCGTGAAGGTCATTGGAGTGAAAGATCTTGATCTGCCTTTGCCAAAGAGTAAGCGAAGAGGCACTCAATTTCCGACATCAACTGACATCTTTCTAGATGAACAAACGTGGTTTAGCCTGACTCTGGATAACGGTGTACACTGTGTTACTACAGCTTGGTTGGAGCTTGGAAGAAATGCTCCAATTGGTCAAGAATTTGAGCTTGTTGTCCCCAATGAGCTCGAGTTCCAGTTGACTCTCAATGTCAAGCTGGTTAAACCAGCACCGAAACGAGTTCAGGAGTCTCCAACAAAGTCTCACAAGTCATCAAAGACATCTACTTTCAGCCGCGTCTTTGCCTCGCCCAAGAAGAGGAAGGAACTCGAAATGAGACAAAGAGAGGAAGAGCAGCGAATTGCCCAGCAAAAACAGCAAGATGCAGCTGCAAAAAGAGTTTCTATTCAACCCACCGCTTGGGATCTGCTCTCGCCCCTGGCTGCCGAGGACGGAAGCTTTGGCCGCTCATATGTTTGCCTCAAGGATCACGAATCTCGCTGCTACGGGCGTCCTTATGTTGTCGATGTTGCTTGCTTCAATGAATGGGCTACTGAAGAAGCGAATCATGCATCCAGCGTCAAGAGCAAGCGCGGAAATACCGTCGTTCAGCGACGAGCTCCCTACAAGGTGGGAAAGCTTGAGCTACAGCTTTTGTTTGTCCCGAAACCAAGGGGTGCCACTGATGATGACATGCCAAAGAGCATGAACTCGTGCATTCGTGAGATGAAGGAGGCTGAGCTTGCACTCGCAAGAAACTGGGAAGGCCACTTGAGCCAGCAGGGTGGGGACTGTCCTGTAAGTTTGGGAATGAATTCTGGTGAAATGGCCGTTCGCTAACAAATAAATAGTACTGGCGTCGTCGATTCTTCAAGCTCGCCGGCAACAAGCTCACTGCATATCATGAGTCTACCCGACAACCCCGTGCCACAATCAACCTTGCCAATGCTTCCAAGCTCATTGACGATCGTCGAGCGCTTACTCAGAAGGAGACTAGTGGAAAGGGAGGCAAGCGTCGCAAATCTGGCTTCGCCGAAGAAGAAGAAGGGTATATGTTTGTTGAAGAAGGCTTCCGTATTCGCTTCAACAATGGCGAGGTCATCGACTTCTATGCCGACACTGGAGCTGACAAAGAAGGTTGGATGAAGGTGCTTGATGCTTGCATCGGCAAGGATGGAGACAGCGCCAAAGGTGGTTGGTGTAACTTGGTCCTCAAGCGTGAGGAGACTTTGAGAAGAAGGAACGAGCCAGGAACTGTCCGGAAGACATCGAGGAACCACCAACGGACGAAGAGCATGATTCTCTGAGTCGAGCGGCAATGATTGATTATGATGAATTTATGGGCATGGCTTACTGTACGATCCACGACCTTTTTTTCAACGTTCTTCTCTTCGATCACGGCTCCCCGGCTCCCGGCCGGTTTTATTCCGCATCCGACTTCGTAGTCAGCTTGTCTTCGGCCCTGGCGGCGTCTATTTACATACACACATACCATGGGTTGAGGGATGTGTTCTCTTGTCAAAGTAGATTGAAGGGTTCCACAAACGCAGAAGAGAGGGGGAGAAGTCGTGGGGCGGGCTTGTGCTATAGTGCGTTCGAGGCGTAATTATTTGGTGTCTTGTTGTTTGAGTTGTGGAATGGATTGGGCTGTTTCTTGTATAAAGAATGAAGAGGAAGGCCAATGAAAAGCATACATGACTCCGCTGTCTCCATGGCAAGTGATAACCGCATGGCTGAGATGACTTTGAGCCTACCGACAGCACACGAGTAACCTACGGTAATCTTACTGTACAATACCCCCGGGTTTTAATGGACGAAAGAAGGGAACGTGTTTCCACAAACAGAGACAACAGGCCATGAGAAAAGACTTGTTATTGGCCTGGGTATGGTGTCATGCAGTAGGGACTCGGGAGAACAGATCAATAGTACAGTACGGTAGCAATATCCGTTCCGGCTCAGACGAGAGTCACCTGTCCCAATACGAGTAGGTTTTGCAAACGCACCAGACTTGGCATCGCATCTTTCTCTGCAAATACGAAGCACCGGAAGGGAAGTGGGAGTTTCTTGGCTCGGAACAAAGCATGGGAGGCAGGTTTCAGGGTAGCATTTTATGCATAACCTTATTTGGACAGGCGATCACCAGAGCGGCAGATGGTGCTGGCGCTGCACGGGTGCTGCACGGGTGCTGCACGGGGCTGCAACCAGGTTGCCGACCTTGCGCCTGTTCATTCATTGGTGGAGGCTTGGAGCTTTCCCGCGTACCCCGCGCTCGGGGGTTCTCACATCGGAAGGTTCAGCCGTGTTGTGTCCGGTGGTACTACCAGGCACACTTGAATACGAGAAAAATTACAGTACAGTACGAAGGTACCGTACCAGTAGACGATCCCGGCTGCAGAAGGGGCTGTCATCCCACCTCATCGGTTTGCTGTCAGCTCACTGTGAGCCGAGGATCAGACAATGCTGCCCAAGACCATTTAACTACGTCGTGTGTCCCCCCGCGACTTCCTTTTTGACCACAACAGCACGTTACGCACACACTCGTTGAATATTTCAGCTACAGTACTGTACAAGCAGGCAGACAAGCAGGCAGGCAAGCAGGCAAGCAACCAAGCAACCAAGCAACCCAGCAACCAAGCAACCAAGCAACCAAGCAACCAAGCAACCAAGCAACCAAGCAACCCAGCAACCCAGCAACCAAGCAACCCAGCAACCAAGCCTCTTCAGCCAAAAATCAACTACAGTACGACAATGCAGTTCTCTACACTCGCTACCATCGCCGTCCTCGCGACCAGCGTCCTCGCCTGGCCGTCTTCCAGCTCTTCAGCCGCACCGTCATCTTCCTCCTCCAACCCGACGGACACATGCTACACCATAACCTCTATCAACGCCCCGCCGTGCCCGATGCCAACACCATGCATAAAACCAGACTGCATCCTGGTGTCCACAATCACCCAATCCTGCGGCTGCGCAAGCATCTACACCACCGATATCTGCCTCTCGACCTGCCCGCTCGGCTGCGGCGTCACCTACACGACCGTCTATGACCCTTGCCCAATCTCATTCTCAAGCCCTGCCTCTTCACCAACTTCTTCTACTTCGCCATCCAGCCCCACCTCTTCTTCGGCACCTACGACATCAGTCCCCTACAGCAACAGCACCATAACAGCCACCTCCATCACAACACTCACAACCTGTCCCGCCTCCTGCACCTGCTCAGGCCAAACGACAACCTGGTCTGGGACTTCTGGCCCCTTTACCTGCACGAAGGTGCCCAGCTGTAGCGTGGTGTTGCCGGGAGGAGGAACGACGACGGTTACGGGCGTGACGGTTGTGAAGACGGGGCCGACGCCGACGACGAGTGCGAGTGTGACGGGCGCGAGTAATGTGCAGACGAGCGAGGGGAAGAAGAAGATTGAGGCTGGGGGGTTGTTGGCGGGGTTGTTGGGGCTGTTGGCGTTTCTGTGAGTGGGGAGATGCAGTGCGTGGGGTTTGGGGGAGTGGAGGGGAGGGGAGAATGCATTGTATGGAGTGACGAGAGATTGAAACTGAAATTGAAAGCGGAGTTGTGCATTGAGGCATGGAGTGGAATTGGAGTTTGGGGAGTGGGTGGCGTTTCCCCTACCTTAATTGCCATACGCATACCTATTCAGAGCAAACGGATTCATCTTTGCAGAGACCCAAATCCCGGTAACAATAAACATGATTCTTACGCTTTAAGAGAGTGAGATGAAAGAATTACTGCTTTAATCAAACCAATGAATTCTCCCTTATTCACACCAATTCAGCTTCCTCCACACCGCCACCCTCAACAGTATTCTAGAGCGCAGGAACGACCTCAATCCCCGCATCCCCAAGCCCACCAATCCTAGCCTCCATCTTCACAATACACCCACCCCTCTCCCGCACCTCCTTACAATACCCATAACCCCGTGCAAGAACCAGACTCGATTAGCTCCCTCTCTTTCTCCCTCGAATGAATAATAACAATATATACATTATAATAATACATTCTCGATTCTTGGGAATCTCACTTACCACCATGCGGAATGTTCTGCGCGAACGCATCGCCGGGAGGAGCAGGCTCGATGTGGAACTTTCCTTCCAAGGAGTGGGTAGTTTTCCCCGGCGCGTGCTGCGGAGCGATTGAGGGAGGGGGATTGCAGGTGGGTGAGGACTGGGGTGTTAGTGGTGTTTTAAGGGGAGGGGGGCTTACTTCTGAGCGGGATTACGGTTGTGGCGTCTTGGTGGCAGGTTGTGCAGGGCTGCGAGCCTTTGTTTTGGGGGGATTGCTATTGCGTATTACCACCTGAGAAGATCTCGTGGTGAGGGAAACGTACGACCTTCCCAGAGTAAGGTCGTGCCTTTGGAAGCTTTTGAGGGTTGGTCGAGAGGAGAGATTTCGTGTCCGGATCTCGACTCAGAGGTAGTAGCGTCTTCGAATTCTCCTTGAGCACCGCTACTGGAGCAGCGGCTATTGTCCTCTAGACGCTCACCGTAGCTCGGGGGAGCGTCTTGCGTGATTCTTATCCCGATGTGTTTCGGGTAATTCTGTGGACTCATAGCTCGATCGAGGAAGTAAGTCTGTAACGGCTCCAGGACTTCATACATCAGTAAAATAAACAATTTCAAGATTAGCATAAGGTTCGTACCGAAATCTGGGATTACGATGTCTTCTCGTTTTATAGCGACTTCTCTAGAGGGATCGAGCGTGACGGGTGCTTGCTCGCTGACGAGGTTGATGGCTATAATTTTGCCGTCACCGGTTGCGGTTTCGAGGAAGTATTTTTGGAGGTTGGAAAGAACTGTGTTTGTTAGAAGAGTAGGGTTTTACAGGAGGGGGTAGGTGATGGGCATACTGTGGGCTGGGATGGCGTAGATTTCTTGTTCTTTGCCTTGGGGTTCGCTTCCTTCGTGACTAACACCACATGGGCATGTTGATGCAGGATCAGGATAGAGTGGTTGGGGTTCGAGAGGGCCGCGAAAGCCTTGAGACTGATCTGCAGCCATGGCTCGCAGCTGTTGAATGGCTCTAAAGGGTTGGAGCAAGCCTTTGATAGCGCGCTGGAAGGGATCAGGGTAGGGTGTACTGAGCTTAGAGTTGTGGATGGTTCGATGTTGGTCGAAATTGGAATCGAAGTGATGGGGGGGCCTTGATATATTCGCATCGAGCTGCTTCTTGGGCTGTGATTCAGTGCTATGATTTGCGTATTGAGAATCATGTGCAAATATAGATTCTTTTGATGATTCCACAGGTCCAGGACTCTTCTGTAAAGCACGATCTATTGATGACGAGAGATAGCTGCAAAAGCATGTAAGGCTCAGAAATAACCACTCGAAACGCTCTCTACGAGCTTCGATGCACAGCGTAGACCTCAACTCTGGGATTCCCAGCGCTGCATCGTAGATAGTTTAGATTTGTACGTGCCATTCTATGCTTCGCTATGCGGCCCACGTATGACTGGCCGAATCTCATGCCGCTGGAGGTGGTCGTTTGGAAATAACCCAAGGCGATGTGCACTCGCTGCGTGACAGCAGCAGAAAGTGACATTTTTTGCTGGGGGTGGTATATATCAAAATAAGCTATTTTCGCTTCAACAATCAACAAACGACTGTGGTGGTCGAGCTGTCAATGCAAATGCTAACAATTCAAATTGCCTTTACTAACGTAATATCAGGTTGACGCCAACGACGAAAAAAGATGAAGAAGCCATGACAACACACGACAACGCCGGAAAAGGAAAAAAAAGAGATCAGCTGCACAACCTCAACAGGCAAAAGGTAAAGCCTTCAACCTTAAGATCAACACAACACGACACAAACGACTTTACAGGCAAAAGGAAAAGCCGCAAACCTTAAGAACGACAACTTTCTAAATACTATCCAAGTTCACACAGCTCATACGGCAATACGGAAAGAAGTCCTACAAATACGAATATACGCCTACAAATAGAGCATCAATATATACAACAAAGTGAGTGTACTCCACCCCACTAACAGATAGCTTGACCACCACCACAAATATTTTTTTTTAGAATTTTTTTGCCCAAATTTTATAGCCGAGGTTCTTGCTTCACTCTTTTTAACATTCAACTTCGAAGACAGATAACGTGGGCTTCGTCCTAGACGTGGTAAGGCTGACCATTAGACGCGAGGCAGATTTCAAAGTCAAACAAAACACATAGCAGGAGCAAGAAAGCACGGTCTTCGCAATGCAACGAAAAGGATATCTTGGAGCTGATTTCACATGGAATCCTCGGGACTGAGGTTCTTGGTTCGGTCACCTTATCACATTCGAAGACAGCGACATGATGAAGAAAGCTTACACAATATTTTGCAGTTGCAGGGAGCACCTTGGCATGAAATGCAACAATCCATCGAAATGTAAAGCACAACTCTCTGGTTTCGAATCGCGCGGACTCTTCCCTGATGTGGAACGATCTTGAAGTGTTCGAAAAGAGGCTCGTGAAGAGCGTCCTTCCCAAGCCCTTAATTCGCGACGGCGCCTCTTCACACATTCCTCATCCTACAGTCTTCATCGCCTCATGCCTTCCGATGCCTTAAATTCATGCATGCGGTATCCGTCAAGCTTTGTATGTGTATGCAGCCCCTCTCCACGCCGCGAGGTCTCGATCTTCGTTCGTGGATTGCGATTGAGGACGGATTATTTGCAGGTTGTCAGGGGACTTCATTCTAACAGAGCAGCCGGCGTACGAAATACGGTCGCATCGATCAGGGCATTGTGCTTGCCCTGCGCCGTTGCTAGGTATCTTTGAGATTCAAGATTGAGGTTGAAGAGCGCTGTCGTCGAGGTGTGGCGCAGGCTTTGGTCAGCGTGAAGTGGCTGATCAGTTAACGGTTAACCATGTAAGCAGCCTCGCGCGCATTTGGGCTTCCTTCATCTCACCACATGAATTGCGGTAACTATGACGAAGCTAATTTCCTGATAATTTATAAGCTCGATATGCTCGGAGCGTATATGTCTGTTTCTTTACATCATGTCGCAAGTTGGCTTCTCCATCCAAGCGGATGTCGTTGGTGGAGGCTCCCTGCTCCATGCTGCCACCGGCCGCCTGCTCAAGGCTCTGAGCGATGGTGGTATTGATTTCTATGCTGTAGCAGCAGCGGTGCAGCTAGGGAAGATAATCCCGATACAGTCAGCTCATGAAAGCAGTGTCAGTAAGCATACTCAACTCCGAAATTTCTTCAAATTATTGAACTCCGGCACAGGTCGGCTTTTAGCAGAGCGAAGTGGTCGCAGCGGTTTCATTGCAAAAGCTTTGAAAATTGGCTGGGGTCACTCTGATGTCCCTATCGAGATGGCAAGGACCCGAGCGGGAACTTCTGCTCTGCTCACAATCAATGCTTTGGCGACTGGATCATCGGCCTACAGTGCTGCCCAAGCTTTAGCAGCTCTCCTCACAATGAGCGGATGTGAACCAGATATGTTGCCAAATATTGATGTCCTGAAGAACATGGTCGTCTATCTGTCGCCATTTCTTGCTGAAAGCGGCTTTAGGAAGGTTTTCGAACACATTGCAAGTCATGCACGGAGGTCTCTGTTACAATTTTCTAAAGGACCAGAATTTGCCATCCCGGAGCATCGGCTTATGGCTTCTGGAGAAGCAAACGACTGGGCGAAAGCTGTCCGACAGCTTATTCTCACAGCTGATCGGAAGGAGACTATATACTTCCTGGTGCATCAGCGGGGAGCGTGGCTCTCTGCGTATGCGTCACACATTTTAGGAATGGCAGTCAAACTTCTTTGTCGTGGTCAGGTTCTTTGGGAAGGTGCCGGTAGTTCAGGAAGGGCTACTTTTGAGCTGGATCAGTTGCCTGGCCCCCATCTGGCTTTGCCGGATGGCTTCTTCATCCTAGAAAGCCCGCTTACAGAAGTGGGCGGGAATCACATGTTCACCGATTATCTCCTGAGTGAGGCTCTGGGCACTGAGCTTAGTCTTTTGGCTGACCTGAGCGACTTCAATTCTCGAGCGATTCAAGCCGCGATTTTTCGTTACGCTGGATCACTCCAAGAGTCTTTGACGATCGATACTGCCAATGAATGCGACACGGGCCTCTTGGGTCGGACTGGTATGCCTCTCCACAACGGAATGGGACATAAACCGAATGGCGCCTTTGGAAGTCAACTTGCTAGACTGTCATCAGTCTGTATCGATCTTGGTTTCTCAGATGAGGCGTTACAAGACGGGTTGACGTGGCTCAGAAGAAAAGCTCGGTCTCAATTCAACAAAACTGAGGATAGAGAAGTAGGCTTCGCTATCCTCGATTATATTGGCCAAGAGGACATGCTAGGTATTCTAGAATGGGCATCGAATAATACGATACTGTTAAGAAGGGTCAAGGACTTGATTCGTGGCTTTGGAATGACAATATTCGCGTTACTGCCATGCTTGTATGTGGACCAGTTCAAGTAGAGATATTTGGCATTCTGAGTCTTCAATAGCTTACCGACCCTACAGGTATGATCCTAATCAGCTAAGAGTACGCTCAAGTGTCATCAATGGTCAATACGACCACCCGCCTTGGACACCATGGAATTGGATTCGACCAAAAGAGGTCTTGGGGTTCTTGAGTGATCTTCTGCATGGGCCCGGAACTGTCACTCTGAATCAATCTGCCTCGTACTTGGCGGTATCTGCTGAATCCACCACGATTTATTATCGAGTCCTCTTCGATGAAGATTGTTTTGACGCAGAAGGTCGGACTATCGGGATTTGCTCAGGACGCATAACCCTCGCTGGGGCACAGCGGAAGGTAGTCGTGGGAGAGCACTTCATTCTCCTTGGCGAGTGCAGCGACAATGGATTTACGACGAACACCACAATGCCTGAGATTGGCATCAATAAAGTCGCTCGCGACGTGGAAGTGCAGCCATACTACGTGGACATCCCCGTGCACGCCGAAATGGACGCCAGACTAGAAGAGCATGTGATCGCTGTCTCAACACGGATCGTAAGCTCGTTACTGGACAGCTACCTCAAGCCCATTCCTGTCAGTCTGCATGCCTGTATTCATAACCTACTTCTGTGTCTTGTTGGTAAGCCCTGTGGACATGACCGAATGGCACCGCTCCTCGCCACATCAAACAACATCGAGATCGCAACCTTTCTCACTCACACATTCAGGAAAGACTACGACGACTCCTTCGCTCTAAGCACTTTTAATAACAGTCCAGTTCGCTTGTTCGCGCTGAAAGACGCCCCGTTGAAACAACTGCTTCAGATGGGACTTCTAAGATCTTATTATCAGGGCGTGGAGTCGCATTTTATTATGTTGCAGGGCGAGTCGTGTCTGAGCTGCGCGATTAGGGAGGCTGGTGCGGCGAGGGAGGAGAGCATGGAGGAGGAGAGAAAGAATAGGGTTAATAATGAGGCTTGGAGGGCGAAGGAGAGGTAATGCTGGTGGGTGGTGGTGGGGGGAGGGAGGGATGTGATTATTGTTGTTATGACTTGATGATTTATGAGAATTGGAATAAGGGATATGGTATGATGGGAAACAGTACTTCGAAGAAGCCAGGGGCTGACTGTATTTCGATGGGTTTAAAATTAACAATGAAAGCTAGAACCAACAGGCTACTGGGGATTATAATACGTATCATGCTTCTTCCCACCACCCCTCG
>Ga0302325_10011638_pt1 | contig 18929 bp, 17 predicted proteins | sample Palsa_T0_2_FD_201948 | JGI IMG/M metagenome (GOLD analysis project Ga0302325, IMG submission 201948) | Peat permafrost microbial communities from Stordalen Mire near Abisko, Sweden - Palsa_T0_2 | ecosystem: Environmental > Terrestrial > Soil > Palsa > Peat permafrost | place: Sweden: Abisko...
TCTCATTCATTTCTGACGGTCAATACCGTCCGGAGCCAAAAGACACGACGTAAACTAAACCACCACCGGCTTAAGCCGGTGGGTTTGATTGGCAACTGAAAGTTGATCGTTGCGGCTAAAGCCGGCCATGCGGCTGAAGCCGGCTAAAGCTTCTCGTCGGTCACCGTAAACCCGTCGTTGGGAGGCACGTCCTGCTGCTCGATATACGCCTTGATCATCGCATCCGTCACCGTGCCCGACGAGGCGCAGAAGTAACCTCGCGCCCACAGGTGCTGGCCCCAATACCGCCGCTTCAACTCCGGGAATTCGCCTTGCAGCACGTGGCTGCTCTTCCCCTTGACGTACTGCATCATCTGCGACACCGACAATCCAGGCGGGCACGATACGAACAGATGCACGTGATCCCGACTCACATGCCCTTTGAGAATCTTGATCTCCCGCGCCATGCAGACTTGCCGGACCACATCCCGTGCCCGCGTCGCAATCTCGCCCACCAGCACCTTGTACCGATACTTGGTCACCCACACCACGTGGTACTTGATGTCGTATATCGTGTGCGAACCCTGACGATATTCTTTCTCGGCCACGCATTGAGGCTACCAAACAAAGACCCGCTTAAGCAATTCCGCCTAAAGGCGAAGGATTTTACCGGTAAAACGGAACATTAAATATTATGAATGTCCCCTTTTTTCACCTTTGGCGGTTTGGGGACTGGACGGGGGGAGGCGCGGGGCGTAACCTTTTGGGTTATGGGTAAACGATTCCTCGTCACCGGAGGGGCGGGATTTATCGGGTCGCATCTGGCGGAATTGCTGGTGAGCCGGGGAAATGCGGTCACGATCCTCGATGATTTTTCGACGGGGCAGATGGAAAATCTGGCCAAGCTCCGCGAGCGGGCGGATGTGCAGGTGATTCGCGATTCGGTGGAAAATGAGCGGGCCGTCAATATCGCGATGGCTTCATGCGATGCGGTGTATCACCTGGCGGCGGCGGTTGGGGTGCAACTGATCGTCGATCAGCCGGTGCGGACGATTCGCAGCATCATTCATGGGACGGAAGTGGTTCTGGAGGCGGCGCAGCGGTTTGGCCGGCCGGTGCTGATCACGAGTTCGTCGGAAGTTTACGGCAAAGGGATGCGGGTGCCGTTCAGCGAAGATGATGATGTGGTCGTCGGACCAACGCGGTCGAGCCGGTGGTGCTATGCGTACAGCAAGGGAATCGACGAGTTCCTCGGGCTCGCATATCACCGGGAACATAGGTTGCCGGTGGTGATCGTGCGGCTGTTCAATACCGTGGGACCGAGACAGGTGGGGATGTACGGCATGGTGCTGCCGCGGTTCGTCACGGCTGCGCTATCCGGCGCCCCGCTGCAGGTTTATGGCGATGGGAAGCAGACTCGATGTTTCTGCCATGTGAGCGATGTGGTTCACGCGTGCGCGGCGCTGGTGGACCAGCCTCGTGCCATCGGGCAGGTGTTCAATCTCGGCAACGATGAGGAGATTTCCATCGTCGATCTGGCCCGGCGAGTGATCGCGGCGTGCAAATCATCAAGCACGATCGAATTCATCAGCTACGAACGTGCGTTCGGGCAGGCATTTGACGACATGCAAAAACGGGTGCCAAAGCTGGACAAGATTCGGTCGGTGATCGAGTTCCGGCCGAAGTTTAATCTGGGGCAGATTATTGAGTCGGTGAGGGAATCGCTGAGCCATTGAGAGGGGACACGGCGACTGAAGTCGCCGCGCCGCTTTGAGGTTTAGGATGTTGGCTGCCCGGTTGCCTAAATTTTCGTTTGCGGCTATATTCCCGCCCCCTTGCACTATCAAAGAGGTTTGTCATGGCTTTGAAGCTTGAAACCGGGAAATCGGTTCGTGTCACCATCAGTAAGTCCATCACGCGCGCATCGGCGAGAAAGACGCTGGAGCGGCTGTTTATGCGGGATAAAGCGGTCAGTGGGCCGATGGCGCGGCGGAGCCGGAATTTTATCGAATTGCCAAAACGCCGGGGCGGGCAGATCTGGACGAAGCGGCCGAATAAGCTGCATCCGGCGCTGGCGAAGGGAGATTCGGCCAAGGTGCTGGTGACGCCGCAGAGCATTAAGGATCTGAGCAGCGTGGAGGGGTTTGTGACTGTGGGGTAATAGCCGTACGCGCCGCACAAGTGCGGCCGCTAAACAATCAGCCGCTAAACGATCAATTGGGCTTGCCGCCGATCATGTCCAGGAGGGCGGAGAGATTGAAGGGCTTGGGGAGGAACTGGACCGGCTGGCCGTGCAGGACGCTGGCTTCATATTCACCGCTGATGGCGATGATCCGGCTGGGGCGATGGCTGGGGGGCAATTTCGAGCAATGCTGGAGTAATTCGAAGCCGTCCATGACGGGCATTCGCAGATCGGTCAGCAGCACATCGAATCGCTGCGTGAGCAGGTAGTTCAGACCCTCTTCCCCATCGCGGGCGGTGACGACTTCAGCGCCGGCCTGGCGAATCAGCTTGCCCATCGCCAAGCGCGTGGGAGTGTGATCTTCAATCACTAAAATGCGCTGGCGGCGAGCTGCGGTCTCTGAACTCATGGCGGGAATTGCGCTCATTGGCCTGTCTCCAACTTCCTTCCCCTAGCGTGGTTGAATCAGGATATCGTTGGCGTCGCGGTCTTGTCTAGTCTTTAATTGCTCGCCAACAACCATCCGGATACAGCGCCTCGCAGGGCCGGAAATCGGCTTTATACTCCATTTTTCGGCAACCGCGGACCCAGTAACCCAAATAATAGTACGGAATTCCCATTTCGACTGCAAAATCAATTTCCCGCAAGGCCCCATAATTTCCAAGTCCGCGGGGGCAATTGGCCGGATCGTAGTAAAAATAGACACTGCTCAGTGAAATCGCACAAACGTCGCAGATCCCCACGGCCAGCAGGCGGTTTGACGGGTCGCGATAGGTGAATTCAACGGAATCAACCGGCGAGCGATAGAGAAAACTTTCGAAGGTGGAGCGCGCATCATCCTCGACGGATTCATGACGCTCTGCCTGATAGCGGAGATTAAGGTCGTACTTTTCCTCCGAAATGGAAAGCGGGCCGACGGAGATTTTCAGATCGGTATTTTTTTTCCGGCAGCGCCGCTGCGACTTGCTGGGGCGGAACAATGCGGTGGGAATCCTCAGCGGCATGCAGGCGCGGCATCCGGGGCACACCGGTTGGTAGATGACCAAACCGCTGCGGCGAAAAGATGATTCCAGAAATTCATGGTAAACCGGCGGATCGATCCGCGGGACGTGAAACGCCCGCAACCGCGCCGTTTTATCCGGCAGATAGGGACAGGGATGCGGAGGCATCATCGTCAATTGCACGGAAATTGGCGGTTCCGCGGCGGGATAGAAAGAGGCGGTCCACTCGCCCATCACCGCAAGCATAACCGGAGTCGATTAATACGACTGCGCAAATAGCACCCGGATTTCAGTGGTTTCGCCGCTGAAAATGCATTTGCCCGATTGACCCGCATCGCCGGGCAAAATACAGCGCACAGTGGCTTTGGTCTGCTCTTTGATTTTTGCTTCGGCGGCGCGATCGGGTTTGAACCAGGCGCGAACGAAACCGTTGTGCTCGCTGAGGATGGTTTTCAATTCCTCGTACCCGGCGGCGTCGCGCATATTCTGGTCTCGAAAGGCCTTCGCCTTCTCGAACATCGCGGATTGGATGGCGGTCAGCTTATCTCGCAGCCAGACGGGGCTCATGTCTGTCAGCGATACCGACAATTTTTCACGGTCGAGGCGGCGCTTGAGGATGGCCGTGCCCCCGGCGACATCGCGCGGTCCGACCTCCATGCGCAGCGGAACACCGCGCTGTTCCCAGTGATATTGCTTGTCTCCGGGCCGGGCATCGCGCCAATCGACGACGATTTTCTGACCGGTGACGCGGTCGAAGAAATAATTGCGGATGCCATCGGCAGGCCGGGGACCGGAGCTGGCGGCGTCTTCCGCTTCGCCGGTGATGGCTGCGATTGCCCTGCCGATGAATTCCGCGACCGTTTTGCGTTCATCATCCGATTTGAAGATCGGCACGATCGCCAGGACCACCGGCGCCGCCGCGGGAGGAATGACCAGCCCTTCATCGTCACTGTGGGCCATGATCATGGCGCCGATGAGGCGCGTGCTCACGCCCCAGCTTGTGGTGAATGCAAACTGCGTCTTCTGATCACGGCCGAGAAATTTGATGTCGAACGCCTTGGCGAAATTCTGGGCCATGAAATGGCTGGTGCCGCACTGCAGCGCTTTCCCATCCTGCATGAGGGCTTCGATGGTGTAGGTGGACTCGGCGCCGGGGAATTTCTCGGCATCGGTTTTCTTTCCTTTTACCACTGGAATGGCCAGAAACTTCTCGGCGAAATCTGCGTAAACATCGAGCATGCGCAGTGTTTCCTCGCGCGCTTCTGATTCGGTTTCGTGAGCGGTGTGCCCCTCCTGCCAGAGAAATTCCGCGGTCCGCAAAAACAGGCGGGTGCGCAGCTCCCACCGCATGACGTTGCACCACTGGTTAATCAGAAGCGGCAGATCACGGTAACTCTGCACCCATTGCGAATACATGTATCCGATCATCGTCTCGCTGGTGGGCCGCACGACCAGGGGTTCTTCCAGCTTTCCGCCCGGTTGCAATCCCTTTTCGCCTTTCTCCAGCCTGGAGTGTGTCACCACCGCGCATTCCATCGCGAAGCCTTCAACGTGCTCGGCTTCCTTGGCCAGAAAACTTTGCGGAATCAGAAGGGGGAAATACGCGTTGATATGCCCCGTTTCCTTGAACCGCCGGTCGAGATCGCGCTGGATCGCCTCCCAGACGGCATATCCCTCGGGGCGGATGACCATGCATCCCTTGACCGGGCTGTAATCGGCAAGCTGGGCGGCTTTGATCACGTCGAGATACCACTGCGCGTAATCCTCAGCGCGGGTTTTAATGTTTTTGGCCATACGGCCGTAGTTTAGCAGGAGAATCGGCGGATGCACCGCCGGTTTCCCATTCGCCGCCGCGCTCCTATACTTATGCAGTAAATTCAGGAGAAATCGACTGCTGCTTCCCATTGCCTCCATTCAGCCTGAGACCACGCATTTCGGCACGGGGCCGGCGCATATCTCCTCCGTGAAGGTGCTGCGGATCAGCATCACCGACCGGTGCAATTACCGCTGCGTGTATTGCATGCCGGAAGACGGCGTCGATTGGCTGCCGCGGTATGAGATTCTCACGTTCGAGGAAATCGCCCGGGTGGTCAGGGCGGCCATTGATGTGCATGGAATCCGCCGATTCAAAATCACCGGGGGCGAGCCAACCGTCCGGCGAGACCTGGTTGCATTGATCGCGATGCTCCGGCAAATCGGCGGCGTCGCGGATTTGTCGCTGACCACCAACGGCCAGCTTCTGGCCGATCTGGCAAAGCCGCTGCGGGATGCTGGCCTGGACCGCGTGACGGTGAGCATCGACAGCCTCGAGCCGGCCAAGTTCCACCGCATCACGCGAACGGGCGATCTGTCCGCCGTGCTCGCGGGGCTGGATCGCGCCGTAGCGGTGGGACTGGGGTCGGTGAAAATCAACTGCGTGATGATGCGCGGCATCAACGACGATGAGTTGGCCGACTTTGCGCGGCTGACGCTTGATCGGCCCATTACCGTTCGATTCATCGAGTACATGCCGCTGGGCGAGTCCGCCGTTGGGCCGGCCGCCGGTTGCGACGGGCAGTCGCGCGGGCCGGGCGTATTCATCAGCGAGGCGGATGCGCGCGAGATCATCGAACAACATCTGGGCCCGCTTGTGCCGGTGGATCGCCGCTCCGAAGCGGGCGTAGGACCCGCCACCGTCTGGAGGCTGGCATCAAGCCGCGGCCCCGGCCGCATCGGGTTCATCAGCGCCATGTCGCAGCCGTTCTGCTCGACCTGCAATCGCCTGCGTCTCACTGCCGATGGACTGCTGCGGTCCTGCCTGTTTGACGGCGGCGAGGTCGATCTGAAAACGATCCTCCGCTCGCCCGATTGTTCTTCGCAGGCGATTGCCGATGCGATGGCCCAGTGCGTCCGGCTCAAGCCGATGACGCATTCCCATCACGGCAACAAGCAGATGAGCCGCATCGGTGGATAGATTCGTGCAAGTAGCGAGCAAAGTTCAGAAGATTTTTATCGGTGATCGGCTTGGTGCCGAACACGGGCATGGGCTCGAATGTTTGGCGCGGCGATCGATTCAGTGGGTATGGTGGGCCTGTTGACGTTCGCAGCATCCTTCGGAAATCAGGCGAACGGAGTTCCCGCCTTTGGCGGCTAATGCTGAGGAGTTTCGAGCACGTGCTCGCCCTCAACCGTCCAGAGCGACGCCCGCTTGTTCGACCACCCTTGGAATAGAATTACTTGCGCTTTTTCTGATCAAGCGGAGGTCGGACAAGGTGGGCTGTCTTGCGGCGGTTGAGGTCGAACTCGAGTTCGAAACTCCATAGCACCTGACGCCGCAGGCGTCGATTCTCTCGCCGCATCTCCGAAGGATGCCACGACCGTTGCCAGGCCCACCAAGCTCGAGCGAATCGACAGCCGGTGACATTATTCGAGCCGATGCCCGTGTTCGGCACGATAACGTTAACCGATCAAACTGAATTTCAAAATCGCGGTCCGACCATCATTCGCGACTCGGGCAAACCGCCCCCTTCTCAAGCCATCGTGTTATGATAACAATCGGATTCAATGTCCAAACCGCGCAATGACCTCATCGACCGCCTCGCCTACCTGGGTCTGCGGATCACTTCGATGGCCATGCACTGGTTTCCCGTCGATCTGAACCTTCGCACGGCGCGTCTGTTCGGCGCGGCGTGGAGCCATTTCGACAAAAAACATCGCGCCCGCGCCGTCGCCAACCTCCATCAGAGCTTCCCTCATTTCACGCAGGAGGAGTGCGAAATTCTCGCCAAGAAAAGCGTGCAGCACATGTTTATGCTCGGCGTGGAGATGCTCCACACGACGCGGCTGGTGCGCGTCGATACCTGGCGAAAATATGTGGAAGTGGGCGACCTCCACCAGACGCTGGAACTGCTGATGAACCGCAAGCAGGGGCTCATCATGCTCACCGGCCATTACGGAAACTGGGAAATCCTGGGATACCTGCTGGCGACGCTGGGGTTTGAAACGACCTCAGTTGCGCGACCGCTGGATAATCCCTATGTCAGCGAATTCGTCTTCGGCGTGCGCGAGCGGCAGGGACAGAAGGTTGTCGGCAAAAAGGGGGCGACTCAGGAGATCGTCGGGCTGCTCGGCAGCGGCGGCGCCGTCGGTTTCGTCGCGGACCAGAACGCCGGCAGCAAGGGAATCTTCGTCGATTTTTTTGGACGCAAGGCCAGCACGTACAAATCGATCGGATTGCTCGCCATGCAGTATGAAGTGCCCGTACTGATCGGTTACGCCCGGCGGATTGACGGCCGATTCCGATTCAAGCTCGCGACGCAGGACATCATCTGGCCGGCCGACTGGAAAGATAAGCCCGATCCGCTGATCTACATCACCCAGCGATATACCAAGGCGATCGAGGATTTCGTGCGCGAAGACCCGAGCCAATATTTGTGGCTGCATCGCCGCTGGAAAACGCGCCCCAAGGGAGAACAGCCGCTCAGATACGATTAGCCGAGCAGATCGCGATATGACTGGATCACCTGTGACCAGTCGTAAAATTTTTTCACACGCTCGATTCCGCCGGCGATCAGCTTTTCGCGCAGGGTCGGATCGTTTGAGATTCTCGCGGTAGCATCCGCCAGCGCCGGGGGCGTTCTTGGCTCGCAGAGCAAGCCGCTGACGCCGTCTTCAATCACATCGCAAATGCCCGGCACATTCGTGCCGATCACCGGCACGCCCGCCGCCATCGCCTCGATCAGCACCAGCCCAAATCCCTCCGCATCGGACGGCAGCACAAGCAGATCGATCCGCGAAAGCGCCTGCCCGGGCGCGGCAATTTCGCCGTGAAGCGTGATGCGCCGTTCCAGGCGCAGGCTGGAAATCATTGACTGCAGCGATTTTCGCATTTCCCCATCGCCGAAAATATCCAGCGTGTAATCATCAGGAAGAAGCGGCATCGCAGCGATCAGATCTTCGATGCGTTTGATGGGATCAAGCCGGCCGATGAAGCCGATGCGCCGCCCGTTGCCCTGCCGGGCGATGCGATCAAATTCGCCGATATCCACCGCGTTAGGGATTACGCGCAGCTTTGCTTTCTCGACGCCGGCCCACTGCATCGCCGCATCGTACGCCGATGGGGATGGCACGACGATCATCTGCGCGCGGTGGGCAATCGCATGCTGCACTTTCCAGTGCCAACGGGGATTGGGCTGTGTCGTCTGGACCGATTGCAGGAATCGCACACCGCCGGTGAAATAAGACGCCATCGCCGCCGCGGCGTTGGCGTGGACCAGAAAGCTCAAGACGGTGTCGATCTTCTCACGCCGGATCAGACGCACCAGCCGCCCCACCACGCGCAGATCAAATCGGCCCGCGGCATTCAGCGGCGTCACGGCGATGCCGCGCGATTTCAACTGCTCTCCCACCGGACCGCCGTGATCGAGGCACGCGACATGGACGTGAAATTCCGAATCTTTCCCAAGGCGCAGCGCCAGTTCGCGAACCACGCTCGGCGTCCCGCCGATCCGCAAATCCGTGACGAGGAGAAGAATTCTTCTTTGCACCTGGAAGGAAAGTTTACCTTAGGCTCTGTCTGAAAGAGATCGCCGCGGATTATTTCGCGCTGCCCATCTGGGCGCGCATCAGATAAATCGCCGGCAAACCGCCGCGGCGGTTTGCCTTGGCCAGAATCTCCCCCACCGGCTGGATATTTTCGGTGTGCAGCCAATTGACGAACTCGATATCAAGAGGATCGATGATGACGAACAGATGATCCGCGCCGGAATACGGCTCGTTCTCCTCGACACACATTCGATCGGCAAGAAACGCAATCATCCTGGCCGATTTGGTCGGACAGAGGATCACATCCTGCGGACCGGTGTTCTGGGCAACTTCCGGAGCGATGCGGGCGAAAGCGTCGTATTTTCCATCGCGATATTCCGCCAGGAAGGGATGCAGCCGCTGGTGGTAAATCGTGTCCACCACCTGAATGATATTGGGCGCCATCCCCAGCGTCAGCAGCAGCAGCGCAATCGCGCTGCCCAGCCGTCCCGGCACTCTCAGGTTGATTTTCCGCACCAGGTTCCACCAGCCCAGCACCATCAGGGGCAAAATCGCCAGGAGATATCGATCGTTGGAAACGAACAGAATCACCGCCGCCAGGGTGAGGATGACCCAGAGCCCCCAGAGCAATCGCCTGGCGATCAGCGCCACGGCCGCCGCCGCCACGGCGATTCCAAAAACGCTGTTCATCCCCGGCGGCAGTCGCATTCCAAATGCGGACTTCACCAGGATCGGATCGAGCAGCGCGCGAATATTCGCCGCCGCAATGAGCCGCAGCCCGCTGAGCTGCGAAAGCTGGTTGATCGCGTATTGTTCATATCCCATGGACAGCATGTGCCCCGCCGCGCGGCGAGGATCGAACAAAACGAATATTCCCACCACGCCGGCGACGATCCCAATGGGCAACCACGCTTTGAGATTCCGCTGCGCCAGCGCCGCGTAGAGCAGCGCCGCGATCCACGCCAGGAGCAATCCGATCATCGTGGGCCGGGTGCTGGTGGCGACGATCGCCCCGGCGGCGAGGAGGGCCCAATCCCACCATCGCCCGCTCCGCATCCGACCGGGGCCGAAAATCGCCTCATGTCCAGCCAGCACGGCCATCACGCCCATCAAAAAGGGCATGTCCGTCAGTATTTCAAAGCTGTACTGGAAAAATTCGTGCGACAGCCCCACCCCCAGCGTCACCAGCACCGCCGTCGGCCGGTCGTACGCCAGCAGCACCAGCCGATACACCAGCGCCAGCGTCGCCGCCGAACAGAGCAGGATGAACACATCCGCCGCGAGAATCAGGTGGTTTCCCGCCAGCTTGTAAAGCCCGGCGAGCATCAGGGGAAATCCCGGGTAGACCGTTTCGTGATGGATCCCCGCGTAGGTATATCCGCGTCCCAGGGCCAGATTCCGCGCGAGATTCAGATAGAGCCCCCCATCCGGCTCGACGAGCCATTGACCGTTGAACGCCAGCAGGTAGGCAAGGGCGATTCCGCAGAAAATGAACCATCGGCGGCGATCGACCAGGTCCAGCAATTCGAGAGAAAGCGGCCGGCCCCGGCCGCGCTGAGGCTGGAGATCAAGTTCCAGAACGTCCGACTTCGCCCCCGCCATGATATCCTGTTCCGACCCTTCTCGATGAATTTCGCTGATCGCCATGCGGTGCGATTGCAGTATAACGAGTATCGAGGGGAACGAAAATGAAACCGCCCATGCATCAGGAATGTCCGCATCCGTGAGTAACTCTCTCCAGCTTTCCATCCTCATCGTTAACTGGAACGGACGGGATATGCTGCGCAACCTGCTGGCGTCAATCGATTCCACGCGCGGGGGCTTGGCCGTTCAGACAATTGTCGTGGACAACGCATCGGTCGATGGCTCGGCGGACATGGTGGCCGGTGAGTTTCCCGACGTCATTCTCCAGAGAAACAGCGAAAACGTCGGATTTGCCAGGGGGAACAACCAGGCGGCCCGCGCGGCGACGGCGCCGCTTCTGCTTCTGCTGAACAACGATACCGTCGTTCGCCCGGGTGCGTTGCAGACGCTGGTTCGATTCATGGATGAGCATCCCGATGTCGTCGCCGCGGGGCCGAAACTGATCGGCGGCGATGGAAAGGCCCAGCGCTCGGGTCGAAATTTTCCGAGCATGATGGCGCTGCTGAACACGATTGAGCTGCTCAAATGGACCGGGATTTTCCGCGGGGCGTATCAGCGATATCGCCGCGACGGGTTTCATCCTGAATATCCCGGCCCCATCGGCCAGCTCGCCGCCGCCGCACTGATCATTCGCCGCGGCACGTTCGAGACCTGCGGCGGATTTGACGAATCGTTCGGGTTCGGAGTTGAAGACGTCGATCTTTGCCGCCGGCTCAACAGCCACGGCGACATTCAATATTTCCCCGACGCCCAAGTCGAGCACCTTGGCCGCGTCAGCTCGCGCGCCAATCGCGGATTCGTCTACCGCAACTACGAATGCGGCTGGGCCCGATATCTCCGCAAGCACCACGGCCGCCGCGACGCGGTGCTGTATAAAACGCTCGTCACCCTCGACCTGCCGCTGCGGCTGCTGATTCTTTCCGTGCAATATGCGGTTCGCCGGATTGTCGGCCCGGAAGAGAAAGCCGCTTCCTACCACGACCGCCTGCGCGCCACGGCGAGTTTCGCCTCAAGCGGCCTGCCGGATTTCTGGCGAAGCTGACGGCTTTTGAAGTTATGCGAGTATGCAGCTAAACTTCGACGAGCGCAACAGAATTTCCGGAGGAGTGGCAGAGTGGTCGAATGCGCCGGTCTTGAAAACCGGTGGGCCCGCAAGGGTCCCGTGAGTTCGAATCTCACCTCCTCCGCTGTAAAACATCAAGGCGAGTTTCACCAGCGGCCAGCGCGCCGGAAATTTCCGGCGCGCTGGTGTGTTGGGCAAAAGAACCTTGATCTACAACGAGTTGCCACGCTCCCCGTGGGTCGCAGACCAGTTCCCGATTCAACAGACGGAAGTTCGAACCGGTGGTTTTTGCGAATTCGAGTTTTTCGGCCGGGTTGTGAGACGAGGCCAAAGTTTCCACTGTTTTAAGGGCTTTTGTGAAGTGAATCGCCGGTTCGAACCAACCAGAGCGGTGACGCTCCAATTCCGCCAGGTTTTCTTCCTTCTGCTTCTTCTCATTGATGATCCCGGCTTTTGCCTTTCGATATTCCTCCAGGGATAGGGCATTGTCGAGATAGCCCTGCATTAGCCGGTCCATCCGATCATCATCATCCTTGATGTGAAGGCGAACGGCCTCCGTTGCGACTGAACCGGCTGCGGTGTCTTGATCGCGTTCTTTTTCGAGTTCGCCACACATCCGGTCGGCCATGCCTGCCGGAAGTACAAGTCTCTGGAGATATGCTTCAAGCTGGAGGGCGAAAGCATCCTCCCGCAAATAGCGTTGCGAGCAATCCAGTTTCACACGTTTGGTGCAGCGAAGATAATTGTTGCCCTTTTGCGTCTCGGTGGTGATGAAGCAGCCGCATTCACCACACCGAAGAAAGCCCCGATAGAGGTAGGGCTTTAGCTTCGGTGTCTTCGGCTTCGATTTCCGCTGTCTCGCAACTTGGACTTTGTCGAAAAGCTCTTTGGTGATGATGGCTGGATGCTTTCCGTCGTAAAGCTCCCCAGAATACTCGATGATGCCATAGTACATCGGATTTCCAAACATCCGATGGCATTGCGCCCGTGATAGCGGGCCGCCTTCGCGGCTCATGAGGCCAAGCTCATTGACCGCCTTGGTAATCTGGTCGAGCGTATAGTCGCCGGTGGCATAAAGCTCAAACGCCCTTCGGACAAGTGACGCTCGCACCGGGTCAATGACGACAGTCCTCGTCTTCGGATCATTGAGATATCCGGTCGGTGTGGCTCCCGGCATAATGCCGTTTTTCAACTTCTGCCGATGAGCACGGCGGATATTTTCGGACAGGGAATCGACATAATATTTCGATTGACCGAACATGATGGAGAGCATGAATTTTCCCGAAGGCGATGGATCGAAGACAAAGGTTGGGAATTTTAATGCGACGATCTTGCCGGTGTCGACCAGATAGACGATCCGGCCTCCATCGACCGAGTTGCGGGCCAGACGATCCGGGTGCCACGCAAGAATGCCGGTCGCCTCGCCCGCCTCTATTCGGGCGACCATTTCATTGAAAACGGGGCGACCTGGCGTTTTGGCACTTTGCTTTTCGACAAAGGTATCGGCGATATTAAGACCTTCGCGGCGGGCAAGCTCCCGGAGTTCAGCGAGTTGGTCGCCAATAGAACGGATTTGCCGATCTTCTGATTCCGTCGATTTCCTGGTGTAAATGAAGAAATTTCGCGTGTCCATAACCGACACTCTAGCGCGAAATTGAATCGGCGCGAAGGGGTTGGAAATCGACCCCACCGCGCAGGCATGTCTTCATTTGTGGGTAATGGTATACTTCGCCGCCGCCCGAATGTGGCACGTCGAGGAAAGAAGCGGCATGCCTAATCAAATTAAAGAGAAGATGAGCGATGTGGTTCAGCGCCTCGGACTTCCTCCTTCAACTTCCGAAGGATCGCGGTACTCTCAACACCGAGTTCTTTAGCTAACAGATTTACCCTGATGCCTTTGGCCATTTTTGCGATTTATAATCAAAAGCAGACTAATTCTCACCCCCCCGGGGGAGGAATCCGGCGGGGGGTCAGGGGGGTGGGGAACCGCCCAGCAGCCAAACAAAACACCCCGTGATAGCGGGGTGTAGTGCAATGGCTTCCATTGCTCCTAAAACTCCTTTGGAAGCATGACTGTTGTGAATTTCCGCTCGGGGTCGGTGACAACCCAAAATTCGTGGCCGTCATCCGTGCGGTAAGCGGACTTCAACTCAAAGCCCGCAACTGCCGCATCGTTTTCGAGCTTCTCGTTGTCACTGACGTTGCCCCAATCGCCTGACTGGTGCCGACCGAGCATCCAATCAAGAATATCGGGCTTTCCCCGAAGTGCAGTCACCACTCGGCCACTGACGACGATATTGCCGAGCGAAAATTTCGGGTCAATCGTGTATTCGTTTTTCTTCATACCCATTTAGTTTGGCTGCTAAATTCGACCTGGCGACACCTGTCTGCTGCCGCTTAGGCGGAGCAAACACAGGCGGGTTCCCTGCGGCAGTCAATGCCCCTGCGGCTTGACGGCCGCAGGGTGCCTGTACAATCCAAGTATGCGGCAGCAAAGGCGGAGTCGTGCTGCTGGGTGGTTGGGGGAGTAAGCGCCTGTGGCGCTTTTGTGATAGCATAAAAATGCAAAGCAAAATCTGCCTTTGCATTTTTAATTCATCTGGATTCTTCTCGGTTCGCCATGCCGTCGTCGAGGCCACCGGTTGGCCGAGAAACCGGACTCGCCTCATGTCAGCGTGAAGCGGGATAAGTCTGCCGGTGCTGCGGTAGCCCGGCAGAGGCGAGGACGGCTGGTGTGGCGTGAGCCATCCCGACGGTTCTCTTAAGGACAAGGTTCGTCTTTCCTAAAGGACATTTTTTCTCTTTCACCCCCACCCCACCCGTTGTCGGCCCGTGAGGGCCGGAGCGAGTCCGCCGTGAGGCGGACGAGCGAGTGAGTGACGCCGAAGGCGGCACGAACTCAAATGAAGTCGGGGGGCGAGTGCGTGCGCAAATCGTTGTGATTCAATACTCGTGTGAAGTCCAAAGCATCCCTTGCAGGGGATACCCCAGGGGACACCCTGCACACTTCATTTCCACGAAGGATTGTCCTTAAAAAAGGTTCGAATATCGTCCAACAACTTCCGCTGGGAAAGCCGACGGATGGCCATCCGTCGGCTTTTGCAATTTTTCTGGACGATTTTTTGAAGGGTCGCTACTTTATCGCCATCAGGAAGGATTGAATATGACTCGCCTGTTTCCGCTGATGATGCTTGTGCCGCTGGTGGGATGCGCCTCGTCCGACAATCCCCCCGCCGCCAGCGCGCCGGGCGACCCCAAGCCGCTGATGGTGCAGATCGAGGGGCCGGGTGATCTGCTTATCTCGGGATATTCCGTCTCGCAGAGCGAACTGCCGGAGCTGGTGCAGCAGTGGCATGTGGTCTCGGCCGTCGTGACGCCGGGCGTAACGGGGGTGCGGTTCAGCGATGCGCTCCGTGCCGTAGATGCCCTGCGCGCCGCTGGGGTGAAATACGTCAGCATCGCCAAGCCGACGCAGTAGGCATTTTCAGTACAATATCCTTGGATGACCGCCGCCCAGCAGCTTGAACTTGGCCTTTCCCATCACCGCGCGGGGCGATTGGCCGAAGCCGAAACGATTTACCGCCAGGTCCTCGCCGAGCACCCCAATCATGCCGATGCGCCGAATCTTCTCGGCATGCTTGCCGGTCAGAAAAACCAGTGGGACATCGCCATCGATTTTCTGCAGCGCGCGGTCGCTGCCGCCCCCAAGTCGGCCGAGGCGCACAACAATCTTGGCTTCGCCCTCGCATCGACGGGCAGGCACATTGAGGCGGTCGCCTCATATTGGAACGCGATTCGAATCAAGCCCGATCTGTCCAATGCTCAACACAATCTGGGGATGTCCCTTCTCGCGAGCGGGCAAATGGAACCCGCCGCGATGGCCTTCGCCGATTTTGTGAGGCTCAATCCCAACTCGGCCGAGGGACGCATGAATCTTGGCAACGCCCTCAAATCGCTGGGTCGGCTCGACGAAGCACAGGATTCTTATCTTGCCGCGATTCGCCTCAAGCCGGATTACGCCGGGGCGCACGCAAATCTCGGGGCGGTGCTGCGCGACAAGCGGCAGCTCGATCAATCCATCGCCGCGTATCGCCAGGCGATCGCGCTCAAGCCCGATCTGGCGCTAGCGCACAGCAATCTGGCGAACGTGCTGGTGGAGGTCGGCCAGTTCGACGAAGCGCGGGCGGCGTATCGGCAGGCGATGTCGATCAAAGGAAATTACCCCACGGCCCACAGCAATCTGATCCTGCTGCTGCTGTTTTCGCCCGGCGTTGATGCGGTCATGATTTCGAATGAGCTTCGCCGCTGGAACCAGCAGCATGCCGAGCCGCTGAAGAAATCAATCGTTCCGCATTCGATCGATCGTAATCCCGACCGCCGGCTGCGGGTCGGATATGTCTCACCCGATTTTCGCGATCATGTGATCGGGCGAAATATCCTGCCGCTGATTCGCGAGCACGATCATCAGTCGTTTGAGATCTTCTGCTATGGCGACATCGCCCGGCCGGATGGAATCACGGCCCAGTTCCAAAGCTGCTGCGACCAGTGGCGCAGCACCGTCGGGGTTTCCAATTCGCGGCTTGCGGAGATGATTCGCCGCGATCAGATTGACATCCTGGTCGATCTCTCCCTGCATCTGGGGAACAACCGGCTGCTGACGTTCGCGCAAAAGCCCGCGCCGGTGCAGGTGACTTTCGCGGGATATCCGGGCTCGACCGGCCTGGAGGCGATCGACTACCGCCTGAGCGATCCGCACCTCGATCCGCCCGGTGAAAACGACGCGCTTTACCGGGAAAAGACGATCCGGCTCGCCCACAGTTTCTGGTGTTACGATCCCGCCGCCGCCAATTTCCCGGTGTCGCCGCTGCCGTCGCAAAGCAACCAGTTCATCACGTTCGGCTGCCTGAACAATTTCGCGAAGGTGAACCAGGGAATGATCGAACTCTGGTCGGAAGTTTTGAAGGCGGTGGATCGGTCGCGGCTCATCCTGCTTTGCCCGGAAGGAAACGCGCGGCGATTGTTGGTTGAAAAGTTCCGTGCGCAGGGAATCGATCCGCAGCGCATCGGGCTCAACGCCAACCTGCCGCGGCCAAAATATTTGGAGATGTATCACAAAATCGACATTGGCCTCGATACCATTCCGTACAACGGCCACACCACCAGCCTCGATGCGCTTTGGATGGGTGTGCCGGTGGTGACGCTGGTCGGATCAACCGTGGTCGGCCGGGCCGGTCTTTCTCAATTGACCAACCTGGGGCTCACGGAACTGATCGCCCGGACTCCGCGCGAGTACGTTCAAATCGCCGCCTCGCTGGCCTCCGATCCGTCACATCTTGCCGAGCTTCGCCAGACGCTTCGTTCGCGCATGCTGGCGTCTCCATTGGCCGATGCGCGAGGCTTCACGCGTGAGGTTGAAACCGCATTCCGCCGAATGTGGCGAGCGATGGTCCCGTAACGGCCGGACTCAGCGGCGTCCGCGCATATTCATTTGACACCTCCCGGTTCAAAACAACCTGATGAGCCATAACTCCTTATATCAATGGCTCCTACGGCGGTTTTGGCCCCAAACCGAATAGTTAAAATAACCTTTTTGCTGCATTCGTAGCCTTTTTCATCCTGCACCGATTCTCCCCGCGCAAGGCGATTCGTTGGTGTGAGTTGCGCGCAATCTTTTTTCCGTTTTCGCGGACGGCATGGTTCTCGCTCTAGTGATCCACGTGAATGGAGTGGAGATCGAAATCGCCGCGTGGTGAATCGATCCCATCAGGAAAAAACTTTCGAATGGAGCTTGCCATGTTTAAGTGCCAGGAAGATCACGTTGCGGTTCTGGGAATTTGCGTTGATGCACCGACGCCGGCCACCGGCAGCGGTGAATTGAACTATCACGCGGTGCACAACGGTCGCCGGGCGATCGACATGCTTCGCATGGTCAGCTTCGACGTCGTGCTCGTGGGCATGCGGATTCCCGATATGACCACCTGGGATTTCCTCCGCCATATGAAGACCGCGTTCCCCAATCAGAAGTGGGCGCTCGTCGGTGGTCCCGTCACTGAACAGCAGGAAGTCAAGGCCCGCATGTTCGGTTGCTCCACCCTGTTCGATACCACGCCCAGCGGGAGTGAACTCATGCAGCTCACGTCGCGGATGCGCCAGCAGGCGGTCACGAATGTGCTCGCAGGCAAGTTCGAGCGCCCGGCTGCCGTCAAGGCATCGCAGATCAAGAGCGCCTGAAATTCACACGGCTTGAAAAAGGAGAGCGGGCGCTTCGGTTGCGCCCGCGGAGAAATAGTTCGTGCAACATCCTCATCGGTAGTGGGAGATTATCGTGAAGACGCATCAAACAATTCATCGGGTCAATCCTCGGGCTTCTCGCCTGTCACGTTGTAAGTCCGCTGTCCTGGGCGCCGCCGCGGCGGCGGCATCGGTGCTGGGCGTTTCAACCGCCCGACCGGCCCTGGCGGCGAATGTGCTGCTGCAAAACGGCAACTCATCCGTCACCATCAACCCCAACAGCTCCGCCGGCGTTGAGGACTGGACGATCAACTCGCAAAACCAGATCAACCAGGAATGGTTCTGGTTCAGCGTGGGCAACCAGACCGGCCAGTCGCCGCTGCAATCCCTGGGCACTCCAAAAGTGCACAAGATGGATACCACCGGCGACGGGGAGAATGACACCGTCGAATTGGTCTATCCCACGGACGATGGGATTCAGATCACGGTCACGTACAGCCTGACCGGCGGCCAGGCGGGGTCCGACTCATCGGATCTCACCGATTCCATTTCCATCAACAATGAGACCGGCAAGTCGGAGAAGGTGAACTTCTTTCAATATGCGAACTTCAACCTGGGTGATTCCACGACGGGACAAACCGTGAATATCAGCGATAAGGACACGGCCACCGTCACCGGCAACGGCTACCAGGCCCAGACGGTCGTCAGCCCGATGGCCCAGGAATACGAAGCCAACACGTTCCCCAACCTGCTGAACACAATTTCCAGCAGCAGCGTCTCGGCCGTGCTCAACGACCAGAAAAACGCCTCCGGCGATCCGGAGTGGGGATTCGAATGGTGCACGACGCTGCCGATGTGCAGCGGTTCGTACGTCATCACCGGCGACCAGGATATTACCGGCTCGGCGGTGAGCGTGCCCGAACCCGTGGGCGGGTCCGTCGCGCTGCTGGGCGTTGGCGGCATGTTCCTCAGCCGTCCCCGGCGCCGAGATGAAGATGCCGACCATCGCGACATCGTGCAGGTTGGCGGCGCGTGATGCCGCCCGTGGCACTACGCAACCACTTGTCTCAAAATCCCGCGCAAAGGCGCGGAGAAAATGGAGTACGCGCTCAAGTATAAAAATCTGAAGGTCAGGCCTGGCATGGCGCTTATCCCGGGCTCGCGCGCATCGGCGGTAAAACCGCAGCACGCGCGCGAGGCAGGAATAAGCTCCAGACCAGCAGGCTCGCGGTGATCCGAGTGGACGCCGGTGCGCAAGCGGGATCGAAGCCGCACGCGCACGTTCACGAGCCGCAGGCGTTCGATC
>Ga0302325_10011640_pt1 | contig 18929 bp, 11 predicted proteins | sample Palsa_T0_2_FD_201948 | JGI IMG/M metagenome (GOLD analysis project Ga0302325, IMG submission 201948) | Peat permafrost microbial communities from Stordalen Mire near Abisko, Sweden - Palsa_T0_2 | ecosystem: Environmental > Terrestrial > Soil > Palsa > Peat permafrost | place: Sweden: Abisko...
GGAGCACTCTATTTTATACGCGCCGATCAGGAGCGAATTGCGCAGCGCCTGGCGCGCCGAATCAAAGACCTCGGCTATGAAGTCCAAATTCGCAAAGCAGCTTAACCACGTAGTTTCTTGATAGGAAATGGCAGTCAAAAGAAAAAGCAAAATGGCCGGCAGAGATTAAAACCGAGTCCACGTATTCGCCTCAGTCGCGACGGAAGTGAGTCTGTAGAACCGAAATGCCAAACGCCCCGCTGATTCTTAATCGACTTATGCGACTGGATCATCGTCAAAGCAAACAATCGAACCAGCAGCTGTCGCAGCTATCACGAGGGGGATTCAGATACTGCTTTCGATCGGCCTCACCAAGCGGCTCGTTGAAACGGATCGGCAGGGCGGATTTTAGTCGGATCGAGTCGGTGAAACCATGTCAAAAATTCGCAACTTCCAAATTCATCCAACCGGGCAACTTCTGGTCGGCGCTTTGTTAATGCTTACCGTCCGGCATCTTTCCAACAGGCGCCGGACACCGCGTTTTCCAAGGACCCCGTATACCGGACCTGCGGGCGGATGGGGCTCGGCCAAAGCGGTTGCTTCCATTTTGGTACGCGAAAGAGTGCCTCTGAAGGGCGCCCGTCTTCTCTTGCGCCAGAACAAGGCTAAGGGATTCGCTTGTGTCAGTTGCGCCTGGGCGAAACCGAAATCACGAGCGTTGGAGTTTTGCGAGAACGGAGCGAAGGCCACCGCATGGGAGATAGACGCCCATCGCGCGACACCGGAGTTTTTCGGGGAGCATCCGGTCTCTGAGCTGCTGACCTGGTCCGATTATCAATTGGAAGCGCAGGGCCGCTTAACTCATCCGCTCAAATGGGATATCGGGACCGACAAATATTTGCCTGTTCGATGGGAAGATGCGTTCCACGACATCGGCACCCGTCTTCGGGCCTACAATCCGAAATCCGTCGTCTTTTATGCCTCCGGACGCGCTTCCCTGGAAACCTCCTATATGTATGCCCTGATGGCGCGGATGTATGGATGCAACAACCTTCCGGACTCTTCCAACATGTGTCATGAGAGTACTTCGGTGGCACTCCCGGAGAGTATTGGCGTACCGGTCGGAACCGTCATTCTTGATGATTTCAAGCAGGCGGACTGCATCTTTTTCTTCGGCCAAAACGTTGGCAGCAACAGCCCTCGCATGATGCATCAGTTACAAGAGGCTGCTGAACGCGGTGTTCCGATCATTACGTTCAATCCTCTGCGCGAACGCGGGTTGGAACGCTTCACAAATCCGCAATCCCCATCCCAGATGCTGACCGGCTCTTCGACCACAATCAGCACCCAGTATTACCAGTTGAAGGCCGGGGGTGACATCGCCGCTCTCATGGGCATGAGTAAGACTCTCGTAGAACTTGACGATAAGGCACGTTTGACTGGTCAACAATCGGTATTCGACCGCGAGTTTATTACGCAACACGTGCATGGCTTCGAAGAGTTTGCAAATGCCACCCGCGCCTATTCGTGGGAGCAACTAGAGCGTCGCTCCGGATTGAGTCGGTCCTCCATGGAAGCTGCGGCTACTATGTATGCGAACGCGCATCGCGTAATCGGGATTTACGGTATGGGACTGACCCAGCACCGAGCAGGCGTCGAAGCAGTTCAAATGCTGGTTAATCTGCTGCTTTTGCGTGGGAATATCGGCAAACCCGGAGCGGGCATTTGCCCAGTACGGGGACACTCGAATGTCCAGGGGCAACGTACGGTAGGGATCAGTGAAAAGCCAGAATTGGTTCCACTCGACCGCCTCGCCAGTCAATTTGGGTTCGATCCTCCGCGCGAAAAGGGCATGAACACGGTAGAAGCGTGCGAAGGTATCATTGCGGGCACTGTCTCAGCCTTCGTCATGCTCGGCGGCAACTTCGTCAGAGCGATCCCGGAGCGCGAGAAAATGGAGACAGCGTGGCGCAGGTTGGGTCTAACGGTATCGATCTCGACGAAGCTTAATCGAAGCCATCTCGTACACGGCGAGGTGTCCTACATTCTTCCATGCCTGGGGCGGACTGAGATCGATAATCAAGCGACAGGGCGGCAAGCCGTCTCGGTCGAAGACAGCACGGGCTTTTTTCATGCTTCGCGAGGCTTCCAGAAACCCGCTAGTGAAGCGTTGAAGTCCGAGCCGACCATTGTCGCCGAAATCGCCAAGGCGACCTTGGCACCTAATCCGAAGGTGGACTGGGATAGATGGGTTTCAAACTACGATCGCATTCGCGAATCAATTGAAATGACCTATCCTGAGAACTTTTCGGATTTCAATCGGAAAATGTGGCAACCGGAAGGATTTCAACGAAAGGTTCCTGCTCGTGAGCGTAAGTGGAAAACGAAAACTGGCAAGGCGAACGTTATCTGCCCTCGAAGCCTTCGCGAAGACTGCGATATGGCAAGTGACGAGGGAAATGTCCTGCTGATGATAACGCTGCGTAGCAACGACCAGTTCAACACTACAATTTATGGCTATGACGATCGCTTTCGCGGCATTCACGGAACCCGTAGCATCGTGCTCATGAATGCCATCGACATCACAAGTCTGGGATTAGTCGAGGGTCAGGAGGTGACACTTGCCACCGTCAGCGACGACGGCGTGGACCGCAAATTAGGTGGGCTGACAATCGTAACTTACGATATTCCGAAAGGATGCATCGGAACTTACTACCCAGAAGCGAATGTCCTGATTCCCCTTTGGCATCACGCCGAGCGCAGTAAAGTCCCGGCTGCCAAATCAGTACCGGTCAGAGTCTATGCTTCGGCTGTACCAAGCGTCAAAGCGAAAACGAGTGGATTCAGCGATTGTGAAACATCGGATCGGGTTGCCGCGAAATAAACAATCTGGAGAAATGGTTTTCACGGAATTGCGACCTACGATAAACGAGATCATTTGAAAGGGACCAAGACGATTTCCTGCTGGCTCACCTGCTGTAAACCAAATTGACGGCTTTGTCACGAACGGTAACAGCCATGAGTGACTAGTGGGCTTGCCGGCGATCGTGATGAAACACACATCTGCCGCCTCGCATAAAAAATTATTTTCAGCAACCTGCTACGGGATCGGCTTGAGCGGTACCGGAGTCGAGGTCTGTTCGGATTCGGTCCGCATTTTGTCGAAAAGGGATCCATTGAGGTTGACGATCTGGCCAAGCGCAGCGACGATCTTGGAGGTTACCTCGGAGATCTTGTCCTTGCCGACGCGGAAGACCGAGGAATCCGCGTACACCTCGCCAGGCAGCTTTTCAGCAAAGATGGTGAAGGCGACCGAGACCGCAGAGATTTTTCCGGCCATGCCGGCGTTGATGCCTTGCCATAGATCGACCGAGGCAAAATGCACACCGATGCCATAGCCGCTGTTGCTGCCGGAGACCAGACGGTAACCTGGAGAATCGGCGATCTTCCTCTTGAAGGCTGCGCAAAAGCGCGCACCGACCGGATCGGCGCATTGGCATTCGACATCGACGGCGATGCGGGAATCGTAGGTGGCATGAACCTCAACCGGTCGCGATGCGACGAGCACGATAGCGATTACGGTCGCGGCGAAAATCAGTCGTAGTGTTTTCAAGAACATGCAGGCTGTCAAATGTGGGCGGCTTGCGCAACCATCGGAAAGCGAGCGCTGCTGCAGGTCACCTCTAACCTCGAGTCAGGCTGCGGCCGAGAGCGCGCGATCATGCCGCAGCGGTCGCTACGCCTTCCTGCTCGCACGTGTTGGCGATATCGGAAACGGTCGCGCGATGCATGTCGCGCTGCCATCGCAGATCGTCGAAATAGGTGCCGCGATGCATCGTGCAGCGGTCGTCCCACATCACGAGGTCATGCAGTCGCCATCGATGCGTGTAAACGAACTGGCGCTGGGTCGCGTGCGCAATCAAGCGATCGATCAGGGCGAGGCTCTCGGCCTCGCACATGCCGCGGATGAGACCGGCATGCGACGCGAGATAGAGTGATCGGCGGTTATTTTCGGGAATCGTGCGAACGATCACCTGCGGAACTGGCGGAAGGTTTTTCCGCTCGTCGTCGGTGAAGCTATTGAACCCGGTGCGGGCGCGCGAATGCGCCAGTGCATGGTCGGCGACGAGGCCTGGAAGCGTGCGCTTGAGGTCGTCGGGCAGTGCGTCGTAGGCAGCCCGCATGTCCGCGAACTCGGTGTGGCCGCCGATGGGAGGAATGCTGCGGGCATAGAGGAGCGAGGCGCGCGCCGGCAGATATTTGAAGGAACTATCGGTGTGCCAGAGCTGGTTGGCCTGGGCGATCGCACGGCGCCGGCTAGCTTCACTCCAGACTTCGTTTTTGAGATTGAGGTTTGAAACGTCGGCGAGTTCCTCGCGGATGCGAAGTTTCGCGTCCTTGTTGAGTGCGGCGATACTGATTTCGAGCGGGCCGATATGCGCGGCGAAGTCGAGATGCTGCTGCTCGGTAAGATTCTGATCAGGAAAGATCAGCACCGCATAGTCCCAGAAGGTTTGCTTGATAGTGGCAACCTCATCGGGCGTTAGCGGATGCGAGAGGTTGATATCGCCAACTTCGGCGGCAAATCCCGGGGTGATTGGAAATATAGTAATCGGCATCGAGTGCGTCTCCTCTTTGAGCCGAACCGGCTATGCGGCCTTCGCCTCATTCTCCTCGACGTAGCGATTGATGAACTTCGGCCGGAAGGCAGAAACGAAGCTCGGCAGAATGACGACGCCGGTGATCGCGTTGGTGATCATCAGGAAGATCAGCAGTTCAGCCATGCGCACGTGGAAATCCACGGGCGAAAACATCCAGACTGAGAGGCCGCCGACCATGACGAAGAGCGTATTCAGAACCGCGCCACCAGTGCCTCTCATCGCGGTGGTAATTGCGGACGTGATTTCCTTTCCGCCGATCACTTCGTCGCGGATCGCCGCCATCGTGTAAATACCGTAATCGATGCCGAGGCCGATACCAAGCGACACTACCGGGATGGTATCGATAGTCAGCGTGAGCCCGCGGGCGTTCATGTAAATGAAGGCGCCGAAATTTCCTAGCACGCTCGCCGCGATGAACAACAATCCCGCGGTAATTGAACGAAACTCGATCGCGCAGCATATGCCAACCGCGAGCAACGTCAGCGTCAGGTTAAAGAAGTCGGTATATTTCAAAACCTGGTTGGCTGCTGCATAGAGGCCCGCGATACCTCCCATGTAGGCGACTTTGGTCTCGGCAAGATTCGGATCCGAATGCACTTGTGACTGGTCGAATTCCTGGATCTCGTCGAGCAATCGATTAAGCGTGCCGTAAGTGTGGTCGCGCAGTAGCACTCTTATGCAGGTAGCTTCAGCCTGAGAATTTGGAATGTAGCGCTCCATCTCGCCGGGAGCGGTTCCGGTCAGGTACAGGTACCACAGATTTCCGGAAAGCTCTGTGCTCTCAGGGATACGGAGATACTTGGGGTGCGCGTAATGGAACATCTGGTTGAACGGCTTTTCGATGTCAGAGGCAAAGGAGATCACCTGTAAGACATTGGGATCACGTTCACGCAGATAGTTGCGTAGGTCATCGGCAACCCTGAGTGTGTTAGGCCCGAGAGTCGATTTCGAAGAAGGGTATGGAGGCGTCTCGAGTACCACCCACCCTTCATCGACCGGGAAATACTGCGCAATCGCCTGAATATCGGTGTTGACCTTGGCAGTCGATCGATACAGGGGAGTACCGACGGTTCGGTAACCAATCTTCGCGCGTTGCCCTGATAGCAGTCCTATTACAATGGCTGCCGCAGCGCCCCACAGGATCACCGTGCGTGCAAGGCCGGGTCTGACTGGAAATTCGACGAATTTACCAATAAAACGATCGATTTGACCTTCCATTCCGCCGGCGAGGTGCTCGTCGATTTTGCCTTCGAGCCGCGGCGGAGGCATGTAGCTCATGACGATCGGCTGGAAGACGAAGACCATAAGGAGGCTCGAGGCCACCCAGACCGCGCCGGTAAGAGCTATGTGGTGCAGTACCGGAATTCCGCTGAAGGAAACGAAGATGATGCCGAAGATATCGGCGAGAATCGAGACCAGTCCCGGCGGTAGCATCAGGTTGGTGGTGTTCACGACCGCGGTATAAACGTCGCCGCCGGTGCGTTCGCTTTCGCTGTAGAAGCGGCGCTGCCATTGGATGCCATGACTGACATCGCGCGCCGTCAGAATAAATGGAATGACCAGCATAACCGGGTCAAGTTGATAGCCAATCAACCCCGTGAAGCCCATGCCCCACAACGCCGAACAGGTTCCCGTCATGAGCGGCGCCCACCATCGGGCGATACCGCGAATGCCATAGTAGTGAACCAGCACGATGATCGTGAGTGAGATGAAAATAACCGCCAGTAAGCGCGGTAGATAATGATAACCCCAGCCGCGGGTCATCGGCTCTCCGGCGACATAGATGCTATCGTTGTCGTCCTGGTACTGATTGACAATAGCCTGGACGTCTTTGAAGAAATCGCGGTAGTTAATCGCCTCGTCATTAAACGAAGCCGTGATCATCGCGCTCTTGAAATCGGCGCTGACTAGTTGGCGCAGCGCGTCCTGATGCTCAATTACGTTGTTCTTGAGCGCCGCTATGCCCGCGGCGTCGGTAGGCACATCCGGGAACATGTAAGGCCTCGTGATGAGCGCCCCTGATTCTGCCTTGACGTAATTGATGCGAAACGACCCGAGCGAGAACACCTCTTCGTGATTGACACCCGGAAGTCCGTCCATGGCTTGCGTGAGTCCCTGGATTTTCTTCAAGGTCGCCGGATTGAAGATGTCGCCATCCTTCACGTGCAACATGATCGCGAGGGTTTCGGCGCCTCCGAAAGAACGCTGGTATCGCCCGTTCAGGACGATGTACGGATGGTAACTGGGGAAGAAATCGACGAACCGGGTGCCGACCTGCACCCGCGAAGAAAAGTAGATCATCACGACCGTGATCGACATCAGCAGGATGCCAATCGGCGCTCGGAAACGCAGGATCAGAGATCCAATGCTAAATGATGGGTTTCTCATGTTAATCGCCTGTTTGAGCTCGAGTTTCGACTAATTGGCTGCCCTGCAATTCGCTCCAGGTTTGGCCGGCATCCTCGCTACGCATGATGGTCCCTGACAAACCTACCGCGATACCGAAGTTAGACGAAAAAGCAATTGAAGTAATCGAGTTCGAGGTAACGGTGTCGGTGCGGACTACTTTCCCGCCCAGCACGCGAGCGGTGATTCCGTCCTCGCCCCCGACATAGAAGACTATAGACCCATCAGACATTGCCGTGACCGCCGCGTAAAAGGATCGATGCTGATCCGGCAGCGTGCCGGCTTGCCAGGTGTTACCTCCGTCCGTGGTCTGCATATCGATTCCGTTCAGACCCAGAACCAGGCCGTCAGTGGCGTTCCTGAAGACAATCGCAAAATACGGGTCGAGGGTGACGATCCGCTTGGCCCCGGTCTGAACGGTCCAGGTCTTGCCGCCATCGACGGTGCGAATGGTGGTCGAGAATTCCCCGACCGCCCACCCATGACGCGCATCGGTAAAGGCCACATCGAAGAAAACCAGGTCCTCGAATTTTTGCGTATTCCAGTGAGCGCCTGCATCGCTGGTGCATAGGACCAGGCCATGCTCGCCGACGGCGCAAGCGCTTTGCGCATCGATAACCGCGACTTTGAGTAATGCGGCAGTCTGCCCCGACGATTGCAGAGTCCAGCTCGCACCTCGATCGTCGCTGCGAAAAATCGACCCGCCGTCTCCGACCAGCCAGCCGCGAGATCCGTCGGCGGTAAATGCGACGCTATATAGGTCGTAGTATTTGTTGTCCTTGGTTAACTGGATACGGTTCCAGGTGCCGCCCCGATCGGTCGAGGTCATCACGACGCCCTTGTCCCCAACCACGACCGTTCGGTCGTTTGACAAAATAGCGACGCCGAAATAGTTCTCCCACGGCCTGCTAGCCGGTCCGACACCCTGCGCCGAATCGGCTGCGAGTGCCGCAGTTGACAGTCCGCCAACCAATAAACACGCGCACAGCATCACCAACCAGATTGATTTCAACCCGGCCTTCTTCGCCCCTTGTCCCGTACTCATTGACACACCTCGTTGTCATACGCCGCGGACCGATCTCCCCCCTCCGTTCGCCGAGCCCGGGTTGACGGGCTTCGGCCTGTGCAGACTTGCGGCCCGCCAAATGGCGTAGGAGCCTTGTATCTGATAATCGCGGACAGTCAAGACTTCCGGCAAGACTTCCGGTAAGACTTCCGGTAGGATGCGCGCCCTCACCGAATTCCCGGTCACCGCCCGGACCGAGTGGAGGAGAACTGCCGGTCCAGAGCCGTCACCGGAAGCCGTTGAAAAAATCGCCCAGCATGAGACATTGCGATGGCGATGAGGAAAGATCTTTTCGGGAGGCCAAATTCATGCTTTCGTTGAAAGACTACAGCTCTTACGATGGAATCGGGCTTGCAGAGCTGGTAGCGCGTAAAGAAGTATCGGCGAAGGAACTCGCGGACGTCGCACTCCGTGCCGCGGAGTTGGTGAACCCCAAGCTCAACGCGATACTCTGCACGCTGCCTGAGCAGGCGGCCGGGGAGATTAGTGGCGGCCTGCCTGCGGGGCCCTTTACGGGCGTTCCCTTCTTGATAAAGGAAATCGTTCTCCACGCGAAAAACGTTCGCTGCGAGATGGGCTCGAAGCTCGCGCAGGGATTCGTCGCACCGGAGGATAGCGAATTGATGGCGCGCTTCCGTCGCGCAGGCCTCGTCCTCATCGGAACAACACAAACGCCCGAGCTCGGTTACAACCCGACGACCGAAACTACGCTCTTCGGCCCCGTGCATAATCCGTGGAATCCCGGCCATAGCGCCGGGGGTTCGAGCGGTGGCTCAGCCGCTGCCGTGGCCGCTGGAGTAGTGCCGATCGCGCATGCGAACGACGGCGGCGGATCCATTCGCATTCCCGCCTCCTGCAATGGCCTCGTCGGTTTGAAGCCGACCCGTGATCGAGTCCCGACCGGTCCCGATTACGCCGACCCTTTATGCGGTCTGGCCTGCGAATTCGCCGTCACGCACAGCGTTCGCGATGCAGCAGCGCTGCTCGACGCGGTTGCCGGTCCGGACTCCGGTGCGCCCGGCCATCCGGTCCCTCCTAACCGTCCCTATCGCGAGGAAGTAGGCGCCGCGCCGGGCCCTCTGCGCATCGCATGGACGACCACCCCGGCCTCGGGCGAGAAGATCGATCCTGAATGCGTAAAGGCGGTTCGCGAGACGGTGAAATTGCTCGAGGGCCTGGGGCATACGCTGATCGAAGATCGGCCCACCTATGACTGGGACGCGTTCCTCGATAACGTTCACGTGATCTGGACCGCGTTCACGGCGATATCGGTGGACGCGCTTGCCGCCGCCTTCAATCGAAAGCCGGGTCCCGACAACCTCGAGGCGGTAACCCTCGCCTGCTATGAAGATGGCAAACGCTTCACCGCAGTTGATCTACTCAAAGCGATGGACCACGGCAACCTCGCTTCGCGCCAGGTCGGTGCTTTCTTCGACCGCGTCGATTTGTTCCTTACTCCGACGATCTCCCGAGTGCCCGCGCCGCTCCGCGAGCTCGATCAAAACCGCGCCGGCATGACCGCGCGCGAGTGGACGCGGCAGGTCTTCACCTACGTTTCATTCACGCCGTTGTTCAATACCACCGGTCAGCCCGCGATTTCGCTGCCGCTCCAGTGGAGCGCGAGCGGTCTTCCCGTGGGCGTTCAGTTTGCCGCACGTTTCGGTGACGAGGCATCATTGATTCGGTTGGCGTCGCAGATCGAGCAGGCCCAGCCATGGGCTGGGCGGCGGCCACCGATCCACGTCGCTAACTGATGGACTGATGACCGCCGCGCTCATAACGCTACTGTATTAATTAGTGGCTGGGCGGGGCCGGCTGATCCTGAGGCGGCTCCTGCGGGCCTTGCGGGCCGGGCCCGTTCCATCGCCCCGGTCCGCCATCCCACGGCCTGCGATCCCCTCCATATCCAGGTCCCCCGCACGGACCGCCCCAGCCGTAACCGGATCGCGGCGGTGGGGGATACATCCCGTAGCCTCCGTAAGGCATGCCCTGAGCCATGCCCATCGGACCCATCGGAGGCATCCGCGGCGGTCGATGACGGTGATGGCCAATCAGCATTGCGAACGCCAACAGCACGATCGCTGCAATCAGGCCGCCGCGCCACCAACGATTCTCTTTCAGGACCTCTTGCTCGAGGCGATCGAGCCGCGCTTCGAGGCGCGCACGCTCGCCTTCCCATTGATTACCAGGAACACTCGATTCTTCCGGCACTAGGTTACCTCTTCATCTTATTTCTGCGGATCGCTCCACGACTCTCAGGCAGTTCGGTACCCCTTGGCAAGCTGTCGAGGGCCGTGCCTGAACTCGTATCCGCTAGAAAGAAAGACGGTCGGTGGCGGCGAAAGTTACGCAAATCTTCGAGGCTGACCCGGAAGCACCGCAGCTGATGTTTGAGCCTGAGGTCCCGACCCGATGTCCAGCAATGATTGGCGACCCGGCATCCTCTTATCTTTTGTGTGCTGTGCTCCGGCCGTGGAGTTAGTACTTGGGTTAGCGATGGGTAGTTCTAGAATTTCCAGACGAGGGTGAGTTCCACGAAATTGTAAAGGTTCGTTGAGTAATGCCCTTGCAGTGTTCCAGCCAGAGGTCCGCGGGTATTATTGAAAGGACCCGGTCCGGCGTCCATTAGAGTCCACGCGGTACCGGCTGTCAGGTCGCGGTTGATCTCGTATTCGAGGCCCGTGCCATAGCGTAGCTGGCGATCAAAAGGAAGGACGGCATTGCGGTTAGTTTGCGAGACCGGTGAACTATCATATGCAAAGCCCGCCGACCACAGCCACTTCTCGGCGATCCGGGTTTGCTGCCCGATCGCGATCTGCCAGGTGTTTGAAAAATGCAGATTGGCGTTAAGCGTCCGCTGATTAGCGGCAGAGATCCCGACCGGAAACTCACCGAACTCTTGCCAATTCTGCCAGCCGATGTTGCCCATCAAGCTGAAGTTGGGGAATACCTGGTAGAATGCACTCGACACAAATTGCTGGGGCTCAGTCATTGGGACATTGTATTGTGCACCGCCGATTCGCTTTCTGATACCTCCGAGAAGCGGACCAAGATTCGAGATGAACGGCCGAAAGCCAAAATTGAAATAGTCCGGCGACTGGTAGGCGAGTCCGAAGCGAAGGTTCGTAGTCGGTTTGATCAGTATGCCGGCGTTGCCGCCGAATACTTCGTCCCAGGACTCGAGCTTCAAGCCGCCGTCGCCATAGCGTGGCAGAATGTTGTTAACCCTTGATTGAAATTCGAGACGCGCGACCCCAAAGTTGAAGCCTGCCCCAACTGACAGCCAATCGTTCAGCGCATAAGCAATCGAAGGTGCCAGCTTACCAGAAATAAGAGACTCTCTGGTCGCGTAATATCGTCCGACCCACCGGGTGCTGTAATCAATGGCGAGACCGTAATCTGAATAGAGCGCTACGCCGAACTGCATCTGCTCCGAGAACTTATAGACATAGAAAAATGATCCAGTCGGAGCAAACACGCCAGCATTGCCGCCAGCAGTGCCCTTTGTGCTCGTTTGTGGGCCGATGTCGAAGTTAGTCGAGGGCAGGATCGCGCCGGGCGTTGTCATCATCTGCGATCGGTCAAGTTGCGTCATCCCGGCGGGATTGGATGCAGCGGTCGAAGCGTTCTCTGCCAAGGCCGCCTGTCCGGCGCTTGCCGTGCCGAGATCGGTTGGATACAGCTCCAGGCCGGCACTTAGGGCGATACCCTGAAGCGCCGATACCAGGATCGACGCATAGACAATGATCCAGGCGCGCTTCGGGAAGTCTCGGAGCCACTCCTGACGATCAAGCACTGAGCGCATAAGATTTAGTTTTCCTAAGCCGATTTCACGCCGACGCTTTGGGTAGTTGGATTGGCGATAACTCAGATTGCGTTTAGCCACGAGCCCCTTCGATCGGCATGCGCTGCGATCGGCTCAGGAGCTTCCGCCTTTCGACAATCGGCCGAAACCTTATGGGGTTTTGGGATGGGATACAATCTCGCGGAACATGATTTTTCGTTGAACAGGAGGTCATCTACGCGCCTCGTCAGGGGCAAAGACCGTCTCTGCTCGGTTTGAATGACTGGCGCGCCAGTATGCGTCAATTATCCGTGACTCGTCCCAGGTAAGAGGCGTCCCTATGATCTTTAAAACGACTCCGCCCTCTCTTGAAGAACGACGGCGGCGTGGTGTGATCGGATTTTATTTTCGGATCTGAACCTGGGTGCCCTGATTTCAAATTAGGGCATTAATGCTCCGGCCCGAATGGGGCTGGTTTATGTTGGCGCTTCCAAGCATAATTGGGGATCAACCTTCGTGCAGGAGTTAATGTCGGCGCTCGTGGCTCTAATTGTTCAGAAATATGGCGGTACGTCGGTCGGTTCGATTGAGCGGATCAAAGCGGTCGCCGAACGCGTTGCCCGCCGCCGCGCGAAAGGCGATCACATCGTGGTTGTCGTCTCGGCCATGGCGGGCGAGACCAACCGGCTGTTCCAACTAGCCGAACAACTCTGCGAGGTTCCCAGCGCACGTGAGACTGACGTCCTCGTCGCGACCGGCGAGCAGGTCTCGGCCGCGCTCCTCGCCATCCGCCTGCAGGCGCTCGGCTACCCGACAGTCTCCTTTCTCGGCCATCAGCTCAAGCTGACCACCGACTCGCATCACGGCGCCGCGAAGATCAAATCGGTCGAATCGGGGCGCATTCAGGCCGCTCTCGATCAGGGCAACATCGTGGTCGTCGCCGGTTATCAAGGGGTGGACCTGCAAGGCGACATCACCACGCTGGGACGTGGCGCATCCGACTTGACCGCGGTCGCATTGGCCGCCGTGATGAACGCCGTGGCGTGCGAAATCTATACCGACGTTGACGGCGTTTACACCGCCGACCCGCGCATCTGCCCGCAGGCGCGCCGCCTCGATCGCATTTCCTACGACGAGATGCTCGAGATGGCGGGGCTTGGCGCGAAGGTCCTGCAATTGCGCTCGGTGGAGCTGGCGCGGCGCTTCAACGTTCCGCTCGTTGTGCTCTCCAGTTTCAGCGATGATGCCCGCGGCACCTGGGTCGGCCAGGAGGACAGTTCGATGGAAAATGTACTCGTGTCGGGCGTCACGCTCGATCAGAACCAGAGCAAGATCACACTTACCGGCGTCGACGATCGTCCGGGTCTCGCCGCGCGGATTTTCGGCCCCATCGCCGAGGCCGGCATTATTGTTGACATGATCATTCAAAACGCGAGTGCGGACGGCCGCACCGACATGACCTTTACGGTTCCGCGCACCGACCTCCGCCGCGCGCTTGAACTGGTGCGCGAAGTCGCCGGAGAAATTGGTGCCGCTGGCATCCGTCACGAGGATCAGGTTGCGAAGGTCTCGATTATCGGCGTCGGCATGCGCACGCATGCCGGCGTTGCCGCAACCATGTTCAAGGTGCTCGCCGCCGAGCGCGTCAATATCGAGATGATCGCGACTTCCGAGATCAAGGTCTCGGTCGTGGTCAACGCGAAATATGGCGAGCTTGCGATGCGCGCGCTGCACGACACATTCCTCGGGAACGGAACGAACGCCGCGAAGGCGGAGACGGTTTAGCCAATGGCGGTTGTCAAGAAAATCCAGATCTACGACACGACCCTGCGCGACGGATGCCAATCGGAGGATGTCTCGCTCACCACCGCGGACAAGCTGCAGATTGCCGAGCGCCTCGACGACCTCGGCATCGACTATATTGAGGGCGGATGGCCCGGATCGAATGCGCGCGACGCCGCGTTCTTCACCGAGGTCAAACGGCTCAAGCTCCGCCACGCGAAGATCGCCGCTTTCGGTTCGACGCGCCGTGCCGGCATCCGCGCCGCCGCCGACCGTAACCTGCAACTGATGCTGCAGGCCGACACTCCCGTCGCGACCGTCGTCGGCAAGACCTGGGACCTGCACGTCCGCGAGGCGTTGCGGATTTCGCTGCCGGCCAATCTCGAAATTCTCAACGACACTATCGCGTATCTGAAGAAGCACGTTGACGAAGTCATCTTCGACGCCGAGCATTTCTTCGACGGCTACCTCGCCAATCCCGAATTCGCGATCGCCTGTATCAAGGCCGTCGATGACGCCGGCGTCGATCTGATCTGCCTGTGCGATACCAACGGCGGCCGGATGCCGTGGGAGATCGAAGACGCCGTCAAGGCCGCAATCGCCGCGCTGCGCGCGCCCGTCGGTATCCATTGCCACAACGATTCCGAAGTCGCCGTCGCCAATTCACTCGCTGCGATTCGATCGGGCGCGGTGCAGGTGCAGGGCACCATCAACGGACTCGGCGAGCGCTGCGGTAACGCGAACCTGGTCTCGATCATCGGTAACCTGCAACTCAAGCTCGGCTATAGCTGTGTGCCCAATGCCAAGTTGAAGTCCATACAGGAAACCTCGATGCTGGTGTACGAGCTGGCCAACATCACGCCCAATCGGCGGCAGGCTTACGTCGGCCAGAGTGCCTTCGCGCACAAGGCCGGCCTGCACGTTTCCGGCATCCAGCGCAACGTCCACACCTACGAGCACGTCGATCCGGCGCTGCTCGGTAACGATCGCCGCGTGCTGCTCTCGGAACTGTCGGGCCGCGCCAACATCCTCTACAAGACCCGCGAATTCGGTATCGAATCCGAACTGACCAAAGATCAGATCGCGCTGCTGCTCGAAGAACTCAAGCGGCTCGAAGCGGCCGGCTATACTTTCGACGGCGCCGACGCCTCCTTCGAATTGCTGATGTTGCGGACCCTCGGCCGCGTCAAGGATCACTTCAACTTCGTCAGCTTCCGTGTCTTCGATGACAAGTGGCACGAAGAACAGGCGCCGTTCAGCGAAGCGGTCATTGTGATCGAAGGGCCCGACGGAAAGCGCACGCGCAATTCCGCTATCGGCAACGGCCCCGTCAACGCGCTCGATTCGGCGCTGCGCCAGGCGCTCGTGCCGTACTACCCGGGCCTCGCCACCATGCAGCTCGCCGATTACAAAGTCCGCGTGCTCGATAACGGCGCAGGAACCGGCGCGCGCGTGCGGGTGTTGATCGAATCGACCGACGGCCACAAGCGCTGGGGCACCGTCGGCCTTTCGAGCAACGTGGTCGAGGCGAGTTGGCAGGCGTTGGTGGATTCCGTCGAGTTCAAGCTCCACAAGGATAACGTCAAGCCGCGAATCCCCACGGCGGCGTCGGCCAACGGCGCGCGCCGCCTCGTCAATGGAACCGCCAACGGCACGGTCAACGCTGCGGCCAACGGCAAGGTCAGCGCTACGGGCAAGACGCGCCGCGTCGTCACGTCGGCGGGCAGCGCCGCCGCGAAGCCGTAGGCGCTTTCGCGCCGCACCGTTGCCGTCAGGAGGTAGTAGTCATGGCTGTGCTGAGCACGATGCGCGAAGATATCGACGCCGTCTTCCAACACGATCCCGCGGCGCGCTCGACGCTCGAAGTCCTGCTCGCCTATCCCGGGTTGCATGCCATCTGGTTCTATCGCATAGCGCATTGGCTGTGGCAGCACGATCTGAAACTCCTCGGCCGGCTGGTCAGCCACTTTGCGCGCTGGACTACCGGCATCGAGATCCATCCGGGGGCGAAGATTGGGCGTCGCTTCTTTATCGACCATGGCATGGGCGTGGTTATCGGCGAGACCACCGAGATTGGCGACGATGTCCTCATTTACCAGGGCGTCACGCTCGGCGGCACCAGCTTCAAGAAGGAGAAGCGCCATCCGACTCTCGAAGACCATGTGATGGTCAGTGCGGGCGCCGCCGTTATCGGACCGGTGACCATCGGCCGCGGCAGCCGTATCGGCGCGGGCGCGGTCGTGGTGCTGCCGGCGCCGCCCTATTCGACGATCGTCGGAATCCCGGGCAAGATCGTCGAAGGCGAACGCGCGCGCGGCGACTTCGCCGACCTCGATCACGCGCGCCTGCCCGATCCCGTCGCCCGCGCGATGGGTAACCTCGTGGACAAGATCAATCAGCTCAACGTCCGCCTCGAAGAGATGGAAGAGCGTCAGGATTGTCTCGAAGACAAGCTGCCCGTCGCAGCCCCTCTGCCTAACGGCGCCGTCAAGGAACCCTGACCGCGCCCGCCGCTTACTCGGGCGCCACACCAGTCGCCGGCCGCTCATGGAAGCGTGAAAGCACGAACGCAGCATTTCCGAACACGCATTATTCTGATGATTCAGGGTGCTGCCAGGCCGCTTGACGGTGGGTTGGACCGGATCCTGATGCAATTCGTGAAAAGGCGGTTGGTCTTAGCCGGGACACGAGGCTGATACGCACAGTCTTTTGACCACAAAGCGAACGGAAGCCGAAAATGTTTCACGTGAAACATTTTCGCCTTCCGTTTGTGGGGAAATCCTGCACCGTTGACTTTGGGTACTCTGCGGGAGGTATGCAATTGATACTGACCGAGACTGCGAGTTGGGCCTTGCGCCGCCGAGCCCCGAGAGTTGCCACTATGGCATAGCCGACTTCAATTACGTGGTTGTCCGACAAAATGCGCTCGAAGCCAAGGGGTGGGATGTCGGCGAGGGTGACGCGTGCGCCATCGCGAGCGAGGTGGATAGCGATGCTGGCGCTGATCACGCCCGCCGATAACGAGCGCAGCGGGAGATGAAGGTGGCATGAAATCTCGGTCTTTTGCCGCAGAAGCGAGCAAGATAAGTTATAGTTCTTCAGGTAGAATCAGTTAACAACAGAGATGCGAATTTATCTCGACCATAACGCGGGGTCGCCGATGCGGCCCGCGGTTCACGACGCGATCGCTCGCGTCGGCGCCAGTGTGCATGGCAATCCCGCGTCGATTCATCGGTCGGGCCAGCGTGCGCGCCGCGCCTTGGAGCAGGCTCGCGAGCAGGTGGCCGGGCTGCTTGGCGCGTCGTCACGCGGAATCGTATTCACCAGCGGTGGGACCGAAGCGAACAATCTCGGCATCTTCGGAACTGCACAGGCGGCAACCGCAACCCGCAAGCGAATCGTGACGTCGGCGATCGAGCATTCGTCGGTGATGGCGCCGTTGGCCGAACTTGAGGGCCGAGGTTTCACGGTGACGCGTGTTGCGCCGAATCGCGACGGACAAATCGATCCGGCCGCGGTGGCGTCGGCGATTAGCGACGATGTCGCGCTGGTGACGCTGGGACTCGTGAACGCCGAGGTCGGCACGATTCAGGAGGTCGCGGCGATCGCGCAGGCGTCGTCGCGGGCGGCCGCGATATTCCATCTCGACGCGGCGCAGGCGCTCGGCAGAATCGCAGTGCGGGTCGCCGATCTCGGTTGCGATTTGATGACGGTCAGCGCGCACAAGATTGGTGGTCCTGCCGGGATCGGCGCGCTGTATGTTCGTCCGGGCGTGAACCTTGCGCCGCAGATGCTGGGCGGTCCGCAGGAGAGCGGGTTGCGAGCGGGCACGCCGAACCTGGTCGGCGCGATCGGTTTCGGCGTTGCGGCAGAAGGGGTTGCGAGCGCGATCGACGATGAATGCGCGCGAATCAAGATGTTGGCTAACGCGCTGCTGACTCATCTGACGCGCACGATTCCAGGCCTCCGCTTGAACGGCCCGCGCCATGGGCGCGTCGCGAATACGCTTAATCTGACGTTTCCGGGAGTGCTCGGCGAGAGCCTGCTGATTGCGCTGGACCTAGAGGGCGTCGAGGTCTCGATGGGATCGGCGTGCGCGGCGGGTGCGGTTGAGCCGTCGCATGTGCTGACGGCGATGGGCCGCAGGCCGGCGGAGGCGCGCAGCTCACTGCGCATCAGCCTCGGCTGGAGTACGACCCCTAAGGAGATCGCGCACGCCGCGGAGATCATTACACGCGTATGGCGGCGCGTCGCGAGCGCCGAGCCGGCCCGCGCTATCGAGGCGGCAGTATGAGTGCGCGCGTGCTGGTCGCAATGTCGGGCGGGGTGGACAGTTCCGTCGCGGCGGCGATGTTGTGCGAGCAGGGTTACGAAGTCGTCGGCATCGCTATGCGGCTGACGCCCGAAGGCTTGCCTGCGCCCACTCGGCGGCGCGGCACCTGCTGTTCATATGAAGATTTCGAGGACGCTCGCCGGGTGGCGGAGCGTATGGATTTTCCGTTCTACGTGATCGATTTGCGTCCGGATTTTGCGGCGCGCGTGATTGGCAACTTCGTCTCCGAATACGTCGGCGGCCGCACCCCGAATCCGTGCGTGATGTGCAATCGCGAGATCAAGTTCGATCGGCTGTGGAGCCGGGCCCGCGCACTCGAAGCCGGTTACGTCGCGACCGGCCATTACGCGCGAATCGAAAGCGACGCTGCGGGCCGCTTCCATCTCAGGCGCGCGATCGACGGCACCAAGGATCAGTCGTACTTCCTCTTTACACTTGGCCAGAGTGAACTTGCGCGCACGTTGTTTCCGCTCGGTTCGATGAGGAAAGCCGAAGTTCGCGAACGGGCGCGCGCGCTCGGCCTCGCGAACGCCGACAAACCTGATAGCCAGGAGATTTGCTTCGTACCGGATGGCGATTATGCGCGCTTCGTCGAGCGGACGGTGCGGCCGGCGGAGATTCGGCGCGGGAGTATCGTGACTGGCGACGGGCGCGCAATCGCGGATCACAACGGGATCCATAATTTTACGGTCGGGCAGCGGCGCGGGCTGGGCGTTGCCGCGGGCGTCCCGATGTACGTAAGGGAAATTCGTGCAGCGACCGGCGAAGTCGTGGTCGGCTCGCGCGACGAATTGAATTCGGCAGGCCTCGTTGCGAGGCAGGTGCGGATGGTCGATTCGGCGCGATTCGACGGCGCTGAAATCGAGCTCGAAGTGAAGATTCGCTATCGGCATCCGGCGCTCCCGGCGAGGCTGCGGA
>Ga0302325_10011644_pt1 | contig 18926 bp, 24 predicted proteins | sample Palsa_T0_2_FD_201948 | JGI IMG/M metagenome (GOLD analysis project Ga0302325, IMG submission 201948) | Peat permafrost microbial communities from Stordalen Mire near Abisko, Sweden - Palsa_T0_2 | ecosystem: Environmental > Terrestrial > Soil > Palsa > Peat permafrost | place: Sweden: Abisko...
AACCGCTGAAATCAACGCACTTTCTCCTTTAGTTCGAGAGAAACTTGCAATATGGGATATCGTTCTCGAAGCCCAAACACAGTCCATGCACTCGTTGAAGTCCGCAAATTCCGCCGCATCAGTCGACATCGCAGCCCGAAACGTGATTAACGACGCTGGGTACGGGGCAGCTTTTACGCATCGCGTGGGCCATGGGATTGGGATCAAGGCGCATGAGAGTCCGTATTTGAACAAAGGGAATACGAATGTGACTTTGAGGAAGGGGATGGTGTTCACGTCTGAGCCGGGAATTTACCTCGTGGATAAGTTTGGAGTGAGGCATGAGGATATCTTGTTGGTGAGGGGGGAGGGGGAGCCGGAGGTGTTGACGGGGAGGAGGGCGCGTGGGGCGTGGGATCCGTAGGAGGCTGTCTTCTTGTCTAAGGTACAAAGAAACGAAGATAGATATATACATGCAGGCTAGGCAGCTAATTCAAACACTCCAGCTGCTTTCCACATTTGATCTCTCATTTCTCACTGTAATCACCCTTGGCCCACTTCCGTAATACATTCTTCTTTACCTTCCCCGTACTTGTCTTCGGTAGCTCGCTCACGACCTCCACCTCCCTCGGCACCATGAACTTGCTGATCGCACTCTCGTGCTTCGCCCACTCAATCAGATCTTGCCCTTTCATTTCTTTGCCTTCTTTTACAGTGATGAATGCTTTCGGTCGCTCACCCCAATGAGAGTCAGATACTGCGACTACGCCTGCTTCGAGCACGGACGGATGTTGAACTAGCATGGACTCGAGCGCTACAGAGGAGATATTCTCGCCACCTGAAAGGAAAGTCAGCGGGGAGCAAATAGAAGGAGGAAGAAAGAGAGCTGCATACCCGAGATAATAATATCCTTCGCGCGATCCAAAATCTGCGCACTCCCATCCTCATGCCATACTGCCAAATCCCCCGAATGTAACGCCCCACCATCAAACAGCTTCCTCGTCGCCTCGTCATCCTTCAGATACTCCTTGGCACAAATATTCCCAAAGAACACAATCTCGCCGATCTCCTTTCCGTCTTTCTTGACATTAATGAGAACACCTTCTTTTTGGTCGGGCTTGATAATTCGAATGGGAAGTCCAGTGATGAAGCCGTGGCCTTGCCGTGCCATTCGGGCGTATTTTTCTTTGAGGGGGAGAGTCTCCCAGACTGGCATGTGATAGCCTTTTGTGATTGGGCCGTAGGTTTCTGTTAAGCCGTAAACGTGAACTGGATAGAGGTTGAGGTTTGTCATTTGCTCGAAGAGGTGGGCTGTTGGTGGTGAGGCGGCGACGGTTACGCGGACGGGGCTGGAAAGCTTGGCGGCATCTTTGGAGGCGCAGAGGAGGGTATTGACTGTTGGAGCGGCGTTGAAATGGGTGATATTTTCGGTTTTGAGGAGTCTCCAGATCAAGGGATAGTCGATTTTGCGGAGGCAGTAGTGGGTTCCTCGGACAGCTGTTACTGCCCATGGGAATGCTAGGGAGGACGTTAGCATTTTGGTCTTAAATAAGTGAACATAACTTGTTCTCAAAATTTCAAAAGGGTTCCTTCGAGTCCGTTTTTGTGACCCATGTACTCTCAAGGTTTCTTCCGAGATGGAAGTATTTCCGCCGTAGGCTTCTTCAATGATACAAATCCACTTGGACAATGAACCAACGCCAAATCACCAGAGAACTAAAAAGAAAAATCACTTACTCCACCCCATAGCATGAAACATGGGCAATGTCCAAAGATACCCACACCGTCCGGCATGATAATTCAACCCACTCTCAATAATATTTCCAAGCGCCGCAAGATACGCCCCACGATGCGTATAAACAACCCCCTTGGGCTTCGCCGTCGTCCCACTCGTAAACGGAATCGCAATCATATCATCCTCATCATCCGCCTGCGCCTTCAATGCACCCCACCCCTTCCCCCCAGCCTCCCTATCAAACTTCAATCCTTCAAGCACCGCCTCGTCAAACGGCCCTGACAGCTGCCCCTCCGTCGCATCCGTATCCGTGTCGATGATAAACGGCACTCCCGGCTTGAGTTTCCGGAAATCATCGAGTAGATGCACATACTCCGCATCGACGATAATGACATCGACTTCGGAGAAGGTGAAGATATAGCTTATATCTTCAGTTTTTAAGCGGTAGTTCACAGCAACGTTCACGCCGCCACTGGCTGCGATGCCGAAAATGGACTCGAGGAAAGCGGGTGTGTTCGGAGCGAGGATTCCGACGCGTCTGAAGTTGTGCTTTTGCAGGAAGTAGGCTAGTCCCCGAGCACGATCTGCGAATACCGAGTAGCTGCGGCGGAGGGTTACGCCGTTGGCTGTTATATGAAAGATAGCCTCAGCATCTGGCTCGATTTCTGCTGCGCGCGGTAGAAAGGAAGTGGGTGAGAGGGTGTGGATATGGTGAGTGTGGGTGTATTTGCTGTTGTCTGCTGCGGTGGGTGAACCAGAGGAGGGGAGGAAGTGTGCAGTTAGGGCCTGGAGCCTGGAGGTAGGTGGTGACATTTTTTTTAGAGGCCTGAGTATGAGAGGAATGAGTCCGAGATTGTGAGGTTCAAGTATGTAAAGGAGCTGCGGGTTGAGAGTACGTATCCGAGATGAGATGAAATAATGTCAATGGTGGGGCATCACAAGCCTCGGAATGACTGCATCGACTGGATTTCCGTGTCACTTCCGCTCCTAAACCAGGACGAGTAACACAAGAAGAATGACAATGAGAATTAATTTGAGAGAAGTTGCCTTTTAAGTTTCTAGGAAAATTTAAAGCAGGTGAGCAGTGGTTCTTATGCAAAAGTCATGGGTAGCTCCTCACTGGCCAGATAGTAACCTCTAGCTTTGTGTGGGGTAGTAGACGTGGCGGGTTCCGTTCCGCGATTTGGTTGCCCAGCATCTGACTCCCGAGGTTGGAGGGATGAGTGGAAGCTAAGACGAGAAGGATTTGGCGGTATCGGGAAGTTTTCTTTTTTGATGATTCGGCGATAATGCAAGGCTGAGATCGTATGATCACCGTATGTGCGGAGTTTGGAGAAGGGTTCGAGAATGTAATGGACCAGCCAATTTCAAAAAAAAAAGGTAAATTGAGAAATATATATATATATTAAAAATCCCAAGGTAAGAGAAGGTAGATACTCCGGGGTCTGCTCATTGATATCCGGGTGGTCAGGGCGATGATGTGGTTTTCGGCTCTCCGCGATTGAGGCTGGAATTGCAAGTCTTCGTCACTTGGCATCATCAACCCGTGAGCTCTCGAGAGTTTCATGTCTAAATTCATTCCACATCAGCATATCAACCGATGTCCCATGTCACAATTCTAAAGACGCCTTCTACTCTTATTCTTTATTCGGATTCATTTCCTTATGGCATGCAAGACGAAAGCTTATACACAGCAGAGTTCCCAGATATCAACGCTCCTTTTCGATGATAGCAATCCCTCCGACCCTTGCATGAGTATGATGTGAAGTAACCAGCCTTGGGATCTCGCCGAAGAAAGGCTCGAACAAAGCATTGAAAGTCGTGCCCGAGAAAATCGCAGGAAACATGAACAGCCCAAACAACCATCCAGACGGATTCGAAAATGAATTAACTCCCGAGATGTGTCTAGTAGCCGTACTCAGCCAACTGCTTCTTGGTCTTGTCGTCAACCTTCGCGCTCTTTTGGGCATCCGACAGTTGTTTTCGTGCTGTCTTCTTGCGTGCGTAGTATGCTGCACCCTTGACCTTCCGTCTCTCCTCAAGTCTATTCCAGTCAGCTTCCATTCCACATACTCCAATCCCAGCAGTACTAACCTAGCAACAACGTCTTGGTACTTCCAGCCGACCTCATGGCTCAATCTGCCAACTGTGCAGTACTTTCGGCCGGGCTTCAATCTCAATACCCTCAATGCTTGTGGGACAACAACTCTCTTGACCTTGTCATATGGCGGTGGGACACCCTCGAAAACCTTGAGTCTCTCCATAGCAGCGGCACCACGGGCGGTCTTGTGGGGAATCATGCCACGGACTGTCTTGTAGAAGATTCTTGATGGAGCACGGAAATGGAAAGGACCTGTTATGAGTCAGACGTGTTGCCATTATGCAAATTTAACAGCGTCGATGCTAGGAGGGAGATCTTACCTCCTCGGGTTGGGTTGTATCGGGTCATCTTTCGGAGGTAGGCGTGGTACTTTACTGTAGACAAAAATTGAGTCAGTCATCGTTCAAAAGTATCCTCGACGCGCCAGCCAATTCCTCGCCCTCCAATTTTAATATGCCAGCAGGGAACAGATGCAAAACGTACGCTTCGCGCGGAAGAACTCTCCGGAGATGTTCAAGGCCTCACATCGCACAACAACGATCTTCTGGCCATTGAGCAACTGCTTTGCAACAGTGCTTGCTAGGCGACCGAGGAGATGACCCTTGCCATCGATCGTGATCTATCACGCAGAATCAAATCAGCATCCATCACCCAAGTAATCCTCATCTTCAACCCGAGAAAGCTTTTCTTCCTGTTGACAGCCGCGAGGTGGAAGGCGACGGGAGGAGACTCACGGTTGGCTCGAAGGTCGACATTTTGTCCTGCTTCACGATGAATGAGAAGACAGATGTCGGAAAGATTGCCGGGTATCCTCTACCTTCGTGATGGTGGAGGCGTGGTGTCGATTTGTCGTTGATGTCGTTCTTGAGTTAAATCGCGAAGCACATCAATGTGGAATTCTACTTTAGCGGCAAATTAGCCGAGATAAGAGCCTCGTTAGGGCCCACAAACCCTGAAAATTTGGAAAAGTCGAAAACAAGAAACGAAGTGAGATTGGTCTGCGAAGTGCGATTGAATTATGAATTACTCACGATCGCTTTACTTTATTGTTGATTGGGACTTTGATGCTGATCTGTTGTGCCGGTGTTGAGATGATTTTGAGATGCCAGCTTTGCCACTCGCGTGACTTGGCTCCTTTGGGATGCCCCAAACCCTTTTGGAACATTGATACAGGATCACATATCTTTGAGACCATTCAACTTAGCCGTAGAATTGGGTGATGATCAATCCGCTTACACTATGAATTATAGCAAGGTAGGATGCGTGACAAGTCCCAGCTTCCCTCAAGGAATCATCAACTCGACCCCCAAATCATCACAAAGATCCCACTCTATATAAGCAACCTGTCTTTCAAGTCCCCAATATGGCAATGAACCACATGCAGCAAGTAAACCAGATCTTGCAAACGCCATGCTTAGACCTTAGAGACACCTTCCCCCTGTAGGTGGAAATGGCCGTGTCAATGCAAATGCAGAGCACCTAAGAAAATTCGTAAAGTTGCCCATCTAAAATGTGAAATTAAACCTTCGCATCCAAGCCATTCAAAACGCCCTGCGTCTCTCGAACCAGTGCTCTCCTCTTCTCTCTGGCCTCGTTATCACCCTCTGTCTCCACAGCATCCAACTTCAGCAAGACCTCATTCATGATCGTCTCACTTAACTTCTTGTGCTCGAAGTCTCTCTTCTTGAAATCCTCAGGTGGTGCGGCCGTAAACTGGACGCAGAGCGGTAGGATCTTGGTGTGGAAGTGCGAAGAAATAGCTTGCAGCTTCTCCATCGCACTCTTGGGAGGGGTAGGTGAGACCGTCCTCGAGGTAGCAGAACTGGCCCCATTGGCGCCATTGGCCGCATTGGCCGCATCCCCAGGAGAAAGATTTGGATTTTTCTTCTTCCCCTTCTTCTTGCTCTTCCGATTCCTTTTCTTTTTGGCTCCTCCTTCCTGTACGCTCTCGCTGTCATCATCCGAATCATCGCTGCCTTCCTGCGCATCCCCTACTATACACAGCACCTCGCTGTTATTCTTGAGACTATAATCCCTGCATGGTTTATAGTCATCTTTCAACTGCTGTCCCTTATACAGCAACTTAATCCGCCTCCCATCGGGCAAATCCATCACCGCTGCAGCACGATCCTTGACATCCCTGACCTCCAACTTCCCGTCCCCAATACTGTATGCAGGGAACTTGACTGGATACGTAATGCCCTTATTCTTGATCAAAAGAACATCGTCTTCGGCTGAGAGGGACGGGGGAGGGGGTCGGGAATGAGGGTCGTATGTCCGACCTGGAGCCGCCAAGTCCTCAGAAGTGATGTATGAGAAGTCATCATCGGTAACATTGGGGGTATAGTTTCGACTTCCGAATGGCGATAACCTAGCACCTTGTCCGCCCCAAAACGACCGGCCCCAACCGCTCATTGAAACTGCTGCTGCGGTTGTGAGAAGCAAGAGAACGCTGCCCGCGACGGTCGGAGGAACGCTATCAAGGCGCGTGTACTTGGCTGCGGACTCGATGTAGGATTGGGTTGAGGGCGGGAGCGAGGAGTAAGCGGATTGTAGGTGCGAGAGAGAGGTATCGATGTAGCTCTGAAGAGAGTCAGGAAGGCGTTGGAGGATGGATGACAGGGTGGCACCCTGCGATGCCACAGCGCTGGAGGAAGCCACCTTTCTGATTCCCCAGAGCGCTGCTGTAGAGCCTATCCGGCGCCTGCGCTCTTGTTGTTTGCTTGGGTTTTCGAGTTAGGTGGTGAGGTGGAGTGAATTGATCGACAGAGGTTGAAGCTTGACTCGAGGCCAGCTGGTTGTGCTCCGCAGCACAGAAGCGAAGAAGTCGCAAGAATTAATTTTTGGGGGCCGGGCGGGAATGATCAGGCCATGCCGATACTTCGTACCTTGATCAAGGAGTTTTCTCGGTGTCTTGAATTGTCACGACCATGCAGTCACAGTCACTTTACACATTATTTCCTTCCAAAGATTCAACATGCTGCTGACCCGGGCATAGAATCTGCCAGACTGCCAGCAAAGCGATGATGCTTCGTTCAAGGATTCCATCGGGTACAAGGGTCTGCAGGTCTGCACCCAAATCCTTTGTCAGCAGCGAGAACGTAAAACGGAAACGCAAACGCAAACGCCTCGGAAGTCCAATCACCGATCCGATACCATTTCCATGCGTCATTCCCTGCACCGCCTGGCCTGGCCCAATCAGTAATCGCGGTTCTTAGAAATTCACTTTACCAGAAGTTACCGGGCCATTCATTAATTCCATTGCCCCTCTTCCCCCTCTTCTATATAAAAACCCAATACCCTTTTCCCAAAGATACCCCCACAAACGTTGCCCACCATTTCGTTCCTACGCCGATTCTTCATTTCGCCTTCTGCGTCACCCACAAACATGTCTGCCGCAAAAGTCAAGGCCGAACAGATCATTGATGAGAATGCTGTCGGTATGTACCTCTATTTGCCTCCTCCCCATTCATGCGCCAGCTGCTAACGAAGCTCTTCTAGCTGTCTTCAGCAAATCATACTGCCCTTACTGCAGGGCTACCAAGGCTCTCTTGACCGAGCTGGGCGCAAAGTACTACACAATCGAGTTGGATCAAGTTGGTATGTTAGATTGAGTTCTGCAATGGCAAGATAAGGTCCTAATTTATGTTGCAGATGACGGAGCCGCTATCCAAGACGCCCTTGAACAAATCAGTGGCCAACGATCAGTCCCAAACATCTACATCAAGAAGCAACACATTGGTGGCAACTCGGATCTACAGGCTCGCAGGAGCCAATTGCCTACGTTGTTGAAGAGGGCTGGCGCTTTGTAAACTAGATAGAGAATGATGGGAGGAATGATGATACACTAGGAATGCAGCCATGCATGATCGTTGCTTTTGAAACCGATTGCATATTTTTGTTGTGATATACATGTTATACATGGACTTGCGTTGCCACGGTCCCCACTGGGCGCTCCACGAATTCCATAACTCCGTTTACAATGCTTTTTCTTGCCCCTTCACTAGCAACTGTCTTCCCAGCCAAATAGTTCAACCATACTGCCCTGGATATCCTCTCGTCTCGCACATCTCCCAATCTTTGCGCTCCGTTCTTCCCATCATCGTACCAAATTGCCAACTTGCCCTTTCTATCCCTCGAAAGCAAAAGCTCTTTTTGCTTTGGCACACTTCCTCTATTAAACAGCGCCTTAAAATCTTGCACCCCGGCCCCGAAAGCCTCATCCCCATACTCCTCTTTATCTGCCACAGCCCTCGCAGTAATACTCCTTACCCATCCATCCCTCAAATGATGAAAATCCGTATTCTTAGTCGGCACAATTCTAATCAACGTCCTCACTCCACTCTCCTTCAACACCCTACTCCAAATCCTTGTTCCCTCCTCGCCATCAAACAGTTTTCCCTTTAATTTCTCCTTCTCCCCTGCTACCAGCGTAGATGCAATCGGATCAATCGTCCTGATCAGCGCTTGTTGCAGCGCAGCAATGTCGTCTGTCGCAACATACATCCCCACAACATAAACCTGAACCCCCAAAAAACTAACCGTCCTGATGCCCAATCCCACCAATTGATACTCTACCAGCCGATCATCCAGCACCGCCGGCGCAATTCCATTCCCCAACCTCTCTCTCTCATCATCATAAAAGTCTAGTATCCTAGGGAACGTCGGCACAGTGCTGGTCCCCGTCTCCACAACATCGACTTTCTCCTCGGGCTCCTCGCCTAGTTTCTGAACGACGATTTTTCTCTCCCGGCCTAAAACGACCATGGGATCGTCTGCTCGACGACCGGAATCTAGTTTCGTGGGTTTGTTTGGGGGAGAGTCGAGCGGGATGGAGGTCGCGGTTATGTAAATTGCTATCATGCCGAAAATGAAGCCAGCGGTGGCATAGTAGGAGCGGCGTTTGTAGTAGGCTCGGCGTTGGGCTTCGAGGCGGTGGAGGGTTATGGGGTCGAGAGGGTTGCGGGGTGGTTCTTCGGGAGCGGGGGAGGAGAGGGGTGGTTTGGTTGTTAGGGAGCGGGTAAGGAAGGGACGGGGAAGGCGAGGGCATTGGGATGTTCGTAGGTGGGGGGTGAAGCCTTGTAGTATTCGTGTAGAGGAGCCGCGGAGAGACATTGTGCAGTTGTGTTGTGGTGATGGGGAAGGAGAAGGGACGAGAAGTTGATGATGGGCTGACTGCAAGCTTGTCTTTTAGTGCAAGCAAGCGAAATCTGGGGTAGGCCTTGGCTGGAGTCTACAAACTTTCAATACATGCAGTAAACCCTTTTTATTTCAAGGGGGTAATTTTTGTAGGATTGGCCTCTTGGGGTGAAGTCATCTTCAAACAAACAGCAGTTCTTTCACATTCAGCACTGACTCCATTCATTGCTCTTTTCCTCAGCCCCCACGTCTCGGATCCCCTGCTGACAATTGCTTCCGCTAAGTTTGTGGTGGAATGCCTTGCTCAATTCTTAACAAGTTTTCTCTTCTCAAAGAAGAGAAATCTTTCTGTTCAAAAAACCCTGAGCGTCTGATGCAACAGATGTAATTTCAAAGACAGCCGCCCAATATGCCTCGCTAAACGCGATTACAAGAGAAGTGGGGCGTAAGAAGCATCCACACCTCCCTCCTCCTGTCGTACCAATCACCAGAGAGTAAGCACCAACTTAGAAGTTCGAAGATAATTCAAACAGGAAAGCAAATCTATTTTTACGACAGTGGCTGTCTATTTCCCACATCGACAGTGACATACCGTATTTATCAGCTGACCTAAGCATTTCTGCGGCTGTTACAGTATCTAAGGTTATGCGCATGTGAGGCAGAAGGAACGGGCTACCCAGATCGTCTGATATGCAAGTGACCTTATGTAACCATTTTGTCGTCTGGGATACCTTTACCCACAGCCATTCGTCAACAGCAAAAGCCGCGAATGACCTCAGCCATCACGTGTTAAGAATCTACGTTCCGCACATAGAATCGAGGTAAGCGAGACCAATCCAAGCCTTGCAGGCACTTTGGGCATGCATTGTAACATCCACTTCCGATCACAAACTCAAACATCACCATAATCCGATCACCAAGCAACATACGCTGGCCGTCCAGCCCTTCGACATCATCAGCAACACCGTCGCTCGCTCCATGGAAGCTCAAAGGAAACGCTCCAGATCTCGTTCACTCTAGACACGAACCTTTTATCTTCGACGAAGTCCCTTGCGTCGCGCGAGGCTGAGGCGCTCCTCAACATTCCTCCCGACACGAGAACATACCTTCGCCGCGCCTCCGCCTTATTAATAATTTACCTCCGGAGCCTCAACTTGCCCCAGACTTTGCTCGACACGTCCAGCACTACCTCAACCCGACCTAATCGAACCTTCCTCGTCACCCACCGTCGTCATGAGAGGCCCCGTTCCCAACATGGCGCCCCTCGACACAGATGCGTCCTATCGCGCCACCCCCGACCCAGAAGGGGACTCACAATCTTCTTCTAGCAACTCCCCAGCCCGCGCAGACTATGAGGAGTCAGATTTCTACCAAGGCAACAACGACTCCCAATCCTCAATCGGGGTGCCCACGTTCCAAGATATGGCCGTATCGGAAGAAGTTTGCATGCCGCCTGCGAATCGACTACCGGCGGAAGTTCTTATTGGCATATTTTCAAAGCTCAGCAACCCGCAAGATCTCTTAAACTGTATGTGCGTATCAAAGAGATGGGCACGAAACAGTGTGGATCTGCTGTGGCATAGACCGGCTTGTACGACATGGAATAAGCATGGCTCAATCTGCAGAACGCTCACTATAGCCAACCCTTACTTCGCATATCGAGATTTTATCAAGCGCCTCAACCTTGCTACGCTGGCAGGCGGGGTCAACGATGGCAGCGTTTTCCCCCTCTCCGTCTGTACAAGGGTCGAGCGTTTGACGCTGACAAATTGCGAAGGCCTGACGGATCATGGACTGAAGGGCCTCCTCACCGATTGCAGTCATCTTCTCGCTTTAGACATATCCGGAGACACTCAAATCACAGAGGCTTCCATGTTTACTCTGGCCGATAACTGTCGGCGATTACAAGGACTCAACATCTCCGGCTGCACAAGGATCTCCAACGAGTCTATGATAAAGGTCGCTGAGAAGTGCAGATATATCAAGAGGGCAAGCTCCATCTATTCCTTCGAACTAGCTTGTACTAATTATTTCTAGCTGAAACTCAACGAATGCGAACAACTCGACGACCCTGCCGTTATGGCATTTGCCAACAACTGCCCGAATATCCTCGAAATCGACCTGCACCAATGTAAACTAATTGGAAATGAGCCAGTGCATGCTCTCCTTACCCATGGTCAGACCCTACGCGAATTGCGGCTTGCCAACTGCGAACTGATCTCCGACGCTGCCTTCCTTACTCTGCCCCCCAACCAGACATACGAACATCTGCGAATACTCGACCTGACAAGTTGTGCTCGCCTTACGGACCGAGCCGTTGAGAAGATCATTGATGTAGCCCCACGATTGAGGAATTTGGTGTTTGCAAAATGCAGAAACTTGACAGATCTTGCTGTGAATGCCATTAGCAAGCTGGGGAAAAATCTCCATTATCTTCATCTCGGACACTGCGGACACATCACGGATGCAGCCGTCATCAAGCTGGTTCAGTCTTGCAACCGAATTCGATATATTGATCTAGGCTGCTGCATTCACCTCACTGACTTATCAGTTAAGCAGTTGGCTTCTCTTCCAAAGTTAAGGCGAATTGGTCTCGTCAAATGTTCGAACATCACAGACGATAGTGTTTACGCTTTAGCACAAGCCCAGCGCCCAAGACATGATCGGCATGGTCGAGTTCGTATGATAACTGATGATCCTGACTTTATGGTTGGCAGTAGTCTTGAGAGAGTACACCTCAGCTATTGTACTAATCTAACACTGAACGTATGTTCACCGCGGTCTTCCCGCTTTAGTCCATGCTAATCCTTTATGTAGAGCATTGTTGTTCTTCTCAACAACTGCCAGAAACTCACTCATCTTAGTCTGACTGGAGTTCAAGCCTTCCTCCGGGGCGACCTTGAGCAATTCTGTCGGGATGCCCCACCAGGTGAGTCAATTTCCTACTGACTGATGAAAGCTTCTAACCTTCCAACAGAATTCACTGAGCATCAACGAAATCTATTCTGTGTCTTCTCCGGCCAAGGAGTTACTGGTCTTCGCAATCATCTCAATCGTTTAGAAACCACCAGCGGCTACGGTGATCCAATGATCACTGGTGCCGATGATGACGACGATCAGACAATGACGGGCATGGTCGGTGCCACCGCGATGATGGGGATGGGTACTGCAGCACTGAACGCTGATGATGAAGATGCCGACGGTGATGAAGAGCTAGAGGATGGTGACGGAGCTGGTGATGGAGGTGTATCCTTCGGCCGGACTTGAGAGAAGCTCCACATATTGAAGAAACCAATACTGGGGCGAAGTATGCAGAAAGTACGTGGCTAGGGAAGTCGCAGTGCGGTGGACTTCATTATCGCGCACATATCCTCGAAGTTTCGAGGGCAAGGCTTCCCTATTCTTTGTGAATGTTAGCCGGATAGCGAGCGTATCAGTTACGGCCTAGACGTGCGAAGGAATGCAGCTGCTACCGGTATCTCGACCATTGTATATAGAATAAGCGCGCTGCCTTCCTGCCTAGAAAGTGGCGGGAAGAAGAGAGGCTCGGTATTGGCGTTATAGGTTCTGGTCTCGAGGGACCTTACTACAGCTATCAATTCATACGCGTTGATATTCCCGCATTTCGTCTTCTTTTTGTGATCAATATAATGATTTTTCAGCGCACTGTCGTCAACACCTAGACTCCACATTCGCAACTGCTACTCGATACTGTGCTTCTTCCTAATATCCTTCAAGGAGCTACTTCTTTCCAAAGTCGACCAGAGATTGTGCCGGATACTCTCCAAGCCCAAATGCAAACGCGAATCATTTACATTACCAACCACAAAGCATAATCCCATTTCTCTGCCATGCACTCCAGGGCATGACGAGAAAGCCCGGCTGTGAAATGGTGGCAAGAAGTTAAGCCAAGTTAGACATCCTACAACATGTAACTTACTCGCCCATCAACTTCTCGGATGTTGCACTCCACAGAAACATTTAACAATGTTTATTACAAGTAATACAGAATTAAAATCTATCCATTACACCCCTGCAGGAATCCTAAACAACGTCCCCCTGTTCTGCTCCACCCACTCCCCCCACCACCCATCCCCACTCTTCGGCGCCCCAACCGCAAAGCAATCACTCCAACTCGCCGCATTTCCCCAATACTCGCTACTTCTTGTATTATTGTACCCATAACTATCCGGCCCAAACGTCTGATTCGTCACCACCTCCGGCCCAAAACTATCTAGGAAAACCGAATGGTGAGATCCCAGAGCTTGAGACATATGTCCCCCGATCGACATCAGCGCCGCCACAAACGCTCCCAAGATACCAAACAGCGTCACTAACCCTAACAACACAGTTGCGCACTCTCCTCTTTTCGCTTTCTGCCTGTAAGGACTGCGGGGCTTGATGATGTAGCGGATTTCATAGATCTGCCAAGCGGATGAAAAGAGCCAGATGGTGCCGAACACGTAGATTATTGCTTCGACGATATTCACCGGGTTCATACTGGTGTTTAGACTGCCGGATGTAGCGTACGGCGTGAAGAAGCCGGTGGTGGGGTTGTCGTCGTCGTCGTTGTCATCGTAGTCGATTACCTGCGTGTAGTCCCCGCAGCCAACGTTGATCCAGTGCGTTGTCTGCTTGATACAATTGCTGGCATATACGGCGCAATTCCCCCCTGTGATGTTCAGCTCGCCGTATGAGGGGTACGCGCTAGTCGAGGCGCTTAAGGGGGCGTAGGATGAATTTCGCGGGTTGGCAAGAGGGGCGTAGGCAGCGGCTGTGAATGCAATCGCCACCAGAAGAACGTCGATGGAGAGGATGAAGCGGGTGAGGCGGGGGAGGGACACATTCGAGAGCATGATTTGGATGGAGACGAGGATTAGGAGGAGGTTCGAGGGCGCGCAGGAGGGCGTGTGCTTGTTGATTAGGCCGAGGAGTTGAATTGTGAAGGCTGCTGCTGCGCGGTAGGTTGAGAAGACGACGAAGATTATGTCGAGGGCTTTGCGTACTGGGCTTACAGGCCATATAGTGCGTTCTTCTTCGGCCAACCTGAGTTGGGATTGGGTTCGCGGTCTAAGCTCTGGGGGTGCTGGCTCGAAGGATTCTTCGTGGTGGTCTGGGGAGAGGAAATCATCGTTTGGTGGGATCGCGAAGTCGGAATTGTCGTAAGATCCAACTGAACTGTATGGTGGTGGTTCTTCATTCGTTCTTGGTTTGTGGAGACTCTCGAGCTCAATTTCTGTTGCGGGGTGCGCTTTCTTTCTACCAAATGGAGATCTAGGATGGTTGCGAATTCCGTTGGTCACGTTGCTCAATGAGGTGAAGGCAGCTTTGACATTGAAGCAGCTAATGAGAAGGGAGATCAATACACTGACAACGAGAAGCGGCCATGGTGTTGGGAGGTTCGCGGGTGGGTAGTAAGGTGTGAGGTGAGAGGTATGTGTGAAATTGATGTGGCCATGAACAAGGCTTTCTGTAATGTTTGCCATGATAATTCAGGGAACATGAAGCAGCTCCGCAGCTTACGCAAGAGATTAAGAGATGTTTTCGATAGGGCTCTCAATATCGCGAGATTCAATCGCCGTCGCGGAATCACGCACACATTTTCGCGCAGACGGGCTTTGCGGCTGATTCACTTGAAGTTCGGATTGAGGGGGAAAGATAACATATAAATCTATTCTATTTGCAGACATGGCGCAATTAAGCTCAACTTGAGCGAAACCATCAGGAACAAATATCGCAGAGAAAGGAAATTGATTCGTCTTTCGAGCGCCACAATCGTGGCTCCAGCTCCAAAGCCCCAGCAGCTGAAACGGTACTCACCACTCAGCTTCGATGCAGAGCGAAATAAAATTGCTTCGCGAACGCCAAGACTAGGGTAGGGATGCTACATTTGTGGCAATGCCAAATGATGTTTTGTTCTGGTATCGTGGTGGTGTCGTTAATGCAAAGTTTCGGGGTTAAAAGTACCTCCAGTTGGTAGGTACCTTAGGTCCATGTAGCTTACGTGATTTCACACTTGTCACAACTTAGGTATTGGTGGAAAGTGTTATTTCGCCAAAAGTAGGTTAGACATTAACGAAATAAAGCCAAAAGCGTAGATGTATCAATAAGAAAATAAGAAGAAACGAATAGTTGTGTAGAACGGTAATGAGAACCAGGAAATCATGGGGAAAAAAGGGTAACGATCCTAGCCGCAATTATAGTGATATTCAACTTTAGCGCGCATGGGCGAAAATTAGCCGATTTTAGACTTTTTTGTAGCGCCCCTACTAGAAAATGCTGCAAAATAGCAAGAAATTGTCATTTTGCCTTGCACATTTTGCTTTACACCATTGCGCCTTTGCTAATTTTGAGGATATACTCCACGCTTGTTTCCTTCTTTTTTGCAATGGCCCTACGCCTTAAGAAACATGATGCTGCTGCTATCGATTTCATTCTCCGCAAGCACCTCGAAGACGACTACTATAAAATTGCAGCTACTTACCTTACTTCTTATAGTATAGTAATGAAGAGAAGATATAAGATACAAATAGAGGAGGCAATAGGACACCCGTATAAGGCAAGGAAGGCAGGGTTTTCGAGCAAAGCTATACTAGAAGTTAAAGATTTTGTAAAGAGGCTCTTAGAGGACGATAGCGATTTATATTAAGACGAAATAGCAGATTATATCTAGCTCGAATATGCTATCTAGCTATCTTAACCTAGCATTTCAAGGCTCCTTCGTCGAATCAAGTATACTCGAAAGCAAGTGATAGTAATAGCAATATAACGGGATAAAGAGCTTGTTTAAGCTTAGCGCCGTAAAATGATAAATTGGGATGCTCGGTAGCTTGTCTTCCTTGATAAAGCAGCTTCAAATGAACGAACAACGGATAAGAAGTACGGATATGCTCCTAGTGGCGCTCTTGCGCATGTAAAGAGGTGGCTAAAACGCTCTATTCGATGGTCAATTTTGCTAGCTCTTGATATAAACGGCTAGTTTGCGCCGCTATTATATCAAGGTAATATTATTGCTCAAATATTCGAGGATTAGCTTAAAAACCATGTGTTGCTAGCTTGCAATAATGCTTTTAAGTGTCGGAATATCATTATTATAGACAATGCTTTTATCTACAAGTCCTAGCGTGTTATTAATCTTTGTACGCGTTAGAATATCGATATCGAGTACCTTTTACCATATTCGCTATTCCTTAACCCGATCGAAGAGACATTCCACGATTTGAAGCAATATATATAGAGATACTAGTAATAGACAAATGTAAGATATGATAAATTTGAGGCTTTCTTATTGCAAGCAGTAGTCGATGTTAGGATAGGGCTAGCGGCGGCACAAAGGGCAAGAGCACATTTTAGACATTTAAGGTATATAGTTAATAGAGAAGGTATATAAATTTAGTTGTAATTACTATTATAACTAATGTCACTCGTCCTCGTTTTCTTTAAGCTCTTCGTCCTTCGTCCTCTTTGTCCTTATCCTCTTTGTCTTTTTAATTTTAGCCTTCTTCGACTTTGGCATATCGATTTTAAGGTAAGGCGTAAGTGTAAGTGTAAGGGCAAGAGACTTAGAAGGTCTAGGAGTACTAGTAAACGATATAGAGGCTATATTGGTAAGGTTGAGCTTAATTCGTGGTGGTGGTGGAGCAGAGGGCGTAAGAGGTGCAGAGGGACGGCGTTTTCGTGGCATATTTAGCTTTAATATTTCCTATTTAGGAAAGGGAAAGTCAATGAAAGTTAATAGCGTGGTAGTGCAGGGCAAAATGACAATTTCTTGCTGTTCTGCAGCTTTTTTTGGTGGGGGTGCTGCTGTCAAGTTATGAGCTTAATCGGCAGCGGAATAATCGTATAAATGGATGCAATTGCAGAGGAATGTAGTAATGTGTGTATAGTGTATAATGCGTATAGATAATAAAGTTAAGTAGAGTGCAAACACTATATATATATAGGATCACTTAGCGGGCCTTAGCGGCAATTCACGTGCCACTATACTATTATTTCTAACACTCCCCCTCGTCGGCACTTGCCGGCGTAACCCAATTAGGAAATAATAAGATTATTTAGGGCTTGTTAACTCCTATAGTAAGTCCTCCTCATAACTCACGGCACTTACATCTCCTTAATAGGAAGTTTAGTGCCCTATAGTCCTATAAGCTTATATTATGGTATAAGAGTGCCTATTTGCGCTATTGCTATTCCTATTCCTTGTAAATGCTATACGAATGTAGGTTTCGGGAATTGTTTTGTAAGGGTATCTGCGATATTATCTACACTCGGTATATGCTATACAATTAACCTATTGCGCAATACTATATCGTCTTGTATAAACATCTCTTTAATCTTAATATACTTTGCTTTGCTATGCGATTTCCACGTCTTAGCTAGCTCCTTAGCGGCAAAATTATCGATTATTAAAATCAGAGTATTTATCCTCTTATCTAAATCCTTAATTAACTTCTTAAACTAGGCCACCTAGCGCGCGCCCTCACTTCCGGCGCAAATCTTAGCTTCTATAGTACTTTGCGCAATACTCTTTTATCGATTCGCGGTTTAGCTAATCGATCCTCTATACCGAACTAAAACGTAGCTTTAAAACGATTTCCGATCGTCCTTTATACCCTATATAGCATCCGACTAAACTATGTAATCGTCCCCCAATTGCATAAGTTTATAGGTGATTCTAGCTATAGCTGTCCCCTTCAAATATCGTAGCAATCCTTTAGCTATTAAGAGATGATTCGTGTTCGGTTTTGCCATTATACGGGCTAGTTAGCCAGTTAAATACGCAATATCTAGCCGGGTGATATTCGATAAATAAATCGTAGCACTAACGATCGTATAATATATAATAGCTTGATCCTCGTCTAATTAATCGAACTTATCTAAGTCTTAATCCGTACTCCGTAAAACAGTCCTTGCAAGGATTAGGAGGTCCCGTGGATTGGAATTGGCCATTCTTAGCCTATCTAATAGCTATAAAATATATGCAAATTAGTGGATTTTTAGCGTACAATTTTTGCAGTCCCATTCGATTTAAAATCTTACAAATGTGCTAGTAGCTTTAAGATCCTCGCATTTCTAAAGCTTATTAATTTCGCGCTTTATATTATCGACTAATTTACAGTTCCTAATAATTAGCATATCATTAACGAATAAGAGTAGGTATACTCCTTTACTAATAAATTCGGGTCCGAATTGCCAAGTTTTAGGCCCAATTTGCTAAATTCCTTCTTAACCAATTGGAACTATGCTTTAAGGGCTTGTTTTAGTCCGTAAAGAGACTTTAAGATCTGCAAATAATGCATATGTTTAGTAATCCTTAGCATAATAAGCTCAAAGTAGTCCGGGACTTGCATATATATCTCCTCCTCGTAGTCTAAGTTTAAGAATGCCGTATTTACGTCCATTTAATCGATTTTTAGATCCTTAACTGCTACTTTTACAAGGAGTGCCTATAGCGTATTATACCGTATAACTAATGCAAATGTCTCCTAATAATCGATCTTATATTGCTACTCGAATCCGCGTATAATAACCTTAGCTTTATAGCATGCAATTATATTATCCGTATGCATTTTATTCCTTAGTACGATTTTGCAAGATCGGGGAGTAACTTTTAGCGGGGGTAGTCCTTCTAAAATTTTGAACGTTCTTGCTTTAATTAGCGATTCTAATTTAAAACGTAAACTTGCTTGCTATTCTTGCGGATTATCCCGCATAGCTTATAAGACTATAATAACGTCCGGTTCTAGCTAGCTAAGCTAAAACTCCCCCTATTCCAATTCTTCTTCCACTTTTATAATTAGCATAGCTTTCGCTATTTTAACTATAGTTTTACTAAACTTAGTCTTCTTGTCACGAGCGCCAGATTCATAGCCCAGGAACGAGCGTTGGTTGAATGGTCCCAATTACGACTATTCAAAGCTAAGGAAAGAAGAGGTTATTTACAAAGGATCGGTTCGTACAAATACTCGAGTT
>Ga0302325_10011646_pt1 | contig 18925 bp, 17 predicted proteins | sample Palsa_T0_2_FD_201948 | JGI IMG/M metagenome (GOLD analysis project Ga0302325, IMG submission 201948) | Peat permafrost microbial communities from Stordalen Mire near Abisko, Sweden - Palsa_T0_2 | ecosystem: Environmental > Terrestrial > Soil > Palsa > Peat permafrost | place: Sweden: Abisko...
GGCTGAATGTCGCCTACCGAAAGAATGAACGGTCCGGCGATGGAATGGCGCTCTCGAACCAGCGCCATAGCGGCTTCCCGCGAAACCGGCCGGAATTCCGGGGCGGCTGCCAGAGGCACCACAACTACCTTGTCCTCATCGAGATCGGGATAAACTTTCAAAATCGAGTTGCGAGCGTTCTCGGTGCCAGTCAAGATCTTGGCAGCCCGCTTGACGGTGCGGCCCACGGTAAATCTGAGCTGCAGTGCCCGATCCCGCGTAAAGTACTCGGGGTGTTCCAAATAACTGACGTCATGGACGGTAGCGACCACAGGCACCGGACAACCGATAGGGGCGGTGTACTGGACATGCAATAGATCCGGACGGTCCTGACGAATCCTGCTGGCCAGGTTAAACCCCAATCGGAGGAAGGGATTAGCGGCTACCTGCTGGGTGCGAATGCGGTCTGGGATGGATGCGCAAGCGCCCGGACCGGACACGTATGCCAGAATTTCCGAACCGTGATTTTGTGCGGCAAAAGTGTTCAAAAGGCTTCGAACGTACACCTCGTTACCAGTGAGATGTCTGCCGATGGCGTGCGCATCAATGGCGATAAGCATTGATCGTTCCAGTATAGCGGACCATTATGACCCCCTGCTGTGTCAAAAATCCAACACATTGCAGGCCGCAGTTCCTGTAAACTCCTTTGCACCAACAGTCTGCCAGTTCGGCAATTGTAGGTTCTTTCACTATAGAGCACGCCGGCAACCGTCCTCTCAAGATTGATTGACGGTGCGGAGGTGCGATATGTTGGGGCTAAGATGCCGCGTCATCGGTAAGCTTCCGAGCGATGTCTGACGGCGAAGGTGCGCATGGTTCTTCTTTGAGCGTAAATATCACGCGGTAGTCACCAACCCGCAGCCGGAACATGCCGGCCATTTCGCCGTGAAGCGTGTTCACATCGCCGGCGCCGGTGTTTGCGAAGCGGAGAATCCCCTCAAACAACCGCATGGCGGTGAGTTGGTCGATGGTGCGGACATCGGCCTTGGCTTCATCGAACCACGATGCTGTAGGGCAACATTAATGAGCATTATTCGACGAACGAGGGAAGTCTTCTAACTTCAGGCCGAACTCTGCGAGCACATCCTCCATGGGGATCCCCTTGCCGCCATTCTGTTCAAACCAAGCTTGACCGGCCTGAATACGCCGGCGATCTTGTTCGGTCACAGGCTCATCGTCGGGCGGTGCGGTCGCCACCGCGCGACGGGATCGAGCAGCATGAGCTCCAGGAAGCGGATTGCAGTCGCGATCTCCGAGTCCGGCAGCCTCTCGATGAGCTCATGCGCGTGCTGTTTCTCCATAGCTCCGTTCATAATTTGCCCTTTAGCCGTTTCGCGAATCGCCACGCCCTTGGGAGACGTGACGATACTGCCAGTATGGCAACTATAGAGCACGCGGGCAACCGTCCTCTCGATATTGATTGACGGAGCGGAGGTACGATATGTTGGGGCGAAGATGCCAGACGTACGAATCGCAGTGATGACCGACCAGGGCGACCAGCGCGGGGCAGCGTACTTTCCCGGCAAGAGCTGGGCTGACTTCCTCGCTGGGGCGTGCCATATGCATGTCGTCGCTATGCGTCCCGGGTGCGTGCGCGGGAATCACTACCATACGGTGCAAAAGGAAGTGTTGGTGGTGCTGTTCGAGGACCAATGGCTTTTGCGTTGGGACAACGGGCCGGGCTCGGCGGCGAGCGAGCGGCACTTTAGCGGGGCCGGCGTGGCGATGCTGGAAATCGATCCCCTGGCGGCGCACGCTCTGCAAAATTGCGGGGACAAGGATCTGAAGCTGGTGAGTTTGTGCGATCGGGTGTACGACCCGCAGGCTCCCGATACAATGGTTAAGAAGTTGGTGGAAGCGGGAATTTAGGTTTAGGGCAACAATTTACTCGATTACTCGACTAACTAACTAAGCGATCAAGTTGGAGTTGCGTTGCCTCATCGCAGGATCCCTGCCCCGATGAGCCTGAGCGAAGTTCGGCTCGTGAGCTGGACCCGTCGAAGGGGCGGCACGTAGAAGCGCGATCATGTCTCACATTTTGCGATGGGCCGGCCGACGGCCGCACAGACCGCGATTGGGTCCAGTTTGCGCCGCCGCCACGTTTCTGGTCTGCTGCATGACGACTGCCCGGGCGCAAGATTCACCAGCGCGCGCCACGCCCCAAGCGCCACGGTCGCTGGCGTTCAATCAGACGCGGTATCGGATCCGCGCGGGTGAGTCCACCAGGGTTGACGCCTCTCGAGAGACGCTCGATTTCCTTTTGCGGGCCAGGACTCGACGCGTTGAGATCGACGGAAAGGAAGTACGCGGGATTGTAATCGGGACGAATCGGGCCGGAGATCTTTTGCTCTCAACGTCGCTTGCCATGAAACCCGGTGAGTATACACTGAACTTTTCTGCTACTGCTGATGGAGGCGACAAACGGGCTGCGAGCCTGAGCGTTACGGTCGATGCGATAACAACTGTGCCTTCTAGCGCAACGCAACCGCCCGTAGTGCTCCTGAACGGGTGGCAATTATTCAGCCTATCGTCCTTGTCCTCGTGCCCCGTCGGGAACAATCCCGTCTGCCCCTTCAGCTAGACGGCACGAGCGTGACCATCGACGGCAAGCCCGCAGCCATTTACTACATCAGCGCGACTCAGCTCAATGTTCAAGCGCCGGCGGACGGATCGACCGGCGCGGTTCCAGTCGTGGTGAAGAACAATAACCAAGTAAGCGCGGCGTTCACCGCACAGTTGCAGACCTACTCGCCGGCGTTCTTCTTATACGCGGGATGCGATTGCCCAGCGATATCCCGACAACGCGCTCGTAGGCAACCCCTCGGTAACACCTGGCACGGTGGCGGCCAAGCCCGGCGACGTGCTGACCTTATGGGCGACCGGTTTCGGTCCGACAAATCCGCCAACGGCTGCTGGAATCGTGGTGAGTGGGGCGCCCGCCGTAGCGACGTTGCCCGCAGTGACGGTGGGAGGCGTATCGGTGACGGTAATCAACACCGTGCTGAGCCCGGGCAGCGCGGGCCTCTACCAAGTCGCGATTCAGCTACCGGCATCTATACCAGCGGGCGTGGTGTCGATTCAAGCATCGGGGGGCGGAGTGCAATCGCCGGCGGGAATCGCAACCTTCGTGTCAGCGCAGTGAAAGCACGATTAAATTAAGAATGCAGGAAGAGGCCCGGTCAAGAGGTGAATTAGAAAGTGAACACAGGAGAGCCGAACGGGTCCCCACGCATGTCCGTGAGAACGTCACTCCCTCCGGCACAAAAGGTCGGCTGCCTCCATTTCAGCCTCGATAGCATCGGGGATCGATCACGTCTTGAGATCCTCTTAGATCGATTGCGCTGAGTGTCCGCGCCCACGAAGTCATTCATCTGGCGGCGAATCGCCGCCAAAGAGGAACCGCGCCGGAAAGATGGGCGACCGCGCCACCCACCTTTCCGCACACGGCAACGAATTTACTGCTTATCGACCGTGTTTTTGCGAATGATTTCCGCCAGCGCGTGCATCCGGTCGGCGTCCGCCGAGGTTTTCGCAGTGACGGCGTCCTTATCGAGGCCAACTCCAATGGTCTGGAGCCCGTCCATGTCCTTTTTGCTGGGGCGGGCGGTTTCCACCTTGGCAATCGCCGCCTTCAGCGCCGCGATCCTTTGCGGGGTAACAGCGCCGCTACGGGTCAACTGGTCGATGTAGGCGCGCGCCACGATGAAATTCGACGGCCACACAACCTTCGGCTGGTTCTGTACGTTGAGCTCGTCGTAATGCACCTGGTTGGAAGCGTCGATCTCGGCCTGCGTTACGTATTTGCTGGGGACCAGCTTAAACACGTCTACACCGCGTACGATCTCCGAGCCATAAATGTAGCCGTTATACCAATAGACCGACCACATGCCGCCGGTTGCCCGATGTTCGACATCGATCGGTCCGCGATCGAAATAGGCGATCTCATAGGGATGCTTGGCGTCGGTGAAATCGACCATCGACACACCGCCCTGATACCAGGCCTGCACCAAAATGTCGCGGCCCGGAATGGGAACCAGCGAGCCGTTATGCGCCACGCAGTTCTCACTGTCGGTTTGCGGGGCGGGCATCTTGTAGTACGACTGCAACGTGAGCTTGCCGTTGACCAGGCTGAAGATGGCGTCCGCGCCCCAATGCATGGGATCGGTGGCGCGGCAACGGGGTTGGCCCCCGCCGCCCCATTCATCGGTGAACAGCACTTTGCTGCCGTCGTTGCTGAAATTCGCGGAATGCCAGTAGGAGTAATTGGGATCGCTGACCGCGTCGATGCGTTTGGGATTCGCCACGTCGGAGATATCGAGCAGAATGCCGTTGCCGGAACAGGCGCCGGCGGCCAGCCCGATGGAGGAGAATGCCGTAATGTCGTGGCACTGGTTGGTGGCGGACGAACGCTGCGTGCCGGGCCCTTGATCGCCAGCCTTCATAAGGCCATCGATATCGCCAGTCTGCACATCGGTGAAGATGCGCGGGCTGTTGACAATCTTGGCCAACTCGGGATGGGCCAGCGGCACCTTAATGATGTCGATGCGGAAGAGCGCGGTTTCGGGGTCTTTCTTGGGGTCGCCACCCGAGCAACCGGCCAGTTCTTCGGCCTGACGAACGCCGCCGGTGCCGGAGATGTAGATATAAACGTTGTCCTTGTCCTTGGGGTCAAGCACCAGGGTGTGGGTATGAGAACCGCGGCAGCTCTGCACAGCGGCGACCTGCTTGGGGTGTGCTATATCGCTGATATCGAAAATGCGGACACCGCGGAAGCGGTCGGGGCTGGGTGGCGCGGGGGCGCGTCCGCCTCGGCGTCCAGCGGCTGGGGCGGCGCCCGCGGTGGCCGCTGCCGGATCGGCGGGTGGCGCGGGGGGAGGCGGAGGAGGCGTATAACCAGGGGGAAGCGGAATGCCCTGGGTGCCGCAATCGACGCGTCCGTTCATAGCTTCCGCCGACATGAAGAGCAGATGGCCATACACCGACACATCGCCCTGGCCGCCGGGGCAGATCACCGACGTCCGCAGGTTGATCTTCTGCGGGTTGTCAATGTCGTAGAAGTTGATGCCGTTGTAGTTGCCGACGAAGAGGTGATTGCCATTGAAGGCGAGATCGGAGTTGACCCCGCCGTAATTGGGAGCCGGAGTGCCACCGCGTCCCCCGCGTCCACCACGCCCAGCCGCGGCTGCATCGCCGGTGGGAGGCGGCACAGGGGCAGGCGGCGTCAGCGGTGCTTCGCCGGGAGCGAATCCGGCCGGCTTGGGCAAGGTAGCCACTTTCTGCAGGCCGAAAGCTGCTTCACCGGCGTCGTAGAGGCCGGGCTTGAGTCCGATGCGCGGATCGTCGGGGCCGGATCGCGGATTGGAAAAAACCGTGGGAGGATTCGCGGGTACAGCCGGAGCAGCCGGCGTTTGTGCAGCGCAAAGCACGGGGAAAATGAGAGACAGCGCGAATGAGATAGCCGCACTGCGCGAAGACTTGGAAGTTCGTTGTCGGATCATTATTTCTTCTCCAGCATCCCTTGCATGATCTTGATTTCCGCGCGTTGGGTATTGTCGATATCGGTAGCGAAATCGAACAGCACGGCGTCCTGGCCGGCTCCTGGCGTTTCGAAGAGTTCCTGCACCATGGTCAGCGCGCCTGTATGGTGTTGGATCATGCCAGTCAGAAAAAGATGGTCGAAAGCGGCGCCCTTGGCCTTAGCCAGGGCGTCCATCTGTGCAGGCGACAACATTCCCGGCATAAGCGGCATGTCCATCTTCATATTCATGCCTTTCATATCCATGCCTTTCATGTCCATATGGCTCATGTCCTGGCCCATGGTGGTGGGCTTGCCGCGATCTTCCAGCCATTTTTTCATAAAGCGGATCTCGTCACTCTGCGAGATGGTGATGCGATCGCCGAGCGCTTGTAAATCTTTGCTCGCGCCGCGGGTTTTGAGCAGAGCCACCATCTCGACAGCCTGAGAATGGTGCATGATCATGCCCTGCATGAAGCTGACGTCGGCGTCTGCCAAGGTGTGGGGACGGGCGCGCGCGGTGGCCGGAGTCAAGGTCTTGCCGGCTTGGCCGGGAGCGCCGGGTTGCACGATCGTCGGGGGGCCTGTGGGCGGTTTGGTCTCTTGGCCAAATGCAATCGCCGCGCCCAGGCAGATTAGTGCGGCGGAAATAGCAGGTACGCAAATTGCCATGAATCACTATAACGGCTGCGGTTTAGCGGCGTCAATCGGCGAGGATCGGGTCCGCGACTGCCGCAAGGTATCTTCCCCAGCGCCTTGCAGGAGTGCCATCAATTGCCTCGCCGACCAGAGGCGGAGCGTGACACCACGGCGTATATCCTTTAGGCTGGAATGAGGAGCAATAAACCGCCTATGACCATCGAGATCCATAACCCCGAACTGGAGTCCATACTCCAGCGGCAGCTCAAGGCAGGAAACTTCGCCAGCATCGAGGATATGCTCCTGCAGACATTTCGCGGGGCGCAGCTCCCAGCCGATGAACAGAGGAAGGCAAAAGCCCTTGAGGCCGCCGCGCGCATTCGCGAACTCCGCAAAGGCGTTACGCTTGAGCGTCCCGAGGGAGTCTCTCTGCGCCAATACGCTCATATAGGGCATCGGTATTGATCGATGGACGCGCTTGTGCTCGACGTTTCGGCTTGCATGCCGTGGTGCTGCGAGGTGGAAGCGACCCCAGCATCTGAACAGTTATTGCAGCGCGCCGCGCTTCGCCATCCGCTTTACGTCCCGTCTCTCTGGCCCTGGGAGATAATGAACGCTGTTGCCGTCGCCGTTCGCCGGAAGCAGTGGCGAATCACCGGGTGAACGTGGCGAAATTACTGCGCCGGCACGGCGGCTGGATTTCACTGAACCGATGAATTGGGGTTAGCGGGGAACCATCGCCGGCACGTATGCCGGTGGCTGCGCCAACACCTCTTCGAATGCCTGCAGAGTCTGCTGCGCAGTCTTGCGCCAATTGAAATGCGCCGCGCGCTGAATTCCCAGGCGCTCCATCCGCCCGCGCAATTCGCCATCGATCAGGACGTCCGCGATGGCTCTCACCATGTCGTCGATCGCGTAGGGGTCGAACAAAATCGCCGCGCCGTCCACTACCTCGGGCAAGGCGGAGGCGTCCGAACAGACCACGGCGCGCCCGCAGGCCATCGATTCCAACGCCGGCAGGCCGAAGCCTTCGTAGAAGGAGGGAAACACGAAGCAATCGCAGGCATTGTAGAGTTGCAACAGATCGGCATCGGAAACGAAGCCTAGGAATTGGATCCGCTCGGCGGCGCCGCTTTCGCGGGCGGCGGCTTGCACTTTGGCGGAAAACCAGGTGGGCTTTCCCACCAGCACCAGATCCTGTTTCAGCTGCGGATAAGCGTGCACCATGCGCGCAAACGCGCGGATCAGCCCGATGTGATTCTTGCGCGGCTGAATGTCTCCCACGGAGAGAATAAACGGTCCACCGATGGCATGCCGGGCGCGCACTGCGGCCACCGCCGACTCGCGGGGCACCGGTCGAAATTCGGGGGATGCCGCCAAGGGCACCACCACCACTTTACTTTCGTCGAGGTGGGGGTACACCTTCAGAATGGAATTGCGGGCGGCTTCCGTTCCCGTTAGGATTCGGGCCGAGCGACGCGCAGTAGACCCCACGGTGAGTTTCAACTGCCAGGCCCGCCGGTGCGTGAAATACTCGGGGTGTTCCAGGTAGCTCACGTCATGAATGGTGGTGACAACAGGCACGGAGCACGAGAGGGGCGCGGTGTACTGCACGTGCAGAAGATCGGGGCGGTCCCGCCGGACGCGGCTCGCCAGATCGAATCCCAGACGCAGGAAAGGATTGGCGGCAACACGGTGAGTGGCAATCCGGCGCGGAACCAATGTGCGGGCGTTGGGATCGGAGTGGTATGCCAGAATCTCGCAACCACGAGAGTGGCCGGCGAGAGCGTTCAAAAGGCTTCGAACGTAGACCTCATTCCCCGTAAGATGCTTGCCTATGGCGTGGGCATCGATGGCGATGCGCATGAATTTTACCAGTATAGCGAACGACTATCTTCAACTACGCTTTACAAATCCAATTTCTTCCAGGCTGCTATCCACGTAAACCCTTGTTCCAGCAATAGTCTCCCTGCTTTGCTCAAACGATGCCGCAGTTTGGTGTCCTCCAATACGCGACTGACGGCGGCGGCGAATTGCGCGCCGCCATCGGCCAGCAGCAGATGCTCGCCATCGCGGACGGGAAGCCCTTCCGAGCCCAGTACGGTCGAGACCACGGGCACTCCAGCCGCCCAGGCTTCCAGGATTTTTAGCCTGGTCCCGCTGCCCGCGAGTAAAGGAACCACGGCGACGCGGGCGCGGGCGATTTCGGCAATGGCATCCTCCACCTGACCAGTGGCTTCAATCCGCGGGTCGCCAGATATGTAGCGGCTCACCGCTTCCGGATGCATGCCCACCAGCCGCCATACCAGGCCGGGCCAGCGTTCGCGCAGCAGGGGCCAGATGGCGGCGCGGAAGAATCGCACCGCGCTGAGATTGGGATGGTATTCCATGTTGCCGGAGAAGACCACCACGTTCTCATTCGACGGCACGGGCCATGGCCGCGGGGGAATGGCGTTGGGATAAACGCTGACGCCTGCCGACGGAGCGATGACGCGCGCGGCTTCGGCATCCTCATCGGACGTGGCCAGCACCTGGGAGAAGCGCGGCAGCCAGGTGCGCTCCAACCTGAGCGAGGCGTCGCGAAACAGGCGGTGCGCGAAGGCAGTGGGACCGGATTCCACCGCGGCGCAACGGGCGTGTAGCACGGATTCCACGTTGTGCAGGTCGAGAACAGTTCGTTCGCAGGCCGGCGCGATCTGCTCCCAATAGGGCGCGCACCAGGAGTGCTCGATCACACCGAGGCCATAGCGTTCGCCACCGACGGCTTCGCGGATTTCGCGCTCGAAGCCGGCGAAACGATCGACTAGCGGTGGGACTCCGCGGGCCAGACGAATACTGTTGCGGATAATTCGGGCGGCGGGACCGCGTCCGGTGGCGGGCAATGGGATGACGGCGAGGCGGCGGATGAGTCCGGCTGGCAGATACTCGGCAGGATGCGGCGCGCCGGGCTGGCGGAAAACCACCAGATCGACGGGACGTGTTTGGGCGAGATATTGAATGAGCGACGCAGTGCGTAAAGCGCCGCCGCCCACCAGCGGATAAGGAACTTCGGGAGCGAGAACCAGCGCCGCTGGATTGTCAGTTCCCAAAACGCCTCCGGGCTTCCTCGTAGACTTCGCGAGTGAGGCGGGCAGTGCGTTCCCAGGAGAATTCGCCTGCCCGCGCGAGCGAGAGAGCGCGCCGCTCGGCAATCCATTGGGGACGCTCGAGGGCCTCGAGCATGGCAAGAACCAAGCTCTCCGTATCGTCCGCGTAGACGGCGGCGTCACCGGCGGCTTCCGCCACGGCGCTGGAGGCGATGACGCCGGCGCCGCACTGCATGGCTTCCAAAACCGGCAGTCCGAAACCTTCGTAAAGAGACGGGTAGACCAAGGCCAGCGCGCCGGAATACAGTCCGGGAAGCTGATCGTCCGGGAGTTCGCCGGTGAGCCGCAAACCCGGCTCTTCGGCGATGGGTGGCGCATCGGCACGACGCCTGCCGGCGACCACCAGATCTACCGCATGATGGCGGCGTACTTCTCGCCAGGCGTCCACCAGCGATGGCAAGTTTTTGCGCGGCTCCAGAGTGCCCACCGAGAGAAAATACGGCGTGGCGGGTGGGGCGGTCTCCACGCGGTGGAACCAGGGCGCGGGAGCTTCGGGGACAGCCACTACGCGGTCGGGATGCAGGCGGAAACGCTCGATGGCCTGCTTGCGAACCTCCTCGCCGGGGGTAATTACCATGGTGGCGATGCCGAGATCGAGCAGCACCGGAGTGCGCCGGCGAACGCGTTTGGCGGCGTGGTGCCAGCGCCGGTTCATCCATGGAGAAAGATCGTGGAGGGTGAGCACGCTGGGGCGGCGGGGAATGTAGGGGACGGCAAAATCGGGACCGTGGATGAGGTCGGCGCCCAGGCGGCTCATTTCGCGATAGAGGCCCCAGATCCACCAGCGGCGTTCCATGGAATTGCGAGGTCCGCCGCCCCGCTTGAGGTTGGGGGGTGGTTCGTCGGGCATGCGAAAGGGCTGATCGGAAACCAGAAAGAACTCGTCGTCGGGAAAGCAGCGGGCTAGCGCGAGGCTCAATTCGCCGGTGTAACGCGCCAGGCCGCCACTCGAAAGGCCTAGCGATGCGGCTTCAATCGCCACTCGCATGAGGAGGAAAAACTAGCCGCTCACGGTCTCGCGGTTCCCGTAATTCTTCTCGTAATAGCTGCGATAGGCGCCGCTGCGCACCCGCTCGATCCACGCCCCATTGGAGCGATACCAGTCGATGGTGCGGCCGAGACCGGTTTCGAAATCCATAAGCGGCTGCCAGGAGGTTTCGCGCATCAACTTCTCGCTGGAGAGAGCGTAGCGGCGGTCGTGGCCGGGACGGTCGGTGACGTATTGAATCAGACTGGTGGGTTTGCCGGTGAGGGCGAGCAACTGGTGCACTACGTCCATATTGGGCAGCGACCGGTTGCCACCGATATTGTAGATTTCGCCTTCGCGGCCGCCGCGCAGCACCGCCAGAATGCCGCGGCAATGGTCGTCGACATACAGCCAGTCGCGAATCTGCTGGCCATCGCCATAGACCGGCAGGGAGCGGTCCTCCAGGGCATTGGCGATCATCAGCGGAATCAGTTTTTCGGGAAATTGATACGGTCCGTAGTTATTCGAGGCGCGGGTAATCAGCACCGGCATCTTATAAGTTACGAAGTACGACCGCGCCAGTAAGTCGGACCCGGCCTTCGATGCCGAATAGGGGCTGCTGGGATTCAACGGGTAATTCTCATCGGCTTCGAGCGGCGCGTTCAAGCTGCCGTAAACTTCATCTGTGGAAATGTGCACGAAGCGCGCCAGACGGTGTTTTCGCGCGGCTTCGAGAAGGGTGAATGTGCCGCGCAGATTCGTCTGAATGACGGGCTCGGGCGAGAGAATGCTGCGATCGACATGCGATTCGGCGGCAAAATGCACGATGGCATCGGGCTTCTCTTCGGCGAGCAGCGAATTAACCAGTTCGGCGTCGCAGATATCGCCTTGCACGAATCGATAGCGCGGACTGGCTTCGATGGTGGTGAGGTTTTCCAGATTGCCGGCGTAGGTCAATTTATCGAGATTGACCACGCGCATATCGGTCTCCCCAATGCTCATGCGGACGAAGGCCGACCCGATAAAGCCAGCACCGCCGGTAACTAAGATTTTCACTGAAATATTCGCCTCTATGCTAGCCGCGGAGGAACACGAATGTTCCGCCGCCACTTACTTCTTTTGCGTTTCCCAATCGTAATTGATCGACGGATCGTCGTACGGTATGCGGCCCTCGTCTTTGGGATTGTAGAACTGGTCGGTCATGTAAACCAACAAGGCATCCTGAGTGCCGATGATCTTATAGCCGTGCGCCACGCCGGGAGGAATAAGAACCTGCCAGGGCCGCATCGCGCCCACATACAAGGTGTTCCTCAAACCGAACGTGGACGACCCCAGTCGCAGATCGCACAGCGTTACTTGAAATAGCCCAGTGACGGGCGTCCAGCAATCGGTCTGATGGAGATGGAAATGGAACGCTTTGATGGCGCCGTTATAATTCATGGCCGCCGACACCTGGCTACGCTCCGGCGGAAATCCGGCGGCCAACCCGTGGCCGATCCGCTGAACCTCCATAAAGAAGCCGCGGTCGTCGGGATAAACGGGATAAGCCTGAACGCGCACGCCGGCGATGAGATCGGGCGAATCCACTTTGCCGATTACCGCGCCGATACCCTTGGAATTCTCGGGGTAGGCCAGTTTCAGGTCGCCGGCAGCGGCGATCATGCGCGGGGACGCATTGGCAGTGGGCGCCATCAGACGCGCACCACACCTTCTTTGGCGGCGACGGACTGCGCGACCAGATTGGCGGCGCGCAGCAGCGATTCGAACGTGCCGGCGTCGGTCCACCAGCCCTTGAGGAAGGAAAACGTCATGTTGCCTTCGCGGATGTAGGCGTTGTTTACGTCGGTGATTTCCAGCTCGCCCCGGTGCGAGGGCACCAGCGTTTTGATCTTCTGAAACACCGAAGCATCGTACATATAAATACCGGTGACGGCGTAGTTCGATTTCGGATGGACGGGCTTTTCCTCAATGCCGACGACTTTGCCATCGGAGACTTCAGCCACGCCGAAACGTTCGGCGTCGTGCACTTCCTTGAGGAGGATATGGGCGCCGGATTCCTGCTTTTCAAACCGGTCCGCAGCCTCGCGGATGTCATGCTCGATGATGTTGTCGCCTAACACCACGCAGATTTTCTGACCGTCGGCAAAATGTTCCGCCAGATTGAGAGCGTCGGCAATTCCACCTTCGCCTTCCTGATAGGTGTAGTTGATATGCTTCAGTCCGAACTCCTTCCCGTTGGCCAGGAGCCGGAGAAAATCACCCGAGTTTCTGCCCCCGGTGACGATCATGATATCCCGGATACCGGCGTCTACCAGCGTCTGAATGGGGTAATAGATCATGGGCCGGTCGTAGATCGGCAGCAGATGTTTGTTAGTGATTTTCGTCAGCGGAAACAGTCTGCTTCCTGTCCCGCCTGCGAGTACTATGCCCTTCATAATCCTTCATCATACAATACGGTCGGGTGCTGAACTCCGATATGCCGCGATCGCTCTCCTGGAGCGAAGTCTTGTGGTGGGCCCTTTGCGCCGGCATACTCGCCTGGAAATTGCTACTGCCGGGCTTCATCGGCATGGCTGACAACGGCGATTTCGCCAAAGTGGCAGGCCCTGTATGCCTCGCCAGCGCCGATCGGACTGCGGAGAATTTCTTCCATCCGCTCTATCTGCGCGCCAACCAGAATTGTTACACGCCCCATGTTCCCATGGCGGAAATCGTGCTGGCGCGGGTGGCGTCAGGGGTCGAACAAACGGTCAGCGACCGGACGCGTTTCGACATTCGCTGGCTGGGCGCGGTCCACTGCCTGCTCTTTCTCGCCTTCTACTTTGCGGTGCTGAGACTGCTGCGGCCGTTGGGTGGAATAGCGCGATTCAGCCTGTCTTTACTGGCCTTGTGGATCTTCGCCGATATCGGCACGCTGGCTTATTTCAATTCGTTCTACTCGGACACGGCGGCGATTCTGGGAGGATTGCTGGCGGCGATCCTGGCGGCGCATTTGCTGGCTGACGAGAAGTCCACGCCCTGGACGATGGTCTGGTTCGGACTAGCGGCGCTTTTGTATGTCACGTCGAAAGCCCAGCATGGACTGTTCGGATTGCTTCCAGCGGGGTTGGCACTGTTACTGGGTTGGCGTGAGAAGAGCGCGATCAGTCTCGCGGTGGGAATGGGTCTACTTGCAGGCACCGTCCGGATCGAGACCAGTTCACCCGGTTGGTACACCGCACAGGCGCAGTTCGATGTAGTCTTCTTCCGGATCTTGAAGGAGTCGCCGACGCCCGCGCAGGATCTGGCCGAGTTGGGATTGAGTTCCGGCGACGCGCGGTTTATCGGCCTCACCGCCTACGTACACGGCGGCCCCATGGAGAATCGGCAGTGGGTGGAGAACTTTCGCGAGCGGTGCACCTACCGGAACATAGCGCGGCTCTATCTGCGGCATCCCTCCCGGGCATGGGCCATTCTACGAGGCGATCTGGAGCAGCAGGCCTGGCAGCGGCGCGCTCCAGGGCTCGCCAACTTCGCAAAATCGTCGGGACGGCCGGAAGGCGCGATGGACACCAGTCTGGGGACGTGGAGCGCACTCCGCACGTGGAGCGAGCGCAAGTGGCCGGCGCAGATCGTAGTCTGGCTGGTGCTCCTGCCTGCGGCGGGATTATGGTTCGGAGTGCGTGGCGCATCCCGCCGGCAGCGTGGCATCGTGTGGACCATCGTGGGTGTCTCGCTAGTGGCGATGGGCGAATTCGCGGTCGCATGCCTGGCCGATGCCACGGAGACACCGCGCCATCTCATAATGTTCCACATTTTCACCGACGCGGCGATTTTCCTGGAGCTCGCCTTAGCCGCGGGCGTACTCGAAGCGGCCTGCCCGGCCCGTCTGCGCAAGCCGGCATTCGCGCTGACGGCCGCCGGAGTGGCGATCTTCGCGGTATTCGTCGTCCGGGCCGAAGTTTTTCCCGCGGCGATTCCTGTGTCACTCCTATGGGACCGCGCTGGCGCGGTGGACGACACCAGTCCGGCGGTGGTCTATTCGGGCAACTGGCAATCCGGCCCGTTCACGTCGGCTTACAACGGAACGCTGACTTACTCGGACGAGCCTGGCGCGGTGGCGCGCTACTCCTTCGACGGCACTGGATTGCGTTATGTCTACACCAAGGCGCCCAACCGCGGGATGGCCGTCGTGACCATCGATGGAACCGTATACCGCACAATCGACCTCTATGCCCCGCAGATCGAATGGCAGGCGAGCACGGTAATCGATGGCTTGTCTCCGGACCCGCATCGCGTGGAAATACAGGTCGCCGGCCGGCGCCACCCGGCGTCCAGCGGGGACTTCATCGACATCGATGCCCTGGTGGGCCGCTGACGACGGAAACGGGTTAGAATACGCGTAAATGAACCACTATCAATGGAATACCGTAAAGCCCGAGCAATTGAGCCCGCATATTACCCGCAAGGCCATTCACAGCGGCAACATGACCGTCGCCCGGCTGGAGTTGGCGAAGGACGCGGTGGTTGCCGAGCATAGCCATCACAATGAACAAATCACCATGGTGGAGAAGGGCGCGCTGAAGTTCGCTATCGACGGCGGCCACAAAGTAGTGCACGGCGGCGAGACGCTGGTGATTCCGCCGGACGTCCCGCATAGCGTCATCGCACTGGAAGATACCGTGGTATTCGACGTCTTCGCGCCGTCGCGCGACGACTGGCCGCGGCTGTAGGCTTTCGCGGCGCGCAGTTGTAGACGACTCGAAGAAACCCACTCGCTGACGCTCGGGGCTCCGATTCGGCAGTGCGCTAATGTCCGGACGTTCAGTAACCTGCACCATCGGAGCCGCGACCGTATTCGCGCTTTGGCGGGGAGTCGGCTGCTTTCTGCCGACTCGTTTACAGCTACGTCGCCCACTGCGGCTTCGCTTTCCTGTTGACACATCACTCGGTTTCCGATATAACAGAAAGCGAATGACTGAGGATTTCAGCCCCTTCCTTCCGCTGTCTCCGGCGGCGCTCCATATTCTGCTCTCCCTGGCCGGCGAGGACCGCCACGGCTACGGCATCATGCAGGAGATCGCCCGCCAATCCGAAGGCCAGTACAAACTCGGCCCCGGCACACTCTACGACAACCTGCAGAAGCTGGAGACGCAGGGTCTGGTGGAAGAATCGCCGCGTCCGCCCGCCCATGATGACCCGCGCCGCCGCTATTACCGGCTCACTTCCTTCGGCCGCCGGGTTCTTTCAGCGGAGGTCTCCAGACTGGAAGCGGTTGTCCGCGAGGCCAAGGTTCATTTGCGCACCCCAAGGAGGGCCACCTAATGCGCACACTATATCGCTGCCTGCTATGGCTTCATCCGCCGGCTTTTCGCCGCGAGTTTGCGGGAGAAATGCTGTGGATCTACGACGAGTCGGGCGAATCGGGACCGTTACTCCTCGATGGCCTCGTCTCGCTGGCCCGCCAGTGGGTGTTGCGTTCCGGCTGGTGGAAGACGGCTGCAGCGGTGGCTCTGGCGATGGTGCAGGTCGGTAGTCTGGCGTTCAGCCATCATCGTTTCGTGCGAGTTCCTGCCGACCCCGCACCCATCGACGTCGCGGAGGTTTTGAATCGCGGCCCCCTCGCCCATCAACCGCTCACCATGGGCATCCTTTTGTACCTGGCCGTCTTCGTAGTCGGCGGACTGGTCCTGCTGACCATCGGGCTCACTTACTGGATGAAGAACCTTGCTCCACGGAGGATGCGCTGATGCTTGAGCTACGCGCGGTCACCAAACGCTACTCGGGCATCGCCGCCGTGCAGGACGTCAGCTTTGTGGCGAAGGCTGGAGAAGTGACGGGCTACCTGGGGCTCAACGGTTCGGGCAAATCGACCACCCTGAAAATGATCACCGGGCTGATTGAACCGACCGACGGCGAAATTCTCTTTCGCGGACAACCGGTAGATCTCGATCCGGTGAGCTATCGCCAGAAATTCGGCTACGTTCCCGAGGAGCCGCACCTCTACCCGCATCTCACGGGCGCCGAATACCTGGAGATGGTGGGCCACCTGCGCGGTCTTCCCCAGCCGCAACTGGACGAAAAGATCGCCGGCTTCCTGCGCCTGCTCTCGCTCTATGGGGACCGCTACGTGCCGATTTCGTCATACTCCAAGGGCATGCGCCAGAAGGTCCTGCTGATCGCCGCGCTGCTCCACAATCCCGAACTGGTTCTGCTCGACGAACCTTTCTCCGGGCTGGACGTGAATTCCGCACTGGTGCTCCGAGATTTGATCCGCGAACTGGCGGCACGCGGCAAGGTGGTGCTGCTCAGCTCGCACGATCTGGAAATCGTGGAAAAGGTCTGCTCGCGCGTGGTGATCCTGCACAAGGGCGGCATCGTAGCCAACGACTCGATCGAGCATTTGCGCACTCTGATGTCCCTGCCCACCCTCGAAGAGATTTTCTCGCAACTGGCCATCGAGCAGGATACTCCGGCTATCACCAAAGAACTGGTCGCACTCATGGAGTGGTAGCCGTGCCCGAAGAACGCCGCCAGTTCCGCATTCTGTATCGCGACTTTCTGTTCCGCATTTTGGATCTTGAACTGCTCGCGTCGCGCGGCGAGGCGCAGCGCTTGTTGGGCCAGTTCGCCGCCACTCTGGCGGCCTTTAGCCTGACGTTCACCGTCTATTTTGTTCCCCGCTATGGCCTGAGCCACCTGCCGTTCGCGAAGCTCATGCGGCTGGGGTGGGTAGACCAGGACCTGCTGATCGCCACCACCATGGCGATCGCCGGAATGTTCACCATCCTGGCCTGGAACAACGTGCTTCCCGACCGGCGGGATTGCCTGATTCTGGGGCTTCTGCCGTTGCGCGCGCGCACGGTCTTCCTGGCAAAGCTCGCGGCGCTCGGCACCGCGCTCGGAGTGGCTGTTACGGCGCTGAACGTCTTCACCGGACTCGCCTATCCGTTCGTGGTGGCGCCTCCGGGCAGCGGCTTCACAGGGATTCTGCGCGCTCTGGGCAGCTATTGGGTCGCCATGTTCGCGTCCGCAATGCTGGTATGCTGCGCCTTGCTCGCGGTGCAGGCGCTGGCGGCCCTGCTGCTAAGTTATCGCCAGTTCCTGAAAGTTTCGAGCTTCCTGCAAATGGCGGCTTTCTTCGTCATCCTGGGAGTCTACTTTCTGAAGCCTCCGTACTCCGCCGGGTTAATGTGGGTGCCCTCTTTCTGGCTCCTCGGGCTGTTTCAGCAGCTCAACGGCAGCCGCGAGTTCGATGCGCTGGCCGGGCGCGCGCTCCAGGCATTGTGCATTGTCTGCCCCTTCGCGATGGTGGCTTTTTCAGTAGCCTTCCAACGGCACAATCGCCGCATCGTGGAGCAGCCCGACATCGCCCCCACCGACCGCTCGCGACCTTCCCTGCGGATGGTCAGTCTACTTGCCGGGAAGGTGGTTCAGCGCTCTCTCGAACGAGCGATTGTGCTGTTCACCGCCCGCACCATCGCGCGCAGCCGCCATCACCGGCTGTTGCTCGCGGCGTACAGCGGTATCGGGCTGGCCGTCGCGCTGGCTTATGCGCGCGACCTGCTCTACGGGTCGCATTCCTTCGAACGTCTGTGGCTGAATCCACAATGGAATCGGCCGAATGCTCCTTTGCTGGTGGGAAGCCTGGTGCTGCTGTTCTTTGCCGCGGCCGGAGCTCGCGCGGTATTTTCGCAGCCCATCGCGTTGCGCTCCAACTGGATCTTCCGCATCACCGCCGTGCAGAAGCCAGCGGCTTATTTCGCGGGCGTGCGGCAGTCGCTGTTCCTGCTGGTGGTGGTTCCCATTGTGTTTGTGTGGGCGGCGCTCTTTCTGGCAATCTGGCCGACTGCGTCGGCTCTGAAACACGTGACCATCCTGCTCGCGGCCGGCATCCTGATGGTGCAGCTTCTGCTTACCCGCTTCCGCAAAATTCCCTTTGCCTGTTCCTATTTGCCCGGCAAAGCCAACATGCACGTCAAACTCGGGCTTTACGGTGTGGCGTTTCTGTTCGTCACCTCGTTGGCCGTGGAACTGGAGTACTCCGCGCTCTACAATGCGACCGTTTACTTCGTCCTGCTGGCAGTCTTACTGGCGTATTCGGCCTGGGCCTACCGCCGCAACGTTACGGCCCCCGAGTCCGAGATTCTCTTCGAAGAAACAGAGCCTACCGATATCGAGGCGCTGGATCTCCACGGCCGCGGCCCACGTGGCGGACGGACTGTGAAGTTGCCGCCGCCGGAGATTCCGCGCGCTCCCTTTTCGTTGGAACAATTCTTCCGCGACCTCACAGGCGCCACCCGGATACTCACCAAATCGCCGGGATTCAGCGCCGCCGTCATCGCGCTCATCGCCGTGGGCATCGGCGGCAACGCCAGCATCTATTCCATGGTGCATACCGTGCTCAGTAAGAAAGCGCCCGGCATCACCGCTGACAATCTGGTGACCTTCGGCGCCATGCGTGGCGGACGCATTCTCGACCCTGGCGAGCACAGCTATCCCGAGTACCTCGACTACGCTACCAGCAGCCGGACGATGCATTCCATCGCGGCCATCGCGGCCGATCGATTCAACCTCACACTCGCCGACGGCAGCAGCTACCGTCTGCGCGGGCAACTCGTCACGCGAAACTATTTTCAG
>Ga0302325_10011651_pt1 | contig 18921 bp, 22 predicted proteins | sample Palsa_T0_2_FD_201948 | JGI IMG/M metagenome (GOLD analysis project Ga0302325, IMG submission 201948) | Peat permafrost microbial communities from Stordalen Mire near Abisko, Sweden - Palsa_T0_2 | ecosystem: Environmental > Terrestrial > Soil > Palsa > Peat permafrost | place: Sweden: Abisko...
AGTCGCGGAGCCCACGGTCAGCCTGACCACCGGGCAGACCGCCTCGGCACTGTTCGAGGGCTACGCCCCCGGGGTGCTCAGCACACCCTGTCCCGCCTACAGCACCCTGGTCGTGACCCCGCCCAACGAGACGCACCCGGTACGGCTGCTCTCGCCCCAGACGGTTTGCCAAATCCAGATCCACCCCGTCGTTCCCGGAGCCAGCGGCGACGCAACCTGACCGCCGGAAGGTCTTCGGTCCCAGCACGGCATTCTTTGAAAGAGGTCTTGGGCTTTTGGATCGGATAATGCCTATGACCTAATTATGTGTTGCGATCGTTGGCGGCGGGCGTGTGGAATTGGTCGACATGTTCGGCGCGTGGTGTGCGACGATCGGGGTGTGTTGTTCCTTGCGTTGAGTTGTTTGCAGGGCCGGCCGATGCAGGACGCGGCGGGCGAACTGTTGGCTCTTGGTCCTGACGGGTTGCAGTTAACGCCCGGGTGTAGCCCGACGCCAGTGTTTTCCCGCTGGTTGGACCATTTTCGCGGTGCCGTTGCGTACCCATGACGGCTTTTCGTGGGTGGCGCCTCGCCGGCCCGTGTGGTCCCCGGGTGGCCAGGTCACGGTGGCGGTGGACTCGGTCCACCCACCCGCCGGGGAGATGACATCGGGCTGGCTCGACAGTGTCGCCGAGTCGGCCCAGGTGGTGGAGGTGATGTACCCCGGTCACGCCCTTGGCCGGGGGTCGGAGTTGGCGCGGGCGATGGACGCCGGGGTGTACCTGGCGGTGGATGTCTCCCATGTTCACATCCAGCGAGAAAGCGGTGCGATCGACGAAAAGGTGCTGCGCCGCCTGTTTGACTACGACCGTGTGTGCGAGGTGCATGTCTCGGCCAACGATGGCCGCACGGACCGGCATTGGCCGGCGACCTGCGACTCTTTTGGGCTTCCCTGGGCCGCCGAGCGCGCCGCGGTGGGCGTCCCGGTGATCTGCGAGAGCTACCTGCATCGCGTCGACGCCGATGGGCGGCGGCGGCTGATGGGCGTGCTGCGCGATCGGTTGTATTCATGACGTTGCCCGAACCTCGCTACGACCCCGATACCGGCACCCTCACCTACTTCAACCCGTCCGAGGGGGGCCGGCTGCGGCGGGCATGGATCGACGAGCACGTCCCGGCCGCATTTTCCGAGGTCATATCTGCCGAACCCGAGATCCGGTGGGCGGCGCTGGTAGCCGTCGAGGGCATCCCCACGTTCAAGCCGACCATGGCTGACCGAATCACCGTTGCCCTCGTGGCGTCGCCGACCGCGACCGACGCCCAGATACTCGCCGCCCTCAACGGCGACGACGAGCCGAAGGGGAACGCTTGGAAGCGGCTGTTCGGGATCGGGGCCAAGTTGTCTGCTCGTTGGGAGGACGAGGAACTGATCGCCATGTTCGCCGCGTTCTGCTCGCCTCGCCCCGCCGGGTCGTCCCGGCCACAGTTCGCGGTGCTCGGCGACCTTGAGGTCGACGGCGGCGAGGTGTCTTTCCACGACTCCATGACCGCGCTGCGCCCGTGGTTGGACGGTTGCCGCAGCGTCATCTACCCCGGGACTGTGGCGTTCGACCCCGCCGACGGCGACCGCTGCCGCGCCGAGTTCGTCGCCGACCAGGTGCTGCCGTACGTGGCAGCACGTTTCGCCGAACACCCGGCGCTGCGCTCGGCGAGCCTGTTGGTGGCCCAATACTGGGACGACAGCGCCCGAGACGAGGTCATCGGCCGTTTCGTCTTCTCCGAGCTCGACACCCCCGACCTGACCGACCACCAGGCGTGGTGGGGGTCAGGACCCGACATCGTGAACCGGCCCACCGTCGGTGCCCTGTTGCACCGTAGCGTTCCCCTCCCGCTGGCGTTCGACTACACCGACGGCCTGATCGCGCTCTTCGCTGCCTTTTGCCGCGAAGGCTGCACCCAAGACGACCCGCCCTCGGAATCCTTCAACCCCTACGCAATCTTCCGCCGCAACGACCAAACAATCACCACCGAAGTAGTCGGCGTGAACCGCCGACCGTGGCTAGACGGTCGACGCATCGACTGTTGGACCTCCGGCTAAAAAGCAGCTCGGCCGCTTGGCGGTTAGCCTACGGTCATGTCAGACGACGACGCATCGGAGCCGCTCGACGGCGAGGCGATCATGGCCGGCATGGCGATGCGCCCGACGAACGTGGCGCACTTCGACGACGCCTATTCCGGCACTCCGCCCTGGGACATCGGTCACCCGCAGCCGGCCTTTCTTGCATTGAGCGCCTCTGACAAGTTGAGGGGCCGAGTCCTCGACATCGGCTGCGGCACCGGCGAGCACGCCCTGATGTCCGCTGGCTTGGGCTTTGAGGTAGCGGGCATAGACAACGCGGCGGCGGCCATCGCCAAGGCCCGGGACAAGGCCCGCACGCGAAATCTCAGCGCCACCTTCGTGGTCGGCGACGTCTGTGACGTCCAGACGATGTCAGAGCTCGGTCCGTTCGATACCGTGTTGGACTGCGGCCTGTTCCACATCCTGGGCGATCCGGACCGCAGTCGCTTCAGTGATGCTCTGGCCGAGGCCACGGCGCCCGGGTGTCGGTACTTCCTGCTCTGCTTCAACGAACATGTGCCGGGCGATTGGGGGCCACGAAGGCTGACCAAGGACGACATTCACCGCAGCTTCGAGCAATGCTGGGACGTCGAGGAGATTATGGCTTCGCACCTCGAGATCATTCCGCCTCCGGGCGACGTCCCTGGCTGGCTGGCGGTGCTCTCCAAGCGCTGAGCACCCCTGCGTTACGGACAAGTAGCGGCGACAAAAAGAACGCCGGTGACCTCCTGTTCGGGCGAGTGTCCGGCCCCGATCCACAGGTCATGCACCGCGCTGATGACGTAGAAATGGTTGCCTGAGGTGATCGTCATGGTCATGGTGGTCGTCGTCCCGGTACCCGTGCTGGTGTACGTGTACGGACCGCCCGTCGTTCCCGATTGGCCCAGGTCGTAGCCGGTCAACGACGCTGCGTCACTCGCCGCCCCCCAGTTGAGCGTTACCGACAGCAGCCCCAGGCCGCCACAGCTCAGGGAGACCGGCGGCAGCAGGACATGGGTATAGAAGATGTTCGTCTCCACCCCCGACGTGCGGTACCGAGCCCAGGCCACCGCCGGCGTCAGGACGCTGGCCGCGACCACCAGCGATGCGGCGAGCAACCGCATCGCATGGTGTTGCACACCTCGGCGCCCGATGTGGCCCGGTTGCGCCCGGTGGAGCCAACGGGTGACAACGCGCCTGGTGGTGAATGCCATCGACCTAGCTCCAGGCGAAGCTTCCGGCGGGCGCGCACACCGTGCCCGCGGTGGGCGAGGTGCCCCCGAGCGTGCAGTCGATCGCGTTGTTCTTCGACTGCACCGCATGCGCCGACAAAACAACCACGGCGCTGGAACCCTGATACGTGTTCGGCTCTGTGCTGGGCAAACTGATACCAGTCGTGAACGTGACGGTGCCGCTGGCAAAGGCGGTGGCAGAAACCAGTAGGTTCGACAACAGGTAGCAGGTGCTGTAGGTCGTGTAGCTGTTGCCATCAAGGCTGGTCCCTGATCCAGGACAGGTGACCGCCGTCCCAAAGCTGGTGGATGCCGTGACGTAGCTCACGGTGGGCGTCGTACTGCTCACGGTGATTTGCGCCTCATTTGTGCCATCAGTCGGGTTGTACAGGTTCGTGGCACTCCCGCCACCGGCCGCCGTGCTCTTCTGGGTGGCGACGAATACGTCGACTGCCATGTAGCCCGACAAGGACCCGCCGTACGTGCTGGCCAGGGTGCAACTGGCCGAGTCCCCGGGGGCCATGTTGTTGGTGGACGCAGCACAGGCGCCGGTGACCACACTGGTCACGCTCACCGTCCCGGCGACGAACGTGTTGGTCTCTGCCGTGGGGCGGTTGCTATAGAGCGCCAGCGTGACGCCGACACTCATGGTGGCAACGGCGACCAACGCGAACAGCACCAGCGTGCCCTGAAAACGCCTCCTTTTCATGATGCACAATCCTCTCGTGTCAATTTGTACGGTCCGCGTGATGCGGCTAGCTCCAGTTGAATCCGGTGGTGCAGACGTCGCCCGCGGAACAGCCGGCCGGTAAGGCGTTGTTGTTGGCTTGCACGGCGTGGACGAGCAGGACGATCGTCGTGCTCGCCGAGTTGTAGGCGTTCGACGCGGCCGTTGGCAGCTTGTAGTTGACGGTTACGGTGTCGGTGGCGCCGTTGGCAAATGCCGTTCGACTGATCAGAAGATCGGACACCGACGACGTCGCCGAGAGCGTCACGGCAGTCCCCGCCTGGTTCTGGTACGTCGTGTTGTGCAAGAACGAGGTCGACGCGCTGTCGGTTACCAGTACCTGTAGCCCGTTCGCCGTGCCATCGAACAAGCCAGCGGCAGCGCTCGGGATCGTCCCGATGTACGGGGCGACCGGTGTGCCCGCGACGCCGGCAATCGTCAGGTCGAGGCCGAGAATGGCCGGGACGTTGCCCGAGTAGGTCACCTGGTAGGTGCACGTGGCGTCGCTCCCCGCAGGGGCCCACCCGGTGGAGGCATCGCCGGGCGACATGGGGTTGATGGCGCAGGTGGCCGAGACCGGGGCGCCAAAGGAAACGATGCCTGCGGTGAAGCCGTTGGCGCCGCTGACGCTCCCCGCGCCGCTGAAAAGCCCGAGGGTGATACCGGCAACAAGCGTAGCCGCGGCGCCGAGAGACGCGAGCAGAGCGGCCGCGGTGGCCGCTCCCTTCGCCCTTGGATTCGCCATCGCTTCGCTCCCAGCAGTTCGATAAATGGAAAATGGCCGGGAGAAGGGAGCATGCGCTGCCCCCTTCTCCCGTACTCAGTTGATTAGCTCCAGTTCAAACCGGTGGAACAGACGTTGCCGCCGACACAGCCCACGGGGAGCGGATTGTTGTCGGACTGCACGGCGTGGATGGTCAGCACGATCGCCGACGTCGCCAGGTTGTAGGCGTCGCCCGCCGTGCTGGGCAGGGTGTAGTCCACAGTCACAACGGAGGTGGCGCCATTGGCGATCGGTGTCGAGGTGAGCAGCAGATCGGAAATCGCGGCCGTGCCCCCAGTCGGCGTCAGCGTCGTCGGCGTCCCCGCCTGATTGTTGTACTGCACACCATTCATGTAGGTATTGGTGCCGTCGCTGATGTTGAACTGAAGGCCATTCGACGTGCCGTCATACAAGCCCTGGGCGGCCGTCGGAGCAGTGGTCGACCCGTAGGGGATCGCAATCGGCGAGCCGGACGAGCCCGTGATCGAGAGGTCAAGGGCCATGTAGGCGTTGACATTTCCCGTGTACTTGACGTCGTACTTGCACGCCACGTTCCCGGACTTGGCCTGGGTGTCGCCCGGGGACATCGGGCCGATGGCGCACGTGACCTGCGTCCCACCGGGATCGAGGCCCACGACGACCTGACCAGCGGTGAAGGTGTTGCTCCCGCTGGAGGTACCGGCGCTGCTGAAGAATCCGAATGTGGCTCCTGCGAGCAGGGCGGCAGCCGCACCAATGGTGGTGACGGCGCCCCCGACGAGCAGTAGGCGCTTCTTGCTGAAATGCTTCATTGACGTGAATCCCTTCTCAGTTGTGGTGTGACGATTGTTGTGAACTTGGTTTGATGTCGGTGGCGTTTAGATTGGCGGGTCAGGGGGTCGCCGCCTCCTCCGTTTGTCGGGCCCACTTCCACAGCGGTTCGGAGAGGAGCCAGAGGATGGGGGAGGCGAGAATCAGGGCGAGAACCAGAGGTTGGTGCAGGGCATTCAGGAGATAGCCCCCGTCCGGGACCTTCGATTCATACCGGCCGACGACGCTGGTCGAAGCGGCGAGTGGCACGTCCCGGGAGGCGTTGGCGTCACCCTTGGTCACATAGGCCACCGTGCCACCAGGAAGTGTCTCCACTGCCGCGATGCGGTGGGTGAAGATTTGGTGGCTGTTGGCCGCCGATCGAAAGCTGATGATCTGCCCAACATGCAGGTCAGCGGCCTGGGCGGGAGAGAGTTTGTCCTCAATCACCAGGTCGCCGGTATTTATCTTCGGTGCCATCGATCCCGAGAGCACGGTCATGACGGGATGTCCGAAAACGCCGAGCTGTCCGTCGCCCGAGAAATGGGTGCTGACCGCCACAACGATCGCCAGGACGGCGACGATCGCCAGGATGGCTCCCGCGATGATCGAGACGGCCCCTTTTATCACCCGCCAGGGGCTCCGACTCGTGGGGGCCGCCCCGGGCACATCGACCGCCTCCTGGGGCGAGGTCTTTCCGGTCGGGTCCTCGCCCTCGAACTCGACCATCTCGGGCCTGTCCCTCTGCAATGTCCGGGTCATAGCTACATGATCCGTTTAGGACATGTTTAATCCATCCTCAGGATTGATGATTTGATACAGCACTATCAAAAAGTTTGATGAATGTCAGGCAAAGACCGGTCGGCTGTCGGCTCGGGCCAGCCGGCCTGGCGGGCCAAAGCCACCGCGGCCAATTGTGTTTTCACGCTCAACTTGCTCAAGATCGAACGAATCTGTGTCCGGACCGTGGCGAGCGAGACGTAGGAGAGCCGGGCTATCGTCTCGGCTGACTCACCCGACACCATCGCCACCAGCACGGCCTGCTCCCGCGGGCTCAACGCGGTGAACGGTGTCATCCGGTTACGGGTGGCCTGGTTGGCTTGTCGCCCGATTTGCAGCTCCCGCGACAGCAGCTGACGCTGGTGCTCGGTCAGGAGCTCTACCCCCGCCACCGCCTGGCCGATGGCGTCGATCAGATCGGGAAAACCCGCCGTCTTGCTCACGATGCCCACCGCGCCCGCTTCGATGCACGCGCCCAGGCGGGCCTGATCGGCAACCCCCGTCATCATGACCACTCGTCCTCCGGCGACCGTCAATGGTTCGATCAGGTCGAGACCCGAGCCCAAAGGCGGCCCGAGGTCGAGGTCGAGCAGCACCAGCACGGGGGCCAGTTGGCGGACGAAGTCCACAACGGCGTCAATCGTCGGTCCGGCAACCGTCGAAACCTGGAGTCCTTGCTGGCGCAGCGCCAAGGCGAGCGTCGTTGCGAGGAGCTCATGATCCTCCACGATGACCAGGCGTTCCACCGCAGCGTCAGCCAACGAGGACCGGCCACGAGATCCCGAACGATTCGCCGCCACCGACCCGGGCAACGACCCTGAAGTCCCCGCCACGCCCACGGGCCAGCCGAATCGCCACAGGAAGCACATCCATCGGGTGAGGCGCGGATCGTTGCTCACGCCGCCGTGTAGACCCCGAACGAGGCCGGTGACCCGGCTGAAGGATTTCCCGTCGCTGCCGGGGAGTGAGACGGGGTCCGCGGTCGTCCACCCACAGGTCGATGCGATGGCCCAGGCGCCCGGCGCGCACGGTGATTAGGCCCGATGGGGATCGGCCGGCGGCGTGGACGATGAGTCGCCGAAGCACCTCGGCGGTCTCGCCCGCTGCGCCCGGCACCACCAGGTCGGGCGCAACGTCGATCCGGACCCGGTCAGCGCAGCGTTGATCGTGGACCACTTGGGCTGCCACGTCGGCCAGCGCCGCCCGTTCGATCTCGGGCGCTGCGGCCAGGAGGCTACGAAGATGGCCCAGGCCGGAGCCGAGCACCGCGGCCAGCGTCGAGCGATCGGATGGCGTGAGCGCCTCGCGCGCCATGATGATGGCCGCCCCCTCCACGGCCGTGAAGGCGTTGACGATGTCATGACCGCGCCTGCGTCTCGTGGCCTCATCCAGGCGCCGATGAACCTCGACGATCTCGGCGTCGACCTCCAGGTCGAACAGCTGGCAGGCGGTCTGGCGGTAGCGGTTGCGGGTGACGCCGACCGCCACCAGACCCGATCCGGCCGCGCCCACCCAGAGGAGTCGGCGGCAAATCTTCGCTGGGAAAAGTTGGCCCGTTCCCTCGAACGTCACCGGTAGGTGCCATTCGTGTCGGCGGGGCAGAGTCGGCCCGGGAAATGGAAGGGCAGTGTCACGGTCACTTGGGTCCCATCGCCCGGGTGGGAGGCGACCGCGATCGAGCCGCCGTGCTCCTCGATGATCGCCTTCGTGATCGACAGCCCAAGCCCGGTTCCCGGCACCGCCAGGTGCTCGGCCGACGGGGATCGAAAAAAGCGTTCGAAGATCCGAGCTTGGTCTTCGATCGGGATGCCAATGCCGCTATCGGCCACCCGGATGACGACGCCGTCTCGTTCTGCTCGGGTCGAGACAGCTATCCAACCGCCGTCCGGGGTGAACTTGATGGCATTGGTCAGCAGGTTGATCATGACGCGGTCGAGCTGACCCGCGTCGCCTACGATGGCGTCGGCATCCGGCGCCGTGTCGATCGACATCTGAAGGTCACGGGACATTAGGGAAGGTACGACTGCCTGATACGCGCCGTTGATGAGGCTGCTCAGCGAGACGGGCCCAGGAGACAGTCGAAAGGTGCCGGACTCGACCGTCGACACCAGGAGTAGTTCCTCGATGAGAAGGAGTAGCCGCTGCGCGTTGCGATCGATGACGCCGAGAACCCGAGCCTGTTCATCGTCCAAGGGACCTCCGCTGCCATCTATCAACATCTCGACGTACCCGAGGATGCTGGCTAGGGGGGTGCGCAGCTCGTGCGATACCGATGAAATGAAGTCGGTCTTCACACGATCCATCTCCTGCAGGCTTTCGCGGATCCCGTGCTCTCGTGCCAGTGCCTCTCGCAATTCCTGGTCGACTTGCTTGCGGTCGCTGATGGCCCGACTGTTCAGGACCACCCCGGTGACGCCGCGATGCTGAACGAGGATCTTGAGGGCGGTCTCGACATGACGCCAGGAACCATCCTGATGGAGCAGTCGTGACTCCACCAGCTTTGCCACCTCCCCATGGCGGACAATCGCGTCAACTGATGTCAGCATGTCGGCGACGTCGTCTGGGTGGCACCACTCGGCCAACGGACGCCCGACAAAATGGGACGGGTCGAAGCCGAATATGCCGGTCATCGCCGCGCTCTGATAGACGACGGTGGCGTCGAGGTCGACGACGGTGATGACATCGCTCGAGTTTTGGGTCAGCGACCGGAACCGGGCTTCCGTCCCCGCCACATGCTCCAGTGCCGCGCCGGCCAGCGTGGTGACGAACTCCGCCAGTTTGACCTCGTCGTCACCAAAGCCGTCCTCCATCTGGTCGTGGGTGACATATAGGCAGGCCACCGCGCAGCCATCGCAGAAAATGGGCGCGCACAGCGCCGATCGGATCCCCAGAAGCACTTCGCCGTCCGACGGATCTGTTGCCCGATCTATCCGGACCACGGCACGACCGGCCTCCAGAGCCTCCGCCAGCAGGCTTTGGCACAGTCGGTCGGCGCCTTTCCCGCCAGTGCTCCCTGAGTCACCAGCCGCACCGGTGGCAGGCCATCCGTCGACCTCCATGACCCGGCATGAGTTGCCCTGCAACAGCGTCTCCGCCGCCGCCCGCACCGCGGCGAAGACAACTCCATCGGAGGGTGCCGACGCGATGCGACGACCGACAGCCAGCAGCGTGTCGAAGCGGTCGGTCAGCGAAGCGCGGGCCGAGGCCATCACTGCGCTTCCGCCCGCTCGGGCAAGCGAGACCGCACACCACACGGCAGGGAGGGCGCCGGAGAATCCATAGGTCCCGTCGTCCGTCTCGGCAGCCGAACGCCTCTTATTGGGAGCAACGCTCGCCTCGTGCCAGCACCGCCTCAACGCGGCTCAGTAGTTCTCGCGGGCTGAACGGCTTCACGATGTAGTCGTCTGCCCCCGCCCCTATGCCTTGTTCCTGCTGAGCGCACTGTGCCCTGGCGGTCAGAAGAATGATGGGAATGCCCGCTGTCACCGGATTGGCCCGCATGGCCAGGCAGACCTCGAGACCGCTCATCTTCGGCATCGTCCAATCGAGCAGGACCAAATCGGGCGGTCCCGCACCGTCGGACGCTGAACTGCCCGATGCCGCGGCCAAGCCGGCCAGACCGTCCACTTCCGCCAGGGTGGCGTAGCCGGCCTGTCCCAACTTCCACACGATCAGCGCCCGAATATCGTCGTCGTCGTCGATCACGAGCACGGTCGTCCTTATTTCCATCGTGCAGAACCCTTCGGACGACGTTTCGACTCGTGTCCTGGGACAATGGTACTTTGAATTGCCTATCCGCGCCGCGGGTCTTTCGTTCTCGGTGGCGGGACAAATCACCAGGTCTGGCCGCAATGGACTCAGTGGACACTCTCAAATGCGTCCTGGCAATTCGGTCGAATTTCGGAGGCGAACCGGCCATACCGGCTGTGCTACGCATACCGTTGTTGATCGATATTGTTGCTAAATGCAACTTGTATTCGGTACTGGTTGCTAATGAAGTTCTTTCCTCCTAAACGGGTGTATGGTCGGATCACATTCAAACATCGCACCGGCCCTCCTGGCTCTCTGCGCCAGGAGGGTTCCCCATGGGTTCATTCGACCTCGCCGCAGCAGGTCGCAGAGGTGGCGACCGTGCGGTCCGGGCATTCGGAATCTTGGCTGTCGTCACGGCATTGTTGTCCGCCACCATGCTGTTCTTAGCCAGTGGGGCCGGCGCGGCGACGAGCCCGGTCGATCTGGGCACGGCGGCCAGCTTCGGAGTGCTGGCAGGAAGCACAGTCACGAATACGGGTCCCACTAATATAAGTGGCGACGTTGGCGTGAGCCCAGGGTCCGCGGTAACGGGCTTTCCCCCCGGGAACAGCGGTTCGATTCACCGGGGTGACGCGGTCGCAGCCCAAGCCGAGAGCGATCTCACCACGGCGTTCAATGACGCAGCGAGCAGGAAGCCGGACGCGACCGTGGGTGCCCAGCTGGGTGGGTTGACGCTCAAGCCCGGCGTCTACTCCGGCCCGGCCCTCGGTCTCACGGGCACCCTGACGCTCGACGCTGAAGGCGACCCGAGCGCGGTGTTCATCATTCAGGCGGCGTCGACTCTGATCACGGCCTCGGGCAGCTCCGTCTCCCTCATCAATGGCGCCCAGGCGTGCAACGCTGCGTGGAAGATCGGCAGCTCGGCGACGCTGGGGACCACCTCGACCATGGTGGGCAACATTCTGGCCCTGACCTCGATCACCGCGAATACCGGGGCAGTGGTGCACGGGCGCCTCTTGGCCCGCACCGGCGCCGTCACGCTGGATTCCAATACGGTCACCCAGCCGGGCTGCTCGACCGCGCCCCCGACCACGACAACAACGGTGCCGGCCACGACCACGACGGTGCCGGTGACGACGACGACGGTGCCGGGTACGACGACGGTGCCAGGCACCACGACCGTGCCGGGTACGACCACGACGGTGCCGGTGACGACGACGCTGCCGGGTACGACCACGACGGTGCCGGGTACGACCACGACGGTGCCGGTGACGGCGACGCTGCCGGGTACGACCACGACGCTTCCGGGTACGACCACGACGCTGCCGCGTACGACCACGACGCTGCCGGTGACGACGACGGTACCGAGTACGACCACGACGGTCCAGGCTGCCAACACCGTGCCCAGCACCGTCCCGGCCACTACTACGACATCACTGCTGGGTCATGCAACAGGTTCGACGACCACCACCAGCACTGTGGCCTCCGGCGTCACCACTACCACGGCGGCACGAGTCACGACCACCACCGCGGCGGGAGCCGCGACCACGACCACGACAGCCGGCGCAACAACGGCGACGACCGCCAGTGGCATCGCCACCGCTCAGACACCCTTGCCCCTGACCGGCCCCCATTCCTATGACATCGCGGCCGCCGGATTCGCGCTCGTCGCCATGGGCCTCGTCCTCTGCTATGCCGCCACGCGGCGACACCAATGATCATGTCGTCCCCCATGGGACACCGATCCACCGAAGACATTGCAGGGATCTGACCGCGCCAACGAATTAGCGATGCTGGGTGGATTCGCCTTTTCTGTCGGGGGCGAGGTTCTGTTGGGCATCTCGGCTGGTTCGCAACGCCTGCTTGCGTTTCTGGCGGTGCGCGACAGGATGGTTACCCGCAACCTGGTTGCCGGGACGCTCTGGCCGGAATCGTCCGGCGAGCGTGCCGGTGCCAGTCTGCGTTCCGCCGTGTCGCGCCTCGACGGTGCGGCCCGAGATGCGGTAAAGGTGACTTCCCATGATCTGAGCCTGGGTGATGAACTCGTCGTCGATATGCACAAGGCCCGGGCTCTCGCCAACAGGCTGCTAGATCGCGACGGTCCACACCCTGACAACGATATCAGTAGTCCAGCTGTTCTCGCCCTCTCCGACGATCTGCTGCCCGGATGGTATGACGATTGGGCCGTCATGGCAGCTGACGACTGGCATCAACTCCGATTACACGCCCTCGAGGCGGTCGCCGCTCGATTAATGATTGCCGATCGCCTACCCGAGGCAGCTGTTGCCGCCGTGGCTGCGGTCCGGGCTGAACCTCTGCGGGAAAGTTCCCGAGCGGCGCTTATACGCGTGCACCTGGCCGAGGGCAACCAATTCGACGCCGTCAGTGAATTCGAGCGCTATCGCGTGCTCCTGCGAGCGGAACTTGGGGTCGAGCCGACTTCCCGCCTCAGCGCACTACTCGCGGGCCAAAGACCGAAATAGCGCGGCGCGCCCGAATACCACCGGGTCACGGCTTGGTCACGGTCGAGTAACGGCCATTGCACCACAATTGGCTCACAGCGAAGGAGCCAAAGTGATTTTCACTGAGCCGAGCAGACAATGACGACCGAACTCGCCCCGCGAATGACTGGCTTCCCCGGTCTTGAAATCCGCCGGCCCAGCGGACCAAGCGACTCGGAACAGCCGAGAAGAATGTTCTCCAACCTCCTGTTCGCTGCCGCCATGACGACCCACAGCCCCATGGCTCAACTCGCGATCGCCCGACGCGATGGGACGTGGGTAGCCGTACAGTACAGCCTCAACGCCGATCAGATCCCCGCTGACGGCGATCTCTGGCGAACGATCGGCGCCTGTTCCCAGGCACTTGAGATCATCGATCTTCGACTCCAGCCGCAAGCGCACTTCGTCCGCCTGCGCGAATGTTCGCTTGGGATCCGCCACATCTACGGCATGCCTCTCCGGGCCGAAGGTTTGCCGCTACTCGGGGTATTATCCGTTTTAGACCACCACGCCCGGCAACTCTCAAGCGGCGAGTGTCGAAGCCTGAGCATCGTAGCCGGCCGACTCGTCGAGCAGTTAGCCATGCTTCACCGCACTCCAGGCCCCACGCCTTCACTACAAGTTGCCGGGAGCAGTGAACAGAACCGTCGACTGGCGAGCCCGAACCCGGTGGCCAGCTTCAAAACGGCAGCCCGAGGGAACGAGAATCCGTCGCCGGTGATGAAAACGGCCGAGGTCGCGGCATTCTTCGGTGTCACGAGCAGGACGGTGGCCAATTGGGTCGACCACAACCGGTTGCCATCGACGAGGACTCCAGGTGGCTATTTCCACTTCCGGCGAGACGACGTCATGGCGCTGGCGGTTGGCTCAGGACGGCGCTCGCCACCATCCAGCAGTCCCGTCCGCCGGGCCCCCGACGAGGTCTGCTCAGCCTGCGGCCATTTGCTGGCCTGATCACACACCTACCGAGCTGGAGGCGTTTCGGAGCGACCGCTAACGGCGCAGTGTGTCAGTCGGCCAGCCAGTTGCCGTGGAAGCCGTAGGGCACCCGGATCGGGAGATGGACCGCCGCTACCGGCTCATTCTCGGGGTGGTCGGCGTCGAGGACCACAACGTCGCTTGCGTCTCGAGCCCGGTCGTACACATAAGCGAGCAGCCACCCTTTTCCACCTGGATTGTCATCGGCCGGTGCGAACACTGCCTCGCCCGGCACTCGGCCGTCCCCGAACTGATGCGTGGCCGAGGTTTCGTCGGCCAGGTCGTAGACGGTGATGGATCCGCCGACTTCGGGCGCGTCGCCGGGGCCCGGCATCCAGGTCGTCCACCCGCGTCGTGCCGCCATCCCGGCCAGGCGATCGTCGATCCGGGGAAAGTCGCCGGTCTGGTCGTCCAGCTGACGTTCCGTGACCCTCCCCGACGTCAAGTCGATGGTCCAGCGCCACAGGACGGCATCGGTGTAGCCGCCCCGCTCGAGCGTCGGCGATGCCAGCCGCGACACGTCGATCGTGATCACTGCGCCATCGTCGTGGGCATTGAGGGTGTGGAACACATAGCACGGCTCGATCTCGAACCACCGCACGTATCCGTTCGGATCGTCGCGCCGCAACACACCGAGCCGGGCGCCGTAGGAGACGTCGTAGCGGAACGGGAACATGTTGCCCGCCCGGGCGCTCCGGAGGTCGAACACGATAGGGAGATCCATGAACACCACGAAGTGCTGGCTGAGGTTGAAGTCGTGCATCATCGTCGAGGCGGGAACGTCAACGGCGCGGCTCAGGACTAGCTGACCGGACGCGTCGGCGACGTGGTACGTGAGGTAGGGAGGCCGCTGGTCGTAGGCGAAGAAATGCATCTCGCCCGTGGTCGGGCAGACCTTCGGATGGGCCGTCATGGCGGTGGTCAGGCGGCCGTCGAAGTCCCACGGACCGAGCGTGTCGAGCTGCTCGGTGACCTCATACGGCAACGCCGCCTCGACCAAGGCGAGGAGGCGTCCACCGTGGCGCACGATGTGGGTGTTGGCCTTGGACGCCCTGAGGTTGCGGCGGCCTTCGGCGTCACGGAAGGCGATCCCGTCCGTGAAGCTCTCGGTGCGCACCCACCGGTTGCGGAACCATCGGGCCCGACCGCCTTCCAGGCGGAGGCCGTGGATCATCCCATCGCCGAAGAACCAGTGGACCGAGGGTGTGACGGGGTTGGGTCCGTTGCGCAGGAACGATCCACGCAGCTCCGCCGGGAGGGCGCCCGTGACCGGCAGGTCGAACGCCGTGACCTCCTCCGAAACCGGTCGGTAGTTGCCCGCCGTGTGGAAGGCGGGCCCGTACCGCTCAACGTCAGTGATCGCCATTTGTCTGTCCTTTAGTTCCGGTCCGATCGAGTATGCGCCCGGTGTCGTCCCAACCGCCATCGAAATAGGCGGTGCCCCACGGGCCCCGCCAGCCAACGCGATGGGCATCAAGGCGGTGAAAGTGCGGCGGCTACCGCGGCGATTGCCGCGTCGTAGTCCGGTTCCATCATTTGATCGCTCACGTATTCGGCGTGGATGATGAGCCCAGTGGGGTCAACCACGAAGACCGCTCGTTGGAGCAGCCGCCACTCCTTGAGCAGGACACCGTAGTCGCACCCGAACGCCTCGTCCTTGTGGGCGCTGAGCAAGAGGTGATTGGTGCCCGATGCAGTCCGCCACCGGTCCTGGGCGAAGGGAAGGTCCATACTGATCGTGCATAAGACGGTGTCGGCCCCCAGGTCATTGCCAATCCCGTCCCAGCGGCGCGTTTCAATATTGCACACCGGGGTGTCGAGCGAATTAACGGTGTTGATAAGGCGAACGTGTCCGCTGCTGTCGCCGAGCCGGACGCTTCTGACCTGATCGCCATCGAAGTGGTCGAGCGCGAAATCCGGCGCCTCATCGCCCGCTCGTAGCCTACGACCGATGACGGTGAGCGCTTCGCCCAACTCGAATGCCTCGCCCATGCGTTCTTCGGTCATTGGTGGTCCTCAGCTTTTGAAGGGGAAAATGGCGCCGCGTGAGCCGAGGCGAGACAGGTGACGGTAGACCGCATGTATTGCGGCTTTATTGCCAGCGCGTGAAGGTGGCACCACGGCCACGCTGCGTCCATCCCGACCGGCGGCGGGCCGGGTGGCCAGCCTCATATGCGGGCCCGCTCTGACCCAGATCCGCAGCTCTTCGCCCAAGTCGTGCAAGGTGGACACAAGCACGCCACAAGGGCGGTACCGCATCGTGGTCATTGCAGTTGCAACCCACGGACCGCTCGACCACCCCAAAGGGGCGGTGACGTTCGACACCCAACCCAAGAGCCCGATCGGGGGACCTCGTGACCGACTTCCTACCCAATGACCGCTGGGATCCCTCGCCCCGACGATCGCGGTCATCGTGGCGCCAGCCCGATCCTGACCAGTGGGTCGTATCGCTCGAGATTGACCGGTTGGCGGACGACCGCCCCGTCGAACTGGCCGATGTCAAGGCGGCGTACGAACACCTGGGTGCGTGGAACCCAACCTGTCGGTGGCAGATGGACCACTACACCGTCGTCGTGGAGGTTCCGGCCCCCGACGCACTCGAAGCGACGGCGTGCGCCATGGCGCAGTACGGCGACGCCATCGCCGCGGTCGGTCTGGGGACGCCGAGGTTCGTCCGCGTCAAGGTTGTCCGGGCTCAGGACTCGCGGAGCCCGTGGCGCGCTCCCGACGGGCCGGCTGACGCTCCTGCGCCGTCAGGTTTGAAGGGGTTCGTGACGCCCGAGCTCGTTGCCGCCACCCGGGCGCTGTTGACAGCCACGACCGAAGACGAGGTCACGCAGACGCTGCACCGCTTCATCGTGGCCGTCGGTGGGCGCGTCGAACTCGGGGCCCCCCGGCCCCGGACGGGCATGATCGACCTCGACGTCAGCATCGGCCGGACGCGTGCGTACCACGCAATCGTGCCCAGTTTCTCAGTCGCCGGCCTCATCATCGAAGGGTCGTTGCCCACCCTGGTGGCCGACGCCCGCTGCGCGCTGGAAAAGGTGGCCAGTGCGCCAGGTGGTGGTTTGGAAGCACCCTGACGCAGGACCTCGGCGGTGATGCCCGCAGCCTCCTGGTCAGTGGCAACGTTGTGCTGGGCGTCCGCTTGGCTGCGTGCCTGACGTCGAAAGCAGGCGTGTTCACACGCCCAGAACGAGTTCAATGCCGTCCCGCGCAGGACTTCGCGTATTCGATGGCCAGCGATCTGGTGGTGTTGATCACGTGACCACCCCCTCGGGTCATCGTTGTCCGTCGTGCTTATAAGCCGGGGTCGTTCGGGTGGGGGGCGAGCGGTAGGACCTCGTCGGTGCGCCACGCCCGCAAGGGCATGGATGCCAAGACCTCTTCCAACTGAGCCGCGTCATCGGCTGCGAAGAGTCCGAGCGTGCGCCATTCGCCTGGCTGCAGGGGTGGGCGCCACAGGCGACGGAGGTGGCCCTGCGCGGCGAGCTCCCGGGACCGGACGGCCTCCCGGCTTCGGATCTCGTCGACTGCGTCGGGAGAGGTTCCGTCGGGGACGTGGGTAGTCATGGTGACCAGGTATTCCATCGATTCGTTCCTCCCGGGTTGGGCAACGAGCCTGGTTTCGTGACCTTGCTGCCATCACCAGTCCCAGAATGGCGTTATTGGCGCCAAGCACCCAAGTGAAGGTCGGTTCTCGCCACTTTGTGTTGCAAAGCGGGGCCGGCGGTCGATTCGCGATCATCAGGGCCGCCCTTGCCTGGCTCGGGCCAGCAGGTCGAGGTCGAGAAGCGTCGCCTTGTGCTCGCTCACCTGCCCCGAGGTCCACAGGACACTGTGCTTGGCGTGTAGTTCCGTGGCCAGGGCCCGTCGGGCCAGGTGGGAATGCATCTGCTCTTGCGCCAGCCAGGCGGTAAATTCACCGTCGCGGTCAAAGCCCAAGCGGGGAAACACATGCCCCACTAGGTCGTGGACGGCGCGGAAACGATCGAATGCGCCGCCTACCTCGCATCCCATGAGAGGATGGCGTTGGTCCCGTTCGGTCGCTGCGGTGGTTACTTCGAGAAGGCGGCTACGACGTACTGCCGCAATCATTTCCCGGTCGGATGCATACGGGAGTCGGCATCGGGTGAATACGACACGGATTCCACCCAGGTGTCGAGGTCGAGTGAGGAACAGCAAGATTCGGTCAGACTGCTCTTCCAACTGACCGTATGCCGCCTGCACCATCGCATTGCCGGGTTCACCGCGGGCCGACACGAAACAATCAGCAACCTCGTGCGCCCGTTGGGCGTCGACTTTGCGGGGACCGGCAACCTCGACCAACCCCCGCCGGACATCCGTGCCGTCGGTCAAATCGTCCTCCGGAATGTCAATCGCCCTCAGCATTAGCGCCTCCTACGCCGCGGGAGCAGGTGCGGAGTACCGTAGCGCCCCGGGTCGGTCGGGCGCGCCGGTAGATGACCCTGGTCAGGGCGGACAGCAGCGCAGACCAGGGCCTTCGCTTTGCAACGCAAACTGGGCGAGAATCGGGACTCTGGGCGTGCCTGGGAGTCGAAAAGTGGCGTTTCACACGCCCAAAGCTTCAAACCTCGCCCAGTTGCGGTTTCAACTATCTCCCGAGCCCGAGCCCGAGCCCGAGCCCGAGCCCGAGCCCGAGCCCGAGCCCGAGCCCGAGTCGGAGCCCGAGCCCGAGCCCGAGCCCGAGCCCGAGCCGGAGCCGGAGCCGGAGCCCGAGCCGGAGCCCGAGCCGGAGCCCGAGCCGGAGCCCGAGCCGGAGCCCGAGCCGGAGCCGGAGCCCGAGCCGGAGCCCGAGCCCGAGCCCGCCGTGGCCTCGAACTCGGGCTCCTTCACCCCTCCCGTCGGACCCAGGAACCTGGCCCTGCGCCGTACACCACGGCACGGCGCGGCGTCATCGAGTGAGAGTCCCGTGGGTGGGCGCCCGGGCGAAGGTGGGAATGATCCGCCACGCGGGCGGCACGATGTCGTCCTGGCGGTCGTTGGGCGGAGACATTTCCCGCCACCACCGCCCGGGTGCGTACACCTCGGCCGACCGGTTGAGGAATGCACCCCACCAACTGAAGGTGCTGTTGGCAATGACATTCACGTCGCACCCGGCCATGAGGCACAACGAGGTGCCCTCGTCAAAATCGGCGAACTCCACCCGCCCGGAATCCAGGTCCAGGTCCAGGTCCAGATTCAGGTTCTGGCGACACCACGGCAGGTCGTCGGAGAACACCAGGTAGGTCACGTCGTCGCCGATCGCCTTGATGGCCCGTTGGTAGTACCCATCGTTCACCAGGTTCCCCCAGTGATCG
>Ga0302325_10011652_pt1 | contig 18920 bp, 19 predicted proteins | sample Palsa_T0_2_FD_201948 | JGI IMG/M metagenome (GOLD analysis project Ga0302325, IMG submission 201948) | Peat permafrost microbial communities from Stordalen Mire near Abisko, Sweden - Palsa_T0_2 | ecosystem: Environmental > Terrestrial > Soil > Palsa > Peat permafrost | place: Sweden: Abisko...
GAGCCGGTCTGGCAGTCAGCGGCCGCGCGGGAATGCGCGAACTGTGAGGCCGGCCCGGCCGGCACCTGGGGTGAGGACACCATCCGGACCGTTTACGCAGGCGCGGCGCTCTACCTGGACACGATCCGGCGGTGCATCCAGGGTCTGGCTGACGCTCTTACAAGGCGGTCCAGGTCGTGGAGGATGTCATCGGCGCCGGCGGCCGACCTCGCTGGATCGCCTACCGCATGATCTTCGGCGCCGGCGAAACGCTGCACCTCGATGTGACCGCTCGCGGCGACTACGACACAGGCATATTCGCTTACTACTTCATCCGACGCGGCGAGCGGCACGGGTTGAGAATCGTGGGCAGCCTGAAATCAGGGCCGGCGCTAAACCTTCTAGTACTGCAACGGCTCCGAGTTCAACTGGGCCGACGTCTCCAGCACGATGGGGCCGTGCAACTTCACCGGCGGCTCGAGCGGCGGCCCGTGGCTGATGTCGTTCAACGGGGAGTTCGGGTACATCGACGGGGTCAACGACTTCATCTACTCGTCGCTGCCCGGGTACATCTTCTCCGCCTACTTTCGGCAACAACGCCGAGTCGCTGTACGACGCGATGGCCGATCTGTAGCGGCTCTTCAGCGGCCCGGCCGAGTATCGGCTTCCGCTTACGGCTCTCGCTTACGGATTGCGCAGCCGGCCCCGCTTCACCGGGGTCGGCTGCGCAATCGTCGTACGCTCGCAACGCCACGGCGGCGATGCTCAACGACCTGGCGCCCACCATCGGCTATTCGCATGGTCGGCTGAGAGCTGACCAGGTCATCCGTGTGGGATGACGCGGGGCATACGTTCAGCGCGCAGGTTCTCGGTGCGCACTTCGAGGAGCTGTGCCGTGAATTTGCCTGGCGAGAGGGCACCCTGCTGGTCGGCACGGACCGTTGGCCGGTAACGCGGACCCGGCACAGTCAGTGAGGCGGGCTCCCGGCTCGTCTGCCTCGGCCCAGCTGACGGTCGCTGGTCCCTCGAGCATGAGTCGTTGCACGGCGCCCTCCCGGCTGCTTGTTCTAAGACGAGCTTCTTAGTAGGACGATCGTCTTGTCAACCCGTAAGCTCGGGACATGCCCCGGATTACCGACACCCGCCCGCGTATGATCCGGGCAGCAGCGCGCCTGATGAGGCGGCAGGGATACGCCGCGACCGGCTGGCGCCAGGTCGTCGCGGACAGCGCGACCCCGTGGGGATCGCAGTTCCACCACTTCCCGGGCGGGAAAGAACAGCTCGCAGCCGAGGCGATCGCCCTGGCCGGCCACCGCTACGAGCAGCTCCTGCGCGCTGCCCTGCACGCCAGCCACCCCGCCGACGCCGTCGCGAGCTGGGTTGAACTCGCCGCGGCCGAACTCGAGGCGAGCAGCTGGGCCGACGGCTGCCCCGTCGCCACCGTCACACTGGAGACCGCGCACACCTCGACTGTCCTCGCCGGGGCATGCCAGGCCGCGCTCGGCAGCTGGCACGCCGCCATCACCGAGGCCCTCACGGCACCGGGAATCGCCGATGCAGACGCGGTCCGGCTCGCCAGCCTGGTCCTGGCCGGCATCGAGGGCGGGCTCCTCCTCGCCCGCGCCTACCGCAGTCCAGAACCCCTGCGAGCGGTAGGAGACGAACTCACCGCCATACTCCACGCCAGGATCCCTGACGCCAGCCGACCCCTCCGGCCGGAGCCACCGGCGGGCTGCTGAACGCTTATGCCCAAGCCGATGCACCCGGATCAACGTGCTGGATGAGTTCCCGACCGCGCCGAAATAGCTTGATCTGCGCGCTGTCGGTGATTCCGTCACTGGTTCGCCAGCGGCGCGTACTCGTCAGGGCTCACTGAGGCGGAGCGACCCCTAGTCGCACTGCGTAATCAGCCCTCGCCTGGAGAAACGCGCACACTGCCGCCGTTCTATATTTCCGGAGCGCGCTCAGTGCTGTCTAACGGCGACGTTCAGATGCGGATGTTCTGTGCTGATTCTCGCCGCCGGGGTCGGCTGTCGAGCCGCTTGACCCGGCAGCGATGCTGCCTTCCGGCGACTACCGCTAAGGAATCGAGTTGTCGACGATTTCAGCGATCTCCACGAAGTCGATCACAGGCGCCACACCGTAAAGACCGGTCACCCTTTCCCGCAGCTCGTCGGTGAAGAAACCCTCTGCCGCCTCTTTGGAGTCCCAGACATAGAAATTCACCGCGCGCTGCTGCTCTTCGTCGAAAGTGAAGAACTTGAAACGCAGTCCCGGCATCCCCTCAAACATCCCGCGGGCGTTCGAGGCTACCTTGAGTACCCGGTCGCGATCGAAATCACCGGCGTAGCCGAATGTCACATTTACGCCGATCACAGTGCCTCCTGCATCGGTGGCCGCTGTGCGGCGCCTAGCGCGATCCACGAGCTTGCCGCCTACATCGTAGGCCAGGATGCCCCGTTCAGCTAGAGGCGGCGACGATATAGGTCGCGTGCCGGTCAGGCGGGTGACCGCACGCAGATCATGCACGGCGAGCCGCCCTTCTTGGCCGCCGGATGCTCGACCGTGCCGGGAAAACCGGCACGGTCGCCTGGAGCACGTTCCGGCGGAGTTCCGCCGTGCCGCCAGCAGCTGCCCGGCGAAGTGGCGGGCGTTCGCCACGAGGTCTGCTGGCTTGGGCGGCTTGCCGGCGAACGGCTGTTCAGACCCTGGCGAAGTCGGTGATGTCCTGCTCGAAGTCCGCGACCATCTGCTGGGTGAGAGTACGCCTGGTCTCGGAGATGCCGCGCAGGACATCCGCCGTGGCAGCTAGCTCCTCCTGGTGCTCGAACAGGACCCGCTCGAACACCAGCTGCGCCGTCCTGCGTGCCGCGAACTCGATGTCCGCCGGGGTGAACAGCATGGATTGCGCGACCACCGCCGCCATGTCCAGCTCGCGGTGCGGGATCGCCCGCAGGTAGCGGTCCCAGATCGCACGGCGCGCATCTTCGTCCGGCGGGCCGACCGGCAGGACGTAGTCGAACCGGCCGTGCCGCAGGAACGCGGTATCCAGGGCGCGGACCGAGTTCGTCGCGCAGACCAGCAGCCGGTCATCCTTTTCCCGGAACGGCGGGATGAGCTTGAGCATCTCGTTGGTGACTCCCTGGGCTGCCGAGGCTGTCCTGGGCTGCCGCAGCCCGGCGATCTCCTCGACCTCGTCGATGAACAGCACCACTTTGTCCAGCTCGGCGACCAGCGCGAACGAGTCCCGCAGCGCTGCCGCCAGGCCAGCTGGGGAGTCACCGGCCAGACGGGAGGGGAACAGCTCGACGAACGGCCAGCCAAGCCGGGCTGCGACGCCTTTGGCGAAGGTGGTCTTGCCCGTCCCCGGCGGGCCGAACAGCACGACCGCCCGCGGCGGTACCAGGCCGAGCCGCCCGGCGAGCTGGGCCTGCGCCAGAGGGAGGATCACCCTTCGCTCGATCAGATCCTTCTCCTTGACCATTCCCTCGAGCTCGTCCCAGGTATCGGCCCGCAGCATCCGGCCCCCCAGCCTGCCCAGGATTCCGACGTCTTGCGGCCCGACCGGTTCTAGCTTCTCGTAAAAGACCATGCCCGGCCGGACCCGGTAGCCACCGTGCTCCAGGGCCAGCGCGCCGACCTCGTCGCCGGTTGCCAGCAGACAGTCGATGCGGTGTACGCCGACCGCCACGAGCCGCCGCTCGAGCTCGGTCAGCATCGCGCTGCCAATGCCCCGGTTCCGCCACGCGACGGCCAGGCTGATCCGCACGATCCACGCGCGGCCGCCGCTGACCGTGGCCGCGGCGGTCCCGGCCAGCTGGTCGCCAACGACCGCCACCACTGCGGGCTCCCCAGCGCGGACCGCAGTAATCAGGTCAGAAAGGCCGAAGACCGGTGCCTCGCCCCCGGCCGCGGGATCGCCCCACAGCCGGATCGCAGCGTCGAGATCGTCGTCGTGGAAGTCGCGCACCCGCCACAGCACCATCGGCCCAGTGTGTCACTACGCCCGCCTGTGGATCGGGTACTTGCTCGTCAGCATTGCGGGCGACCGCGTGCTTATAGAACCCTGCGATAGTGCACAGCCGCGGCTGACGGTAGCGCGGACCCGGCCCCCTGGCTCCAAGTTCTCTGGCGAAGCTTTCGATGTAACGTGGAAATCGGACAATACCTGGGCTCAGTCGCGCTCATGCCGTTGAAAGGGGATCGGACCAATCATGTCCAAACGTTTTGCCTACGCTATTGACAAGCGATATCTGCCGTTGCTGGTGCCCTTCGGGCTGCGGGGTTCAAAAGACGGCGTCACGCTCACCGACGACGGCTTCCTCTCGGCGACTTTCGGTTTCTTCAAGATCAAGACGCCGCTGGCAAATGTCACTGAGGCGCACATCACCCGGAACTACCGCTGGTGGACCGCGTTCGGTGTTCGTGGATCCATGGTCGACGACGGCTTGAGCTTTGGAACGAACCACAACGCGGGGGTGTGCATCCATTTCGCGGAGAAGGTGCTATCGCCGCTTCGCCGAAGTGGCCACTCGGCGCTCACCGTGACCGTGGCGGACCTAGAAGGGTTGACCAACGCCCTGGGGGCCGGGCACGGCGAAGCATCCAGCGCCTCCCCGCCCTGAGCCGCGTCGGCCGACGACCCGGCGCATCCTTCGCCGAGTGGGCCCCGGTTTGGTGAACGAGTAGCCAATCGATCGCATCCTCGGAGTTCTCGGCAAGCTCGACGTTACGGCGGTGGCACCGGGCGGGGCGGCGCACCGGCAGGCACGGACGGTGAGGGTGGGTGCGGTCATGCTGATCGTTGGGCGGGACTGGCCAGTTCGGAGTCCGAGCAGGCTGGGCGATACCGGCTGCAGGGTGAGACGGCGGTCCCGCGGGCCTGCGCGGTCCGTTCGCCTGCTTGAACGAGGCCCGCTACGGGATCATCTGGGGCGCCATGGGCGCCGCTCGCGACTCCTACGAGGCAGCGCTGGCCTACGCGCTGGCCCGCCGGCAGTTCGGCAAGCCGATCGCGGCGTTCCAGCTCACCCAGGAAAAGCTGGTCGACATGGTGCTGGCGTCCGCACCTACGAGGGCACCGACGAGATGCACATCTTGATCATGGGCCGGGCCATCACCGGCATCCCCGCCTTCAGCTGAGCACTCGCATCCGCAGCGGCACCGACCGCGTCCCGCCGTGGTCATCGGCACAGGTGCGCGCCGCGGCCTTGACGAGCCAGGGAAGCTTTCCCAGGCACTCACTTTCCGGCCGCCGTCTGCTGGGCTGCCCGACGCCGGCAGTGGCCTGGCCGAGCAGCTTGCGCGCCTCCCCGGCAAGTTCCTCAGCGCGGCGGAAATGCTCTGGTCCGGTCATAGGTGCTCCGTTCATGTCGCTGTCCAGTACCGGAGTCTTACCGCGCAGGACCGATCCGAGATGGCAGCAGCCCAGCTGGACGTTCCCAAGGCCTGTCGATCGGCTGGACCGCATTTTGAAGCACTACAGGCATTTGTGGCACCCACGGGGTTGTCCGCAAGATAGCTGCACGGGACGACACGGCGGTGCGCGTCCCGGTGAGCCCGGCCGCCCGTGCCGCCGGGGGTGGATCCGCTCAACGTAGTGGCCGCCGACGCGTTCGCCTGTCACCTGCTGGCGGGGTAACGCGGAGCTCAGCGGAGCCGCACCACCACCGCGTCCGCCTGCGACAGCGTCAGCGGCACGGGGATCTCGCTGATGGGGACGGTATGCGAGCCGCCGTCGAGGTAGACCACCTGGTCCTTCATGCACGCGCGCAACTCTGGGTAGCGCGCCACGATGGCGTCCTGGTCAGCTTGAGCCTCGGCGAACTGCTGCTCCGCCTTCGCGGCCTGGGCCCGCGCCGCCTGAGCCTGCATAGTCGGCACAACCTGCTCGTTGACCACCTTCTTGGCCCCTCGGCCGATGGCCCGGCCGGCGAACCCGAGTGCCGAGCCGATGACCGCGCCGGCAGGGTCAGACAAGAAGTCCGCGGCGAACTCGGCACGTTCCCGTTTCTTGCTCCGTCCCATGCGGGGCCGCGACCTGGAGCCCTCAACGTTGTAGTGGTTGTAGTTAAGGTCATCGGCGCGAGGCCCGCCGGCCTGGTCGACGAGGCGCTGGAAGCCCTGCGCCCCACCGGCATTCATTATGTCGAACAATTCGCGGATCGTACGCACGTCCGCGCTGCTGCTGCACTGAGGGCATGCGGCCGCCCCTGTCTGGCCTCCCACGATCCTATGATGCGCTCTTTACGCCTTTTCTGATAGCCCGCTAAGGTACGATTTAAGGGACGATGCAGACGACCGGCACCGGGGCGGCTGAATGGCCTGCACCACCACGGTCACCGGGACGGCAGACAGCGGGTCAAATTGGTACATTTCCTGTCGGCGCTCAGGTAATTCCTCATGGTTTGAGCGGCAGGTGCTCACGTAATCAGGTGAGCACCCACACGCGGTCAGCCGGGACCGCCAGACTGTACGTTCTGGCGTGATGTTCGCGATCATGCCGGGCCGGACCCTGCCAACAGTGGACCGCCAGGCCGGCGCCCGACTGCTGCAAACCCGTCGCCTCATCGCATCGGCGCAAGCGGCCAGCGACGACTTCGACTACGCCGAAAGCAACGAGATCCTCGACCAGGCCCTGACAATCATCGAGAAGGGCGACGAGCACCTCAGATCCAGCTTCGCTGGCAAGATCTACGGGCTCCGCGGCTGGAACCACTCTCACCTAGGAGATAAACGCTCTGCCAGAGCCGATACTAAGCGGGCACTAGCCGAATGCCGCGCCACCGACGATCCTGACGGCGTCCGGATCTACACGGCGAACGCAGCGTCCCTCTCGAGGACGCCTTGGAGCGTCTAGTTTTGTAAAGGTAGTCAAGAAGGACCAAACTTAGGTGTGCACCAGACGGAGGCGCGAAGAAACGGGAGGGCCATGCGCATTGCGGTGGCATCCCGCCAGCATCTTATGGTCAGCTTCAGGTCATAATGGTCAATCTGTGCGCTCCAAACTATCCATTCGACATTGTTTGGAGACGCGCAAAATCGGCTATCCCGCGTGCTCCTGGGAGAAGGCGCTGCGCCGGTTGAGTAACTCCAGCTGAGGCTAGCGGACTATGCGCAGCGCGACCTTGCGGTTGCCGCCGTTCTGCCTGACCAGTGCGAACCACAGCGGCAGCAGGGCGTCGACGGTCGCTGTCGCGGTGGCGTCGCCGACAAAGGCCGGCTCGAGCCCGACGGCGCTGATGAGTTCCTCGGCCGGCGCGCGTGCCTCCGGATCGGCGGCGAAGAACAGGTTCGCACCGGGCAGCGGGCCGGCGAAGTTCTCCCAGCCCAGCGAGTTGAACGCGCGCACATACCGGGCCGACGGCGCGGCGGCCGCGATCAGCGCCCGGCTGTCGGACTCCGGAGCGCCCATCCGGTTCACCGCGTCAATCACCACCTTGCCCGCGAGCGCCGCGCCCTGCTCACTCACGACGTCCGGGACGGTCTGGCCCGGGACGGCCAGCAGTACCACCTCGGCGTCTTTCAGCGCATCACCGATGCTTCGCACTGGCGCCCCGCCTGGGCCCTGGCCGGACCCGTCCCGGGTTCCGTAGACCACGTCGTGCCCGGCCGCGCGCCACTTGCTCCCGAGCGTTCCGCCGATGTTGCCCTTGCCGATCACCGCGATCCTCATGCCCGCCAGCAACCAGCGTGACGCCGGCCTCATTCCCCTGTCCCCGCCAGGGCGGGCGGGTCGTTCCACGGTATGACGGTCTGTGCCACGCCGCGTAATCACCCTCGCCCAACGTGACGCACGTGAATCGCCGATCTGGTGCCGGACCGGAGGATGGTGGCGTCACCCGTGATATATGCAGATCAGGGTGATCGGCGTCCTGCCTGCCGACGCTCGGCCCCTGGCCGCCGGTGCGGTCGTTTGGTCTTCACACGATCACGCCCGTGGATGTGGGGGCTGGCCCGGCAGGTTGTTGCCGGTGCCAGCGAGCCCGGGGTCTCCGGCGGTTCCCCGGGGGGTCAGCCCATGGACTTGGCCCCGTCCAGGGATTCGCGGATGATGTCGGCGTGGCCGGCGTGCTGTGCGGTTTCGGTGATGATGTGCAGGAGCACCTGGCGGGCCGACCACGATGCGCCGGGCTCGAACCAGGGGGCCTGCGGCAGCGGGTGCCCGGCGTTCAGGCTGGGCAGGCTGGCGACCAGTTCGTCGGTCCGGCGGGCCACCTCAGCGTAGTCGGCCAGGACGGCGGCCAGCGTTTCGCCGGGCAGCAGCCGGAACTGGTCAGCTCGGTGCGCATAGTCGTCTTCGGTCATGGCGGTGACGTCCTTCATCGCCGATGTGCCGTCCAGGATGAAGTTCACCCAGCCCTGCTCGGCGGCCGTGACGTGCTTGATCAGGCCGCCCAGGCATAGCTCGCTCACGGTGGTGCGCTGCCTGGCCTGCTCGTCGGTCAGGCCGCGGGTGGTGAAGCGCAGGAAGTGGCGGTTCTTGGCCAGGGCCGCCAGCAGGTCGGCGCGCTCGCCGTCGGCGGTGGATGCGTCGGCCTGGCCGCTAGCGGCCAGGTCGCCGGTGACCGGGGTGCCGATCGTCATGGTCTGGGCCTTTCGTGGTTGCGTGGCGGGATTCCGTTCCCGCTAAGCCCACGCTACGGTCTATAGCGGCCACTTCCTGACCTGAATTCCGCGATGATGATGACGTGGCCAGTACCAGCGCGCGGACGCTGCGGTTGCTGTCACTGCTGCAAGCACGCCGGTACTGGCCGGGTGCTGAACTGGCCGGGCGGCTGCAGGTTTCGCCGCGCACCCTGCGCCGGGACATCGACCGGCTGCGTGAGCTGGGTTACCCGATCCAGGCCCAGCGCGGCGCCGGCGGCGGCTACCAGCTGGCCGCCGGCACGGCGTTGCCACCGCTGCTGGTCGAGGACGAGGAGGCCGTCGCCCTGGTTATCGGCCTGCAAGCGGCCGCGCAGAGCGCGGTCGAGGGCATCGCGGAGTCCTCGGTGCGCGCGCTAGCCAAAGTGGTCCAGGTCATGCCGGCCCGGCTACGACGCCGGGCCGAGGCGCTGGGCGCGATGACGGTGCCCGCGAGCTGGGGGAGCGCGGCCCAGGCGAGCGTGGACCCGGGCATCCTCACCACCGTCGCGATTGCCTGCCGGGACAGCGAACGGCTCCGCTTCTCCTACACCGCCGCCGACGGCCAGCACACCGACCGGCACGTGGAACCACACCGCCTGGTCCTGCTCGGCCGCCGCTGGTACCTGGCCGGCTACGACCTCGGCCGGCACGACTGGCGCAGCTTCCGCCTCGACCGCCTCACCGCGCCACGCGGCACCGGGACACGATTCCGCCCCCGCACGCTGCCCGCCGCCGACGCCGCCGCCTTCGTCCGGGCCGGCGTTGAGAGCGTTATCGCTGCATACGACGTTGAGGTTCTCATCCAGGCTCCGGCCGCGGCCGTGCGCCAGCGGATCGGCCAGTGGGCTGCCGTCGAGGACATTGACGCCACCAGCTGCCGGGTCCGCATGACGGCCGACTCGCTGGACTGGCCCGTCATGGCGCTGGGCGCGGTCGACGCGGGTTTCCAGGTGGTCTCGCCGCCTGAGCTGCTCGATCGGGTCCGCGACTGGGGCCGCCGATTCAGCCAGGCCAGCGTCACAACGCACGATGCCTGACGCGGCGGTGCTCCGGAGCCGTCACTGACTCGCCGGGGGTGACCGCCGGCCAGATGCTGACAGTGCGGGCAACAATACAACGGCCCGGATCCTGGCCACGCCCGCTACGGACCCTTAAAAGGGGACGAACCCAGAACCGGAAATCTGCCCACCATCCGCAGCCCACGCCGCAAGCTCGCCAGCCGCGCAGAATCGGTCGTTCTGGCTGCGAGATATTGCTACGGTGGTCACCTTATGTAGCTGGGGGTTCCTCCTCCTGTCGATTCCCTGTTGCCGTGGTAGATCACGATGACGCTTGGCGTTGTAGGAACCGACCTGCCAGCGGCGATTAAGATTGCTTATGCGTCGGCTAGGTGCAGGACTTCCGCGACCACATCGCCGAGCGGCATAGTGGTCCGGATTTCATGAGTGGCCGCCTTGCGCAGCAGCGGCTCGACGGCCTGCAGGTCATGAAGGACGCGCTCCAGCTCGCCGGGCGCCCTGCCGAAAGAGTTAGTCGTCCGCGAGGCGAGCCGCTTCATCAGGACCTCAACCGGGGCGCTGAGCAAGATGATCAGATCAAAGCGCGGATGGAACGAAACCTGGTTCTCCTCGCAGCCGGCGACGAACAGCACATCAACGTCCTCGGTGTCCAGGAGCTGGTCGATCGCGTCCTCCTGCCAGCGCTGGCGGCCGTCCGGCAAGGGCTCGCACCATCCGCCATCCGTATCGACGGCTTTGAACCCGCGGGACGAGAGCGCATGGATGACGCTGGACTTGCCAGTGCCCGACATCCCGGTCAACAGCACCCGCTTCACGGCCGCGATCCTACGACCCAGGACGCCATGTCCGCTAGCCAGAACGTCCGGCTCCGGATGCGTCAAGGCGGCCAGCCTCCTCATCGCGGTTTACCATGCCGACCGGCGGTTCCTTACGCCGTCAAGGACAGGCGTCGATCACGTGGCGTGATCTGCCTGGAGGACCGGTATACGTCCCTAGCCGATTCGGCGCGCACGATGAACGGTTATAGGTGGCGGCAGATACGCGTACAGGTCACTCAGTCCGGCGTGCGGTGGCGCGGGCGAGAGCCTGATCAGCTTTTACGCAGCGTGCCGACCGTGACGTGAGGCCAGCTCAGGCCATTGAAGTTGAGCAGTACGGTCTGGGAGTACTGCAGCTGGGTGGGCGACGGCTGCCCTTGGAGCGTCTCCAGCCAGAATAGTGCGGTCACGCTCGCAGCGACCGCGTTCGAGCCTTGCGGGCCGCCTCGCAGAAAGGCGGTATTTGCCGTCCCGCCTCCGGGGACCGGATTGTCGGTGGTGGAGACGTGCAGGGTGATCGTGGAGGTGATGTGCTGGCCCGCGATCGCCGCGTGCAGGGCCGTGTTGGGGTTGTCGACCATGGCCTGGGTCACGCCGGTCAGCCCGGCGCCGGCGGTCCGGAATTTGCTCTGCTGGTTCAGCGTCTGTTCCGGGAAATCCGCGGTCTGGTCCGGATGGCCGATCGTGAACGGCTTGATGCCGATGTCGGGGATGGACGGACCGGCTGCCGCGGTACTGGCGGTGCCCTGGAGCAGAACGGCCGTGCCGTGCGGGATCGCTGCCAGGCGGATCACGGTCGGGGACACGCTGGGGTTGCTGGTTTTCGGGACTGCCGCCCACAGGCCAGGTTCGATGTGCAGGCCGGCCTTCAGGTTCGCGTCGGAGATCTGCTGCAGGTAGGTCAGGCCGAACATGTTGATGTCAGGCTGCAAGAATCCGCGGTTGGGTATCGGCCCGCTGATCGCAGAGAACTCGACTTGGTCGGACGTTACGTTGAGCTCGAGGAAACGATCCTGGCCGGACACGCTGTCGGGCCGCCAGATGACGTTGAAACCCCGGCCGGCCCACTTTCCCGCCAGTCCGGCCAGCGGGCCGAGCGGACCGACGATGTCAGGGAACGGGTCCGGCGTCGCCGTCTGGACAGCCGGAAGCGGCTGAAAGGAAAAATCTGCCGCGAGATCCATGAGCCCCTGCCCGGGTCGTAACAGCACGCAGTCTGATGCCAGCAACTACCCTGAACATATCCACGCCGGGTGGCGCAAAGTCGTGCGCCGCGCCAAGAAAATCCCGGATGATCGCATGTTCTTGATATGGCGGGGCGACAATGAAAACGGCCCTGCCAGCCGAGAAAGTTCAGCTAACGGATCGTTGCCGCAAGTGATGGCAAGTGTTGGGCTGGAACGAACGCAGACTGAGCCGACGGTTTGCAAGGGAGTACCCGTCTGACGGCGGGGTCTAAAGGTGCTCTCGTGTACGCGCCAGCCCTCCGCATATCGGCGATCCTAAGACGGGCAAGACCGCTTCTGTCGGCGTGGTTCCAGCCGACCGCCGAGCCGTCTGCCCGCCCTCTAGCCCACCTGCCAGCATCTGCGTCAGGGTCACGAGCGCCTGACCGCACGTCCCTGCCACGACTAGCCCCGGTCCCTCATGCGCCGGAGGACACCGGCTCGCCGCCGAAGAACGTGTTCCACGGCATGTCCAGCCGTTTCTCCAGGCTGACTATGTCGTACAGGTGGCGTAGCAGCGGGAACTCCTCGGCGCCGATTACTCCTCGCTCCGTGAGCTTCGGCAGGGCACCGCCGACCACGCGGATCGCGGCCGCGCCCTCCAGGGTGATGCGGTCCAGCGCCTCCCACGCCTCGGTGAAGTTCATGCCCTCACCGACCAGCCGCCCGACCCGGACATTGCGGCCTCCGGTGCTGGTGACGTACATGTCGCCGACGCTCGGCAGGAGCAGCAGCGTCTCGGTGCTGCCGCCGACCACCTGCACCATGCGGCTGGTCTCAAGCGCCCCCTGCGCGAACAGCGCCGCCTCGTAGTTGTGATTGCGGTACGGGCTGTCCGACTCGCCGCGCGCCTTCAGTACCCCCTCGGCCAGGCCCACCCCGAAGGCGAAGCAGTTCTTCAGCGCAGCGCAAACCTCCGCGCCGACCAGGTCGGTTGTCGTCCAGATGTGGTAGCGGTCCGTGCGGAACGTCCGGGCGAGCATGTCCACCGCCGCCTGGTCGCTGCCGGCGAACAACAGGCAGCTATCTCGCCGCACCGCCACCTCACCCGCGATTGACGGCCCGACGATCGCCGCCCACGGGATCTGGGCGCGCAGGTCCGGCGACAGGTGCTGGGCGAGCACGTCCGGCAGAATCCGCAGGTCGCCCTCGTCGGAAGCGGCCAGCCCTTTGGTGACCGAAAGGACCGGCACCCCGGGACGAAGGTGCGGCGCCAGGTGCTCGCTGGCCCACTCCACGCCGAACGAGTTCACCCCGGACATCACGATGTCCGCGCCCTGGAATGCCGCCGCGATGTCCTCCAGCTGGTACGCGGTGACTCCCGCCGGCAACTCTAGGTTCAGGCCAGGATGGCGTCCCGTCTTCTGTATCGTGTCGATGATGTCGCGGTCGAGATGGGTCCCGACAAGATGGACCTCGTGGCCGTTGTCGCAGAGCGGAGTCGCCAGGGCGGAGGCCATAATCCCGGCGCCGAGCGCGGCGATCACAGTGATGGTGTCCCCCGGTAAGGCTTGTCCGGCCTGCGCGGCGCTGCGGTTTTAATTGCCACGTTGCCTCCTTAATCATCGGCCTGGCACTACTTAGGGGGCGCCCGTCACGGCGTTGATGTCTGGCTGTCCCAGGCCTTCACCTCGACAGCCTCCATCAGCGGGGTGTCAACCGATCCTACTGACCGGGCCTAGCTCGGCTAGCGGCGATCCGCGCAGGTCTCCTCTCCCGACGGCAGCTTCCAGGCGCCGGACGCGAACGGTGGAGAATTGACCCGAGCGCTGGTCCGGCCCCGCGCTCGGATAACTGCCGCATCGGGCCGCCGGCTCCGCTGAAGGCAGTCCACCGATGACCTGCAACGGGAGAACTGCACGGGGCGCCTGTGCTGAGGCTACGGGCCGGCCGGGTTCCCGCTGCCGAGGTGCCGGACCGTCTCGTGCACGAGGTCCTTCATCGCCGGGTACGAGCGGATGTACTTGTCCAGGTAAAAAGCATATTCCTCATGCCGGGCGTGGTCGGGCTCGACGACCCGGGCGGTGTGCACCATGCCCTGCGCGGCCGACTGGATGTCCGGATAGATGCCGGCGCCGACCGCGGCGAGCATCGCCGAGCCGAGCACCGGGCCTTCGGAAACTTTTGTCATCGCGATTGGCATGTTCGAGACGTCTGAATGCATCTGCATCCACAGGTCGCTCTTCGTCGGGCCACCGGAGACCATAATCTGCTGCGGCTCGAAGTTCGAGCTGCGCATCGCCTGGAAGACGGTCTCCGTGCCGTAGCAGATGCTCTCTAGCAGCGCGCGAAATACGTGCCCCGGGGTGTGACCGAGCGACAGCCCCCAAAGCATCCCGCGGGCCAGCGGGTCGGTGTGCGGCGACCGGTTGCCCTGGAAGTAATCCAGCCCGACCAGCCCGTCGCAGCCGATCGGGACCTTGACAGCTTGCTCGTTAAGCACCTGGTACGGGTCGATGCCGCGCTTCTCAGCCTCGGCGACCTGGTAGCCGGCATAGCCATTCTTAAACCACGCGACCAAGGAGCCGGTCGAGGCCTGCCCGCCCTCGACGGTGTACTGGCCACGGACCAGGGCATCGGTGTAGGCACCCCAGAAGCCGGCGCCGTAGATCGGCTCTGCCGACTGGCCGATCATCACGTGCGATGACCCGGTGATCATCGCCATCTTGCCGGGCTCGACCACGCCGAGACCCAACGCGCCCATGTAGGCGTCGACGCCGCCCTCTGCCACCGGGATGTCGGCATTGAGGCCGAACTCCTTTGCCACGTCAGCGCGCAGGCCCCCGACGACTGCGCCGAGGTCCAGCACATCCGACGGGTACTTCTCCAGCAGGTCCTCGATGCCGACGTCCCGGAACATCTTCTCAGGGAAGCCGCCAGCGGCCCGGTCGTAGTAGTACTTCGAGGCGGCAATGTTGATCGACGCCGCCCAGCGACCGGTCAGCCGCTGGATCAGCCAGTCCTCGCCGTCCACCACGTGCGCTGCGTTGCGCCACGTCGCTGGCTCATTCTCCTTCAGCCACATCACCTTCGGCACGCCCCACTCCGCCGACACCGGGCCATGCCCGTTGTACTTCAGCGCCGGGTTCTTTGTGCCGGCGACTCGGTCCGCCTGGTCGGAGGCGCGCAGGTCCATCCACATAATCGCCGGGCGCAGCGGCCGGGCCTGGTCGTCCACCGCGACCACCGTTGCGGACGTTGCGCCGGCCGAGATACCGGCGATCTGGCCGGCGTGCACCTGCCGCTTCGCCAGCACCTTACGCACTGCCTGCACCAACGCTGACCACCAGGCCGCCGGGTCCTGTTCAGCACAGCCGGGCCGCGGGTAGCGGGTCAGGATCTCTACGGACTCGAAGTCAACCGGCGAACCATCCCGATCGAAGACTCCTACCCGGACACCCCCGGTGCCGTAGTCGATTCCCAGCAGGTACGGAGCTTCCGGCATGGCGCTCTCCTTCAGCACAGGGCCCCACGGTCTAGCCACAGGTCCCAGGGATTGCCGCGGCCACCTTCGCCCTGGCCAACTCCGGGGCGGGACAGCTGGGCGTGGCACGAGGTCGCCCGCACAGCAGTCTTCCGCTCCAGCTAGCCAGCTCGCTGTCACCGCGTCAAGAGCGTCCGCCGTAACGGTCTCGGGACGGTCCGCCCGTGGGGTTAGCTCATTCCGGTCCGGCGGGCCGAGAGGACGGTTATCCCGGTGGGCACGATCTTGAGGTCGCGGCGGGTGGCGCCGGTCACGGCGGTCGCGCTCGGCGTGCTTGCGGTCGGGCTCGGCCTGGCCAATGTGGCGCTTGACCTCCGCACCCATCAGCCGGGCGCCTTGCTCAGCGACGGGACCTGGCTCGGCTTTCTCCTGCCTGGGGCAGTGGTGGGTGCCTTGCTGGCGGCCCGTCGGCCCCGCAATCCTCTCGGCTGGCTCTTGCTCGCGATCGTTCTCCTTGCTGCGGTACCGGCCAGCGATTACGCCTTCCTGGACTACCGGATGCATCACGGGACGCTGCCCTTTGCTGGGTATCGGTAGTGTTCGTGGGCAGCTGGCCGGTATTGCTGGTTGGCATCGCGATCTTCCTGTGGCTGTTCCCGGATGGGCGGCTGCCGCCGGGGCGATGGCGGCGCCTGGCGGTCGTCCTGATCGCGGCCGGGGTGTTGCTTGCGCCGGCAGGCTGGTCCAGTGGCGTGGTGGCCGTGGCCGGGCACTCCATCCCGGTCAACGCGAGCGGCAACCTCGCCGCCAAACCGGCCGGGGCATGGGCGCTGGTCCAGAACGCGGCCTACGTCGCGGTTTTTGCGAGCTTGCTGGCCTGGCTGGTCGTGCAGGTACCGAGGTACCGGCGGTCCAGTGGTGAGCGCCGCCAGCAGCTCAAGTGGCTCTACAGCGGCGCCACCTGCCTGGTAGTCGGGGTGCTCATGCCCTCATCCCCCCAGGTGTCCCTCGCCCTCGGCGCACTGGCGATGGGAGTGTTCCCGGTCTGCATCGGCGTCGCCGTGCTGAGGTACCGCCTGTACGAGATCGACCGCATCATCAGCCGGGTCATCTCCTACGCGGTGGTCACGGCGGCGCTCGGCGGGATGTTCGCAGGGCTGGTTGTCCTGGCCACGAACGTGCTCCCGTTCAAGACACCGGTAGCGGTGGCGGCATCGACGCTGGCCGCCGCGGCGCTGTTCAACCCGCTGCGCAAGCGCGTGCAGAAGATAGTGGACCGCCGGTTCAACCGGGCACGCTACAACGCCGAGGCGGTGCTGGCCGCCTTCACCGCGTCCCTGCGCGGGACGGTTGACCTCGACAGCGTGCAGGGCGACCTGGTCGATGCCGTCCACTACGCCTTCGAGCCCGCCCACGTCTCGGTCTGGCTCACGCCGATCGGCCAGCACCAATCACTGGGCGCTCTTCCCCGGCACGGTTCCACCTCATAAGCAGGGCTGCAGGACCCTAGCCACTGGCGAGACCGGCGCTCACCAGCCCGGTAACCGAGATTGGATTACCGGCGGCTGGTATGCGGGCGGAAGTGCAGGTGTCCTCCGCCGAACCCGCCGTGGGAGTATCCACACCAGCCGGAACCTGCCCAGGGCGCTTTCAGCGGCAACACAGCGCTCAGAACCCGGCCAGGCCGACGCGCCAGAACAGCCGGTTCTGGATGTCCGCAACCAGCCGGACAGTCATCGTCCGCGGCGTACCTATCGGCGATGCGTGTGTCTTTCCCTGTCGAGGACAGTCGCGTTGGGTGATGGCGTAGCTGGCCGTCGATCTCCTCGGGGTAGGACGCCCAGTACCGGACGGCGGTGCGGACGAGCCACAGCGGAGTGCCCGTGTTGTCAGCGATCAGGCCGAGCAGCCTCTCGTCGGCCAGCTCAGGCTCCGTGCTCCGGCGGACTTGACCGCGCCGACCGCCTCCCGCACGTCGGGACCGCTGGCCAGCGCGGCCCGCCGTCCCGCGGGTCCAGGCCGGAACACGGTCCCCGGATGCTCGCTCATGCGGAGGGCCTCATCCACGAGCCGGTTTACCGCGCAGGACAGCGACATGCCAGGGTTAGCCGCCACGAAGGAAGCCAGCCGCTCGACCACGGCACCGTCAGACCGCGGGCTTGGCTCTAGGCAGTCAGGGCGACCTTTCGCCCTTTCAGCAGCAGCCAGAGCATGAACAGCGCCTCGCCGATGAAGGTGAAGCTGGAGACGCTGGCCGTATAGCTGGTGCTGAGCAGCCCGGCGATGCTGTCGATGAGGTAGCCGCCGCCGGCGATGACGAGCAGCACACCGAGAAGCCGGGGAACGTAGCCGGACCTGCAGGCCAGGTAGCCGAGGAGAACGAGGTACAGCCCGAACACAATCAGGCTGACCTTCCAGATGTCCTGGAAATCCTGGATTTTCAGCAGTGCCTCGGCCTGCCGGTGGCTGATGCTGAGCGGGGTCAGGTGCCGGGCGTTACTCAGCAGGGGGAGGACGCCCATGAGCTGGCCGATGGCGACCGCGAAGATCACGGCGTAGCTGATTCTCAGCCCGGCCGCAAGAGTCGCTAGGGCCTTGTGGACCGGCTCGAAGAACTTCAGGAGCGCCCAGGCCACGACGATGTCAAGGATCACCACCGCCGCGAATGCGGCTATCGCGAGACGGAAGAGGCCTGCGGAGGCCAGGATGTGCCCGGCCGTTCGGGTCGCGTCGCCGGGGGTCACGAGGCGCTGGATAACGCCGAAGTTGGCCGCCGGGGCCAGGACGGCCATGGCGAGAAGCCCGGTGCCTGCCACCAGCGCGGGGCGGCGCATCCGGCGGGCTGCCCCGGCTGACGGATCGATCGCCGTGGTCCTGGTGCCAGAAGGAGCTGATTGCGTAGTGGTCATGGCCTGAGCCTCGTTCCGGTGTTACGGGCCCCCTGGCCTTGACGGTCAGCGGTGCGCGCTCCCCTTCGAATTACCTTATCTTGTAAGGTACACTTACGGCATAAGGTAACCCTACAATGTAAGGCTGTCAAGGGCCGAGGGGCAGCAGCCAGAGGAGGACGACGCTCGTGGCGCCAGGTACCGATCTGAGCAGGCGCGAGCGCGCCCCGCTGAGCCGGGAGCGCGTGCTTGCCGAGGCGGTCGCCCTGGCCGACGAGGCGGGCATGGGCTCGCTGACGATGCGCAGGCTCGCGGACCGGCTGCATGTCGAGCCGATGTCGCTCTACTACCACGTGGCCGGCAAGGACGAGATTCTCGACGGCATGGTCGATCTCGTGTTCGGCGAGGTCGAGCTCCCCCTGGCGGACGCCGAGTGGAAGACGGCCATGCGCGACCGGGCCGCCTCCGCGCGCGACGCGCTGCGCCGGCACCCCTGGGCCATCGGGCTGATGGACTCGCGGCTGAACGCTGGCCCGGCAACGCTCCGGCACCACGATGCGATCATCGGCTGCCTGCGGGGGGCCGGCTTCTCCATCGAGCTGGCAGCCCATGCGATCTCGGCCATCGACAGCTACCTGTACGGCTTCGCGATGCAGGAGCTCAGCCTGCCCTTCAGCAGCCCTGAGGAAACCGCGGAGATGGCCGTGACCTTCCTCGAGCAGTTCCCCGCCCAGGCTTTCCCCCACCTCGCCGAGCTGACGACCCAGCACGTCCTGCAGCCGGGGTATGACTACGGCGACGAGTTCGAGTTCGGGCTGAACCTGATCCTCGACGGCCTCGAGCAGGGCCGCGCGCGGCAGCGCAAGACCCGCTGAAGCCAGCTGGCGGCCGCACGGCGATTCCATCTCGGAGCGATTTTCGCCGAGCCGCCCGTCGCG
>Ga0302325_10011655_pt1 | contig 18918 bp, 15 predicted proteins | sample Palsa_T0_2_FD_201948 | JGI IMG/M metagenome (GOLD analysis project Ga0302325, IMG submission 201948) | Peat permafrost microbial communities from Stordalen Mire near Abisko, Sweden - Palsa_T0_2 | ecosystem: Environmental > Terrestrial > Soil > Palsa > Peat permafrost | place: Sweden: Abisko...
GTTAGCCGGCTCCTGGAAGCGGCGACTCACTGGCTTTAACAGCGATTCCCTCTATCGCTGGAAGCTCTACCGCCAGCAAACGCCAATCGAGGAACAAATCCTGCGATCTGCCGACCTCGTCTGCGGCCGCACGGAGTGGGACTACGCGTGGGCGTGGGCTCTACACCCAGCCGTTAAATACAGACACGTAGATGAAGCGATGCGGCCGGAGTTCCTGCGGGCCGAGCCGTGGAGCATAGAGAAGTGCCGGCGCCACGAAGTGATTTGCACCGCCGGAGACAATGCGCTGAAAGGTCTGCACATCCTCTTGGAGGCCATTTGGCGGCTGCGCCGCACCTATCCTGATATCAGGCTAAAGGTTGCTGCCAATGGATTTGTGCCGCGGCCAACAAACGATTATGCAGAGTTTGTGGGGAAGCTGATCAAGCGATGGAAGCTTCAAGATATTGTCTGCTTCCTCGGTTGGGTCGATGCGCAAGCGTTGGCGGATCAACTTCGGGGGGCGCACTGCTACGTCACACCGTCGTTCATCGAAAACAGCAGCAACGCTCTTCAGGAGGCCATGTTATTGGGTCTGCCCGTCGTCGCAACGGCGTGTGGCGGCACGCCAACCATCGTCGATGCCGGGCGTACCGGCTTGACCTTTCCTGCTGGCGATGCCGCCGTTCTTGCACTCCAAATCCACAGGCTTTTCCAGGATGACGCGTTGCCAGCGCGACTCGGAGCACAAGCCAGAACAGTTGCACGGGAGCGACAGGACCCCGAACGCATCGAGGCGCAGCTGATCTCTGCTTACCACGAAGCAATGAGCGCTAGCCTTAGCCCGGAGGTCACGCATGCCCACGCCTAGTCTGAGGGCGCAAACAATGCGAGTGTATGACGGGTTGCTGCGGCGAGTCATGTGCTTTCTCGTCTCGCCGATTGGCCGGGTCTATTTGAATATTCACGGCGCGCGGGTTGGGAGGGGTCTTCGCTTGCAATCGTTACCGTTCTGCAGGTGCTACGGCACCGGCCATATTGACATTGGCGACAACGTAACAATCTTGAATACGTTGTACCAGAATGCTGCCGGCATCATGCACAAAACCGTACTCATCGCAGGCGATGGCGCCCTTCTTAGAATCGGCAATGACGTGGGCATATCCGGCGCGACCCTCGATGCCAGAAACTCCATATCAATCGGCGATCGATGCATGCTCGGCGCAAACTGCGGTTTGTTTTCCACCGATTACCATCCATTACATCCCGCTGACAGACATGATCGAACAGCAAGGGCCGTTCAGACTGCACCCGTGACACTGGAAAACGATGTCTGGATCGGCGCAAACGCACTCATTCTCAAGGGCGTCACCGTCGGCGCGTCGAGTATTGTCGGCGCCGGAAGCGTAGTCACCAAGAGCGTCCCGCCCGGTGTTATCGTTGCCGGGAATCCGGCACGAATAGTGAAACGGGTACCAGAGTCGAGAATGCTATTTTCAAACCGACATGCCGGGGCCGCAAGTACTGTTCAGGACTCGCAAATAGTGCACGCTACAGGCAGATCCTAAATGCCCACGTATCAGATACAATTCACTACGCCTCATCATCCCATGGGCAGCGGCCGCGCGACGTCAGGCCGCAGCATGTCGGCGGGGCCGCGCGGTCAGAGCCATCTCCATCCGGGCGCCATGCCAGGCGTGAAGTGGGTCCTAGCAGCGATCTATTTGTGGCACGCGATCATGTGTCGCTCAATACTCTACCACTGGGGCGTGCCGATACCGTTTCGTTTGGTTTCCCAGGTCGGAAATTCAGTCGTTCTGGGTCTCATGGCGATCGGGGTTTGCCTCTATACGCGGCGCCGACCCATCCGTCAAGTATTCACTAGTGCGCACCGTCGACTAATCTATTGCTGGTTCATATTGCTGGCGCTGTTCGCTGTCTACGGCTTCGTTCGGGGAAATGACTGGACGGTAGTCGGCAAGGAAGGCGTCGCATTCTGCTATCTTGCCTTCTTTTTGATACTCGGCGGCGACGACCGTTTTTGGGCATACATCAATAAGCCGCTGACGGTGTTATTCTATGTCAGCTCGTTATTAGTAGTGTTGTTTGCCTATACGCCCATGGTCCAAGCTGTCGGGGATGACGTCTTTCAAGATTTTGGCGCACCTATAGAGGTGGCTCATCGACACATCTTCTCACTCGGGTACAGCCTTCGCCCCCTTATGTTCTCCGGATTGTTGCTGGGCTTCTGGGGTCTTGTCGGCAAGCACAAAGGGTTATGGCGCTATCTTCAAATGTTCGCTCCGTTCGCACTCTTTGCCTGCGACGTTGGACTCTTCCTCTTTCGCTCAACCGGAATTTACATTCTCCTCGGGGGCGCGAGCTATCTGTTCCTCCGGCCCTTCTTCGAGCGGCGTGCGCAGTCCGGGAAGAGCATACTCTTCCTAGTTGTAGCCGCCATTGGCATCGTTGCGTTCGCTAAAACGGACATATCGGATTATGTGCTGGCCAGGACATTTGAAGAAACACAAAAGGAAGGACTTTTTGAATCACGGAATGCCGAGCTTAAGGCATATCTTGACCAGGCGGGATGGGGAGCGCTTCTCGGGAGGGGAGTTGGCGGAGGTTTCGATGCATCCGGCGCCTTCGCTGCCGCCCAGGGGCCAGACAGCCGCCAGGCGTTCAGTAATTGGGGCACGCTCCATTATGGCATTCTCATATTTTTTCTTAAGGGCGGGATTGTCATGCTGGCGCTCTTCATAAGTATGTTGGCGCCTGGGCTCAGGCGACGCAGCCGCCGCTGGTACAGGAATCCGTGTAACCTAACTGCCGCTCTTCTGTTTCCGACTTCTGTCCTAATGGTGGTTACCGACCCGTTCGTGTTAGGTGTTGAGGGTCTGCTATTCATGCTAGCTCTGATGGTTCCGTTGTCTCGCTTTGGCACGCGCGAAACGCCGCAGACCCGCCGGCTGCCGGTTTTCTCGACTAACCCCGAGGCACGGCGGGCATGACCCAACCAGAGGGCCCAAACGTATTGCTGGTGTTCATTGGAGGCTTTCCAGGCGACACTGCGGCAGCATTCCATGCACAACGAATTTGCCGCGGCCTCCAACTGCAGGGCTGGCGTCCGATGGTGCTGTCGGTCGGGTTTTCGCCATCCTACTCAACTCAAGGGCATAACGGCAATGACGCTAAGTGGGGGATACCCTATCAAAGCACGTGCGTCTCAGCGGTCCGCTCACCCCTCTACAACCTACTGTTGTGCCGGCGGGCTGCTCGCATGTTAGCCCCGATGCTGGAGGGTCAACTCCGAGCCGGAACCGTTCGCGCCGTTCTGCTTGTGGCCTCTACGTACTTTGGTTTCGGACCGCTCTTTGACCTGTGCGAGCGGGCGGGCGTGCCGGCGCTGTCATACCAGTTGGAGTATCCAGTGTGGAGCAACTGGACGAGAGTCGCCACCGGCGGGTACTTCGACGAGCTTGCTTATCTTCGGCGCACGCTGCCCCGGGCCGCCGGGATCATCGGTATCTCCTCATTTTGGGCAAGCGCGGCCGAACGTTTGGGGGTTCCGTTCACAGTGGTTCCGAGCTACCTGCCGGATGAAGTGCCGGCGCTTGCAGGACGCGCTGAACGGCGTCGTCCGCCATCGGGTTGCTTTCATCTCGTCACATTGGGAACCTGGGCCCCACGCGAGTGTCCTCTCGTCGTGCTTCGAGCCGTGCGCAAGGCTTACAGCGATGGAATTCCGATTTGCTACACAGCAATTGGACGGGTTGGAGGGTCGCCGATGGAGCGCGCAGCGATGAGGATGTACATGGGGGATCCAGTGCTTCGTAAGATCGTACGCGTTACCGGTTGGGTTGACGAGGCGCGGAAGGAGGAGTTACTTGAATCGGCAGATGCGTTTGTGCTCCTCCGAAGACCGAACACTGAAACAGCCGCCCTTTTTCCAACGCGCCTCCCAGAGTACCTCGCTCATGCTCGTCCGGTAATTGCGTCATCTACTGGAGACCTCAGCCGGTACCTCCAGCATAAACAGTCCGCGTGGCTCGTGCCCGGGGACGATGACGGCGCCTTCCTGCGCGATGCGATCGGTGAACTGTACAGTAGCCGGGAGCTAGCAAACGCCATAGGACGCGGTGGGCTGGCGCAGGCGGTGGAAAGCTTCTCTATCGAGAGCAACGGCCGGAGGATGTCTGAGTTCATACACTCTGTAATTTCCCGGCGCGCGCATGCAGGGCTGCAGGTCGTGGCTGCCTGATTCGGAGAGATGTGAATGCCCCCTGAAAATAACGCGGGCTTGTTGCCCCCAATCAAAATTCTTCACGTCGTAGGAAGTCTAAACCGGGGCGGCATTGAGACTTGGCTCTGCCAGGCCGTTGCCTGCCTGCCACGGCAGCGTTACCAATTTGACTTCTGTACCTATCGCTATAAGCGGGGCGCGTATGCGACCGAGCTTGAACAGAGCGGCTGTGAGATCCACAATATTCCGTTGAGATCAAGTCCCGTGGCGATTTTTCAGTTTGCGAAACGATTCCGGCGGCTCCTGGGCGACGGCCGTTACGACGTTGTCCACTGTCACGGGCTGTTGCTGGTCGGCTTCATTCTCTTTTTGGCGAGACTGGAAAACACGCCGGTCCGAATCGCCCACGCGCACAGTACGAAGAACAATCGTGCTCTTGCCGGCATGGTCTCGGTAGCAAGCCGCTTGGGGCTAGCGCTGAACCGAGTTCTTGCCCGGGCATTCTCCACGCACGGCGTTGGCTGCTCGGCGGAGGCCGCGGCAGCGCTATTCGGCGGGCGCTGGCGAGGAAATTCCAAATACAAAGTCATCCACTGCGGCGTCGATCTGACGCCGTTCAAGATTGACCGGAGTCCGGATTCGCTTCGCAACGCTCTCGGCATCAGGGCCGGCGCAACAGTCATCGGACACGTTGGGAGCTTCACCGTGGCCAAGAACCATCGCTTCCTGGTTGAAGTGGCAGCCAGAGTGCTCGAGCGATCCGAGGACGCCGTGCTGTTGTTAGTGGGGGATGGCAGCCTCCGGCTGTCAATCGAGAAGACATGCGCAGTCCTTGGCATTAGGGAGCGCGTGATCTTTGCCGGCGTGAGTTCGTGCGTTCCGGAGCTGATGCGATGTGCCATGGACATATTCGTAATGCCGTCGCTTCACGAGGGCCTTCCGCTAGTTCTCCTGGAGGCGCAAGCCGCCGGATTGCCCTGCTTGGCGTCTGACGTTGTGTCGCACGAAGCCATGGTAGCGGACGGCGCCATTCAATTCCTGCCCCTTGCAAGCGGCGCCGAAGCTTGGGCGGACGTTACCCTGTCGCTGCTGAATGGCCTTACGGCCCGGACGGACATGCTGGCCAAAATGGCCGACAGCGACTACAACGTTGCGGTCTCCGCGAAGCGCTTCGAAGACTTATACGGGAACGCTAGAATCGACCGAGCAAGGCAGTCGAAAAAGTTAATGGAAGATGAGGCTTTCTCAAGCTGGGCCGAGAGCAATAGCGATCGCGGTTCAGCGAGTATTCACCCATGCAAACACTCAGCCGACCCATCCTAATTCTGGCGGCCGCTGTGGCCATATTGTTAGCTGCAGCGGCTTCCTCAATGCCGGTATCCGAGGCAGCCTCGATCGGGCGGGTTTATGGCGCCGACACCTTTCTCCTCCAGGCCCCGGTGGGTTCGATTGCCGCTCACGGCCGGCCCGCATCGCCGGCGACCGTCAGCGTCAAGGACTTCGGCGCCGTCGGCGACGGTGTAACGGACGATACCAAGGCGTTCAACCGGGCATACGAATATCTATCGGATGCCGGCGGCAGAATCAGGGTTCCGAGATCTTCAGCGTGCTACATGGCGACCGAGATCATTCGAAAATCCCGCGTGTCACTTTTCGGGGACGGCTATGCGTCCAGCTGCATTAAGAATCTAGCCATGCCTGGCGTATCACGGCCCCTTTTGAGCGCGGCGCGCACGGCGGATGCCGTTACGGAAGAGACAATCGAGAATTTGACGCTCGATGGAAATAGAAACGCGCAGGTTGGTATTCCCGGAGACGGAAATAGCGTTTGCATTTATCTCCAGGGCTATGGAGATACCGTGCTGCGCAATCTGGTTGTGAAGGATTGCTACACAGACGGCATTTACGTAACAGGGTCCGGCCCTCTTCGGAGTATCAGCGGGAATAGGTTGCTGATAGACCACGTGCGGGTGAGCAACTCGCGACGCAACAACTTATCCATTATAGGCGGCGACGAAATTACGCTAAGTGCATCATCATTTAATAATGCAAACGGCACACCGCCCCAATGCGGGATTGATATAGAGCCCGACGTTGCAGGTCAAACCAGCAGGGGCATATTCATACGAGCAGACGTGACAATTAGCGGGAATAAGGGATCGGGGCTATCTGTCTTTAATAATTTCCAGAATCAACCTTCCATGAACCTTGTGATTGATGGCTCCTTCTCCGGGAATAATGTCGCCGGCATTGACATCATCTCAGGGCCTCCATACGAGATCGGCCAGATACGAATCAACGGAAGATTCCGGCGCAATGGGGCAGTCACCAAAATAGCAATTGGCTTGGCGGGTGTTCACGATGTGGTTGTCGGCAACGCGCAAGTAAATCAGGATGGAACCGCGCTGTATGCTGATCGGGTCTCCCACATGGAAATCGGAGCCGGGGCGCGCCTGAGTGGCACCACTCACGATCTGTATCTTACAGACCATACAACGGCGATACATCTGGGGTCGAGAACGGCTCTGGCGCATCGGAGCATCGGTGGATTCCGCGGGGAGCTGTTGGGTAACTAGGATCGTGGGAGCCAAACCTCAAACACGAAACGCTGGACCGAATGTTGAGTTCGGAGCGAATTCATCGCCCAGCGAATTTGGAAAGATTCTCGCCATTGCGGCAGTGGACGTGATGGCGTGGAAATTGTTGCTGCCGTGGTTCCGCGCGCTGCGCGAGGCCGGATATGAGGTACATATTGCGTGTGCCAGGACGAACTGGTTCGAGCAACTCGCAGCGGACGGATTTCACCTGCATGACGTGCGCCTCCGGCGGCGAATGAATCCTTTGGCGCATATCGCGCCGCTGTGGTCGTTGTACCGGCTCATTCGGCGGGAGCGTTTCTTGCTGGTGAATACGCACAGCCCGGTGGCAGCCGCGGTTGGGCGGGTGGCGGGGTGGCTCGCCAAGGCCCCCGCCGTCATCTATACCGTACACGGCTTCTACTTCCACGAGAACATGCCCTGGTGGAAGCGCCGAGGCTTCATCGCTGTGGAGTGGCTGCTGGGAGGGCTCACGGACGGTTTCATGTTCGTGTCCGACGAAGACCGTCAAACGGCCCTGCGGGAAGGCATCGCCACGGATGCCGCGAAGGCGACGACGATCTACAACGGCGTGGATCTGGATGCCTATCCGCCCAAGGGCGCGGGTCTGGGCTCGCGGGAACTGCGGGCCAAGCTGAGCATTCCGCACGGCGCGCGGGTGGTGGGGATCGTCGGGCGTGTGGTGCGGGAGAAGGGCTATATCGAGTTCGCGGAAATGGCCAAATTGGTCTCCGCCGGCCGAAGCGACGTCTACTTTCTGGTGGTCGGCGACGCTCTTCCGTCTGACCGTGACGGAGTCGTTGCCGAGTTGCGGAATTGTGTCAAGACCGCCGGCCTGAACGACAGATTCCGCTTCACAGGTTTCACCGACAGTGTGGCGGATTACCTGCAAGTGATGGACATCTTCGTTTTGCCGTCGTACCGGGAAGGGTTCCCTCGTTCCGTATTGGAGGCGATGAGTTCTGCGCTGCCCGTGGTCGCGACGAACATTCGCGGGTGTCGTGAGGCAGTCGTGAATGGCGGGACGGGACTACTGGCGCCACCACGAAGCGGCACAGCATTGGCCAAGGCGGTGAGTGCTCTGCTGGACAACCCCGATCTCGCCCAGAGCATGGGCGCCGCTGGGCGGGAGCGGGCGGTGCGCCTCTACGACCAGCGGTCGGTGCAGGGCCGCTTTGTCGGGGCCATTGAAGGCGCATTGAAAAAAAATACCGAGAAAACGTCTGCAAAGGTTCGACGCATCGAAAGATTCTTCGACTTGGCGGTTTCCGGCGGCGCGTTGATTGTTGTCGCCCCGCTGCTGGGTCTGATCGCAGCAGTGATCCGCCTCACCCTAGGGGCCAGCCCGCTATTCGTGCAATCGCGAGTTGGAATCAAAGAGCGCGCGTTCGCCTTTTACAAATTTCGCACCATGACCGAGGCCCGCGATCAGGCTGGGAATTTACTAGCCGACGAACAGAGGCTAACGGCGCTAGGAAGGTTTCTGCGCAGTACGAGCCTAGATGAGCTGCCGCAGCTCTGGAACGTACTCAAGGGGGATATGAGTTTGGTTGGCCCGAGGCCGCTGCTCCCCGAATATTTGTCCAGATACACTGCGTTCCAGCGGCGCCGTCATGAAGTGAAGCCAGGTATTACGGGCTGGGTGCAGGTGAACGGACGCAACAGCCTTACCTGGGAACAGAAGTTCGAGCTGGACGTGTGGTACGTGGATCATCGGAGTCTGTGGTTGGATGCCAAGATTCTGTGGATGACGGTTTTACAAGTGCTGCGTCGAGAGGGCATCAGCCAGCAGGGCCACGCTACGATGCCAGAGTTCATGGGGAGCCCAATTCAGTCGAGGCGAGATGGGTGACTTAGTGTTATGGGGCGCCAGTGGACACGGAAAGGTGGTCCTCGACATCGCCAGGGCAATGGGGGGATTCACAACTATTTCGTTTGTTGACGACGCTTGCGAGAGATCCGGCCTTGATTTCTGCGACTGCCCTGTCTTCGGAGCCGGCCAACACCTGCAATGGCTGAGGGACAGAGGCGGCGCTAAGTACGTGGTATCCATTGGGCACAACGAAATGCGGGCCGCATGCTTTCAGCGGGCTTTCGATCATGGTCTGCTGCCCGCCACGCTCATCCATCCCGCCGCGGTGGTGTCGAAGTCGGCCCGGCTTGAAGATGGAACCGTCGTCATGGCGAAAGCCGTGATCAATGCGGATGCTCGGATCGGGAAAAACTGCATTGTGAACACAGCCGCCGTTGTGGAGCATGACTGCCGAATCGGCGATCACGTGCATCTATCGCCCGGGGTCCTCCTGGGCGGGGGCGTGACCGTGCATTCGTTTGCCCATGTCGGGATTGGCGCCATCGCCCTGCCCGGCGCTGAAATCGGCGCGGGTGCGATCGTCGGGGCGGGCGCTGTCGTTCTCGATTCAGTACCGTCCGGCGCCACTGTTGTTGGAATTCCGGCCAGGGCTCTGGCTCGGTAAGGGCCGTTGGTCTAACCACCGCTATATGAAACGCATCCTCCTCTCCGTTCCTCACATGGGCGGAAACGAGCAACACTATGTGCAGCAGGCCTTCGCCTCGAACTGGTTATCCAGCGTCGGTCCGAATATCGCGGCGTTCGAGAAAGCGTTTGAAGCGCGGGTGGGCCTCCCGGCCGTTGCCCTGGCCAGCGGGACGGCTGGGTTGCACTTGGCGCTGAGGTTGGCGGGCGTCGAGCACGGAGATGAGGTCTTCTGTTCCGCCTTGACGTTCGTCGCCGCGCCCAATGCCATCGTCTACCAAGGCGGCGTGCCGGTATTTTTGGATAGCGACCGGGCAACCTGGAACCTGGATCCCGATGTCTTGTCGGGTGCGCTGCGAAAACGGGCGGCGGTGAATCGCCTTCCCAAGGCGCTGGTGGTGGTCCACTTGTATGGCCAGAGCGCCGATATGGACCCGATCCTCCATGCCTGCACCCAATATGGAGTCGCCGTGATCGAAGACGCCGCCGAGGCGGTGGGCACGCTATATAAAGGTAGGCCGGCCGGCACACTCGGCGACGCCGGAGTCTACTCTTTCAACGGAAACAAGATTATCACTACCACCGGCGGTGGAATGCTGGTCTCGCGCAACGCTGCATGGATCGCGAAAGCGAGCCACTGGTCGCAGCAGGCCCGCGACAACGCGCTCTGGTACGAACACTCCCAGCTCGGCTACAACTACCGCATGAGCAATGTGCTGGCTGGGATCGGAAGGGGGCAGCTTGAAATCCTGGACCTGCGCATCGAGCAGCGCCGGGCCGTCGCGTTCCGCTATCGCGATGGCTTCGCCGACCTTCCCGGCATCTCGCTCATGCCGCAGGCTTCCTATGGACTGCACACCAACTGGCTCAGTTGCTTTCTGATCGACGAAGAACGATTCAGCTGCTCGCGGGATGTGTTGATGGGTGCACTTGATGAGGCGAATGTGGAGTCCCGCCCTGTGTGGAAGCCAATGCACTTGCAGCCCTTATATTGGGGATGCGAACGCTATGGCGGCGAGGTGGCCGAAGATTTGTTCCGGCGCGGGATCTGCCTGCCAAGCTCCAGCAGCCTGAGTGAAGAGGAGCAGTTGCATGTGGTGAACGCCGTACGAAGAGCGGCCGGCGCGGATGAACTGGACGAGTTGAACGAGCCTGCTACGGTTCAACCGAAGCGGATAGCGGTAGCAGGCGACTGACGATTGCGCAACAGAGGATCAGATGGCGCGTACTAAGCGGCAATTCGTTGAATGGCTAACCCGATTACGCCGGCCGATCGTGTGGACGGTGCAACTCGGGATTTTCGGGCTTTCAGGGGCTCTGGCTTTCCTGCTGCGGTTCGACCTCAGAATGCCGCCCGCGTATCTGATGCACCTGGCATACGCGCTTCCGATCTGGATTGTGGTCAAGTCCGCCGTTTTTCGCGTCGCCGATCTCGACCGCGGTTGGTGGCGGTACGTCTCGGTCTCCGAACTGCTACGTATCGTGATCGGGAACCTCGTTGGTTCCGCATTGAGCTGTATCGCGATCCTGCTCATCGCGCCGGGGAGGTTCCCGCGCTCGATTTACTTACTGGATCTGATGATCTGCTTTCTCGGCACAGCCGGGGCCCGCATGATCGTGCGCATAGCCGCGGAAGCTATCCCGCACCGGAGAGACGCCGCCGCGGAGAAGAATACGTTGATTTACGGCGCGGGCGAGGCCGGAATCACGCTGCTGCGAGAGATTCAGAAGAATCCGAAGCTGCCGTATCGTGTGCGCGGGTTTCTGGACGACCAGCCGGACAAGAACGGCTTGCGCATTCTCGGAGCGTCGGTGCTGGGCGGAGGCGACCAGGTCGAGCCGCTCGTTGCAAGGTACAAAGTGAAGATCGTCCTGATCGCCGTCCCTTCGGCTACGGGCGCCGAGATGACGAGGATTCTCCAGCGTTGCCACGAGGCGGGAGTGGAGTGCAAAACCGTACCGGGATTGAGCGATGTGATTGAGGATCGCGGGCTGGCGGGGCAGATTCGCGAGGTGGCTGTAGAGGATTTACTCGGCCGCACGCCGGTGCGCCTGGAAGAACACCAGATCCGCAACAGCATCGAGGGCAAAGTCGTGCTCGTCACCGGCGCCGCCGGTTCCATCGGTTCCGAGCTCTGCCGCCAGATCGCGCGTTTTCACCCAGCCGGCATTATCGGATTCGAAATCGCTGAGTCGCCTCTATTCGAAATCGACCGGGAAATGCGCCAAGCCTTCCCGGAGGTTCCCTTTTACCCCGAGATCGGGAGCATCCAGAATCGCGCCCGGCTGGACGAGGTCCTGTGCCAATACAGACCAGCCGTGATCTATCACGCCGCAGCCTACAAGCACGTCCCGATGATGGAGGCGCACGTCTTTGAGGCGATCGAGAACAACGTCTTCGGGACATACAACATCGCTGTGGCCGCGGCCGAGCACGGAGTCGAAGACTTTGTGATGATCTCCTCCGACAAAGCCGTGCGCCCCACCAACATCATGGGCGCTACCAAGCGCGTGGCTGAACTGCTGCTCCTGGCTCTGCAAAACGGGCGAACCAAGTACGTGGCCGTGCGCTTCGGCAACGTGCTCGGCTCGAACGGCAGCGTCATCCCGATCTTCAAGAAGCAGATCGCAGCGGGTGGACCGGTAACCGTGACGCATCCGGACATGCGGCGCTTCTTCATGACCATTCCCGAAGCGTGCCAGCTCGTACTCCAAGCTTTGCCAATCGCAGCGGGTGGTCAGATCTGCGTCCTCGATATGGGTGAGCCGGTGAAAATCGTCGATCTGGCGCGCAACCTGATTTTGCTGTCGGGGCTGAAGCCGAATGACGACATTAAGATTGAATTTAGCGGCATGCGCCCCGGCGAGAAGCTCTACGAAGAGTTGAGCACGCTCCTTGAGGACACAGTCCCCACAGCCCACGAGAAGATCCGCGTTTTCATCGGCAACGGCATGCCGGAAGGCGATATGCTCACCTGGGTCCACTGCCTGCGCGAAATCTGTGAGGAGCGCGACGCCGGCCGCTTAGTGGTGACCTTGAAAGAGATCGTCCTCGACTACAGTCCCAGCGGCCACCTGCTGAAGCGCGTCATAGGACCCCGCCGCCACTACGACGCCGCGGTCGCAAGCTGAGGGGTGGGATAGGCGGCTAGCGGGCCTAGCAGACGAAATCGTCTGCCCGCCGATCAATAGGATTCCTCCTTCTTGCCGGCACGGATGACTTAATCTCTCCCAAACTAGTGCAGATTGCCCCAAAATTCTCACCTCGGGTGAGATTTTTTTTTATCGGTGTCGATCTGTGTTCATCGTCGGCTATAGGTTTTCGTGTTCTTCGTTCTTCTTGTGCGAGCCAGGCGTCTTTGCGGGACGATCTTTGCTTTTTTCACGCCTTCCGGGCAAGCTAAAGCATGCGTCGCCTTAAGGCTTTCATGCTTTTCCCACGCCCACTACTCCGCATCGCCGCGCTAGCCTGGTTCCTGCTGCTCATCGCCGGCTCCTTGCAGCCTGCGCGGCCGAGGCTGGTACGGGCCACTCACCGGGAAATCCATTACCTGGCTTTCGGCGGGGGGGCGCTTCTGCTGTTCTGCCTTGCGCAGAGCCGCCGTCAGGAAACGCTTGCGGCTGCAGCAACGCTGATGCTCGGCGTGTCCATCGAGACCCTGCAGCACCTCCTCTACGGCAATGCAATGGAATGGCGGGATATCAGCGATGACGGTCTGGCCATCCTGGTAGCTTTTGTGCTTTACCGGGTTGCGGGCTCGTGGAAGCCTGCGTCCGACCTCACGCAGTAAGGCATCCGGGACGCTGGTGACTAGAGATCTCATCAACGGCTTTCAGCCGGCGCTTTAGCGGGCTTGCGGTTAGATCGAGAAAAAAACGGCGAGAAGACCGCCGGCGCTACAAAGACATTAGGTTGTCCATTCGCGAAGCGGGTTTGAGGGAGCCGGGTTCTTTTGAGAATCCGGCTCCTTTTTGCGTTTATGGGCGCCGGGCGATGCGCGGCGGTATTGCAGCGCGGGGCCGATGCAAACGCGACATTCATCTTTAGCTAAGCTGGAACTTGCTCTTACCGGTATGCTACGTCTGGAATATATGCCGCGACCTCTGATTTTGCTGCTTGCGGGCAGTTGGCTGGCGGTGGCGGCAACGAGTTCCATCGGCGTGATCCGATCAAGCTTAGATTTCTACGTGGATCGTTCCCTGGTTCGCGGCGACAGCACTCTCTTCGATGGCGACCAGATCGAAACCACGGCTGCGCGGTCCGTGCTGCAACTGGATGGCGGGCAAGTGACGCTGGCGCCGGACTCGCAAGCCAAGGTCTATCGCGACCGTACGGTCCTCGAAAAAGGCTCCGGCCTGCTGCGTAATGCAGGCAAGCAGGTGGTGGAGGCGGGGTCGTTGCAGATTATTGCGACCGCTAGGGATGCCGTGGTCCAGGTGGACGTGCAGGGTCCGGGCCGCATTGCCGTGGCCGCCCGCAGCGGCAGTGCGTTAGTGCGCAACTCCGCCGGCGTGCTGGTGGCGAGCCTGCAGCCGGGCATGGAGTTGGCGTTCGACGCCGGGCGGCCAAGCTCCGCCGCTAGAATCACCGGCGTGCCGCAGATGCGCAACGGGAACTACTACGTCACCGACCCAGCCGCTCACGTAACCATCGAGGTGCACGGGGCCAACCTGGCGCAGTATGCCGGTAAGAACGTCGAGATCACCGGCTCCCAGATTTCCGGCGTGACTCCGCTGGAGGGCGCCAGCGAGGTAGTGCTAGCAAGTAGCATTACGCCCGCCCCTAGAGGCGGAGGCGGGGGCTCTCACCCGGGAAACTACTCTATTGTGGGCGGCGTGGCTATCTCGGAAACCATCGTCGGCTTGGCCTCCGCCGGAACCTTCGCCGGCCCCCCTGTCACCGGCGGCCAGTAGTGGGGCTTTGCGATCGGCTTACAATAAGCGGTACGCATCGATGCCCATCGTTCTGGCGGCGTTGTTCCTCTTCGCCATTCTGACCCTTTGGATTCCTGCCTATTGGCCAGTCGCGGTCTTTCAGGTGGGGATGTTTGCTCTATGCGTGGTGGTTCTGTGGCGGCGTCCTCCCACTCGTATCCCTTACCCTGCCATCCCGCTCGCCGCCGCCGTTGTCTGGGGATTGGTCCAACTCGGCGCTTCATGGACCGTATACGCTTTCGACACCCGCATGGCCGTGGTGCAGTGGGCCACTTTTCTGGCGGTGTTCGCGACTGGGTTCTGCCTTTTCCAGGAACCTGAAAACTTGCGCTGGTTCCGTTCCGCGATGATCTGGTTCGCCTGCGGGGTCTCGGTCTGGGCTGTCATCCAGGCCTTTACCGCCGATGGAAAAGTCTTCTGGCTGTTCCCCACCAGCTACACGCGCAACCTCATGGGACCTATCCTTTACCGTAACCACTACGCCGCGTTCATTGAAGCGGCGCTGCCTATTGCTCTTTATCAAGCCTTTCGCGGCGGGCAAGGCTGCCTGCTCTACTCCGCTATGGCCGCGGCTATGTACGCATCCGTCATCGCATCTACATCGCGCACCGGCACTGTCTTGGCTACGGCTGAAATCCTGACCGTCGCCCTTCTCATGGCTGTTCGCGGAATTACCACCCGACGGGCCGTCGGCGCCGCCCTGCTGCGCGCGGTCATTCTGTTGGCCGCTTTCACGGCGATCGTAGGCTGGACACGCCTCTGGGACCGCTTGAGGGAGCCCGACCCGATGGCGATGCGGAACGACTTCGCGATGTCATCGCTGCGCATGATCGCTGACCGTCCCTTCCTGGGCTTCGGGTTGGGAACCTGGGCCACCATTTATCCGCGCTACGCCCTGGTGGATTCAGGGACCTTCACTACCCGGGCGCATGACGACTGGCTGCAGTTCGCCGTTGAAGGCGGCGTTCCCTTCGGCATTATGATCTTCACTTTGTTCATTTGGTGTCTGCGCCCGGCGTGCCGGTCGGTCTGGGGCATTGGCGTGATCGCCGTGTTCCTGCACGCTTTCGTCGATTACCCGTTTTCGCGTCCGGCGCTGGGCTCCTGGGCGATTCTCATCATAGCGATGCTGGCAGCCGCCGATAGCGCGTCCGAGGCCGGCGAGACCGGCTTCGATAGCGACTAAGAGGTGGAGAGTTCAAATACCGTCATTTCCGACCGTTGCCAAAGTTCCAGTAGTTCCATAACCTTGGTAACACGCGACCGGGCTCTTTATTTCTTGCGGCGACTTAATTTGGATAACAAAAGGCAGTACTAACAGGCTATCCGTGTACGTTATGAAACATATTGCGGTATGACATTTGAAATACGGGCTAATGCTGCTTGTAGCTTCCGACCGCTGCTGCTAGGATGGCTCTACACTGGCCTTAGTATCGGAAAGGAATCGACCTAGAATGTCCGGGGATGGAACAACCGCCGAAGGCGTCTCGCCATGGTTTGCTCTCCGCGTGCGCAGCAAGGCCGAGCAACTGGTCGGCACTGCGCTCAGCAGCAAGGGGTGCGAAGTTTTTGTACCAACTTATGTCGAATGCCGAAAGTACGCCAGTTGTATCAAGAAGATAGAAGTGGCGCTGTTTCAGGGTTATCTCTTCTGCCGTCTCGACGTGAACCGAAGACTCCCCGTCCTTACCACTCCGGGCGTCGAACACATCGTCTCCTGCGGAGGCGTTCCACAACCGATCGCTGACAAGGAGATCGCCGCCATCCGCACCGTTGTGGATTCACGCCTGCCGGCTTGTCCGTGGCCCTACCTGAAAGTCGGGCATCCTGTGCGGATCGAATTCGGACCCCTCGCCGGTCTCGAAGGACTGGTCATTCTGGAGAAGAGCCGCGAACGCCTGGTGCTCTCGGTCGACCTTCTGCAACGCTCCGTATCCGTCGAAATCGAACGGACTTGGATACGTCCGCTCGCGTGCGCCGATTAGGCGTTCCGTTACTCAATTCCGGGGGAGGGGCGTGGGGAGGAACCCAACCTGACGCACGAGTTTCTTGCTGGTAACGGGGCGGAACTTTCTTCTCAAAGCATAGGATCAAAACGGGAAAGGATCGCTCCATTTTATCTATCCGCTTTGAGTTGGAGACTCGTAGCGGTAATACTATCGTTATACTTTTGTCCTCGTTTTGCTAGCGATTTTCGTTGACAAATGTACATCATCCGAGTATTCTTGGTTCCAAGATTGAGTTTATGGGGCCAAAGTACTGTTGAGAGGCTCGGATAGCCGCAGCCATCAACTTGAGAGACCTGCCTTGGCCGCCACTGTTTATCCTATATTTTTCCCAAAAAGGGAAAAAAATGGCGGTAGCCTGCCTTTCCGCCCTAAAAACTGCCAAATAGCTCCAGGAGTAGTGGTATGACTGTCGAGTCACGGCGCAGCAAGATGGTAACGTTTCGCGTTTCGGTGGACGAATATCATTCGCTTTCAGCGGCCTGCGTTACGCGCCGCGTCCGCAGCATCTCTGAGTTGGCCCGCGCCGCGGTCCAGCAATGGATCAAGGAGTCGTCCCCGTCCAATCCGCTGGATACCGAACTCCAGCATGTCGAAAAACGTATCCAGGTCCTGGCACAGGAACTCGAGCGTCTCCGATATCTGCTACAACTTCAGAAATCGGTGTCGGCCGATAAACCCACTGCTCAATAAGTGTGCTTATGCGTATCTTCCTCTCAAGTTCTCTACCCGTTTTCTTGACGCTCGCCCTGGCGGGTTTGTCTGTAGCCCAGAGTCAGACGCAGAACCCGACCGCTCCGCGGGTGAGTCCGGAACTGGGCGCCAACCTTCCCGCCCAGCCGGTGGGGGCTAACGACCTTATCGCTATCTCCGTTTACGATGCGCCCGAGCTCTCCCGTACCGTGCGCGTTGGCGGCGACGGCTTCATCCGCCTGCCTATGCTGCAGCAGCCCATCAAGGCGCAGGGACTCCTCCCCGCCGATCTCGAAATCGCCATCGCGGCCGCGCTGCGCGAAGGCCAGATTCTGGTGGACCCGTTTGTCACCGTCACTATTGCCGAGTATCACTCGCGGCCGATCAGCGTCGCCGGCGCCGTCAAACAGCCGCTGGTTTTCCAGGCCGAAGGCCCCACCACGCTGCTCGAAGCGATCGCGCGCGCTCAGGGACTCCGGGAGGACGCGGGCCGTGAAATCCTCGTCAGCCAGACGCAGAACGGCCTCGACGACAAGCCCATCGTGATCACGCGCCGCATCCTGGTGCGCAGCCTGATTGACGACGCCGACCCCGCCCTGAACATCAAGCTCACCGGCGGGGAAGAGATCCGCGTACCCGAAGTAGGCCGCATCTATGTTGTGGGCAATGTCAAGAAGCCGGGGGCCTTCCCCGTGCAGGACGGCTCGGAAACTACGGTACTGCAGATGGTGGCGCTGGCCGAAGGTTTGGCGCCTTATGCCACCAAGGAAGCCTACATCTACCGGCGCGAAGGGAGCGGAACCAAGAATGAGATTTTCGTCCCGCTCGACAAGATCATGCAACGCAAGGCCGGGGATGTTCCGCTGATGGCTAACGACATCCTGTATATACCCGACAGCAAAGGCAAGCATCTCACGGCCCGGACGATTGAGGTTCTGCTTGGGCTGAGCGGCGCGGCGGCGGCGGCGGCTATTTATACGGCGCGTTAATTGGCTAGACAGAATTCGCACAGATGAACACCGATAAGAAACTCCATGAGTGAACCGATTCCACGCGCTCTTCCGGCCCCTACCGAGGGCAATGGCAACGGAAACGGTAACGGCAACGGGCATTTTCCGGCTGTTCCGGAGCACTATGCCTTCTACCCGCCCTACGCTTTCCAGGAACCCGAGTCCGAAGAGCCAGCCGTCCCGCTCTCTCACTACTTCTGGATCCTCCGCCGTCAGAAATGGCGCATCCTGGCGTTCGTATTCGTGTGCGTGGTCTCGACCGTGGTGGTCTCTTCGCGCCTTACGCCGATTTACGAATCCACGGCTACGATCGATATCGACCGCCAGGCGCCCGCTGCCCTCATCGGCCAGGACGCAGCCCGCATGGCGCCGAATGATGCCGACCAGTTCCTGGCTACCCAGATCAAAATCATCCAGTCCGATTCCGTGCTGCGCCCGGTGGCTGAACGTTATAAGCTACCCCTCGACGGACCCGCGGCCTTCCCCGGCCAGACGGCGCTGCCAACCACGCGCTCGCAAGATGCCCCAATCACGCTCAGCAAGCTCAAGATTACGCGCCCTCCGAACACCTACCTGCTGCTGATCGCCTACCGTTCGCCCGATGCCGAACTGGCGGCCAACGTGGCCAATGCCGTGGCCCACAGTTACATTCTGCACACCTATACCATCCGCTTCGAAGCGACCGCCGGCCTCTCCCAGTTCATGGAAAAACAGATGGAAGATCTGAAGGCCCAGATGGAGCGGTCGTCCGCCGCGCTGGCGCAGTACGAAAAAGACTTGAGCGTGATCAACCCGGAGGAGAAGACCAGCATTCTTTCCTCTCGCCTGCTGCAACTCAACACCGAGTTCACCAACGCCCAAGCGGAACGCGTCCGGAAGGAGGCCGCTTACAACTCCGTTAAGGGCGGCTCGATGGATGCCGCGCTGGCTTCCACGCAGGGCGACCAGTTGCGCCGCC
>Ga0302325_10011656_pt1 | contig 18917 bp, 16 predicted proteins | sample Palsa_T0_2_FD_201948 | JGI IMG/M metagenome (GOLD analysis project Ga0302325, IMG submission 201948) | Peat permafrost microbial communities from Stordalen Mire near Abisko, Sweden - Palsa_T0_2 | ecosystem: Environmental > Terrestrial > Soil > Palsa > Peat permafrost | place: Sweden: Abisko...
CAATCTCGCTTATCTTTGCGATCCGGAATTGCGTCGGCAGGTCGCCAATATCGGCGAAGATCCAGAGTCGCTACCGAAGACGTACGCCAAGCTCATCAACGCTGCGATTGCCGATAAGCCTGCGGACATGACGGTTTGCATGCATCTATGCCGCGGCAATTTTGCCGGCGCCTGGATCGCCGACGGTGGCTACGAGCCGATCGCCGAGCTGTTGTTCAATGAGATCGGCGTTGACGGTTATTTCCTCGAATATGATTCCGATCGCGCGGGCGGCTTTGCGCCGCTGCGCTTTCTGCCGAAAGGCAAAATCGCCGTGCTCGGTCTCGTCACCACCAAAAGCCCGAAGATGGAGACGAAGGACGAGCTCAAACGCCGCATTGACGAGGCCAGCCGCCACGTGCCGCTCGAACAGCTCGCGCTGTCGCCGCAATGCGGCTTCTCCTCGGGCATCGGCGGCCAGACCATGACGGTCGACGACGAGATCGCGAAGCTCAAGCTTGTAGTCGAAACAGCGCGCGAAGTATGGGGCTCAGCTTAGCTTTGCGTATCGACTGCAAATCGCAACGCACGTATCGCAATCGGGAGGTCCCCAATGAGTAACGTTTTGCTGACTCTGCAAATGCCACAATCACCGGATCCCGTCCCGGTGGTTCTTGATGCCGCAACGACGGCGTTGCTGGTATTCGACATCGTCGACCCTATCTGCACGCGGCAACCCAACTGCACGGGAAAAATGGTGCCGGCAATCTCGTTGTTGCTGGCGAAGGCACGGAAAGCCGGTGTTACCGTTGCCTACGGAACGCGCGCACCGACAATGTCGAAGTGGTTACCGGAAGTTCTTCCCGCGCCCGGCGATATCAGGATTGAAAGTCAGGCGCAGGACCGATTCTACAACACCGACCTCGACCAGACGCTAAAAGCCAAAGGGATCACAACGCTCATTCTGACTGGCTGGAAGGTGAGCGGATCGGTGACCTATACGTCGGTCGGAGCAACGCTCCGTGGTTATACAGTCGTTGTTCCCGTCGACGCGACTTTGGATGCCACAGATTACGAAATTGCCATTGGGCGATATCAAATCCTGCATCAGAACAGTTCGAATGCCACGAACGAGCCTTTGAAGAACAGAGCGCCGACCCTGAGCCGTACCGATCTGATCACCTTCAAATAGCGGAGGTCCGCCCGGTCGTCAGCTTCTTCAGCCACACTTTGTTGTCGTGGAACGCTGCGCCGCCGAAGGGCGCGACAGAGTCTGAACCGGTCAGCGTGTTGATGCCGCGGCCGTCGGCATAAGCCGAGTTGGGCCACAGCGATTCCGCGATCAGCACGCCGCGCCGCACGCCGTCGAACAGCTTGGTGTGGATGCGCACCTCTCCGCGCCGGTTACCGAGCACGATCTGCTCGCCGTCAGTTACGCCGCAAGCTGCGGCATCGTCGGGATTGATCATGACCGTCGGCCGGCGTTCGCGCGACAGCGACGTCGGCGTCTCGGAGAACGTTGAGTTGAGAAAGCCGCGCGACGGCGAGGTTGCGAGCCGGAACGGATGCTCGGTGTCCGCTTCCTCGATGACGTCCCAGTGATCCGGAAGTGTCGGCATAGGCTTCGTTGGCATCTCATAGCGATGCCAGCGGCCGAACGGCGCATTCGGCCAGTCCGGCTTGAAGCGGAATTTGCCGTCCGGGTAGGCGAAGCCGTTGACATAGTGGGCCGTTGCAAAATCCGGCTGGCAATCGATCCAGCGATTGGCTTCCAGCTCTTTCAGCGTGCCCCAGCCCGAAGCTTGCAGCGTGGCGTCAATGATTTCCCGCGGCGTCATCTCGAAGCCGCGATGCTGCACGCCAAGCCGCCGCGCCAGCGCCGAATTGACTTCGTGGTTGGAGCGGCACTCGCCGGGCGGATCGACCAGCTTCGGCCCCAGTAAGAGATACTGACTGCCGCCCGCCGTATAGAAATCGTCGTGCTCGAGGAACATGGTGGCGGGAATGACGATATCGGCGACCTTTGCCGTATCGGTCATAAACTGCTCGTGCACGCAGACAAAAAGATCGTCGCGCGCGAAGCCGCGTTTGACCACCTCCTGGTCGGGTGCGACTGAAACCGGGTTGGTGTTCTGAATCAGCAGCGCGGTCACCGGGCCGCCGCCGAGCAACGCCTCTTTGTCGCCGGTGAGAATCGATCCGATGCGCGACTGATCGAGCATGCGGATCGAAGGATCGCGCACATCGAGGCCTTCGATCAGTGTCTTGTCAAGATGGAAGACGTCGCCATTGTTGTGAAACGCGCCACCGCCTTCCAGTTTCCAGGCGCCGGTCACCACGGGGATGCAGCTTGCGGCATGCATATTGATGGCGCCGTTGCGCGAGCGCGAGAAGCCGTAGCCGAGCCGGAAGTAAGCGCGCTTCCTCTCGCCGACGAGAGCGGCAAACGCCTCGATGGTCTCGACCGGACAGCCGGTGATTTTCGACGCCCAGGCGGCATCGCGGCTGCGCACATGCTCTTCAAGCTCGCGTGGCGCCTCGGCGTAGCGTTCGAGGTAATCCCAGTCGGCTTTGCCGTCGCGGAACAGGCAATGCATCACGGCGCAGGCAAGCGCCCCGTCAGTGCCGGGACGGATCAGCACCGGCAAGTCGGCCTGCCGCATCGTGGCATTCATATAGACGTCGACGACGACAATCTTGGCGCCTCGTTCTTTGCGGGCGCGCGTGGCGTGCGTCATGACGTTGACCTGGGTGTTCACCGCATTGGTGCCCCAGATCACGACAAGATCGGACCTCGCCATCTCGCGCGGATCGGCGCCGGCAAGCTTGCCGGTGCCGGCCATGTAGCCGGACCATGCCGGATTGACGCAGATGGTCGAAAAGAAGCCGGAATATTTTTTGGCGTTGCGCAGGCGGTTAATGCCGTCGCGCATCACGTAGCCCATGGTGCCGGCGTAATAGTAGGGCCACACCGCTTCGGAGCCGTGTTTTTGTTCGGCGAGCTGAAACTGCTCGGCGACGATATCGAGCGCGTCATCCCATGAGATCGGCGCGAACTGGCCGGAGCCTTTCGGGCCGACACGGCGCATCGGATGCAGCAGACGGTCGGGGTGATGCACGCGCTCGGCGTAGCGCGCGACCTTTTCGCAGATCACGCCAGCCGTATAGAGATTGTCTGCCGCGCCCCTGATACGGCCGATGGTGCGCGAGTCGATGACTTCAACCTCAAGCGCACAGGTCGACGGACAATCGTGCGGGCAGGCGGAAGCGCCGATGCGAGGTCGAAAGGCCTGATTCATAACAACCGGACATTAGCACGCCGGTTCTGGAAAGTCCTGGTAACGAAGCCCGGTTATTTGACCCCGTAGCCGGCGAACTCGTCGGCGATGTCCGATTGCACCAGATTGGCCGTCGCCATATCGACCTGGCCGCCTGCCGTGTCGCCCTTTTTCTGTTTCGCGAGCCCCCGGCCGTAGAGCGCGCTGGCGAGCTTCGGGTTGCTCTTGAGTGCGGCGTTGTAGTCGGCAATGGCTTCGTCGAATTTCCCGAGCCGCAGATAGGTAAAGGCGCGGCTGTTCAGCGCGCCGGCATCCTTGCCGTGGATCGCAAGCGACTGTTCGCAGTCGGCCAGCGCCTGTTGCAAATCGTTGCCGGCTTCCGCGCGCGCGGCGCAACGGCCGGTCAGCGCATCGGGGGATTTCGTGTCGAGCTTGAGGGCCGCATCGAAGTCCGCGATGGCGTGCTCATGATCGCCCTTGTTGTCATAGGCGGTGCCGCGATCGACCAAGGCCGTGGCGTAGGTCGGATCGAGCTCGACCGCCTTGTTGAAATCGGTCATGGCCTTGTCGATGTCGCCTTTGAACACATAGGCCATGCCGCGATTGGCGTGCGACCAGGCCAGCGGCTTGTCCGCCATCTTGCCGGACTCGATCAAAGTGGTGCAGCCGCCGATCTGCATAGCGAGTGAAAACTTGTGTGCCATGTTCCCGCACCACGCGACTTGCGCCTGCAGCTGTGCCGACGCCGGCGAGATCGCAACCGCCGTTGTCAGAATGGCTGCGGCGCCGGCAAGGATGCTCCCTGTCATTCGCGTCATGAGTCTCGATCACCCGGTTGAAATCGACGATAGTATGGACGATAGCACGGTGAGCACTGGACGATAGAAGCGACACACGGGAGGAACTATCATGAAAGCAGCCGTTCTTGGCGAGAGTGGCGTCGAAATCCGCGATCTGCCGAAGCCCGAGCCGAAGCCGAATGAAGTCCTGATCAAGGTCCGCGCCTCGAGCCTCAATCGCGCCGACGCGCTGGTGGCTTCGGGCATTCAGCACGGCGGCGTCGGCGGCGTCGGTGCGCGGATCGGGCTGGAATGCTCCGGCGAGATCGAAGCGGTCGGCAGCGAGGTCAAGGACTTCAAGCCCGGCGATCGCGTTCTCGCCTCGGCGCCCGGCGGCTTTGCCGAATATGTGGTGACCGATGCCGGCCGTGCCCATCGCATTCCCGGCAACAACATGACCTATGAGCAGGCCGCCTGTTTTCCGGTCGCGCTGCAGACCCTGCACAACGCGGTGGTGACGGCCGGCCGGCTCAAGCGCGGCGAGACGTTGCTGATCCAGGGTGCAAGCTCCGGCGTTGGCCTCATCGGCATGCAGATCGGCAAGCTGATGGGCGCTTCGGTGGTGATGGGCTCATCGACCAATGCCGAGCGCCGGTCGCGGCTCAAGGAATACGGTTGCGACGTCGCGATCGACACGAGCAAACCTGACTGGCCGGAAGACGTTAAGAAAGCCACCGGCGGCAACGGCGCCAATCTGATTGTCGACATGGTGTCGGCGCCGGTCGCCAACGGCAATCTGGAAGCGGCGGCGCTGCTCGGCCGTATCGTCAATGTCGGCCGGCTTGGCGGAACTCACGGCGACTTCAACTTCGACCTCCATGCGCTCAAGCGCATCGACTATATCGGTGTCACATTCCGCACCCGCACGCTCGAAGAGGTGCGCGACATCGTCAGGCTGATGCGCGCCGATTTGTGGCCGGCGCTGGAGAGCGGCAAGCTGACATTGCCGATCTACCGGACTTTCAAGCTTGCCGACATCGCCGATGGCCTGGCGATGATGAAAGCCAACCAGCACTTCGGCAAGATTGTCATAAATGTCTCATAGACGGTTTCGCCCCTTAAACCCCTGCATTCGCGCCACTCGCGGCTTGCCCGGCGCGGATGCCTCCGGCATAAATTTGGCATGACTGATTCGGTGAAGGGCCCAGCGCCGATTCTGGCTGCGGGCGGCATCGTGTTACGCGGCAACACCAAGCCTCGCTTCGCCGTCGTGCGGATGCGGCGCGAGAAGTCGTGGGTGCTGCCGAAGGGCAAGCTGATGCCGCGCGAACATCCGCGCGATGCCGCCAAGCGGGAAGTTCTGGAAGAGACCGGGCACGACGTGTCGGTCCACAAATTTCTCGGCTCGGTGGCTTATCCGGCCGACGGCAGGATCAAGATCGTGCAGTTCTGGCTGATGCGCACGGAAGGCCTGCCGGAGCGCGAGCTGTCGAGCGATGTCAAAGCGGTGAAGTGGCTGCCGCTCAAGCAAGCCATCGAGCTGTTGAGCCGCCCACACGAGAAAGTATTTCTGACTCACGTCGGGCCGATTGCGCTCGCCGAAATCAAAAAAGCGACCCACCGCAAAACCCGCGTCGGCCGTCGCAGCGTCAGCAAGCGGCGGCCAACGGCGGCGCCGGCCACGCCCCACGTGATCGCGATGGATTATCAGAAGACCCGGCCGAATGCTTTTGCCAAGGCGCTCGGCAACTGGTTCAACGCGCGCCGCGCGGGCTGAATACCCGCCTAGCTTCTTCTCACGATGTCAAACAGCGTATCCCGCCCCGCGATAGCGGGGAGGGGGGACCGCGCCCTTGCGCGGTGGGCGGGGCGTTTGCGGTGACGCTTCTCCTGACGCCGCAGGATTTTCCTTACCGCAAGCGCCCCCTCCACCATGCTTCGCATGGTCCCCCTCCCCCGCTATCGCGGGGGCGGATTATTTTCGTGTCATTGCGAGCGGAGCGAAGCAATCCAGCGCTCAATGCAAGCCGCCCCTGGATTGCTTCGTCGCTTCGCTCCTCGCAATGACGAGCAGTCTCGTTCTCGCGATGCGGTTCGCACCCGAGTCATCGTCACGCCGTAAGATTTTCTCGCTCTCCACACCGATCTTCGTCAGAGAACATCGGCGGTGGATGCCGGTATCCTCACGATCTGCGCCTTGAGCCACGAATGTAACAACGGAAGAAAGCAAGGAAGCGGAACGCCGAGAGACGCGTATCCAGCCTCCGCACCCTAGCGGGGGGCGGCGCGCGCAGAGCGCTGCGCGCTCGCCTTTCGGCGTCCCACCACGGCTCTCTGCCAATGGGAGTATTTCATCCCACGGCTCAACCTGGGCCAGGCTTCGTGACACACAGGCCAAACGCGGCGGGTTAGCGATCTGTGGACTCCGGTGCATGACGAAGTGCTTAAGACGTACTACGTAAATGGTGGAATCCGAGAAACTGGTCTCAGCAGTTGGGCGCTCGCTCTTCAAAATGCCGTTCCCAAATGGCAGGATATGAGAATTCAACAGCGGCTCCTGCGGCACCCGATCAGGCGAAAAGTTATTGTTGGCCTGTCATGGCCTCGCGCTCCAAAGAACGGCGGCCGGAGGTGGCTCGTCAACAGGTGCTTGACGTATATCTTTCAGCGGCACTCATTGCAGATCGTTGAAACAATCCACAATGTGGGTATCTCTGAACACGCGGTATTTCGCATGTTTCAGCGGAATAATACGCGGCAGCTTAGCCTTCCAGCTTTGCTAAATCGCGCGACGTTGTGGACTCCCATAATTTTGTTTGTGATGCAACGCTTGGAAGGCGACGATATGGAAGTCGTTATTCCCTTCGAAAATGGATTGTTGCTAGGAGCTGTCGAAATTTTTAGCACCTCGGGTGAGAAAGGACCAACCGTTATTGAGATCGGACTTGGCGTACACTCCAAACGCGCGCTGCAAATGCCTTTCAGGAGTGCAAACGGTGATTTAGCGAGCGTCTCGATTTATACTTACATCGGCGCTCGTGAAATGTTTTCGAATCAGATTCGCCTTTACAACGCGCTTGCTGCTTTCGAAAAACGTTATGGAAATACGATGGCTCGTTTCCGAGATAGCTGCTCCTTTGGTTTTCCAGATCCGGCAGTTACGAAGATTATGAAGCCTATTAGGCTGTCCGCTATTGAGAATGTAACATTCGACGAATTGGGCGCGCACATGCGTACCTTTTTTGAAAGTCCTGAATGGAAAAGGCACGTTCAAGGACACCGCTATAAAAGGCGCTTTCCGAAGGCTAATGTCGACTGACGGAGAAATACTCGCACACCAGAAGCGCGCTGCGTTGAAATCTCCAACACTGGCAGGATACGTGGCGAAGATATATCGACGGAATTTTGTCTTCCTTCTTGGCATCGCGGTAACGGCCTGGTCACGCGCCGCGCCAGCGCAACAACCGGAGCAGCGTGGCGTACTCACAAAATCACAACGGGACGCACTCGATGCGTACAACGACGCCTTAAACGGCTTTCGCGAAGTCTTGCGTGAGCGGCGGGCTCAGCTCAATTCGAATCAGCCGTTGCCGGGCTTGCCAGGACAGGCACTCTACCTCGCGCGTATCCGCATGATGAGCGCCTATAAGGATCTTACCGATGCTCTTCCCTCGAAAATTGGAAGAGCCAATAAATTTGGGATTCCTCCTGCGTACTTTGACGCCGATAGCGAGCCGCTGATCGATGAATACAGAGCGCTCTTCGATATCCTGGAGGCGCCGCCGGCTAACGCCCAGAGTTCGGATACGCCATTCAAGGACGTCGTTGATTTGGGAGCTGCCATTGCGCGCACCAAGGGCCTTGATGCAGCGAATGCTGAAGTTGCCGGCCGAATCTGCTTGGGCCTCTTCTTTGCCGAGACCAACGGCAAACAAAACGTCGGAAATGCGCGCTCCAATACTTACAAAGGAAGCTTACAAACAGGCCCCGCTGAAGATCAAAATGGTCAGAAGAAATGGGCGGCGATGAAAAGGTCCATAGCGGCTTTCGATCCCGCCCTGAACGCGCGCGACGACAGGGAAGAGGCGAGGGTCGGCAATCTGGATCATCGGTTCAATCATTGGACGGCCGTAAGAGACGGCCTTGCCAACGCCCATGCCGATCTTTTTGCGGGCATCCCCGTGATAGCGAAAGCGCTGCCGGACCCGATCGATCAGATGAAGCTGTTCGAACTCATTCAGATCATTCCTAGTCCCACCAGGGCTGCTCTTAAGTCCGGTGACTTGACCAGCTATAAGATTTCGGACCCGCGAATCATGGGATTTCTCCGAAACAACAGCATCTTCACATTTGGAAAAGCCGACAGGGCGAAAACGTCCGCGACGATCCGCGAGATTCTCGATGCGATGTGGCTGTTCAATGACAAATTCGACCGGGCGCTGTCTCTCTATGGTCAAATCAAGTCTCGGTCGTAACTTCCCCTTCGTCACCACCGGGCATAGCTGTTCGAAGAACGGCGTCGCTTTGCTCGCCTATGACCCGGTGGTCCATGCTGAATCGCCGCATGGATTGCCGGATCAAGTCCGGCAATGACGGCTAAATTTCCTTCAACGTCACGACCGCGCAGGCGAGCCCACTCTGGCGTTAGCGCCTCATCCTAACGGTGAGCGTGAGCCAGATGGTGACACTGGCTTCCGGGTGGGCTCACCTGCGCGGTAATGACGAATGTGGGTTGTCATTGCGAGGAGCGTTAGCGACGAAGCAATCCAGGGGCGGCTTGCATTGAGCGCTGGATTGCTTCGCTACGCTCGCAATGACGGTCATCATATTCATAACCGCCGAAACCGGGACATGGGCCAAGGTGATCTCGTTCGCCGGCATCAAGCCCGAGCGATCAGGCGCTGCCGGCCGAACGTTGAAAAAGTCTGGATGGCTGCTTCTATCTAGGCGAACTCCAGCTCTCTGCTTCCTACTCGCTGAGCCAGCCATTCGACAGCGACCTGTCGCGCGGCGCCTTGACCTGAATTCGCCTCTGGATGCGTCAGATCACCGTCGCTTCTGATCGAAAACTTGTAAGTCTCGCCAGTACGGCGACGCGTCACAAAAATATGCGGATGGTCGTATCTGGTAACTTCGAACATATGACTCACCTCATTGGTGATTCTCTGCCCGGCACCAGGATTTGGAACCCGAAAGTTTAACGGCTCCTTACCAACGCCAAACGCGTCGCTCCGCAATTGCTGGCTTTCGACTCGGCGCCCGGCGTCAATCCGGGTAGGCATCGTCGGCTTGATTTATCAGGAATTACGATGGGTTACCCGCGCGCGCCGATCTTGTCCTGCGTTTTGGTCTCGAAATCGCTGGCGTCATGGCGGTCGTGCAATTGTCCTTCAGGCGGCCCGCTGACGCGGTTGACCATTCGCCCGCGCTTGACGGCCGGGCGCTCGCCGATTTCTTTCGTCCAGCGCGTCAGGTTTTTATAGTCGTGCGTCTGCAGGAACTTGCGCGGGTCGTTGTAGGAGGCGCCGTTCAACATGCCGTTGCCGTACCACGGCCAGATCGCCATATCGGCGATCGTATATTCGTCGCCGGCGATGAATTGATTGTCCGCAAGCCGCCGGTCGAGCACGTCGAGTTGGCGTTTTACCTCCATTGCAAAACGGTCGATGGCGTATTTGATCTTCACTGGAGCATAGGCATAGAAATGCCCGAAGCCGCCGCCGAGATAGGGCGTTGAACCCATCTGCCAGAACAGCCAGTTCAGCGCCTCGGTGCGCTTGCCGCGATCCTTTGGCAGGAAGGCGTCGAATTTTTCCGCGAGGTAGAGCAGGATCGCGCCGGATTCGAACACGCGTTGCGGCGGCTGCTCGCTATAGTCCTTGAGCGCCGGGATTTTGGAGTTCGGGTTCACCCCGACAAATCCGCTGCCAAACTGGTCGCCCTCACCGATCCGGATCAGCCAGGCGTCATATTCCGCGCCGCGATGACCGGCCGCCAGCAATTCCTCCAGCATGATTGTAACCTTGACGCCATTAGGCGTCGCCAGCGAGTAGAGCTGAAGCGGATGCTTTCCGCGCGGCAGCTCTTTGTCATGCGTCGCACCCGCGATCGGGCGATTGGTATTGCCATAGCGCCAATTGGGGCCGCCCTCCTTCTCCCAGACCCAGACTTCAGGTGGCGTGTATTCAGATGTGTCGGTCATGTCGGGCTCGCGTTTGTCGCTTGATACGTTGGCCGAATGAATGCCGAATGCCAACAAGACATCAGGCCCTCGGCTTTTCCGCGGTAGCATTGGTTCCGGCAATGAATCCCTGACAGGTGGCGCGGGCAAGGCCGTGCATGCTGAAGCCGCCCGCGGACTCGCCGCCGCAATAGAGGCCCGGAATCACCTGACCATTCATGTCGACGACCTGGCACCGCGCATTGATCCGCAAGCCGGCACGCGTGTCGTGCAGCACTGGCGTCGCCCACCCGGCATAGAACGGCGGCTTTGCTATCTTGTAGAGCGGCTTGGGCTTGCCGAAATCCTCGTCCACGCCTGAATCAACGAAGCTGTTGTAACGCGAGACGGTCGCGGCGAGCGCCTCGGGCGGCATCGGCACGCGCTGGTATTTCATCTCGATCTTTTTGGCCAGCTCCTCGATCGTGTTCGCGGTAAAGCAAAACCCGGCATCGTAATCGACATTGGGCGGCTTCGGATCCCAGTGCTCGCGCTCGACGGCATCGGCGTCGAAAATTGCCCAGATCGGACCGCCGCCATTATGCCCGTCGCCGATCCCGGCCATTGCCGCATCGAGGAAGCTGTTGGGTTTGAATTTCAGATTCTGGCCGTTGCGATAGCTGTCCGGGACATAGGGGTCGATCGAGCCGTAATTGCCCGAGCTGAATTGCCGGCCGGTTTCGTCGTAGAAGCGCTTGCCGATCATGTTGACGAGCACAACATCCTGCCAGTCCTTGACCGGCAGGCCGGTGGCGCGAGCCTTGTCGAATACTTCGCTGCCGGGAAACCAGCGCAGATTCACGTAGCCGTACTGCCCGCCGATCGTGCCGGGCTTGGTAATGCCCGACCCGAATTCGCCGGTGTTGTTGAACAGTCCCCACAGCGACGCTCCGATCGCCATGCCGGCGAGCTCGCCGCTGGCGTCCTGATCCGACCACGGCTGGCCGGCCACGCCGCAATATTCTTCCGTCAGGCGCGGGTCGAACATGCGGCGGAAATTCACGTTGGTGGTCGATCCGCCGGTGTTGATGATCACGGCCTTGCGCGCGCGGATATTGACGGGCGTGCCATTATTGTCGGCGGCGATGCCGAGCACGGGCCCGGCGTGCGGCGCCTCGCGATGGATTGTGGTCATCCGGTGCGACAGGAGAATCTCAACGCCTGCTTTTCTTGCCGCGGCGTCGAGTGGATGCATCAGACCATTGCCGGTCGACATGGTGGTGCGCTGATCCGGTGCGGCCGGCTTGCCGGTCTGGATCAAAGTCCAATCCATCGGCGCCGCGTGCATTTCGCGCGGCACCGAGTTTCCGACCGAACTTCCACCTAATGTGTCGGGCGCCTTGTCCACGAACACCACGCCGTGTGCGACCAGAAATTCGTAGGTCGCGGCGCAATTGTCGGCAAAGGCCCGGATCACTTCGCGGTCATTGAAGCGGTAATCGGGGAAGCCATTCGGCTCCACCACGGACCAGTCGGTCAAATCCTGAAAGACGAGATCGGGGGAATCCTGGATGCCCCATTTCTTCTGGAAGCTGGTGCCGCCGCCCAGCGGCACGTTGCCGCCGCTGCAGATACCGTGCCCGCCGACATGGGGCTGCGCTTCGACGACGATCACCGATGAACCGGCTTCGCGCGCGACGATGGCGGCGGGGAGTCCCGAGGCGCCCGACCCGATCACGACAACGTCGGCTTCCCGGTCCCAGCGAATGCCGGACGGTGTTGTTTGGGCCTTCGCTTCAGGGAGCCCGACGGCAGCCGCGCCCGCCGCTATGCCGGCGCCGCCCAACAGCAAGTCGCGTCGCTTCATCGTCATGATCTTCCTCCCGCATTAGACATTTTCGTCCGAGCCCGCATTTCCAGCATAGTACTCACGATGCGGCGTTGCGGTCGAGCGGCGCCAGCGTCCGCGGCATAGCGGTGCTGCGATGGCGCGCCGGGCTAGGCGTCCGAGCTGAAACGTCGGTTGGCGGCTGTCAGTCGAGTTTGATATCGGCGGAGGAAACCATCTTGGCCCATTGTTGGGCCTCTTCAGCCATAAACTTCGCTAAATCTTGCTGCGAGCGAATCCTTGGCTCGGTTCCGAGTTTGGCCAACTGGGTCTGTACGTCGGGCGACTTCAATCCATCGTTGATGGCCACATTGAGCTTGTCGATCACCGCGGCTGGCGTTCTGGCAGGCGCGAGCACCATGAACCATTGATAGGCGGGGAAATTCGCAAAGCCGCACTGGTTCATTGTCGGCACATCCGGCAGTTCCGGCCAACGCGCGTCGCTGGTCACCGCGAGCGGACGCAACTTGCCGGACTGGATATACGGCAGGAAAAGTGACTTGGCGCCGAACGTCATTTGAATCTGACCGCCCAGCAAATCAGGGATGAGGGCAGGGCCGCCTTTGTAGGGCACGAACACCATGTTGGTGCCGGTAACGACCTTGAAGTATTCGACCATAACGTGGGGTGCGATGCCGAGAACTGCGCCACAGGTCAGCTTGCCCGGCTTATCTTTCAGATAGCTGACAAACTCCTGAACTGTCTTTGCGGGTATTGACGGCGAAATCACCAGCGCAGAGGAATCGACCGCGATGGACGCAACCGGCGTAAAATCGCCGACGGGATCATAATTGAGATTCTTGTAGATCGCGGCGTTGATCGCATTCGTATTCGTGCCGCCCAACAACAATGTATAGCCGTCGGCATTGGCGCGAGCGACATCCTGCGATCCGATCGTGCCGCCGGCGCCCGGCCGGTTCTCGACCACGACATTCTGACCGAGCGCCGACGACACCAGTTGTCCGGCGATGCGGCCCATAATATCGGTCGGTCCACCTGCCGGAAAAGGCACGACGAGCTTGATCGGTCTGTCCGGGTACGATTGCTCCTGCGCGAAGCCGGCTCGATTGAGACCAAGGGCCAGAACAGATGCCGAGAGAACACATCGTCTGGTGAACATGCGTTACTCCTTTTTGCCAAGAGCCGCGCCTGGAAGCGTTACGGATGTGCCTTGATCTTTGCCGGATCTTGATCGGTTGGGACGCCGCTTGCGCCGGCCGGCTCCGGGCCGGGCATAAGCCGTGTTCTGTTTGATGACACGGATAAGCAGGTCGAACAGAAGTTCGCGCTCCTTCGCCGTAAGCGGATCAAGAACGCGCTCATTGGCAGCCGCATTCTTCTCGCGAAGCCGATCGAATGCGCCTTCGCCCTTCGGCGTGAGCCGCAAAATCCGGGCGCGGCGGTCAGCGCCGTTCACGCGCCGCTCGACGAGATCCCTTTTCCCAAGTTCTTCGACCAGCAGGCTGACATGGGATCGTTCAACGCCGAGTCGCGCGGCAAGGCCGTTTTGATCTATTCCGGGCTCACCGTTTCTCTTGTTGAGACAGGCCAAAACAGCAAACTGCAGCGGTGTCAGGTCGGCTTCCGCGACCGAGTCGGCGCTCAGCGTCACACATATCTGGTAGAAGCGCCGCGCTAATGCAGTCGCAACCCGGCGCACCGGCGGGATACCTGGGCCAAGCTCAACCACGATGGATCGGCCGGCGCGTGACGGGCCACTGTTGGGTGGGCGCGTCACCATAAGCCGGGCTCCTCAATAGTTTAAATTTAAATAGTTGAATATTCACCTATATAGGTCGAGTCAAGGCCGCACCAAATTCTGTAACAATTACAGTGCTCTTTTGCCCTGGCTGTCGGGAGCGGGTTTGGACCCGCGCCTCATCAAATCCCGCGGTTCCAAAAATCGTAATAGCGCTCGACGTTCATCGGCAGGAACGCCTTGTAGTTCGGCCACGCGGCGTATTTCGGCAGCGAAATATCCTTCACGGCGTCGTCGTAGGATTTGCCGGCGTCGACTTCCTTTTTCACCGCGGCCGACAGGTCTTGCAGATAGGCAAGCTGATTGGTTGCGTCGTCTTTGGTGCCGGTCTGCTTGCCGCCCGGGCCGGGGTGACCCGGAATGAGCGTTTGCCAGTCCATCGCGATGACTTTCTTCAGGCCGTCTTCGATGTCAGGGACATAAGTGTCCGCCATATCGCGGAATTGCACGGCCTGAATCGGAATCCAGTCCACGGTGAAGATGATCTTTTCTTTCGGCAGCCGCATGACCAGCGTGCTGTCGGAGTGGTTCTTGCCGACATAAAGCAGTTCAAGCGTCTCGCCGCCGAGCGAAATCACGCTCTTGCCGTCCACGACCTGATCCGGGACGACCACGTCCGCCGGTTTCAATTCCTGAATGCGTTCCTTGGCGTTGCGCTGGGCGATGAATTTCGCGCCAAGATCCTTGAACGGTTGGCCGCCGGTGATGTGGTCGAAATGGCTGTGGCTATAGATGACATATTTGATCGGCGCCTTGATCACCGCCTGGATAGCGTCGATATAGGGTTTCGTCGGGCGGCGTTCGCTGATCGGATCAGTCGCAATCACGCCGGCCGGCATCACGATGAACATCGACTGATGGCCAACATAGCGGAAAATATAGACGTTGTCGGTGACCTTGGTGGTTGCCGTGGGTGGTGGCGGGGAGGCTGCGACCGGTGCAGAGGCCGGCGCCTGAGCCGGCGGTTGTTGTTGCGCCTGTGCAACCAGAGCGCCACCGATCAGCACTGCGGTCACAGCAGCGAAGCTTATCCGCAACATGGTCGTCTCCCCGATCTAAAAAGAGTTCGTTCCGCGCCTGAATGTCGTTCGCTTTCTACAAGTGTCTCGCGCGTTCACAGGAAATGCAACAGGCAAACAAGCCGGCCGAATGTGGCTTCATCACTTGATGCTAGAATGACGGCGACGATTTGCCTAGGTGATCGGCCTATTCCGAAATTAAATTTTCCGCGCTACGCCTGCTACTCGGCAACGACGTCGTGAAACTTGGTATAGTCGAGCAGCAAGCGTCCGCTTGGCGAATAGCTCGTGATGTCCTGATAACGATGCTGCCAGCGAATATCAGTCCGTGAATAGAGTTGCCTGGCATAGAGGCGTTGCGCCGAATTGTCGTCTACGCCGCCGACGTTAAGAACGAGGGCGCCTTCGGCGTCCGCGAAATCGTCCGATGTCATGCCGAAGATCGGGCTCGTCTCGTCGATGATGTGCAGGAGCGTCCAGCTCAGTGAAAACATCGGATGCTCCCTGCGATCGAGCTTGAGTTCGTAGAACCGGCGGAATTCTTCGCCCTCCTGGGTCTGCTCCAGCTTGAAAACCCAAAGCTGCGCCGTCGCCTGTGAAATGGTGTTGTGCCGCGCATTGGCCATGCGGATCATCAGCGTCGGGACGCCCTGATAGGTGGTGATGACGGGATGCCGGGCAAACACAAAGTGGGCTCTGGGTCGCGAGAAGCGGGCAAATATCAGTCCGGTCATCACCGCGAGGAAACTCATACCGGTAAAGATTTCGACGGTGGCAACTATATGCCCGTAGTTGGTCTGCGGGTGCATGTCGCCGTAGCCGACCGTCGCCAGCGTCTCGATCGAAAAATAAAACAGGCTCAACGGGAGTGGCAGGTCAGGCGCGACATTGGCAATCGGATTGTCGCCGAGCCAGAACAGGAACGCGAAGACGGTGTTGAGGATGATGAAGATCAGCGCTGCGCTGCCGAAGAATCCCGGCCAATGCACGGACATGGAGCGGTGGTAAAGATCGCTCCAGTATCCGGTGCCCAGCCCGTGCGTTTCGACCTCGCGCGGGCCAATGGTGATGAGATGTGACCTTCGCCCGGTCCGTACCGACTTTCGTTCTACCAATGCCGCACTGCCTTATCGAACGGAAACGGCGCCATCAGTTATGCCGCTTTGACTGCCGCGTGGTTCTTGAGCAGCGGATAAACCTTGCGCGCATTGTCCTCGAAGATTTTTTTCTTGTCGGCGTCGCTGAGCGGCGCCTTGTCGACATAGCGCTTGGTGTCGTCGAAGCCGAAGCCGGTCTTCGGGTCGTTGCCTTTCACCGCACCGACCATTTCCGAGGCAAAGAGGATGTTATCGATCGGTACCACCTTGGTCAGCAGGTCGATGCCCGGCTGGTGATAGACGCAGGTGTCGAAGAAGATATTGTCGCCCATGATCTCGGCGAGCTCGGGTTTGCCGTTATTGAGCGCGATGCCGCGGAAGCGGCCCCAGTGGAACGGTACCGCGCCGCCGCCATGGGGAATGATGAATTTCAGCTTGGGAAATGTCTTGAACAGGTCGGAGAGGAGGACCTGCATGAACACCATGGTATCGGCGTTGAGATAATACGAGCCGGTGGTGTGCATCGCCGGATTGCAGCATCCGGAGACGTGAATCATGCACGGCACGTCGAGCTCGATCATCTTCTCGTAGAGCGGGAACCACGATTTGTCGGTCATCGGCGGCGAGTTGAAATAGCCGCCCGACGGATCCGGATTGAGGTTGCAGCCGACGAAGCCCATTTTCACGCAGCGCTCAAGCTCGGCCGCCGAATGCTCAGGCGGCACGCCGGGCGATTGCGGCAACTGGCAGACGCCGATGAAGTTCTTCGGGTAGAGCGAGACGACGCGCGCGATCAGGTCGTTGCAGATTTGCGACCATTCGAGGCTCACGCTCTCGTCGCCGATGTGATGGCCCATGCCGGAGGCGCGCGGCGAGAAGATGGTGACGTCGGTCCCGCGCTCGCGCTGGAATTTGAGCTGGTTCTGCTCGACGCTCTCGCGGATTTCGTCGTCGGACATTTTTAACGCCGCGCGCGACGGCATCGCCATCTTGTCCTTGGCGTTGGCAGCCGCGGTCTGCTCCTTGCGGAAGCGATGCAGGTCTTTGGGCTCGGTGGTGTAGTGGCCGTGGCAATCGATAATCATGGCACCATTCTGCGTGGCTATTTAGGGTCGGGGGGATGCTACGGCCCGCGGCGGCATTGTCAAACCCCCGATCTCAGCGTGGAAATTTCGCTCCGGCCGCCAGCCGATTGCGGTGGACGGTTCGCAGGCGCTAAAGCTTGGTGACTGCCTCAAGGAGGAAAAATTGAACGCGACCAAGAAATCCCGCATCTGGGCGCAAGGAGCCACCGACCAAATCGGCCACCGCAATTACCTCGGCAAGCTTTTGCCGCACATGGAGGCCTGCACCGACCCGGACTTCGAACTCGAATTCAAGACCATGACGCCCTCCGTGACCACCGTACACGCGCTGTCGGAATTCCGCTTCTCGCGCGCGGTCATCCGCGGCGCCATCGAGGCCGAGCAGAAGGGCTATGACGTCTTCTTCATGAATCACTTTCAGGATGTCGGCTTGTACGAGGCGAGAGCGGCGGTGAGAATTCCGGTGCTTGGTCTCGGTGAAGCGACCCTGCACCATGCCTGCACCATGGGTCGCAGGCTTGGCCTCCTTGCAATCAATCCTGCGTTCATACCGACCCACAACGAGCAAATTTATCGCTATGGCCTGCAACAGCGGGTCACCGGCGTCCGTGCGCTCGAAGCAAACATCAGCGACTATATGGAAGCGTTCGCATCGCCGGCAAAGAAGCGCGAGATGCAGGCTGCGTTCGAGCGCGAGGCACGCCACCTGATCGATAGCGGCGCCGATGTCATCGTGCCGACCGGCGGCATTCCGATGATGCTGTTCGGCAACGAGCCGGACGCCAACGTGGATGGCGCTCCAATCGTCAACGGGGTCACGGTGGTGATCAAGGCTGCCGAAATGGCGGTCAAACTCAAGCGTCTCGGCGTTCCGATCGTCAGCCGCACTCCACAGTCAGGCTTTGCGCTGCCGTCAGCGCAGACGCTTGATGAGTTTCTCAACCATAGCTGACTGTTCACACGGCATCGGCAATTCGTTTAGGATGCCGCCAACCCAAGGGGAGATTGCAGAAAATGGCCGAATTGCCACGTCTAAATAATGTCATCCGTGCACTCGAAGCCGGCCAGCATGCGCTCACATGCTTTGCGCCCGCCCATACCGACTCGGCAGTCGGCATGAGCGCGTCGAAATATGACGGCTGCGTGTTCGAGATGGAGCACAATCCGTGGGACAGTGGCCGGCTGCGGGACTGCCTGCAATACATGCTTAATCGCGCGCAGATCGCCAAAGCCGGGCTGGTGCCGCCGGTGACGCCGATGGTCCGCATTCCGGTGAACGGCGTCGAGATGGCGCAGTGGCAGGCCAAGCAGGCGCTGGATTGCGGTTGTTTCGGCATCGTGTTTCCGCACATCTCGACCGTCGAAGAGGCCGCCAACGCCGTGGGCGCCTGCCGTTATCCGCGGCTGAAAAGCGCGAAGTACTATGAGCCTGTCGGCATCCGGGGCGACGGCCCGACTACGGCTGCGCGATATTGGGGTCTCGGCCAGCAGGACTATTACAACAAGGCCGACGTGTGGCCGCTCAATCCGCAGGGCGAGATCTTCTGCATTCTGCAAATCGAGGATACCCGTGGTGTCGAAAGCCTCGACGCCATGCTGACCAAGGTGCCCGGCATCGGCGCCATCCTAATCGGCGAGGGCGACCTCGGCCAGGAACTCGGTATCCCGCGGCAGTACGAGCATCCCGAGCTGCTCAAGTGGATGAAACGCGTGGTCGATACCTGTAAGAAGCACAACGTCGTGGTTGGCCATCCGCACGTCGAAAGCGGCAACGTCGAACGCATCGTCAGCGAAGGCTACCGCTTCCTGATGATGGCGCCGACGCAGAGCTTCGGCCACTTCACGGCGGCGCAGAAGCAGACCGGGCGGGCGT
>Ga0302325_10011659_pt1 | contig 18915 bp, 12 predicted proteins | sample Palsa_T0_2_FD_201948 | JGI IMG/M metagenome (GOLD analysis project Ga0302325, IMG submission 201948) | Peat permafrost microbial communities from Stordalen Mire near Abisko, Sweden - Palsa_T0_2 | ecosystem: Environmental > Terrestrial > Soil > Palsa > Peat permafrost | place: Sweden: Abisko...
CAGTTATGACTTCAGCGTGGATTCCAGTCAAACGAACGAGCCCGTGTGGGTAGATGGCGCGGCATTCAAGGCGTTTTTGAGCGTCGTAGCCGATGCGCTCGGAGTCGCCGGAGCCGCCGCCGCGGCCGATGGCTCTGCTGCCGGCGCTGCTGCCGCCAAAACTACCGCAGGCCAGCTCACGAGCGCGTCGAAGGACATCACAAGCATCGGATCGCTGCTGCCGTCGCTTACTGACACCAACCAACAAGGCACCGTAAACGAAAGCGGGTCAACCGTGACGGTCACGTACACCCAATCGACGGCGCTTGGCACGACGGCGGCGGGCGGTGGACCTGGGGTGGGCGACAACATCATCTTTTATAAGAACGTCCTCGTTGCGTGGGCGTATACCGATGGCGTTTGGCAACTGTTTCCCTTCTCGGCGGGCTTCACCACCGTCACCGCCGCACTCCTCCAGAGCCAGCCCACCCAAATCGGGATCTCCAGCGCGGACGCGCAAATTCTGCTGTCGCTCGATCCCTTCGTCGCCGGCGGCCCGTCCGCCTCGCTGCCAAGCGACCGGTTTACGATACCGGCCGGCGCCCCGAACGGGAGTATCACGTACGGCGGGGGAACGACGTATACCAATTCATTCTCGACCGTGCGTGATGTTAAGGAGACCACGACGACGAAGACATACACCACCGACACGTCGAGCTTTAGTCCCGGCACGTTGCTGGAGATGTTCGGCGTCAGCCCTCAGACGAGCAAGACGACCACCACGCTCACCAACGCCGTGGGCTCAGATGTATCGAGCACGGTGTCGCTGAGCGTTAATCTCGTGTCCGGCCCGAGTGACCTGTTTACGATCGTCATTTGGTTCGACAACCTATTCGGTACCTGGGCATTTCAGCAGCTTGCGACGACTGCGCAACCACTTGTTTCTGGTCAGGGTGCCCAGCCTGGCGAGGTCGTTAAGCTTGAGGCTGGCGGCCAGGTCCACCTGAGCGTTGCCGACAGCAAGGGTAACTACGAATTCCGCGCAGCGAACATTCCGCCCGGAAACGCCCAACTGTCTCTGCAGGGAAAGGCTCCCACAACCGTCCAGGTACCAGCGCACCCGTAGGCCCGCCGTGGACACGCGGACGCTCACGGCTTAAGACCCGAATAGGTGTCCACCTAAAATAGGTGGACACCTATTAAGAAAAGTCTCCTCAACGGAAGTTTTGCTGTTTTCGCAACTCGGGGGAAAGGGTGCGCCTTAAGCGCCCTATGCGCCTTAAGTCCAAAGGGTGCAGGGTTGTCTTGACGTTTAATACGTACGTACGTATTATTGACTCCATGGGCAAACCCTCCCTTCGCGAAGACATTCTCAACGCCGGCCTCCAAGTGATGTTCCGTTCGGGATACCAAGGGGCTACGGTACGCGATATCTGCGCCGCCGCTGGGGCTCCGCACGGTTCCTTCACTAATCATTTCCGTTCCAAAGAAGCGTTTGCCGAGGAAGTACTCAACCGTTTTTTTGGCCACACCAAAGAGCTTGTCAGTCAGGCTCTGGATGACAAGTCGCTCACCCCCCGGCAGCGGCTGAAGCGGTTTCTAGACATCATCAGCGGAGAACTGAAGGGTAATGAATGGAATCGCGGGTGCCTGATTGGTGATTTCAGCCTTCAGACCAGCGCGGAGAGCGAACCCTTACGCCACAGGCTGGAGGCAATCTTCCAGGAATGGCGCGTTCCATTTGCCTCCTGCATCGCCGAGGCGCAAACCGCCGGTGAGATCGATGCAACATTCGATGCGATGGATCTGGCTGAGTTCCTCCTGGCTTCCTGGGAGGGCGCAATTCTCCGTATGCGGGTTGAACGCGGCCCGGCCGCGCTCGATCGCTTCAAAAACATCATCTTTCAAACCGTATTCAAGGAGCAGAAATGACCGTACTCGCCGATGTTGCCCTGCCCCAGGTAAATGTTCTGGATTCCACCATGGCCTACCGGGAGGCCGGAGATCGCGAAGCGCCCGTTGCGCTTTTTCTCCACGGGAACCCTACCTCATCGTATATATGGCGCAATATCCTCCCGCTGGTTGCACCGGTAGCCCATTGCATAGCTCCGGATCTGATCGGGTTCGGGCAGTCGGGAAAGCCAGCCATCGAGTATCGGTTTGCCGATCATGCCCGCTACCTCGATGCGTTCCTGGAAAGCGCCGGAATCTCGTCGGCGTTCATCGTCGCGCAAGACTGGGGAACCGCCCTGGCATTTCACCTGGCAGATCGCAGACCGGAGTTTATCCGTGGGCTTGCTTTTATGGAGTTCATCCGGCCTATGCCTACCTGGAAGGATTTTCACCCGGATGCAATCGAAACCTTCCAGAAATTCAGAACCCCCGGAGTGGGCGAAGAGATGATTCTTGAAGGCAACGCATTCGTGGAGGGCGTTCTTCCTTCCGGAACCGTACGTAAGCTCAGCGATGAAGAGATGTCAGTTTACAGAGCACCCTTTCTTACTCCCGAGTCGCGGCGACCTACCTGGCGATTCCCCAATGAGATACCGATTGCGGGAGAACCGGCGGATGTGTATCGGACCATGGAAGATGCGCATCGTGCTCTGGCGCAATCTTCTTACCCGAAGTTGCTTTTCGCGGGAAATCCAGGCGCTCTGGTACCGCCGGCTTTCGCCGAGATCTTTGCGAAGGGGCTTAAGAACTGCAGAGTGGTGCAGCTTAACTCCGGTATCCACTACCTGCAGGAGGATCATCCTGATGTTATCGGCGCCCGTGTCAAAGAATGGCTCGTCGAAGTGGGAATTGGCTCCAGCCCAAAGCAGAAGCTGACACTGTAGGCATTTCCTTTCCTGCTTGGCTCGTCCGGGAGCGCAATTGCCCCGGGCGCTTTATTCTTCGCGCAGCAGGATCATCGGGTCGACCGCGAGAGCATGCCGGGCCGGGATCCAGGCAGCGACCAAGCCTATCGCCAGCATAGTCAGGGTGACTCCGGCGAGAACGGCCGTTTTCGGCCCACGTACGCTCCACGGCACGCCGGGACAGGTTTGGCGAACGTGGGGCACCCGTCCCGTTCCTATTGAGTTGTGCTATCAGGCGCCAGGCGCCAAATGGACGCAGCCGCGGTGTGCACCGCTATTCCTCGCGCAAGGCTACCAATGGGTCCACACCGGTGGCCCGCAACGCTGGAATGACCGTGGCGGCGAGTGCAACCGTTGCTAGCAGGACGGGCACGGCCAAGAACGTAGCGACGTCCGTTGCGCTAACGCCGTACAGCAGGCTGGCGATCACGCGCGTCAGGACCGCCGCACCGGTGAGGCCGGCGAGGATGCCGATCAAGGTCAGCTGCATTCCCTGGCGGACGACCAGACCAATAATATTTTCAGGCCGCGCACCTAACGCGAGCAGAATGCCGATATCATGCGTGCTCTGTGTGACCAGATACGACATCACGCCGTAGAGGCCCACAGAGGCCAGCAGCAATGCGAAGACCGCAAATGCACCCAGCATGGTACTGGAGAAGCGCTGGCGAGCCAGCGAATCATACAAGCGGTCCTGCATGCTGCGAATGCCGTAGACAACAACGGCGGGATCGACCGCGTGGATTTCTCTAACGATGGCGGCGGAGAGCCCCGCATCCTCCGATGAGGAACGGACCACCAGGAACATGCCCCGGTCAGGATCCTGCTGCAATGGGAGATAGAGCGCGATCTTGCCGTCGGTTTCCAGACCATATTGTTTGACCGCACCTACGACGCCGACGATGGTTATGGGCTTCTTGGGATCGAACCACAAATGTTTTCCGAGGGCGTCGTTGTGCGGCCAGAAGCGCTGCGCGAATTTCTGGTCGATGATGACGGTCTGCGGCATATCCATGGCGTCCTGCTGGGAGAAGAAGCGGCCTGCAACCAGAGGAATCTGCATGGCACGGAAATAGTCCACACTTGCAGTCCGTTGGTCGACCTGCAACTCCTGTCCTGGCGGCGGAGTGTATCCCTCCACGTGGACGCCCCCCCATCCCACCGATCCGGTCAGCGGGAGTGCCGAAACTGCGCCCTCGGCCACAACACCAGGCAAGTGGGCGATGCGGGTTTCAATTTCACGCCAGAAACTGGCGGTGGCTTTATCCTGGCGGTACTTCGGGTCGTTGGCGGCGACCTGCATGGTCAATACGTGGTCCGTGGTGAAACCGGGAGCCACGCTCTGCAAGCGAATGAAGCTGCGGATGAGTAGTCCGGCGCCGATCAACAGGATGAGCGAAAACGCGAGCTCAGAAACGACAAGCAAGCCACGCAAGTGGTGGCGTTTCAGGTGCAGACCGCCGCTGGACTGTCCGCTGCGGCCGCCGGCCTTCAGGGAGGAGTTCAGATCTACCTTGATGGCGCGCCACGCTGGCGCCAGGCCAAAGAGAATGCCCGTGGCAAGCGAGAGACCGAAGGTGAAGGCCAGAACTGTGCCGTTGATTCCAATGTCTTCTAGCCGGGGAATATTGCCGGGGTTGATGGTGCGCAGCACGAAGAGGCTCAGTTGCGCGACAAGGAGCCCGGCAGCTCCACCGAGGAGCCCCAAGAGAATGCTCTCTGTCAGTAATTGCCGCGCCAGACGCTTCCAGCCCGCTCCGAGAGCGGTGCGGATAGCGACTTCTTTTTCGCGACCCGCTGCGCGGGCGAGCAGAAGGTTGGCAACGTTGGCACAGGCGATCAGCAGGACGAGCGCGACCGAGCCCAGCAGCACGAGCAGAGCGCGTCGTACATCGCCGACCATCTGCTCCTGCACGCCGACGACATCCATGCCGAAGCTACGGTCGCGCTTGTCTTTCTCCCGGATGCGGCTGGCGATGATATCTATGTCGGCTTGGGCCTGGGGCACGGAAACGCCAGGTTTGAGGCGCACGAGAATGTTGTAGTTTTCGTCGCCCCTGCGTTGTGCGGCATCGGATCCCAAGGGCAGCGGAAGAAAGATGTCCACCTTATCCATTGGTCCTTCGGAGGGCATCACTTCAGCGTTAAGGAGGAAGGTGCGCGGCAAGACACCGGCGACCGCATATGGAATCCCATCGAGCGTAATGCTCTTGCCAACGATGGCAGGATCGGAGTTGAACAGACGCTGCCAGACGCGATTGCTGAGAATGGCCACGGGCGGCTTGCCTGGCCTGTCCTCTTCCGGCAACAACGTGCGGCCAAGCAGAGCCTTGGCGCCCAACATCGTCAGCAGGCTCGATTGCGTGCGCAGCACGTCCACCCGCTGCGGCTGATCGCGGCCCGTCAAGGTGAAGGTGCGGCTTTGCGCAAGGGCCATCTGCTCGAAGGAATGATTCTGGTTCTGAATATCGATGTATTGGCCGGGAGACGGCCAATCGCGGAGAATGCCGATTGCGGGAGAATGCAGCCACACGGCCGCCAGACGGTCGGGATGCGGATAAGGGAGCGGACGCAACAGCAGCGCGTCCACCACGCTGAAAATGGCCGAATTGGCTCCAATTCCGATGGCCAGAGAAGCCACGATCACCACAGTCAAGACGACGTTCTTGCGAAGCATGCGAACGGCATAGCGAAAATCCTGTAACCAGTGGCGCATGGATCCTCCTGCATTTCGGTGGCCGCGTTCCGATCAATGATAGCCGAACTCCTGGCGAACACTCGACGGTGAAGTGCAGGACAATTCTGCCTCACGACTCAGTCGATGACTTCGTGCTCGCAGTAACTTTCCCCCCAGCCTCCGAGCCTGCATTTTACCCCTTGCACTTCTACAAGAAGTGGACTACATTCTTCATGTAGAAGCGAAAGGGGAAGCCATGGCCGGCCTGCGCAGCGATCGTCCGCAAGGTCCGTTGGATCCGGAGCGACGTGCTTCATTATGCTGAGCGATCTGTACTTCCGCCTTCGTTCCCTTCTGCGCCATGGCGCCGCCGAGAAGGAACTCGACCAAGAGCTTCTCTTCCATTTTGAACGGCAAGTGGAGAAGTACGTCCGCTCGGGCCTGACGCGCGAGGAAGCGATTCGGCGTTTCCGCCTTGAATTTGGCGGCCTTGATCAGGTGAAGCAGGAGTGCCGCGAAGCGCGCGGCGTGACCTTTGTAGAAACCCTGCTTCAGGACGTTCGCTTCGGATTACGGATGTTTCGCCGGGACAAGGGATTCACCGCGACTGTGATGCTTACCCTTGCGCTTGGCATTGGCGCAAATACCGCCATCTTCAGCTTGATCAATGCCGTCTTGTTGAAGATGTTGCCGGTGAGAGATCCCGCGCAACTGGTTCAACTGACGACTACCAATGCATTGGGAGCGAGCGATTCATTCTCGTATCCGGCGTTCAAGGAACTACGCGACAGTCATCAGACTCTGAATGGCGCGCTCGCCTTTCGTCAATTCGATCGCATGGATCTCGAAGTAAATGGACAGGGCAGGCTCGCTAACGGACAAGTGGTTTCCGGCGATTATTTTGCAGTGCTTGGAGTCAACGCCGTGATAGGGCGAACGATCACGCGCGAAGATGAGCTGGTATCGGGGCAAAGCCTGGTCGCCGTGATTAGCTACGATTACTGGCGGGAGCGCTTCGCGCGCAACCCTGCAGTCGTCGGGGAAAAAATAGTATTGAACAACGCGCCGTTCACGATTATTGGAGTAACTCCTCCTGAATTCTACGGGCTTGAGCCAGGCGCGCGCGTGGATGTCTCTGTTCCGATTACGACGATGTCGCTGTGGTGGCCGGAATTTGCTGCCGCCGGAAAGCCCGGTGACGTGCTGACGTCTCCGTTCCGCAATTGGCTCCACATTATTGGCCGCCTGAACCCAGGGATGACCCGCAGCCAGGCAGAAGCCGGCCTGCAGACGGTCTTCGGACAATCCATGCGCGAAGCTGCAGAGAGCCTGAGCGGAACGCCCATCGATACGCCGAAGGTCCGACGCACGTTTCTTGAGACCAGGCTTCAATTGAACCCCGGCGGACAGGGACTTGCTGCACTTCGCCAGCAGTTCTCAAAGCCGCTTTTGATCATCATGGCTATTGTTGTTCTATTGCTGCTCGTGGCCTGCGCTAATGTCGCAAACCTGATGCTGGCGCGCGCCAACGTCCGTCAAAAGGAGATCGTATTAAGACTGTCGCTGGGCGCGAGCAGGCGGCGTCTGATCCGCCAGTTCATCACCGAGAGCATGATGCTTGCTTTAGGGAGTGGTCTGCTTGCCGTTGTTGTTGCGTCCTGGGCGAGCCGGTCGCTTCTGATTCTCATGTCCCACTCTGCCCACATCGTGCTGAGTGTACGGCCTGATGGTTCGGTCCTCGGATTCACGCTTGTTATTTCCCTTCTTACTGCAATTTTGTTCGGCATGGTTCCAGCTTGGCGCGCTGTTCAAACCGAGTTGCCGCCAGAGGCGATTCAAAGTGCGCGCAACATGGGTCAGACAGGCGCCCGTTCCAGGCTGGGAAAGATGCTGGTCATCGCACAGGTGGCGGTCTCGTTGGTGTTGATGATTGGAGCCGGCCTGCTCGCACGCAGCCTGGCAAACCTAAGGGATTTCTATCCCGGGTTTGACAAGGGGAACGTCTTGCTTTTCTCGGTCGATCCCCGGGTCATCGGATATCCGGAGACTCAACTGGTCTCGCTCTACGATCGTTTGCTTGCACGCCTCAGTGCGATACCCGGGGTTGGCTCTGTGACTTTTTCCGTTCATAGCCCGTTAAGTGAGGGATTCAGTTCTACTTTTGTCAACGTTGAAGGTAGCAAGGCGAGCGCTGAACAGAATGTGGAACCTCCGCTCATCGAACTTGTGGGTCCCGACTATTTCAATACGATCGCCATACCGATTTTGCAGGGAAGGGATTTCACTGGGTCGGACCGCGATGGCAGTCCGAAGGTTGCGGCAGTGAATGAAGCCATGGCGCGCCGATACTTCGGCGGCATGGACCCGATCGGCAGGCGGATAAGTATCCCGGGATACAGAGGGGATTCCAGTTGGCTGGAAATCGTCGCGGTGGTGAAAGATTCGAAGTTCCGAAGCCTCCGCGAGCAAACAGCGCCCATGGTGTACATTCCGCTCTTCCAGGCTCCGGAATCCGGCGTCACTTTTGAGATCCGCACTGCAACCGACCCTGCCAATGCGTTAACCGCCGTCTTAAAAGCTGTCCATGCAACGGACGGCCGCCTGCCAACCTTTGATGTCGAGACCCTGAGTGAACAGGTGAATGATTCGCTGATCGAGGAACGCCTGGTTGCATCGCTTTCAGGCATGTTTGGAGCGCTCGCGGTGGTCCTGGCTTGTGTGGGTCTGTACGGTCTCATGGCCTATTCGGTCGATCAGAGAATAGGTGAGGTCGCCCTGCGCATCGCGTTGGGCGCCCGACGCGGACAGATCGCCACCATGATCATGCGTGAGACGCTGTCATTGGTGGTCCTTGGGATTGCTATTGGAATTTCCGCGGCGTTCGGCGCTTCCCGGCTGATCGCAAGCGAGCTATACGGACTGCGAGCGAATGACCCGGCCACTATGTTCATCGCAAGTCTGATGTTGGTGGGCGTCGCTGCGCTTGCCGGCTATTTGCCTGCCAGACGAGCGATGCGCATCGATCCCATGGTGGCACTGCGAAACGAATAGCGTAAAACAGCAGAGACCCAGGACTAAATCCTGGGCTATCGGCTGACCTCAATCACAATAGAGCCCATGCGTTCGCTGCTGGCGTACTCCCGATGTGCCTTCTGGATCTCATCAAGCCTGAAGGTGTTTTTGATTGGCACGGAGATCCTTCCGTCTTTGAGCCATTGAAAAAGTTGCTCCAGATCTGAAGCGAAGTACTTTGACCCGCGACTTACACCGAAGAAGGTGGTGCGCTTCCCCGACCAAAAGAACAAGTTCTTCGAGAACAGTTTGAGAGCCGAAGGGATCACCGAACGTTCAGGGGTATTGGTCCATCCCGGTAGGTTCATGCCATACCCCACAAGAACCCCTCCTCTTTTCAAGATCGAGTAGGACTCGTCGAAGCTCTCGAATCCGAGGGGATCGAAGACGGCGTCTACCCCACCCAGGTCTTGCATGGAGGTGATCCAGTTCTTATTCGAGTAATCGAAAGGGATTGCTCCGAGTTGTCGCAGCTCGTCGTGCCTTTTCAATGAAGCTGTCCCGAAGACCTGGGCTCCCTCAAGTTTTGCGAGCCGTAGGAGCGCGCCTCCCACGGCGCCGCTCAGCGCATGAACGAAGATCTTCTGGCCAGCGGTACCATGCGCTGTACGGTGCAGCATTTGATAAGCGGTGACCCAATCCAGGATGAGGACGACAGCAGCCTTTTTGTCCACCGCATCGGGTACGCGTACCAGAAATTGTTGCGGAAGGTTGATCAGTTCCGACTGTCCCTCATACTTCGAGAGACACGCAACGCAGTCACCTATAGCGAACTTTGCGGAGCCCGGGCCATTCAGCCGCACGTTGCCAATGACACTATAGCCGGGAGTCAGGGGCGGCTTCTTCTGAAGCGGATAGGTGCCGCGACGCATGTTGACGTCGGAACCTGAGACGATGGTGTACTCGACCGACAATTGAACTTCACCGGCTGCGGGATCGTTTAGATCGCTTTCGACAATCGCAAGCTTGCTTTCGTCGCCGAACGCCGTAATGACGACTTTCTTCGTCCTGGCCATGAGCTCATCCTCGATGGATTCTCTCCCCAATGATTCGCAGGGTCGTGGAATTTCAAACGCGGGTCAGATCAGGCGCCCCGGTGAGCGCTAGATATTGATGGATGAACGCAATCGACATGCTGCCTTCGCCCACACCGCTGGCTACACGTTTGATCGAACCGTGACGAACGTCGCCAGCGCAAAACACGCCCGGAAGGCTCGTCTCCAGAGGAAACGCCTCTCTATCAAGAGGCCAGGCGGTCAGGTCTCTTCCGGTGTAAATATAGCCTTTGGCATCACGCTCCAGGGCCGGTGGAAGCCAGGATGTGTTCGCGGTCGCGCCGATCATCAGCAACAATGCATCGGCACTGCGGGTAGTGGAAATTCGTTCACGAGTGGTGGTTACGATCTGCTCCAGCCGCTCTCCACCCAGCACTTCTGTGACTTCTGTCCATGATTCGATACGAATGTTGCCCTTCCCTGCGATCTGCGTGATCAGGTATTGCGACATGCTCAGGGCGAGACCAGCACCACGCACCAGCATGATTACTTCCGCAGCATAATTAGAGAAGAACACCGCCGCCTGGCCGGCAGAGTTACCACCTCCGACCACGAATACCCTCTTCCCAGCTACGCTATGGGCCTCCTGACGAGAGGCGCCGTAAAGTATTCCCCTACCAAGCAAGCGGTCCAGTCCGGGAACTTCGATCCGATGCCACTCGACGCCAGTCGATAGCAACACAGCGGGGGCAAAAATGTGCTCTCCACCATCCAGGTCAAGGCGATAACCCGTATCTGTCCTTCGTATCGCTTCGACGCTGCGTGTTACGGCGATCTCCGAGCCGAAATGGCGTGCCTGCTTGAGCGCTCGCTCGGTAAGCTCAACGCCGGAGATGCCGGAAGGAAAGCCCAAGTAGTTTTCAATCCTGGATGAGGTCCCTGCCTGTCCGCCGGCGGCCGAGCGTTCGACAATCAGGACCTTTAACCCTTCCGAGGCTCCATAGACTCCAGCCGCCATGCCTGCCGGCCCGGCACCGGCAACGACAACGTCGTAATGCTTGTCCTTCGGCGCGGTCTGAAAACCGAGCGCTTGTGCAACGTTGCGAACAGTCGGAGTCACCAGGCGAGCCGCACCATCGACGACGACTGCGACTCCGTCGTCCGCTCGCGGAACGCAGGAGGAAGCGCGCTCCGGCTCAAGGTCGCTATTCACCCAGTCATACTGCACTTGATTCGCGGAAAGGAAGCTACGGATAGCCCGGCAATGCGCATCATAGGGGGACCCCACCAACAGAACTCGTGAGGAGGGGGTCTCCTTTACGTACTGCGGCGCCATGGAGAGTCGATCCGTCATCGTCTGAAAAATGGCGGTACTGCTGGAGGAGGAATCTCGAATCAACTCCTGAAGTTGCTGCCGGTCGAAACGCGCCAGGCGGGAGCGAGATACCGCCAGCACGGAAACGATATTTGCAGTGCCCAGGAGAATTGGAATCTCGCCAAAAAACTCGCCTGCCTTGAGTTGCTCAAGCTCCCGGCGTTGTCCCACAATATCCTTCACTACCTGGAGTAAGCCCTCCAGAACGACAAAAAATCGCGGATCCTCGCCTTCGCGTATGACCCAATCACCGCCTTCGACGTGGATATCTGCAGCCTTTTGTGCAAGTCTTTGGCGCGCGGGTTCGTCCAGGACGGCGAAGAGAGGGATGGGCGCCAGTTCTGCAGCAGTGATCACGTAGTCCTTCCCCGCTACACCTAGGGTAGGCCTATGGCAGGAGATAAAGTGCTTTTTCTTCAGGCGCATCTCCCGCCCTCTCGTCGGCCCAAGACCCGCTGGAGGACATGTCAACTTTTTACATTATTGAGAGCTAAGGGAACTCTCCCGACTCTCGGATGAGTGCCAGCCTAAGAAATGTAGCCCCCTCCCGATTGCTCCGGAATCGCGGTCAAACCTTCCCCAATCCGGTAAGGGAAGGTTTGCCGACCATACGAAAATTAAGAGGATGTTGGATTACGAATCCTGGACGCGTTCGGCCCGGTGGCCACCAAATGCGTGGATAGTTCTAGTTCCAGCAAGAACTTCTCCACTATGCGGCACTCCACGAGCGATGAAATATTCCTCGCCCGCTCTCACTGGTATGCGTTCCCCATTGATGATCAATGTGTAGCATCCCTGCACAACAATCATGTATTCGTCGTACTCATGCGCGTGGACTGCAGATGCCGCGGTGTTGCTGCAGGTCCACAATGCCATTTGACTACCATCTTCTCCGTCAAAAACATAACCCTCAACTCCAGGAGTCGCTTGATGGGACCTTGCTATCCTGTTTGCCGGATGTTTCATGAACTCGGGAAAATTGTCCATAATGCACACAGTGTCACACGCTAGCAGCGGTGGCGCTACTCTCCTTAATATGGTCGGAGAGCATCGACGGGATTGTCCCTCGTCGCGCCAAGGCGTTGTATGACCGGCAACCCTGAAGTAATCCCAAGGTAAGAGTTGCCGACCAACCGTCCAGGATTCTGGACCAGCGGACATGGGCGATCTTGAAGTCGGCAGTCGAAGAAAGTATTCTGGCCCGTCCTGGCCAGCTCACTCCTCGCGCAGCAAGATCATAGGATCAACCGACAACGCGCGTCGCGCTGGAATCCACGTAGCCACCAGTCCCAGCAGCGCCATCGCTAAAACGACACCACCCAACACTATGGGATCGCGCGGTGTTGCCTGATACACGATGTGAGCCAGCACCCGGCTCGCGAGAATTCCGAGAAGCAATCCTATAGCGGAGCCGAAAGCCAGCAATTTGAACGCCCGCCCAAGGGCAGCCAACACGACTTCCCTTCCCTGTGCCCCGAGCGCGACCCGAATGCCCAACTCGCGCATGAAGGTATTCAGGAGATATGTGGTACACGTACGCACTGGTCGCCGCACTCGCAGCCCGCAGATCGGTCGTTCCATCAGTAAAGACGTCTGAGGCATTGGTGTCATTTAGGAGTAGTGCGTCGGTTGATCCAACGGACTCTACGCCCGGGATCGCCGCCACAGCGTCAAGCAGGCGCTTTTGCATGGGTGGCACCGGATTTCCTGCACGTGGCTTCATTCATCACTGCGTGTGCGGCTTTCAGTTAGGAAAGCCGCATGAGGTTAGTCATCGCCATCAAGCTCAACAGGAAATCCGGGGGAACTGGCGTGTTCGCAGGGGTCGATCCTTTAATCAGGTCCGCGCTGAATTCCGATAGGAAATGGACTCTCTCCCTCCTGCAATGTCCAGTCGTAGGTGTGCGGTCTAACTGAAGAGCGCCAGGCACGTGGCGTACGGGTTTCTGTCCAATCCAGGGGTTCACTGCTGGGCCTATGAACGCAGCTTGCAAAGGCTTCGCGCAAGGCATTTTGCTGCTCTTTGCCGATCGCCCTGGGGTCGGGTGAGACCAGCAGTACGCTGCCGCTATTTGCCACCGCCTCCAGCCATTGCCGGCTCATGGACCAGGGCACGTCTGGGGTAAGGGGGACACAGTCGGCATCGAGCGAGTAGAACGTCTTGTGCTGTGGCATGCGAAAGGCGAGTGTGTTGACGCCGGTGCGGCGGGTCCTCTCCCACTCTTTCCCGCTGACGTCGTCCCCGGTACGGGAGGCATCGAATATTCCAACCGACAGGTGGCCGACGGTGTTGCAGCCAAGGATGACGCGCTCTTCTCCGCAGCTTGCACGGAGACGGCGATACAACGCGGTTACGATCTCAGCGTTGGTGAGCGTGCGATCGTTGAAATGCCAATTCCCCTGGGTCGGGGAAGCTCCCATTTGACTGCCCCACTGGCCCAGCAGTTCGAAGGTGGTGAAGTCATGCTTGATCAGGTCAAAGCCCCATGCGCACGCCTCCGTTGCAACCGCCGCGGCGGCTTCGAGCGCATCTGGAATTGTCGGATCGTATGCCGAAGGGGCCTGCTCGCCGGCGGGCCCCTTCCAGCGGGCAGCCGAGAGGAGGAGCGTGCTGCCGGTTTTCGCCGGAGCCCGTAAAGGCCGGATCCAGATCCCAGGGATGACCTCACGGCTGCGGATCTCTGTAGCCAGTTTTTGCAGGCTCGGGAAGCGAGACCTATCCTGATATCCATCGTCGATGACGGTGAACGGCTTGTCCCCTGTTGCCGGCGCGAGAGACCTTATCAGGTCTGCATCGCGCAGAATTCCGTCCTGCGTATTGTTACCGTAGGCGTAATACCAGTCGTTGCTTCCGTAAATCACATCGAGGGAGGTGACACCTCGTTTGCCAGGGATCTTCGTTCCCTCGGTCATGGCACGGCACAAGCGCTGTGTGCCCGTGAAGGTGCTTTCTCCCGAAGCACCGATATGCGTCACGATCGTAGCCATTTGCAGTTTACGGTCGCCCAGCTGCACGCCGTTGCCCCCGTTTCGGATGTCGAGCCAGAGCGATATCCCGGAGGGATCCACCTGCCAGAAGGCGAATGATGCGGCCCCCGTCTTGACGCCCATACCGACGGTTTGTTCCTTCGAATGGAGCATCGTGTACCAGGGCAAAGCACGTTCCGCCTGCAATGGCCGCCACTCAAGATCGCCATAGCTTCTCTCCCAGGCGTCGCCAAGAGCAAGAACGTCGGCAGGAAAACGACTCTTCCAGCGAAGATGTATCCGCTGCACGGGGAGAGTTGGAGACTCCAGCGAGACCTTCGCCTGCTGTGCCCCGGGAAGAAAGTCGACACGCACGCCGGCGGCGCGGCCGCTCCCGGTCCACGCACTGCCTGCTCGTGACAAGTTGAATCGGCCTGTCTCGACGTCCCCGACAAATGCAAAAGCCAAATCAGGTTGGGAGAGGACTGGCAGATCAAGGAGTGACGCTGCCGAACCTGGGTGCGTACCTCTCGGTTTCTGGGCCCAACCTGCTTGAGGAAGCAGAACAGCGCCTGCTGCAGGCAGTGCGGCGTTCTTTAACAAAGCTCTGCGTGTGATGCTTGTCCCGGTCTTGGCCATGGCCGCCTTTTTCTTTCTTCTGTCGGAACAGATGGCGATGCTTCACTCTCTAGAGCCAACAACGCTCCGCCACCGAACTAAAACATCATAGTCAAACAAATGTTCGCATGACGGTGCACACGCTTTGAACGGCCGCGTCACGCATACCGATCAGAAACGAGAGGTCGGTAACGATAAGTCTGCCTGTGTTTACAAATGCGCACCCTTCGCGAGCTGACACAAAATCGCCGTCGAGGGCGGACCCGTCTGCTCGCCACCTCTAAGCAGGCTAGCCATTTCACGCCGTAAAATCTACATCTCGCGACCGGGCGTGGCGCAGCGCCGTGACAACCAATGTAATCTGCATAGCATGGGGAAGGTCAGTGCCTCTCGTTCAGGCGCAATAATAAGCAAATGACTGCGTTGGCTCGCCTCAAATTCGTGATCCTCGGCTGGGCGGCGGCTACTGTGTTTTTCACAGCCGTTCTCGAAATCAGCGAACTCGGCCATAAGCCCCTTGGATTTGCCCTTTATGCCAACGCCGTGCATTTTGCCCTTTGGGCATTTACCCTGCCGATTCTTGTACGATGCGTTCGGCGCTTCCCACTGAAGGCTCCAAAACGAATCCGGAATGCAGGGATCCTTCTGATCCTGATCGCTGTGCTAGCGATGCTTGTGGACTTCACGCACTGGGCCATCGTTTACCCGACCTATTACCCATACCGCTCGTCTGTCCCCACGTTTAAGATCTTCCTCGGATCCGATCTGTTCTGGTTTTTGCCCAACGAAATTCTGATTGGAATCGTGCTGGTGACCGCAATCGAAGGCTGGCAGGTGCTCAAGGATCTTCAAGCGGAACGAATGCGCGCTATGGACCTGGAGCGTCAGCTCGCAGTCTCACGCCTGCAAGCGCTTCGAATGCAACTGCACCCGCATTTTCTTTTTAATACCCTTCACACCATTGCGGGTCTGACCGTCGAAGACCCGGCCACGGCGCGCCGAATGGTGATCGCTCTTGGCGATCTTCTCCGCAGTACTCTCAAGGACAATGGCGACCGGGTGCGAACTCTCGCCGAAGAGTTGGAATATTCGGATTTGTACCTTGGGATCGAAAAACTCCGGCTCGGAGACCGGTTGTTGCTCAACTATGAGATTGAGCCCGCAGCCACACGGGCCTCGGTGCCACAGTTCCTTTTGCAGCCGCTGTTCGAAAATGCTATCCGCCACGGCGCTTCACGAATGACCGGTCCCTGCGAGATTCGCTTTTGCGCGTCCTGTAAACCGGAAACCCTCTCTATCATGATCTGCAACGATGGTCCCAAATGCGCGGCCAGTTCTGCGCCGCCGCGGTTCGGTGTAGGGCTTACCAACACGATCGACCGTCTGCAGATCCACTATGGAGATCGCCACACCTTTCTTTATTCCGATCGGCCGGAGGGCGGAGTCCAGATCGAGATTTCCATTCCATACGGCGAAGCTGGCGAGGGGGCTGGAGCACCTGGCTCGATAAACGAGCCTCTGCCAGCAAAGGACCTCATTGATCGGAACAGCGGGGCGGACCCGGATTTCCTACACGCTTCACCGGACGCGACCGCGTCTGCGGGCTTTCTTTAAGGAAAGCCGCATGAGGTTCGCCGGCGCCAACATGCTCCACAGGAAATCCGGGGGGCCGTTCCCACAATTGGTTACACCTGAATGTGGGGTTAAGATCGAGGAGTCATGCGGAACGGATCAGAGCCCAACGCAGCCGCGGCAGCCACGGCGGGAATGGCGGCCCGCGTCCTCATCGTTGAGGACGAGGCGCATGCGCGTCATTATCTGCGCGAATTGCTCGAGGGCGAACCCCATGTGGAAGTCGTTGGGGAGAGTTCGAATGGTGTTCAGGGGGTTCAACAAATCCGGGAGCTATCGCCGGATATCGTGTTTGTCGATATTCAAATGCCGGGCCTCGATGGGTTCGGAATGATTGATCAGATCGCAGGATCGCGGCGGCCTCTCTTTGTCTTTGTAACCGGGTACAGCGAGTACGCAGTCAAAGCCTTCGAAATCGAGGCTGTAGATTATCTCTCCAAGCCATTCGATAAAGAGCGCCTTTCGATATCGATTGAGCGAGCGATTCGCAGACTGAACTCAACGGTCCCGAGCGCCGTCGGCAATCAATGGCTCTCCCGGCTCTCGATTAAAGATGACGAGCGCATCCTGTTCGTGCCGGTCGACGAAATCATCTGGATTGAAGCAGCCAACAAATATGTCGTTGTCTACACAGCGGCTGGATCGCACATTTCGCGGCAGACGATTCAGGGCCTCGAAGACCAGCTCAACCCAAGAGAATTTGTCCGGACGCACAGGTCGACTCTAGTGCGAAAGGCCGCGGTACGGGGTTTACATCCGCTCTTTCACGGAGACTACATAGTGAAACTGGTAAACGGTGCCGAAGTCCCGTTGAGCCGTAGTTTTCGAGGATCGTTCTTTCGTGAAATGAGCCGCTAGGTGCGGATGCATCCTTGGCGTCCTCTCTAATCTAAGAAGGCCAGCGCATGTCTCCGCACGGCCGCACGTAATAATTTCTTCGATCAAAAGCGCCCGTGCATCTTCCTCTTCGGACCCTTTGGCTCTCGCTTCTGGGGAAGAATAATCATCGTGACAAACTGGCGGAGCACTCATCAGGCTTCATGGAACTTGAATAAATCCCACTCACGCCACTAAACAGGCGCCTCGTTCCAAACGGGAAGCGGACCTCGTCCTGGATCACCTAGTTTGAGAGATCGAGCGAGGTGAACTGGAGGCGAAATGAACGTCATAATAACCGGCCGGAAGTACGCGGTCCTTCTCATCGGATTGTTATTTTCCGGGGTGGCTCTTGCACAGCAGTCCTGCATTGGAGGGATGAAAATCGAGGGTGTGATTACGGATCCGACCGGAGCGGTGATTCCCGGAGCACACCTGCAGGCCGGCACCGGAGCAACGGGCGTAACCGATGCAACCGGCCACTATGCGTTCGCGTGTGTGTCCGTCACCTCAACCACGATTACCGCGGATGCCGACGGATTCGCCCAAGCCATCGCCCGGGCGCACGCTCGTGCAGGTGGCACCGCGCATGTCAATCTCCAGCTTGCTGTGGCCTCGGTGCAGACGGATGTACAGGTGAACGCTAATGCAGGCGACGACAGCACGGCGGCCTCGATGACACTCGGAACTGAGCAAGTGCAACGGCTCTCCGATGATCCGGACGACTTTCTTCGCGAATTACAGGCTCTCGCCGCAGGTGGAGGCGGTCCTTCCGGTAATGCTCTGATCACCGTCGATGGCTTCCAGAACAGCAGCGCGTTGCCCCCGAAGAGTTCCATCGCTTCCATTCGCGTGAATCCTGACTTGTTCTCTTCCGAGTATCAGAACCCGCCGTGGCTGGGCGCCAGGATCGAAATCGCAACCAAGCCAGGCGCTGGACCGTGGCACGGAGCCCTGTTCTTTGCTGACAGTGCCAGCCCTTTCAACGCTACCGATCCGTTGTCCGCGACCGCAACGCCTGCGGGCAAGCGGCGATATGGTTTCGAACTCGGCGGGCCCATCACGCAGAAGAAAAGCGATGTCTTTTTTGCGCTTGAAAAGCGCGATATCGATGAGTTCAATGTCGTCGATGCGGTGACGTTGAATTCAAGCGGAATTCCTGCACCTCTGCAACAATCCTTACCCGCACCGCAACGGCTGTGGATTGGCTCCGTGCGCGCAGATTGGCAATTAAAATCAAATGACCTGATGACCGTATCCTTTGCTTCTAACGTCAACAATCTTGGGAATCAGGGCGCCGGCGGCCTGGTTCTTGGTGAAGCCGGTTACAACAGTCTGGTGAGCGAATATGATCTGCGTCTGCTGAATACGCAGAATTTTGGCGCCAGCCTGTTGCACGAGACGCGGATCGGCTACTCGTGGAAACGCACAGAGCAGACGCCTCTTTCGTTAGAGCCTTCTGTGCAGGTAGCAGGCTATTTCGTTGGCGGAGGGTCAACGAGCGGGGATCTCAACAACCGTGAACGCGATCTCGAAGCAGATGATGATGTAATGCTCACGCGAGGCCGGCATACCCTGAAGCTTGGCATGCAGTCGCTGGCTGTATTCGAGCACGACTACGATCCGGACACCTTCAACGGCGCATACGTCTTTGGCGGAGGGATAGCGCCTGTGCTCGGCGCGAACAACAACCCCACCGGCGAAACAACAACCATCACTGCCATCGAGCAGTACCGGCGCGCGGTTGCGAGTCTCCCTGGCGGAACGCCAACAACCTTTCAGACGAACAGCGGAACTCCGCTGGTGCCCTTCACTCAATGGCGGTTGGCTTTGTATGCGCAAGACGTTGCCAGGCTAACCAATCAC
>Ga0302325_10011661_pt1 | contig 18914 bp, 15 predicted proteins | sample Palsa_T0_2_FD_201948 | JGI IMG/M metagenome (GOLD analysis project Ga0302325, IMG submission 201948) | Peat permafrost microbial communities from Stordalen Mire near Abisko, Sweden - Palsa_T0_2 | ecosystem: Environmental > Terrestrial > Soil > Palsa > Peat permafrost | place: Sweden: Abisko...
GCGAAATCGTTACTTTCCAGATGAATCACCTGAGGCAGCAGGGTTTTCTGCGGTACTCGCGCCGGGGAATCGACGTTTACGCCGACGCGTTGCGCGATCGTTTGCAAACGCACGCCAGAGAGCAGGATGGCGATCAGGCCCACTAAGGGCCTTCGACCCGGCAACGTAGTGCGGTGCGCCACGTTCCACGGGTTGCCTTGCTAGCTTTGGAAAACGCCAGGGCGTTATCTAAATAGAGGCGAATTGAGCGCAGGCAAGGCGGCTACACTCTTTATGGAATCCTCACTGAGGGAATCATGAAGATGCGACGGCTAGGCTCTATTCTTGGTCCGGCGGCGCTGTTTGCGGCGCTTGCGCTGGCCGCGGACGACGGCGGCAAAATCCCCACCAGTAAACTTCCACTCGTGCTACGCTTCCCCGACGCTCCGAACAGCGCCATCGTTACGCTTCCGGGGCCGCCGCCGGAGCCGGTAGCGGTTCAGCGCAGCACCGTCACGCCAGACGCCCGGGATCTCGATGAGGCGCGCCCTCTTCTCCATCGCACCAAACGCGAATATCCCGCTGGTTTTGAAGAAGATAGTCCGAAATTCCTACAGGCGAAGATCGGCGAGTGGAGAGAGTTCGACGTTCACGATTTACTCGACAACCCGCTTCGCCAGCGTCCGGCCTTTGACGACGACGGCAAGGAAAATGGGTTGGTTTATGCTTTCGCCGACCCGACCGGGCGCTACAAGGAGTTCGAGCTCGATTTTGACGGCGACACCGGCGCATTGCGGACGGTCTTCGTCTACCCGGCGAAAATGACCTGGAACGAGTGCCGCCTGACGTACGGCGCCGACATCAGTGCCGCGGATGCCCCCAAAGGCCGCAAGTTTTACTCCTATCTGAACCGCCGGATGGACGTGCTGGTGGATTCCGGCGGAAAAGTCATCAGCCTCGGACTCTATTGACGTGTGGGCGCAGTGACGTTTTTAGTGCAATATCGCTGAAACCCGGGCAGGGGAGTGAACGTTTAACACAACAGTGTTTCCCCATAGCCACGAATAGGCGTATAGTTGTACCTAGGAGTTCCCGAATGAGACGTCCGTTAGCGCTGCTTCTCACGATCTGGATGGCCACCGGCTTCACGGCCGGAAGCGCCTTGGCGGGTGACGACAAGAAGAAGGATCCCGACGCGATCGGCGACCGCGATGTCGGTAGCGGCATCAACTTCTACTCCTTGGAAAAGGAGATTGCGCTGGGCAAGGGGCTGGCGCAGGAAGTCGAGCGCCAGGCGAAGATCATCGACGATCCGATCATCGCCGAATACGTCAACCGCGTGGGCCAGAATATCGTGCGGAACTCCGATGCCAAGGTGCCCTTTACTATTAAGGTGCTCGACACCGAGGAAGTCAACGCGTTCGCGCTGCCCGGCGGTTTCTTCTTCGTCAACTCGGGCCTCATTTTAAAGACCGAGACGGAAGCCGAGTTGGCGGGAGTGATGGCGCATGAGATCGCGCACGTGGCGGCGCGCCACGGTACACGGCAGGCGACGCGCGGCGACCTGATGCAGATCGGCGCGATTGCAGGGTCGATTTTCCTGGGCGGCTGGACTGGCTACGCGATCCGGCAGGGCATGGGCCTGGCGATTCCGCTCGGCTATCTGCAGTTCTCGCAGGCTTTCGAAAGAGAAGCCGACTACTTCGGATTGCAGTATATGTATAAGTCCGGATACGATCCTACGGCTTTCGTCGACTTCTTCGAAAAGATTCAGACTTTGGAAAAGAAAAAGCCGGGAACGTTCTCGAAGGTGTTCTCCACGCACCCGATGACGGACGCCCGTATCAAGGCTGCGCAGAACGAGATCGAGACCATCTTGAAGCCCAAGCCGGAATACGTTGTGACCACGTCCGAATTCAACGACGTGCGCAACCGGTTGTCGATGTTGCACAATCACCGCAAAGTGGACAACAATATGGACCCGACACGGCCGACCCTCCGCCGCGCGCCGGGTAGCGGTAACGGCCCGGTGGATAATGGCACGGGTACAAGTACCGACGACGACCGGCCCACACTGAAACGCCGCGACAGCGGCACCGGTAGTAGCGGCAGTGGCAGCGGCCAACAACAGCAACAGCTAATGTAGCGCCGGCGGTCTTGCCGCCTGTGTTTTTCCGCGATGAGCGCGATAAGATAGGTCTTGCTCCAACACCTGGTAGACGCCCTGAAGGCCTACGGCCCTTGGGGCGTTTTCGCGCTTGCCCTCCTCGATTCCGCCGGCATACCGGTCCCCGCCGCCATGGATTTTCTCCTGTTGGGAATCGGCTGGGAATCTCCGGACCACGCGTATTTCGCGGCTTTACTGGCGACGGTTGGGTCGCTTTTGGGCAACATCGGTCTTTTCTGGGCGGCGCGCGGCGGCGCAAGGCGCTGGGTCAAAGCCGTTCCTGAGCCGGACAAACCCCAGAAGTTCCGTGCGTGGTTCCGGCGGTATGGTCTGGTGACCGTATTCATCCCCGCGACGTTCCCCATCATTCCGCTGCCGCTTAAAGTCTTCGTGATCTCCGCTGGAGTGCTGCACACGCGGCCCGGCAAGTTCATGGCAGTGATTCTGCTGGCACGCGTCATCCGCTATTTCGGATTGGCGTATCTTGGGATTCAACTCGGGGAAAATGCGAGCTATTTCCTGAAACACAACGCGTTTGCCATCACCGGCGTAGCGGTAGGCTTGGCGCTCGGCCTGTTTCTGCTCATCAAATTGAACGACCGGCGCGCCGGGAACGCTACAATATCGTAGGAGCGTATCCACTCCGTTCCCCCATGCCGAAGCGAATTGCGATTGTGGAAGACGAGGCTGAACTCGCCTCCCTCATCGACTATAACCTCCGCCGCCACGGGTATCAGCCGCACGTGCTTACCGGTTCGAAGGGCACATTGAAGGCGCTCGAACAATTGCGGCCCGATTTGGTTTTGCTCGATGTGATGCTGCCCGAAGCCGATGGGTTCGAACTTTGCAAGCAGATCCGCCAATCGACGGCGTTGGGGCGCATTCCGGTGCTGTTCTTGACGGCGCGCTCCGATGAAGTGGACCGCGTGCTGGGTCTTGAAATCGGCGGCGACGATTACATGACCAAGCCGTTCAGCCCGCGGGAGCTGATTGCCCGCATCAAAGCGCACCTGCGCCGCGAGGAGATGGATACCGAGCCGCTGGCGCTGGAGATTGGCAAATTCCGCCTGGATGGCGGCGCGCGACGCGTTTTTCTGAGCGAGCGCGAACTGACCTTGACATCCACCGAGTTCAACCTGCTGGAGTTTTTTTTGACGCACACTGGGCGTGCCTATAGCCGGGAACAACTTCTGGAGGCAGTGTGGGGCGAGCAGCGCTTTGTGACGCCGCGGACCGTGGATGTGCATGTGCGGCGGCTGCGCGAGCAGATCGAGGAGCAACCGGAGAATCCGCGCTACCTCACTACGGTTCGCGGTTTCGGCTATCGGTTCGAAGAGCCGTTGTAGGACAGGCTTCCCGGCCTGTCCTACAAAAATTCACGGCGTCGTAACGTCTCCGTAACAAGCGCGCTGGTAAATTGACTTGATGAAGAAGATTCTGCTGGTGGAAGACGATTCGGACCTCTTCTCCTTGCTGAAGTACAACCTGGAAAAGGAAGGGTTCGCGGTCAGCGGATTGCAGACCGGCAAGGGCGCCGTTGAGCTCTGCCGCCAGGTGCGTCCGGATCTCATACTGCTCGATATCATGCTGCCCGATTCCGACGGCCTCGATATCTGCAAGGGTATTCGCAAAGATCCGGATCTTGCCGCCGTGCCGATTATCTTTCTCACCGCACGCGCTTCGGAAACCGACCGCATCGTGGGCCTCGAGCTGGGCGCCAACGACTATGTGGTGAAGCCATTTTTCGTGCGCGAATTGATCGCGCGGATCAAGCTGCAATTCCGCAATCAGATGGCGCCGGTGCGCGTGCTGGAATCGGGCGGCCTAGAGCTCGATACCACCAGCCGCCAGGTGCGCCTGCATGGAATGGCGCTGGCGCTCACCGCCACCGAGTTCCGGCTGCTGGAATTCCTGATGAGCCGACCCGGGGTGGTTTTCAGCCGCGAGCAGTTGCTCAATTCGGTTTGGGGACAGGACCGCGCCATCACCGACCGCGCCGTGGACGTGTATGTTTTGCGGCTCCGCCAGAAGATTGAGAACGACCCTACCAGCCCGGTGCTGATCCATTCGGTCCGCGGTTTCGGCTACACCTTCGAGCCGCGCCGCGCCATGGCGGTCTAAGTATGACAGGCCTCCCGGCCGGTCATCTTCGGGCCTGGCCTGTCGCCTGACCCAACAACCTTTTCCCGCAAGCGGCGTCTAAATCCTCATCGGCCTTGCGCCGGAGGTGTGGATGAACGCTCTGTTTCAAGACCTGCGCTATGGATTGCGGACTCTGAGGAACAGCCCCGGCTTTGCCGCCGTGGCGGTGCTCACGCTCGCCATCGGGATTGGCGCCAATACGGCGATTTTCAGCTTCGTCGATGCGATTCTGCTGAAGCCGCTGCCATACGCCAACCCGGACCGTATCATGCGCGTTCTGGAAAAGCCGCCCGGCGGCGGACGCAACGGCATCTCCGCGCTGAACTACCTGGATTGGGCCAAGCAGAATACGGTGTTCCAATATATGGCGGCGCAAACTGGCGGCGGAGTCTCGTTCTCGGGCTCCGGCGAGCCGGTGCAATTGCGCGGCGCGCGCGTTTCGCCGCACTACTTCGACATCTTCGGCATCAAGGCCGCGATTGGCCGCACCTTCGCGCCCGACGAAGATCAACTGGGCAAGGAGCGCGTGGCTGTGCTCGGCCATGTTTTATGGGAAACGCAATTCGGCGGCGACCCGGCGATTGTGGGGCGCAAGATCGTCCTGGACGGACAGCCATATCAGGTAATCGGCGTGCTTCCGGCGGGTGGCGTGTTCGACCGCGCCTACTCGCAGATCTGGCGTCCGCTGGCATTTGAACCCGGGAATCTTACGCGCGACTTTCATTGGATGAGTTCGTTTGCGCTACTCAAGCCGGGCATCACGCTGCAACAAGCGCGCGCGCAGATGGATGGCATCGGAGCGCAGATCGCGGCGCAGTATCCGGCATCGAATAAGGAATGGGGCGTCAACGTAGAGCCCTTCGCAGACATAATCGTGGGGACGCAGCTGCGCCGCTCGGTCTGGATCATGATGGCGGCGGTGGGCATGGTGTTGCTGATTGGCTGCGCGAACCTGGCGAACCTGATGATGGCGCGCGCGGCGTCGCGGGAGCGCGAAGTAGCGGTGCGGGCTTCGCTGGGGGCCAGCCGTTGGCGGTTGATCCAGCAGTTCCTGACTGAGAGCGTGCTCATATCGGTATGCGGAGGCATCTTGGGCATTGTGGTCGGCTATGCCGTAATGGAACTTCTACGCTTCGCGCTGCCACCTTACAGCCTGCCGCGCGAGGTCAACGTGACTATCGATTCGCGGGTACTGCTGTTTGCCATGGCGATATCCGTGCTTACCGGAATCCTCTTCGGCCTGGCGCCGGCGATTCAGGCGGCGCGTCCGCAGCTCGCTGCGTCGATGAAAGAGGGCGGCCGCGGCTCGACCATCGGCGGCGCGCGCCGGCGCATTCGCAGCGCGCTGGTGGTGCTGGAAATGGCGATGGCCTTCGTGCTGTTGACGGGCGCGGGTTTGCTGCTGCGCAGCTTCCAGGCCATGATGAAGGTGGAAACCGGCTTTGACACGAATAACGTGATCAGCATGGGCCTGCCGCTTTCCGAGAAAAAGATCCCCGACCCCGCGCGCGTCAACATGCGTTATCGCGAGATACTGGCGCGCGTCGAGTCACTGCCCGGCGTACGCGATGCCGCAGTTACTTCAGTGCTGCCGCTCGAAGGTTGGGGTTACGGGATGCCGTTCCAGATCGCCGGGCAACCACTGGTGGATATGGCTCACCGCCCTGCCTGCTTCTTCAAGATTGTCAGCCCCGAATATTTTCAAACTCTGGGGATCAAGCTGCGCCGCGGCCGCGGACTGAGCGACCAGGATACGCACGGCGGCCCGCCCGTGACGGTGATTAACGAAAACATGGTCAAGCGGTTTTTCAAGCAGCAGGACCCCATCGGCCAGCGCATCATGATACAGGAGATTGTGCCGGGCAAGACGCAACTTGGTCCTGAAGTTCCCTGGCAGGTGGTGGGAGTGATCGCGAACGAATATGTCGATAGCTTGAACGACGGCGGCAGCCCGGGAATCTATGTGACCAACGAGCAGAGCCCGCAATACGGCATGTCACTGGTGGTGCGGACCGGCATGGATCCGCTGACGCTGGACCACGGCTTGCGCGCGGCAATCCACGAGGTGGATCCGGAGCAGCCATTGACGGACGTGCGCACGCTGGAGCAGGTGAAATCGGAATCGGTGGCGTCGGACAAGCTGCAGACGCGCTTGCTCGGCATTTTTGCCGCGGCGGCGATGTTGCTGGCGGCGATTGGGATCTACGGCGTAATCGCGTACGCGGTATTGCAGCGGACGCACGAGATGGGCATTCGGGCGGCGTTGGGCGCGAGCGCGGGGAACTTGCTGCGGCTGGTGCTGACCAGCGGGATGGCGTTGGCTGCGGCGGGATTGGCATTGGGTTTCCTGGGATCGCTGGTGGTGACGCGGCTGATGTCGAACCTGTTGTTCGGCGTGAGCCCGCGCGACCCGGCGACGCTGGCATTGGTGGCGGCGCTGTTGGGATGCGTGGCGTTCATCGCGTGCCTAATTCCAGCGCGGCGGGCGACTAAGGTGGACCCGGTGGTGGCGTTGAGATATGAGTAGAGTTTCGCGGCGCCCTGGCCTTTTAACAGTGACCAAGACACTAGACCGCGTTTCAATCAGGTAAATACCGGAGTCACTGTAACTCGATTTAAGAAGCTGCCGGACTATAAGCCGGTTTCTGTACCCTTGCGGGCGACAATCATTCGTCTGGGCCGGACATCGCTATCCGGCTCTAGCAGCCTACCCGGAAGTTCATTGGGACGGGCCGTCCCTCCTCCCCTATTTGGCCTTGCTCCGCGTGGGGTTTGCCCTGCCGGCGAAATTGCTCCCGCCGCGGTGCGCTCTTACCGCACCATTTCACCCTTACCTGTTCCGATACTTAAGCACCGTTCCAGGCGGTATATTTTCTGTGGCACTTTCCGTATCCGTTACCGGACCCCGGCCGTTAGCCGGCACGCTGCCCTGTGGAGACCGGACTTTCCTCCCCCGTTTCCAGGAGCGATTGCCCATCCGGCAGCTTCTGTCCTATTGTCTCACCCTTTACGCCCGGATTTGTATCTGGAAACACTTTGTCAAATTGACTAAACTCATCACATCGTTTGAGATGGACGGGCTTTCCTGTATCCTAATCCTAGTTGAGTGTAGGACCCTCATGCTCTTGTCCTTGGGCGGACCTGCCGGTTCTGGTTCGCAGTAGGGGCAGGATGGGTCTCACGGGAGTTTTGGGGTCGATGGACCCCTAATCGAGGCTTCGGTTTTCTTACACATGTAGATCAAGTTGAGGAGCGACAGAAGACAATGAAGAAACTAGTAGCGATAGGCGCGCTCGGGCTAATGGCGTCCTGTTTATACTCTCAGGGGTTGAGTGTTCCGGCCGGACAGACGAAAGACGACTGGGAAGAAATTAATTTCGAATTCAATTCGTCGATCTTATCCGATGGATATCCGAGCTTGTTGCGGCTGGCAGACATTCTGAGCCAGCATCACGACTATAAAGTCAAAGTCACTGGCAATACGGATTACGTCGGCTCGGCCCGATACAACGACAAGTTAGCATTAGCGCGCGCGGAGGCTGTGAAAGCGTTTCTGGTTAAGTACGGTGCGTCAGCCGACCAGATCGCTACTGCGGGTGACGGGAAGAGAGATCCCGAGGTAAACAACAATACCAAAGAAGGCCGGTTCATGAACCGCCGCGTTCTACTGACCGTAACCGATGGGCAGGGGAATATCATCAAGGCGGGCGGAATCGGCGACATTCTCAAGGCATTGAATAACATTCAGGACATGCTCAAACAGCAGGCTGATTGCTGCGCGCAAATCCTGAAGAAGCTCGATAAGCTTGATGACATTCTGGCTGCGATGAAGGCCCTGCAAGGCGACAACGACCGCCTCAAGACCGAAATGGCGGACCTGCGGAACAAGGAAAATCAGCTTGAGAGCGAAGTAAACGGTCTACCTAAGCCGCTCAACGCGCAGCAGACCACGGACATCGCGCACAAGGAAGCCACAGACGCGGCCAATTTCGCACTCGACCAGGCAAAGAAGAACAACCAGAAATTTTCGATTGTGGGCTTGAACATCGGGCCCACGTTCGGTCCGTCGCGCACCGGCGATTTCACCGTCAACGGCACGGCGAAGTTCTTTTCGCCCTTCGGCGGCGACGGCACGCACGCGGTGCAGGCGCAGGGCGAATACATGTACTACCCTGGCCATCAGGAAGGCCAATTCGATATCGGTCTTGTGAACCGCTGGGGCAACCTGCAGGCCGGCGGCTTCGCCAGCTTCAAGTATCTCGACTTCAAGGGCGACCAAAGCGGCGGCGGATTGGGCCAGTTTGCATTCCTGGTAGACTATCTCTTCAGCGACGGGCGCGTCGGCCTGTTTGGAACGCAAGGTTTCAAGAACACTGCCGTACTCAACAGCACTACCATTGCACCCGGAACGTACCTCCAGACTTACGCCCAGGTGGTCAACCAATACGGCTTCAATTACTTGTTCGGTGTTTGGGGCAATGCGACCATCCAGGGCAACGTGGGGTATTTGCGGCGTCAGATCGAGGGCAAGCATGCCACGCCCGGGGCAGAGTTGAAATTGACCCAACCCTTATCTCCGCATGTCGCATTCACAGCCGAAGCAGATTACAACCAGACGCTGGTAGACTCGCATGACAGCGGCCAGTTTACCTTCGGTTTCGAAGTGGGCAACTACATCCACGCGAAGGACTATACCAAGGTCACTACGCCGGTTCCGATGGATATTCCACGTGTCCGCTACCAACTTGGTACGCGGCAGGTTGGGGCCAGCCCGCCGGTCGCCAACGCCGGCCCGAATCAGACCGGCGTCCCAGCCGGGACCATCACCCTGAATGGTTCCGCGTCTTACGATCCACTGGGCGAGGCGCTCACGTATCAATGGACGCAGACTGCCGGGCCGCCGGTCACTCTGTCGAATCCCACGGGTGTTACGACTACCTTCACGGCGGCTGCCGGCCAAACCTATGCCTTCCGCTTGACGGTGAAGAATACCAGCGGCTTAACGGCCTCGGCTAACACAACCGTAACCACGTCCTCGGCGAGCTCGACGCTGATTTCGCAGTTCTACGCCAACCCTGCGAGTATCACCAACGGCTCCAGCACAACCCTGATCTGGGTAACTCAGAATGCTACCACGGTAAGCATCCAGCCCGGCGTAGGGACCGTGAACGCATCCGGTTCGACCTCGGTCTCGCCGGCTGCCACCACCACTTACACGCTGACTGCAACCGGCTCCGCCGGCACAGTGACGCAAACCACAACGGTGACGGTTGGCCCAGTGGTAACGGGCGCTCCGCAGATCGTCCGCTTTGTGGCTAACCCGACCAGCATCGCTCCTGGCGGCCAGGCGACACTGAGCTGGGCCACCAACAACGCCACGAGTGTCAGCATCAGCAGCGTCGGCACGGTGACCGCCAACGGCAGCACTACGGTGTCTCCGGCCGCGACCACTACTTACACCTTGACGGCCACCAATTCCGTCGGCTCCGTTACGGCGCCGGTGACGATAACGGTGTCTGGCAACGCGATCCCAACAGTCGTGACCTTCGTCGCGAACCCGCCGAACATCAGCCCGGGCAGCTCGACGAAACTCTGCTGGCAGGTAACCAATGCCACGTCAATCTCCATCACTCCGGGAGTCGGGACCAATCTGAACGCCAACGATTGCGCCACCGTCACCCCGAGCACAACCACCACTTACACACTGACCGCCACCAACGGCGCTGGCATGATCCAGGCTAACGTGACGGTGGTAGTGGGTACGGTGCAAATCCTGTCGTTCACTGCCAACCCGCCGAATTCCTCGGTGGCCGGCAGCCCCGTAGTCCTATCCTGGACCACGGCGAACACCACGTCCGTGGTGATCATCGGCGGCGACATCCCGCCAACTACGGGCAATCCGAACGGCTCGATTACCATCAACCCGATCAGCAACCAAACGTATACCTTGACCGCTTACGGACCTGGAGGCCAGACCGTCAGCGCGACTATCTCGGTGTTCGTGAGGTAGCGTAGATCGGCGTCTAGCAGGGCAAAGACCGGGCGGAGATCATCCGCCCGGTTTTTTTATTTTCTTGAAACGCTGCGCGCAATTCTCTCACTATCTTTCAGAGTCACCGGGATCACCCGGTAACCAAAAAGGAGATAGAAAATGGCGGCGCCGACAACGAAGACCATTCGCCTGGCAGTTCATGGCAACGTGAAATTGCCCGATCTACACGCGGCCATTGCCCGCGCCGTGAACTTGACGGGCTGCGTGGCATGCGGCCTGGTGGGAGTCGACCTGGAGATACTCGGCGGCGACCCGGCCGTGGAAAGTCAATTCAAGGAAATCCCCGGCATCGCGACGGCAAACTTCGGCTAAGGCCGGAGACATCGAGGAACCAAGCATGGCCAGTGCGGGGCGCATCACGACCACACCCAACAGCCCCGTGTTGGCTACCACGTACGAGGGCGGCGACGTTCTGCTGCTGGAAAGACTGCTCGAGCGCGCCCGGTATATCGAAATCACCCCCGATGCTATCGCCCGCCATACGGGCGGCGGCGGATGCGAGCTCGATCCGGTAGCCCTTGGCGAGCTGGAGGGCATTGGCGGACGCGCGCGCCTTCTGGTACACGGCGTCGGACTCTCAATCGGAAGCTATGAGGGTTACTCGGAGGCCTATCTGCGTCTGGTGGACGAGCTCTTTGCGCGCTTCGATATCGCATGGCACAGCGAACACCTGGCCTACACCACGGTGGGTGGAGAGAATCTGGGAACTATGCTCGCAATGCCTAGAACCGGGGAAGCGCTGGATATGATTTGCCAGCGCGTTTGCGCCATTCAGAAGCGCTACCCCGCGCCGTTCCTGTTGGAAAACGTGGTGCACCTGCTTCCCGACGCCCCCGGCGAATATTCCGACGCGCAGTTTCTCAATCGGATCGCCGCGCAGACGGGATGCGGCCTGATTCTCGACGTTTACAACATGGAATGCGATGCGGTCAACTACGGCTTTGATGTGGACGCGTTCTTGAGCGAATTGGAGTTCGAAAACTTGATCGAGCTTCACCTGGCGGGCGGAACGTCATATGGGGGGTTGCAGTTGGACGTCCATTCGCGCGTCACTGCCGCTTCCACCGTCGCGCTTGCGGCCAATGTCATGGAGCGCGCATCGCAGTTACAGGCAGTTACTTACGAGTATTTAAAAGAGGCCGTTCCCAGTCTAGGTCACGACGCGATCTGCGGGGAACTGGCTCGTTTATCGGCGGAGCTTCATATATGAGTGGATTAGCGCAGTTACAGGACAGTATGTTGCGGTTAATCAAAGCCCGGCCCGTCAATACGAAGGACTCGTATCTCGATCTCGTGGAAGGCTCGGGCGAACTGGCGGCGATTCGAGAGATCGCCATCTGGTGGCGCACTTACCATCTGGAGCGCACCTGTATTCATACAGCGCGGTTGATGAGGCGCCTCGGCTTGTTTGACCGGGCCGTGGCGGAACTCTACGCGGGCACGGCGGCGTCGCCATTTGCGGAAGAAATCGGGCGGCAGTTCGTCGAGGCAATGAGCGCGCACGCCGACCCTTTGGTAGCATCAATGGCGCAATTCGAAGCAGCGTTGCTGAAGGTGCGCGGCGGCAGCGCCGGCAGATACAGCATCGAGTGGGACCGCAATCCCAACGACGTATTTCGAGCTTTGGAGCAGGGAGGGGAATTGCCGGCTTCCGAGGGAATGCCTTGTTACTTCGTCGAGGTTGCCGCCAATATACCCGGGATGGTTTGCTGCACCTATTTCGGTTGAGGCGCGCTGGTCTGTCGTGGTCTGTCACGCATCGCTAAGGCACAGGCGCTTGACAGCCGAAAGGCCCATCCCAAAAGGGTCGAAAAATCCCGGCCGTCCGGCCGGTTGGCAAGCTAAAGCATACCCCACCTCTGGCCCAGGCGGCGCATGATGGCGTCGATGTGCGGAAAATCGGTGTTGTCCTCTGTACCGGCGAAAACAACGGCTTCCAAATGCTCGCGCCCGCAGAGCCTCCGTCGTTTCTTGGGGCGGCTGGAGTGACGCGGAATAGTGTCCGTTTATGGGACTGGGTTCGTTCGGCATTTCGGCATATCGAGGGCGCCGACCGGCTGGGGGCGCGAAAGATGCGGACTGTGATTTGGGTGATGACAGCGGCAATAGTGAAGTAACAACAATGATTTGTTACGGGTAACTTACGTCAAGAGCTGTTGAATGTCCGAGCGCCGCCGACTGGCCGGCGCGGAAGCGATTGCGCTTCGCCTGCGTCGGCCTGTGGATTATTCAATTGTCAAAGATCTGAGGCGCGGCGAACGGCCGATCAGAGAGGAGCCGCGGGCGCAGATAAGTGCCGGTGTATTGGTAGATCGAAAAATCGAGGGCGCCGGGGCCGGCTGGTGACCGCGCATCCGGTAAAAGAGGCTCCCCCTACTTAGATTATACAGTATGGGAAAAAGCGCTTTGGCAGTTTGCTTATTGTTTTCATGGTGATACAGTCTGTGACCGATAACGCCGCGAATCGGGCCCAGAAGCCGGCTTGGCCGTTGAAAAGGCGCAAGCGGGTTGCATTCACCAACTTGCCGGAGGAGACGCTACGCGTGCTCGACCGTATCGCGCCAAGAGACAACCGAAGCCGGTTGATTTTGGATGCGGTGATGGACTACGTTACCGCAAAGACCAGGAGCAATTTGGCCGAGCGGCTCAAGCAAGGCGCTCTGGTCAACGCTCAGCGCGATCTGGAATTAGCACGGGAGTGGTTTCCGTAATATCCCGAGGTGGTGATGGAAACCGCGGACAGCGGCCTTAATTGAATCAGATCCGATCTGTCGACCGAAGGCGGTTGCTCAAAAGGATTGGGCGCGCCGAGGACAGCGTCATGGAACGGGTAGACCAAGCGCTTCAAATCAGCTTGGCTTTTAAGTTCAATTAACGCGAATGATATGTAACTCGCGGGCTCCATTTCAGTTCCGTGGGGGGCGGACACTCCGCTCTGACATAAGAACGGGTCGAAGTTGAAGGAAAGCGGTCTTGGCTATCGATCGCGTGGAAAGACCAACTGACATTTGACTGAACTCGGGGCGCAGCGGGCCGTGTGATCTGGCACTCAGCATGCCAGTAAACAGGCATTGGAGGATTAACTATGTATCGCCATTTGCCTGTATCTACATTACTTGGATTATTCCTCACCGCTTCTGCGTGGCCTCAGCAGGTTCCAATTTACCAGGTGACTGTGACGGAACGCACGGTAAAAGCGATCAACTATCAGTACCGCAACGGCCCAACGCCGATCGATTTCCGCGGCACTGTGCTTCTGCCAGAAGCCAAGGGCGACGCCGTGGTGGAGTCGAAAGCCGGGCGCACCGAGATTGACGCGCATGTGGATCATCTGGCGCCGCCGACTCGTTTCGGACGCGAATACCTTACTTATGTGCTGTGGGCTATCACTCCGGAGGGCCATCCGAAGAATCTGGGCGAGCTGCTCGCCGGATCATCGGACAAAGCTCACGTGAAGGTCACGACAGATCTGCAGGCATTCGGCCTGATTGTGACCGCCGAACCTTACGCCGCCGTGCGCCAGCCGAGCGACGTGGTGGTGGTCGAGAATCAGGTTCGGCCAGATACTATCGGGACCATCGAGCCGATTCAGGTGCGCTATGAGTTGATGCCGCGCCACGGCTACACTTACAACATTCCTACCGACGTCAAAGCCGCCGAAGGTAATGGGCCGATGGTTTCGATGAGTGACTATGAGACCACGGTCGAGATCTATCAGGCGCTCAACGCGGTGCAGATTGCGCAGGCGGCGGGCGCGCAGCGATATGCGCCGGACGTGATGAGCAAGGCGCAACAGGAGCTGCAAAACGCGCAAGGGCTGCAATCGCAGAAGGTGGATAAGAGCCTGGTAATCGCCGCCGCGCGCGAAGCTTCGCAAACGGCGGAAGACGCGCGCGCTCTAACCGTGCAGCGCGCCAAAGACGCGGAATTGGCGCAAGCGCAAGCCACGGCCGCTCAGGAGCAGCAGTTACGCCTCCAGGCCGAGGCACAGGCCCGTCAAGCGCAGGCGTTAGCGGTTCAAGCACAGGCGCAATCCTCCGCGGACCGCGCGCAATTAGAAGCTGTGCAACAGGCGCAAGCTATGCCAGCGGCGCCGCCGCGTCCAGCTGCCGCCCCGCTAGTGGTGGTCGGGCCGGAAACTATTGCCGCGCCCGCGCTGCCACGCGACGACCGGCCGCAGCGCGAGTTGCGCGTCAGCTTACAGCAGCAGATCAACGGATACTTCCAGACGCGCGACACGCCGCAAGGTCTGGTGGCCACTATCTCCGATTTCGATTTCCATGGGGCTTCACTGGGGAAGGTGGAGCGCGTCGCTGCGCTGGCCGCCGCTCACCCTGGCCTCAATATCGAAGTGGATGGATGTACGGACAGCGCTTCGCCCGAAGCGGAGCGGATAGCCTCCGCTCGCGCCGCAATGGTCCGCGACGCCCTGATGCGTGGCGGCCTTCCCTATAGCGCGGTGACTGTGCGAAGTTTGGGTAACAGCCGCCCGCTGGGCTCGAATGCTACAGCGCAGGGCAGGGAACTGAACCGGCGGGTGGAGATCGTGATTACCGGCGCGCCCATCGGTAGTCTGGCGGCTTGGGACAAGAGTTACTCGGTAGTCTCGCGATAACTTAAGTGACAGCTTCGGCATCGATTGTGGCGGACACCTGTCGCGGCAACCTCACGGCCGGTCTCTCGACCTCACGGTCGATCTCTCGACCTCACGGCCGATCTCTCAGGGATAGATGCGGCTGATTTGGCTGGGCGAAGAGCGGGTCCAGGGGGACCCGCGCGGACCGGGGGTCCGCCCTACTTCAATCGGGTAGACTGAGTAACTGTGGACGAGCGGGACACCGAGATTGCGCAGCTAAAGCGGGAGTTGGCGGCGCTTCGTGAACGCGACCAGGACCTCAGCGATTTTATCGAAAATGCATCACTGGCATTGCACTGGGTCGACGGTGATGGTCGAATTCTGTGGGCGAACCAGGCGGAATTGGATCTGCTCGGATATACGCGCGAGGAATATATCGGCCGCCACATCGCGGAATTCCACGTGGATGCGACAGTTATTGAAGACATTTTGCAGCGCTTGAACCGGCGGGAAACTTTGTGCAATTACGAAGCACGGCTGCGTTGCAAGAACGGAACCATTCGCCACGTGCTGATCGCCTCGAATGTGCGCTGGAACGACCAGCAGTTCCTGCACACACGCTGCCTTACCCGCGACATCACTGAAACCAAGCGCGCCGAACAACGCCTCCTCGTACAATACGCCGTCGGACAGGCTCTCGCGGGCGCCGCTTCGCTGGAAGCGGTTGCACCCAGGATCCTCGAGGTTTTCGCCGCCCACCTGGATTACCGTGCGGGCCTGCTATGGACGCCTACTGACGATGAGCAGGCGCTTCGCTGCGCAGCGTGCTGGGAGAAGGCATCCCCCGATGGCGGTGGTTTTGCCGCGCTGTGTGAGCATCTAACCTTTGCTCCCGGCGTCGGCCTTCCGGGGCGCGTCTTTAGCTCTAAAGCAGCGGCGTGGATTTCAGACCTGCATGGCGACCGCAACTTTCCCCGGCTGCGCCTTGCCGCGGAACACGGCCTGCGCTCGGCATTCGGGTTTCCCATTATGCTTGGCGGCCAGGTTCGCGGCGTCATGGAGTTCTTCGCCGCCGAAGTCCGATCCGCAGATGACGAGTTGTTGCAAATGGCCGCCTCCCTCGGCTACCAAATCGGAGAATTCCTGGAGCGCACCCGCGCCCAGCAGCAGCTCGCGGACCGCGAAGAGGGTTACCGCGTGCTTGCCGAGACGGCGTCGGACGGCATCGTCACCATGGATGCCGCCAGCGCCATTCTCTTTGCGAATCCCGCGGCGGAGCGAATGTTCGGGTACGCCACCGGGCAGCTGATTGGCTCAAGCGTGACCGTCCTCATGCCGGAGCAGCTGCGCGTGGTTTACGAGTCGGAGATTGCGCGATATCTGGAGACTGGCGGGAGACACTTCAGCTCGCGGACTATTCGCCTTTCCGGACAGCACCGCGACGGCTACGAGATTCCACTCGAAATTTCATTTGGCGAATACAAGCGCGGAAACAAGCACGTCTTTGTGGGCGCGATCCGCGATATTACTGAGAGTAAGCGGCTCGACGACTCTTTGAGGCAGAGCGCGAAACTGGAAAGCCTGGGTGTACTGGCGGGAGGCATCGCGCACGATTTTAACAACCTCCTCACCGGCATCCTGGGGAATGTCAGCCTGGCAATCGAGATGGTAAGCGATTTGAATCCGGTGAGCCGGCATCTTCAGGACGCTATCGAAGCCAGTGAAAGAGCCGCGAACCTGACGAAACAAATGCTGGCGTACGCGGGAAAGGGACGCTTCTTAATTGAGCCGATCGACATCTCCGTTCTGGTGCGCGAGATTAGCGCTCTCATCCGGAGCTCCATTCCGAAACACGTTACGCTCCGTTTGGACCTTCAAGAGATGCTCCCGCTGGTAGAGGCCGATGTTACACAACTCCAGCAGCTGATCATGAATCTGGTGATCAACGGCGCGGAGGCGATTCCCGAACACCGCCAAGGCACGGTTCTGGTGATTACAAGGAGCCAGGAAGTGGATGCCCAATATCTGGCGACTCTCGGGGGCGCCGCCGATCTTGGCCCCGGTAACTACGTCGTGATCAGCGTCCAGGATAATGGCGCTGGAATGGATGAGACCACGCTGAGCAAGATCTTCGATCCATTCTTCACTACGAAATTCACGGGGCGTGGTCTTGGGCTCGCCGCCGCGGCGGGTATTGTACGCGGCCACAAGGGCGCCTTGAAAGTTTTCAGCACCCCGGGGAGAGGCACTACGTTCAGAGTGCTTCTACCAGTAAGCGCGGCACCCCAAAATAAAACTGTTGCGCCGGTTGCGCACTCTGCATTCTCCGGACACGGCCTGGTGCTGGTTGTCGACGATGAGCCAATCGTAAGAAAGATGGCGACAAACAGCCTTGAGAGGTATGGTTATACGGTGGTAACCGCCGACGACGGCCGCGAAGGACTGGAGCGCTTCCGCGAGCTGCACTCGCAACTGAAGATCGTAATTCTCGATCTGACGATGCCGGTCATGAACGGGGAAGAAGCTCTGCAGAAGATGCGCCTGATCAACCCCCGGCTGCCCGTCGTGCTGAGCAGCGGTTATAACGAAGTGGAAGCCATCCGGCGATTCGCGGGAAAAGGGCTCTCGGGCTTTCTGCAAAAGCCCTACACGGCGGCAGCCCTGGCCGAAAAAATGCAGACTATTTTGCGCGAGGCGCAGGCGCTGGCAACACAGCAGAACTGATGGGTTTCGATGGTGAAGGGATGTGAATCCCGCCCCCGCGGCCTGCCTCTCAGGGATTCCATGGGGCTGATTTGGCTGGGCGAAGAGCGGGTCCAGGGGGACCCGCGCGGACCAGGGGGTCCGCCCTACAAGCGCACAATTCGGAGTTCAGGCCGAAGCCAGCGACGCCATGTAGTGGCTTCGGGCGCACTCGAGAATCTTCTCTGCGTTGTCGGGGACATTGCTGCGCAGCCAGAGAATCGCGCTCTCCGCTTCCGGCATCGCGAGATTTGAGGCGGGAAGCCCGGCGTTCATCGATAAGCGTACTTCGTCCGCTGAGGCGCCGAGAAGTTCATCCATAGCCCGATCGAGCGCCGCGCCCAGATCGCCGCCCGGACCCGTGGGCAAAACGTGAGTGTGTGCGCAGAGCACGTCGTGAACATGAGTCCTCTCGAAGTCATCCGCGAAAACGTCGATCGGATATCCACAAAAAAGCGCGATGCCGCCCCCATGAAGAAGCTGATTCCAACACTCCTCCAGCCGAATGGCCGCCGCGGTCTGTCGCGCTTCCCACAGCAGACCGACCATCTCGCCGTACGCGCAAATGCCCGCCTCCGCGACGCGGGGGCGCGCGAGCTGCAGCGCTTCACCGATGGCCGCTCGAAAGCGCTCCGGGTCCGGCTGACCGTCAACCATGAACCGGGAAAGCATCTCATCGGCGTCGAGCATGGCGAGTTGGCCTTCCCGGCGGGCAAGCGCGACATCGGCGCCCAACCGCGCGAGGTGGCTCGAAAGGCTCTCACGACGCTGAGGCGTTCCGATGACCAGCAGACCGTCGCCGCGAAGCAGTCCATCCCAGAGAAAACCGGAGACATTGCGGTTCAGCGACGGCTCATCGGCTTTGTAAAACTGGACAAAATGCCGGTGTGAGCCGGCGCCATTATAGGATTCACTGGCTTGCGTCATTCCCGACTCTCCTCCTGGCACAGACGGCCCCTGTGACTCAGTATACCGGCTCGCGAGGCGTACAAACTGTACGATTCTCCGCATCTCTCCATTAAGAACTAGAATGTATCTCATATGAATCGCGCCAGCGTGATCGCACGCCTCAAGGAATTTGAAGGCTACCTCTCATACATGTACCGGTGTACGGGCGGAGAAGTGACCATCGGCGCCGGCCACGCCATCCCGGCGGCGGCGGATGCCGGCAAGCTCTCATGGAGCATCGGCGGCGCGCCGGCCACCCCGGAACAGGCGCAGAACGACTTCGCCAAGATTGCGGCTGCACCCATTGG
>Ga0302325_10011662_pt1 | contig 18911 bp, 24 predicted proteins | sample Palsa_T0_2_FD_201948 | JGI IMG/M metagenome (GOLD analysis project Ga0302325, IMG submission 201948) | Peat permafrost microbial communities from Stordalen Mire near Abisko, Sweden - Palsa_T0_2 | ecosystem: Environmental > Terrestrial > Soil > Palsa > Peat permafrost | place: Sweden: Abisko...
GGGTCAAAGCCGAGGGGTTCGCCGAAGGGCTTTGGCCGCTCGCCTACCATTGCCTTCCCAGGCGCGGTAAAAACGTTGACGCCGAGCGTGTTCGACGCGGTGGGGGTAGTCATGTGCGTGATCTCCTTGAGTTCGCAGGGCCGGCGCTAACCGTACTTGAGCTCGGTGCTCTGTCCGACCTCGATAATGTAACCGTCAGGATCGCGGATGTAGCAGCGAATCTCGCCGTACTTGGGTATTGGCTCCGTGATGAACTCAGCTCCTCGACTTTTCCACAATTCATAGCACGCATGGATATGCGCGACGCGGATATTCATAAAGCTGTTGATGTGATTCGGGTCGGGGACGCTAAGCGTTACCGTCGGGGGTCGGCCCGCCCCCGGGGTTGACAAGCAGCCATGTATTCTCGATCTGAATGTACGCGGGCACGCCGTCGCTGTCGCCTTTGCTCAGGATGCGACCGCCGAAGACCTTTTCGTAGAAGCGAGCCGATCGGTCGACGTCGGCAACGGTGAGAAAATGTGCGACGGTGAACCCCTCGCGCGGGGGCATCTCATAGCTCTTCTGTTCGACTTGTACTGCGTTCATTGATGGCTCCTTTTGTACGATGTTCATTGACGACTCCTTTCGATACATTGCTCCCTACAAGATCGACGCCAGCTAGTGCAGCAGCGATTCCCAATTGGCTGGAACTCTCCCTGATGGCCCAGGTGTTGGTTGATCCTCCGGGTGCGAATGTGGCGGAAGCAACTCCACACCCTTGATCATCCCGCGCATCTCGTAATCATAGAACCAATCCTCACCCGGCTCGAAGCTGGCAATGATCGGATGCCCTGTCGCCGCCGCATGCTTTGATGCATGCTGACTCGGAGAACTGTCACAGCATCCGATGTGCCCACACTCCGCACACCGACGGAGATGAAACCACCAGGCTTTTGGTGATGCCAGGCATTCGACGCACCCATCGCCACTCGGCTTGGAAGCGGGGTTGATTCCGCGCTGGTCTATTTTCATTTGCAATTTTCCTTCCGTGTCCGCCGACCTAGCGCGCGGTCGGTCTGCTCCAAGCTCGTCGTCGGTTCGCCTGCTCGCATTACACGAGCACGCACTATGCGTCGCTCCCTCCATTCACCTCTTGCCGTACGCCGTGAAAATGTAATCCTTGGCCGCCACTCTCGTATGGCACGCGAAGCCGCATTTGACGACGCCGGTCGGATCGGGCTTAAACGTGTCCGACGCAGGATCATAGTCAAATGCCGCATATGCCCATCCCTTGGTGTACGGGAATTTCTTGGTGTTTTTCTCAATGAAGAAAACGTCTTGCAGGACGTCCGGCACCCTCACTGAAAAAGGGGCTTCTGTGTTCTTTTTCGGTTTCCACTCGATTTTTGCGATCTTGGAGCCGTCGGGGAAAGACTTGCCGTTGCCGGGAACGCCGGATCGGTAGGCGCCGATCATCGTGGGATTGGCGACCATCACCTTCAGCAGATCTTCAGTCTGACTGACGGCGACGACCTGCCACTTCTCGTACCCCCTGAAGTCAGAGAATGCGAGGCCATCTGGCACGCGCACTGTGTACTTGTCCTGCGCCGAAAAGGCCCTGCCGCTCAGGACCGCTAGCGCTATGCCAAATGCGGCCCTGGAAACGGCTCGTAAGCCGCGTGAAGGCAAAAACGTTTTGTCAAACATGACTTCCCCCTGCTCGATGTGGTTATGCGCAGCGGAGCGCCCTTGATAATTGTAAACGCACGCTTCGGGCCAGGTTATGCCGCTCGGTCGGACATGCTGGAAATCGCCGCGATTTAAGCGACTCAGCGTGAACGCTTGTGGGGCCGGGCGGCGTTGTCCAGATGTCCGGTGTCGGGCGACTGACGCGGCAGGTTGACACTCCAGCGGCTGTTCGTCAGTTGCATCAGAGCCGCGAGAGGGGTATCACGCACTCAGGGCCGCCGCTGTCCCTCCACTCTCAGGGCGCAGCACCGAGCGCGATTGCTGGGGGTGTCCGATCTCGAGGACGATCTTGCCGGGCATGCGGGGTGCGCCCGCAAGCATGCCCTGCGCCTGGCGCGCCTCCGAAAGCGGCAGGATTGAACCCACACGCGTTGTGATTCTGCCCGTGTCAAACAATGGCGTGAGCGTCTGCAGGCGCGCGGTGGTCACCTCTGCGTAGAAGAAGATGGCCCCGGCCGGCTGCGGCTGCGTGGAGACAGAGGTGACGAGTTTGCCTCCGGGTTTCAACGCAGCGACGCAGCGCTGAAACGTGCTGCCTCCAACCGTGTCGAGGATGGCATCCACCCGCGGGAGGTCCTGCGCAAACGCGGGCTTGCTGGAGTCGATGATGGTTTTCACGCCCAGGGAGCGGAGCAGGTTTTCGTCGGCGAGGTGGGCGATGGCAACGACGTGGATCCCGGCATCTACGGCCAATTGTACGGCGTAGGCCCCCACGTTCCCGGCGGCTCCGACGACCATTGCCGTTTGTCCCCGCACCGCCTGGGCATACTCGAAGAGCATTTGCCAAGCGGTCACGACGATCACAGGCGCCGACGCGGCTTGGACGTGACCGAGCGAACGAGGCTTGGGGGCTAACATCCCGGCCGTGGCCACAGCGAACTCGGCTTGGGCGCCACAGAACTGCGGGTTGGTGACGCCATAGACTTCGTCGGCCGGCGCGTAGTCTATAACGCCGGAGCCTACCTTTTCGACGACCCCGGAGAGGTCAGAACCGAGGGTGAGAGGAGGTTGCGGGCTGACCTTGCTTTTGCCCTCACGGATGATCGCGTCCCACGGAGCGACGCCGGCGGCCATGACGCGCACCAGAACTTCGCCGGGGCCCGGCGACGGCATCGGCATATCCTCGACTATTACAACGTCGGGCGGCCCGAAGCTATGGATTCTGGCTGCTTTCACGCCTGATTCCTCCTCACCATCGTGCAACTGCTGGTGATCTAGAAAAACGAGCAGTTAGTTCAGGAGCGATTCCCAATTGCCTGGCACTCTCCCCGCGGGTCCAGGTACGGGTTGACCTTCGGGATGCGAATGCGGCGGAAGCAACTCCACACCTTCGATCATCTCCTGCTTCTCGTAAACCTGGCTCGCTTCATCATCACGATCACCTCCGCCTTCTTATTGGCGCGGTCTGCTTTCGGTTTGCAGACGGCCTTCTTGGCCGGTTGACGGGTTCCTTGCTGGGTTGGCCTTCTTGGCGGCTTGGCTCCTGCGCTTGGGCGCCAAAGCCTCCGGCGCCGGCTTGCTGTTGTTCTCGGAATCGATTGTGTGCTGGCTCATTGGGTTCTCACTCCAGTTGAGAGAAACAGCAAGTCGAATCTCCGACCAAACGAAGGAGCGCCTGCCGGGCCGGAGGCCAAATGGGCGGGCTTGGGTTCCCTTTTATGGATCCGACAAAACGAGTGAGGAGGCGCTTTCGATCTCATTACGGCTGGGTTCATAGGTGATCCAATGCATATCGGGAGAGAAACCGCCTTCCTGTCACCGCCAACGTGCGATCATGTGGATTGTGGGCGCGCGCCAATTCTGCCGTGCCGGCGTCGATTGCAGCGCCAATTTGACTTTCAGAGAAGACGTTGTCTAACTCTAAAAGTTTGTGGACAAAGGAACTGGCAATGCGTATTGGTGTTTTCTATTTTCCAACAGACTACGGCATCGACATCCGCGAACTGGCGCGCTTCGCTGAGGAGCGCGGCTTCGATTCGTTGCTCCTGCCAGAGCACACGCACATTCCAAAGTCTCGCCGCACCCCATTTCCCGGCGGCGGAGAACTGCCCAAAGCTTATTCTCATACGCACGATCCGTTCGTTGCGCTGTCTTTTGCAGCCGCTGCAACAACGAAAATCTTGCTCGGCACCGGCATTTGCCTAATCCCGCAGCGCGATCCGATCGTGACTGCGAAGTGCGTGGCCAGTCTTGATCGGTTGTCCAACGGGCGATTCCTTTTCGGTATTGGCGGTGGCTGGAATGTCGATGAAATGGAGAATCACGGAGCGCGCTATGAAACCCGCTTCAAGCTGATGCGCGAACGCATTCTGGCTATGAAGGCCCTATGGACGCAGGAGGAGGCAGCGTTCCACGGAGAAATGGTGAACTTCGATCCCGTGTGGCTTTACCCTAAGCCGGCGCAACGGCCCCACCCGCCGATACTTCTCGGCGGCGATAGCGACCATACTTTGAAGCGCGTCGTCGAATTTTGCGACGGCTGGTTGCCCATCGCCAGGCCGGGCTTCAACCCTAAAGAAGCGGTGGCGCGGTTACGTCAGGCGGCCTCGGCGGCCGGGCGAGATTTCTCGACGCTGTCGATCAGTGTGTTCGGGGCGCCGGCCGCCGAGGCGGTTCTGGCAGAATACCGGGAGCTTGGTATCGAACGTGCGCTACTGGCGATTCCTGACTTAACTCGTGACGAAATTCTGGGCGTGCTCGACAAGTACGCGCCATTAGTAGCGTGATTTCCGGCGCGGTTCAGAAAATACTAAAGAAGGCCAGAGTTGCGAGGCTTGCGACTTTGGATGACAAGCATCGTCCACACATGGTACCGATCTGTTTTGCTTATGACGGCAAGGTCTTCTACACAGCTGTAGACCAAAAACCGAAGCGTGTTACACCAGAACGACTCGCACGTTTGCGAAACATCCGGGCAGTACCCCGCGTAGCGCTTTTGATCGACGAATACGATGAGGACTGGACGCAACTCTGGTACATCCTGATACACGGAAAAGCAAAGCTGATTCCGAAGTCGGCGCACGCAGAGCACGCCCGGGCGATTCGCAAGTTAAGAGCAAAATACCGGCAATATGCCCAAGGAATGCTCGCCGATGACGCACCGATCATCCGAATCACTCCGAAGCGAACCACATCCTGGGGCAAAATCTGATTATGTTCAGTGACGAACAACGTAAGTCGGTCGCGCTCGAATACCTCAAGGCGCTGGACAACAGTGGCGTGACCTCATCCGGCGGGTCGATCTTCGCCCTGTTCGCAAACGACGCCCAGGTATACTTCCCGAAGTGGGGTGTGGCTAAGGGAAGAGAGCAAATCGAGAAGCTGTTCGCCGACTTAGGCAGTACGCTCAAATCAATCACTCATCACTATTCCGGTCTGAACTGGATATTCTCCGGCGGTGACACCATCGTTTGCGAGGGGACCAGCCACGGCGAACATGTGGATGGACCATGGCGCGCCGGCAATCCGGATTGGGGCGCGGGCCGCTGGTGCGATGTTTTCGAGATTCGCGACGGGCTGATTCAGCGCTGCTTTATTTATCTGGACCCGGACTATGCGGGAAAGGATACCGGCCGCTATCCTTGGATCAAGTGAGAACCATGGCGCAATCTTCTATACAACTTGGTCCCATCGGAATCTGGACGCGGCAATTCGAGGAACAACCCGCCGCGAAAGCTCAGGAGACCGCTCGCGAGTTGGAAGAGCTCGGTTATGGCGCCCTCTGGTTCGGCGAAGCACTCGGGCGTGAAGTTCTCACCAATGCGGGCCTTCTACTGTCCGCCACGAAACGAATTGTCATCGCTACCGGTATCGCAAACATCTACGCGCGCGATGCGGTCGCGATGGCAGCCGGGCAGAAGACGCTCGCGGAGGCGTATCCCAATCGATTTTTGCTGGGCCTCGGCGTGAGCCATATTCCGCTGGTGGAAAAGTTGCGGGGGCATCGTTATGAGAAGCCCGTCGCCACAATGCGCGCTTATTTGGAAGCCATGGATCAGGCCCCGTACAACTCCGTTCCTCCTGCGACAAAACCGACGCGTGTTCTCGCGGCGCTGGGTCCGAAGATGCTGGAACTCTCCGGTAAACTCGCAGCTGGCGCGCATCCCTACAACACAAATCCGGAACATACGGCACAGGCGCGTGGGATCCTGGGGCCGCAACGTTATCTCTGTCCCGAGCAAGCGGTGGTGCTGGAGACCGATCCCCAGAAAGCACGGGGCATCGGACGAGCGTTCCTCGGGTTTTATCTGTCGCTGCCGAACTACGCCAACAACCTTCTGCGGCTCGGCTTTGACGAAGGCGATTTCAAAGATGGCGGAAGCAATCGGCTCATTGACGCGATCATTGCATGGGGTGATCTAAGCGCGATCCGCAATCGAATTCGCGAGCATCATTCGGCGGGTGCGGACCACGTTTGCATTCAGGTGCTGACCGCAGATCCAAAGGCGCTGCCGTTGAGGGAATGGCGAGAACTCGCGGTCTTAGCGAAATAAGTCTTGTTCCGGTTTGCGGAGGAGCGAACGGGTAGAACCTTCGGCGCGTTGAAATTCGTACCCGCGAATCAGCACAACCGGGCATCCGCTCCCCTTGGGCATCACGAGACCGGCCGCGGCAGCCAGTTGGTCCGCCACGGCGATGATGGTGCTGGCGAGTTTCCGACCTTGACGGTCCGTGCGTCCGCGATGATCGTCCAAGGGGTCGAGACCCGCGACGCCGATGGCGACATCCACCAGCCCTTCCCTCCACGGCCTTCCGAATGTATCGGTGATGATCACCGCACCGCACTCCAGGCTCACGCGGAGCCGGCGCGCCGAGGCATCGGGATCATTCGGTAGGACGGTCGCGAAATCGGCGCCCTCGTTGTTGGATTGAACGACGTTCGATTGGTCAACGCCCGCGTTCGCGCAGACCAAACCATGCCGCGTCTCGGCGATTATTACAGCGCGATCCATTTTGACGATGCGTCGCGATTGAGAAAGGATCAGTTCGATCAAGCGCGCATCCTTGTTCCATTCGTCCGCCCAGGATCGCGCGAGCACCGAAGGCTGAATCTCGCGCAGATCCACCACGGCGCCTTCCGCTTTCGAGACGACCTTTTGCGCCACGGCAAGTACCACGGAGCGATCCATGGTTTGCCCTTCCGTGGCAGCGGCCTGACGGATCAGTAATGCGAGGTCATCGCCCGGCCGCACCTCGGGCAGTGCAGAGAGGGCTACGATTTCGATGCGCATGCGGCTCGCAGGAAGGACGAAACTTGACACTCATGTGAGCGGGACAAGAGTTCGGCCACATCTTCTGGCGTGTCGATGTCAAACATCAGTCCGGGGAGGCGGAGTACATCCGCATACAAGCCCTTCGAGCGCGCCTGATCGAGATGCGCGCGGAAGCTGCCCGGACCAAAGCGGCTCTCGATGCAATTGGGCGGCGTGCGTACGAGCGCATTGGTGCCCGTGCCATCGGAGGATGGCACAACGATGAGGCCGGGGCGTCGTCCGGAGGGAACGGACGCGGCGAGCTGGCTGAAATCCCCGGGCGTCACGGTGGGGACATCGATCGGGACCAGTAAGGCCGTCGTAGCCCCCATTTCCATTGCGCGCAAACAGGCCGCATCGGCGGAAACGCTGTGGCTGACCTGTTCGTTTTCTTCAAAGACCAGCGCGCCCAAGCGACGAGCGTGATCGGCGACTTCCGCGTCGCTGGTGGCGACCACCACGCGGTCGACACCCTGGGCCTGGCAAAGCGCGGCCAACGTTTGCCGATAGAGTAGGCGAGCCAGCATTTCTCGATGCTCAACGGCAAGAAATCCTGTCAAGCGCTGCTTGGCGTTTTGCGGGCTCTTGACGGGCAGGATGGCGAAGATCAAGCTCGAATCTCCAGTTTGATCCCCAGTTCGCGAGCAACCACTCGCGCCAGCGACTTTCTTTCGCGCACCCCGCGCATGATGGTATTGGTGACCACGGGCCGCATGCCGAACGCTTCCACTTGGACGGCTTGCTTGCGATCAAGTTCGTCGAGGACAAAGATATTGGTGAAATCCAGGTAGAGCTTCGCAACCTCGGCGGCCGAAGATCGAAGTTGCATACTCTTCATCATCTTTGCGGCGGGACCCTTGAGTGCGCGGCCACCCACAATCGGCGAAATAGCGGCTACCTTGCTGCGCTTGCGTTGTAACGCCGTGCGGATGCCAGGGATCGCGAGAATGGGACCTATGCTGATAAACGGATTCGACGGACAGAGGATAATTGCCTCTGCCTGGGCGATCGCCTCTAACAATCCGGGTGCGGGCGCGGCCTCGGATGCGCCTTCGAAATGAATGGCAGTGACTCGATCGCGCGCATGGCGCTTCACGAAGTAGGTTTGAAACTCCAACTCGCCCGATGGAGTGCAAATGCGCGTGCGCACGCGCTCATTCGACATAGGGACAAGCGTGGAACGAACTTTGAGCGCTGCAGTGATCTCGAACGTGGCCTTAGCGAGACTGGCGCCTTGACGCAGACGCTCGGTCCGATACAGGTGAGTGGCCAGATCTAGATCGCCGAGTTGAAACCAGGTGTCAGCGCCCAGCCGTCCTAGCGCTTCCAGACATCGGAAGCTGTCGCCGCGAATGCCCCAACCGTGCTGCGGGTTCGCCAAGCCGGCCAACGTATAGGTGACGGTATCTAGGTCGGGCGAGATGTGAAGACCGTGGATCTCAGCGTCGTCGGCGGTGTTGCCGATGATGAAGACGCGCTCCGGCTGAATTACGCGGGTCAATCCATCGAGGAAACGCGCAGCGCCCACTCCGCCGGCGAGCACGACCACGGGGCTTCGTTTCACAATCCGGTGATCCTCACACCGGATTCTTTCACCTTGTGGCGCAAATTCAGTGAAATTAGCAGGGCTGCGGTGTTTTCCAGCAGTCTTGCGTTGTCCAGCGGACCGGCATCGATAGCGCGCACGCCGGGAATCATCGCGGCAAGTTGCGCGACGGTCGCTTTCGCTTCCGCGCTGTCGCCGCATATCAACGTGTCGCAGTCGAGCGGATGATCCAGCTTCGCCAATGCGTCCGCACTCAGCGCGTGAAACGCCGCTACCACTGACACGCCGGGAACCAACCGCGCCGCTTGCTGCGCGGCCGATCCATCCCACAGCGTGAGTATGCGCGAGAGACGGCCACCGATCGCAACTTCGAGCGGGACCGTGGCATCCACCAGGATCGCGCCCGGAGCAAAGCTGCCGCGAATCGATTTGAGTGTTTCCACTTGCGCCGACAGCGGAACCGCTAGAACAACGACGCCAGCTTCCGTAACTGCATCCGCATTCGTATGGCCGGTGGTTCCCCCACCTATGCGCGTGGCGGTTTCTTGCGCCTTTTCTTGATTGCGCGACCCAATCCGCACGCGCACGCCGGCCCGAGCGAAGCGAAGCGCGAGTCCGCTGCCCTCCGCTCCAGTTCCGCCCACCACTGCCACGATTGTTCCCACGAGTATTCTTTAAAATAACCCGCGCCGAGCACCTCACGCTTGATGCTAACCTCAGAAGGAAGAGGAGGCCACTGTGGCGGGAATTCCTGAAAACTACATCGACCTGACGAAAAAGAAGGCGTTTGCTCAATTGGCCACTCTGATGCCGGACGGCAGCCCGCATGTAGCGCGTCTGGTTCGAGTACGATGGCAGGAACGTTCTGATCAATTCCGCCAAGGGGCGAGTGAAAGACAAGAACATCCGGCGTGACCCGCGCGTTGGCATCGACATTCTCGATCCCGACAATCCGTATCGGCACCTTTCGATTCGCGGACGCGTGGTGGAGATCACCGAAAAAGGAGCTGACGAGCATATCGACAAGCTCGCCAAGAAGTACACCGGACTAGATAAATATGCGCACCGCGGGCCCGGCGAAGTGCGCGTGCTCTATAAAATCGAACCCGAGCACATCTATTCTATGGGCTGATCCCGCCCTGCGCGATCAATAGCCCATCGGGGGCATTGTCGCATGGTCCGCTGCGGGAGCAAAGATTGGTATCGGAGAGGCTGGCAAGCGCTCCTCTGCGTCCGGGAGTTCGAAGACTTTGCGAATTTGATAGGACGTGGCGCGCTCCGCGGGAATGCGCCCGATCGTTCGGATCATGGCGCGAAACTCACCCGGAGAGACGTACTCGCCGAAATTCGCGCCGGCCGCTTTGGAGATGCTCTCTTCCATCAAAGTGCCGCCGAAATCGTTGGCTCCCGCTTCCAGACAGGCCAGGGATTCTTCAAACCCGAGCTTGACCCAAGAGACTTGAATGTTGGGGATGTAGCCGTTCAGCAGAACTCGCGATAGAGCATGCACGATCAGATCCTCGTGGACCGACCGACCCGGCCGGGCGTCTCCCCTCTTGAAAAGCTTGGTTTGGGAATGGATGAATCCCAAGGGAACAAACTCGGTAAATCCGCGCGTCTCCTTCTGAATCTCGCGGAGCAGAAGCAGATGCCTGACCCAATGTTCGGGAAGCTCGATGTGGCCGTACATCATGGTTGACGTCGTGGGGATGCCGAGGCCATGAGCCGTGCGAACCACCTCGATCCATTGCCGCACTTTCAGCTTGTTGGGACTCAAAGATTTGCGGACACGATCATCGAGAATTTCCGCCGCCGTTCCTGGAATGCTCCCCAGGCCCGCTTCTTTCAACATCAGCAGGTACTCGCGAAGCGGCAGGCGCGTTTTTTCAACGCCGTAGGTTATCTCCATGGGAGAGTACGCATGCACGTGAAGCTGGGGCAAGCTGGCCTTGATCGCGCGCAGAAGTTGGACGTAGTAATACCCGTCGAGATCCTTCGGGAGGCCGCCTTGGATGCACACCTCCGTGGCGCCGAGTTTCATCGCTTCAGCCGATTTGGCCACCAGGGTTTCGGTGGAGTGGAAATAAGCGTCCGGTGAGTCCGCCCCTCGACCGAACCCGCAAAAAGCACAGCCCACGATGCATACGTTCGTGAAGTTCAAATTTCTGTTCACCACATAGGTGATCTGGTCCCCGACGACACGCCGTCGAATCTCGTCCGCAACCCTGACCAGCGCCACAAGGTCGTTCCCTTCGGCCTTGGCCAAGATCAGGCCCTCCTCCATTCCGAGATCCGTCCCGGCCAGCGCCTTCTCCAAAGCATCCGAGACCTCAGGACGCGCCGCTCGAAGGGCCCGCTCCCAGGGAATCTCCCGCCATTCAAGACTTGCCGGTTTCAGCATGTTTCACACTCCCTCACGAGCATAGCCATTTTCGGATTGAAGTTTCCGCAGGTGCGGTTGGAGGCGAGCACTCACGAATTCCGGCCTCGAACCGAATTCCGGATAAATCGCCAGCCGCTCGCGCAACACGAATCCCACGCCGGCTGACCTGGCATCCAGTGAAGAGATTTGCGGCCAAGCGGCCTCTGGATTGATGAAGTCCTTGGTTACCGGAGAAATTCCGCCCCAATCGTTGATACCGGCCTGCAGCAAATCGGGGTAGTCTTCCGAGAGCAAATTGGGCGGAGACTGAATATTCATCTCGCCACCGAAAATCAATCGGGCGACCGCTATGGTGCGCTCCAGGTCCTCGGTGGAAGGCTCCGGCGCCTGAGCCATGCGAATATCCGGCTTGGCGCGGAACGGTTGCACGATTACTTCTTGGACGTGGCCGTACTTCCTGTGGGCCGAACGAATGGCCAGCAGCGCGTCCACGCGCTCTTCCGCAGTTTCGCCGATTCCGATTAGAATGCCGGTTGTGAAAGCCATCGATAACTGGCCCGCGTTCTCGATGGTTCGAATGCGCAAAGACGGCACTTTATCGGGCGCCTTCCAGTGCGCCCCTCCAACGCGCAGCAGCCGCGGACTGGCGCTTTCGAGCATCAACCCTACGCTAACGTTGGTTTCGCGCAGGCGGCGAAGATCGTCGGTACCCATCAGACCCGGATTGGAGTGCGGTAAGAGCCCGGTCCTCTCAAGGACCAGTTCACTCATTGCCGCCAGATATTCGAGCGTGCGGTCAAACCCCAGCTTCTTCAGAGACTCCTTGGCCTCCGGAAAGACCCGCTCAGGCTGGTCCCCCAGGCTGAACAAAGCCTCTTTGCATCCCGCTTTGCGGCCCGCTTCGGCCACCGCGAGAACTTCCTCCGGCAGCATGTAGGCTGGCACGCCGGCTTTGGGGTCAGCCCGGAAAGTGCAATAGCCGCAATAGTCGCGGCAAAGGTGGGTCAGCGGAATAAAGACCTTCCTGGAATAGCTGACCGAACGGCCTTTAAAACGATCCCGGACAGCCGCCGCAGTGGCGAGCAACGGCTCGAGCGGGCCTTCCTGCATTAAGGAAAGCGCGTCTTCGCGCTCCAGGCCGCGTCCCTCGATTCCACGCTCCAGAGCAGTCTCCACGCGGTAGGGAATCGCTATTTCGGGCACATCCCTAGTGTATTCTTGGCGTTATGTGGCGTCAACGGAACCTAAGGGGGAAGCGATGGCTAATTCGCTGACCGCCGTTCGCCTGCTTCTGGTGTTTCCGTTTGCGTTTTTCATGGCGCAAGGAGACCGGCGCTCCGCGATTTTCGCTCTCCTGGCGTGGCTGGCGGCGTTGATCACCGATTTTCTGGACGGGCCCATCGCGCGCCGGCGAGGTACGGTGACCGCATGGAGCGGAACGTTCGATCACACCACCGATTTTCTATTCGTCACTTCCGGCTTGTTTGCCGGAGCCCTACGCGGCGCATTCCCGTGGATCTTGCCGGTCCTGATCACGGCGGCCTTCGCCCAGTACGTGATCGATTCCTACTGGATTCACCGGCACACCAAACTTCGCGGGAGCAAGCTGGGCCGGTACAACGGCATGTTTTACTTCGTTCCGACCTGCATGGATATCCTCATCCGAATGGGACTTATTTTTTTGCAGCCCTTGCTCACGGTCCTGGTCTGGTTGCTGGTCCTTAGCACACTGGTATCCATGGTCCAACGGCTGATGCTGAGCCGCGGCACCGCCCTACCCGAACAGCTCCCGGGTCGCCCGCCGGAGAAATAGCAAGCCCACGGCGGCGTTAAAAACCAGGAAGAAATTGTGCATGACGAAGCCGAAGGCGGTCATCTGACCCGGCTTATCCGGAAAGAGCAGGACCCAAAACAGAATCGCGACCGAGTGCATCGGTCCGGGAGCTGCTGCACCAAAGAATATCACCGGCAAAATGCCCAGCATCTCTCCAAAACCTATGGAGCCTCCGAACAGCCTCAAGGCCAGCGTATATACCACCACACCGGCCAGTACTGGCGGCGCGCGCAACGCTATCACCACCGCGTAGTGCCACACTTTGGCGAGCCGGAACGCCCGGAAAATCGGACGGTCGCGCAGGGCGATCCCAGGGCTGATTTTTCCGCTGAAGAACAAATGGAAAAGCGTGTAGAACACAGCCGCGCCCAAGGCGATCCATGGAATGAGGTGGAAGGCCGGCTGGAAACTATTCCAGCGCAACAGCACGCCTACGGTGGCCCACAGGATCAGGCTGTAAATCTCGCAGAACATGACCAGGAGCATGCTGGATCCAACCTCCCAGACCGGCACTCCGTCGCGACGATTCAGATAGACAGCAATGGCTCCCTTACTGACCTGCTCGTTCACCAGCGAGAGAATGTACGCGCTGGCGCGAATGGGCAAGATATCGGTATAGGCGATCTTGGCGTTGAACCAGTTGATCACCTTCCATACCACCAGGCTGTCGAATATCAGATAAAAGAAGCAATATGGAATCATGAGAGCCAGCCAGTAATACCAGTTCACATTCTCAAAGCTCTTTGATAGGTAATGGAGGAGCCCGGTGCCCTCAGCCGAAGCGGCGTGGCTGAGGCGGTTATAGAGATAGGCGAAGCAAGCCAACGTAATCAGTAGCGGCAAAAGCCGCTGCCAAGGCTTGGCTTTTGTTGCGTTAGAGTTGCGCGCCACACTAGTGGCTTGGCTGACCTGGTCCATTTTTTCGCTCCTATCCTAAACTCTTCCTGATCATCTCATCGATGCCGGTCAACTGGATTCCCACTTCACTCGCGGCAGGTTGCGGATCCAGACGCGTGTCGGCCGTAATCACGTCGACAACATCCGGCGAAAATCCGGGACCCGAGACGCGCTGACGAATGGACAGAGCAAACGAAAGCAATCCCTTGGAGATCGAGCGTACCCGGACTTCGTGGCCTAGCGCACGAGCGGCTCGCTCCACCAGTTCTCGCTCTGGCAGAGAAACCGGACCAACCAGGTCCAACGTGCGATTACTCGCCACCGAAGGTTGGGCGGCGGCAACGGCAGCCCGCGCCAGATCGTCCACATGGAGAGGCTGCTGAAAATTGCGGCCGCCGCCAATCAGCTTGGCGATGCGCCGGTTCGCATTCCGTTTCAGTGCTGCCGCGCCTTCGGTTGCGTCTCCCAGCAGGAGCGGCGCCCGCAGTATCGTGTAGCACAGGCCCGAATCACGCACCAGAGCTTCTGCCTGGCCCTTGCTGCGATAGTAGGCGTTGGAGGACGTTTCATCAGCTCCCGTGGCGCTGACGAAAACGAACTTCTCCGCCGCGCACCGCTTCGCGGCTTCCACGATGCTGCGGGCCGGCGCAACATTCGCCAGTTCATACGTCGAGCCCGGCCTCTCGACCAGAATTCCCGCCAGGTGAATGATGGCAGAAGCCCCGCGGCACGCCGCGTCCAGGCTGCCGGGATCGTCGTAGGAGACTTGGACCGCGCTCGACCCCTCGCCCAGCAGCGGCCCAATCTCGTTCGCGGCGCGCTCGGAGCGAACCGCGGCGACCAGCTCGTTTGGCGGGGCCCCTGGTTCCAATCGGCATCGCAAAATGGCTCGGCCGACGGCGCTGTTGGCGCCGGTAATGACCATTCTCATGTTTTTCTTAATTCCTGTCGGCCGACCACTGGCGCCAGGGCCTGGAACGCTCTTCAATGGCAGGGCGGCCCGGGAGTGGGCCGCGTTACGCAGGGTTCACGCGAAAGACAGTCGCTGCCGAGACCGATGGTACCTTCCATTGGGGATATTTTCTTCCCTTAGTCTGGAGCACGGCTGCTTTTTCAACCGGATCGTCGACCATTGTCAAGGTACGGTCAAACACCTTGTCGGCTATTTTCAGGCGAACGTGGGGATCGCGGATTATATTTTCAACCCACTGTCTGCCGCGATAAGAGGTTACATACAAATTACCGTTATATACGGCGCACCAAATCGTCACCGAGTGAGGCAACAGATACGGGGTCTGGGTCTGAATCTTGATCTGTTGAATCTGGTCCGTGAACGACCAGTCGGTAACTGGGGTAGTGACGGGTTCGCCTTTTATCCAAAGCCCTGGCAGTCTGCACGACAAAGATCTATCGGTTGGTGGGCAGCCCTTGGGTTCGAAACCAGTGACGCTCAGTAACAGCAGAACCGCGACCAAGCCAATTACTATTGACCCAACAATCTTTACCAGTGCTCTCATACGGGGCTCCTAAAGACTATTCCATCTCAAACACGTTGTCACTCAGGCAGCACGCGAAATAGGTGCAGAACTGGACCATCGCTCGAGTTCGAAGCCAAGAGTTGAGGGCTCCGTTTTGCTCGCTGTTCGAGCACGGCCGCTCTCTCGCCCGGATCGGTGACATGGGACAACCTACAATCGTATAAATTATTTCCGAACTTCAGCCGGACATGCGGATCACGCATCACATTCGTAACCCAACGCTTGCCCTGCGGAAAAGGCACTCCCGCCGCGAACATCGACGTTATATAGAGCTGACCGCTATGAAGGATGAAGCCCGTTGTCACCGAATGCGGAATCATGTACCAGGTTCGCGTCTGCAGTTTGTCTGTCTTGTATTGGGACACGAACGACCAGTCAGTGACCGGAGTATTTACAACCGTTCCACTAAGCCATAACCCAGGATAATTCCCGCGACCGGGTGTATCGCCGATAGGGTTAAACCCGGTGATACGGAGCACCACCAACGCCAAAACCAAACAGACCAGGATTGCGCTTACAATTTTCGCTAACGTCCTCATCTTGGGCTCCTAAATGTGAAAGCCAGGATCTCCGTTTTGGCTTCCGGTACTGAGTCATTGTACACTCGAGCGACTCCCCGTGCGCGTCAAGGCGTCTGGAAGTTTTCCCATCCCGAGCGTCTCGCGAGCCACGTAAATGAGAACCCAGACATGAAATACGCAAGTGCTGGGTTCTGGTCCGCGCAATGCCCGACGCCTGTTATGACGTTCGTGCGGAAGCCCATCTGAATAGGTCTTGTCCATCCCCTGGTCATGTCGAGTCCCTGTGGTCTGCAATAAGTCGGCGCAAGCCGCAAGTGGCAGTTACGGCGACTGTTTGAGGCGATCCCGGACGTTCATGTACATCTTGGGTGTTTGGCCTGAAGCCGTTCCGCCGTTTGATCCAGACAGCGTTCCCTACCTGGGCCAAATCGCGCGTTTCGAAAGTCTGCGGTGATGTTTCTGCATTTTCTGCACGAAGGAGGTTTGTATGTCTCAGGAATCCAGCGCCGTAACGCGCGCTCAACAAAGCGAAGTCGAGCCTCACCAACCCGGGCAGGAGGTTTTCAAAACCATCTTGTCCGAAGCTGTCGATTGGAAACCGTTCCCGGCGTTCCCACCTTCCGTCCAGCTGGCCGTCGTCGTGGGTCGGCCCACGGAGCCCGGCCCTTACACAATCAGGGTCAAAGTGCCCCACGGCGAGAAGCTGATGCCTCACAAGCACCCAGAGGATCGAGTCTATACCGTGATTTCGGGTGTCTTTTATATCGGACTGGGCGATGAATTCGACGCGAGTAAGTTGGAAGCATATCCGCCCGGGGCCGTGATCATTCTCCCTGGCAACACGCCTCATTTCCACTGGGCCAAATCCGGCGAGTACGTCTCGCAGGTAACCGCGATAGGGCCCCTCGGACTGGAATACCTCAGTGCGAAAGACGATCCGCGAAAGAACAACACGTAGGAGGGTGGATAGCGCGACTTATCTGCGAATAAGGGCCGCTTGCGGCGCTTGCGAAGTAGCGCGAGCCACCCTGGAACATCACCAAGTGGAACATGGCTGCTGAATTCAGATTAGCGGGGGAGGGGGCGGAGCCGGGGCCCTATGGCGTTCAGGGGGTCCGCCTGGGTGCGCTCCGCCCTCACTTCCTCCCATTAGTTCAAACGAGCAGCCAATGTACTTGACCGTCAAAGTGAATGGCCAGTGGCTCTACAAGATACGCCAGATCGTGACTGGAAGGAATAAGCACCCGGCGCGTTGGATGCTCTGGCGCCCGAACCGCGGTGCCCAGATCCCCTCAAAAGCATCGAGCCGTGAACCTTGTTCCGAATACGCACTGGGGACCCAGCGCTCTCAGCCCGCGGATGGATTCCGAGTCGCGTCGCCCGACGTGGCAATGAAGCGAATACCGAGGCTCGCCAGCTCTTGGATCCCCGAGACGCAGTGCACTAGCGAGCGTCCAAAGCGATCGAGCTTCCACACGACTACCACATCGAATTTCGGCGTCGGGCGTCCGCGATCAGTTGATCGAGACCAGGTCGTGAAGCCTTGGCCCCGCTCATCTGATCCTGATACGTTGCGGCCAATTCCCACCCGCGGCGCTCGACGTACTCCTTCAGTTCGCGAACCTGGATTGCGTTGGTTTGATCGGCTGTGGATACACGCGCGTAAATTGCGGCGTTCGTGATCCCACGAAAACTACCAGATCAAGTACTTTGCAAGGCTAAGCTGATCTGACGCTTTGCCCGCCCACACGATCATACGACATTCGCGTGGCGATCGATCCGCCGGCTCTGTTCCAACGACGCCTCCACTCCCCGGGGCGGTTCTGCCGGTTACTGGTACTTAACTAAGACACCGCTCTCTGAGAAGAAGAGAACGCGGCGTACTAGCCATCAGCAAAACCAAATGATTCATTCGAGTACTAGTAAGTGGGCCCTCTACAGTCAAGGTGCCGTCAAAATGGAAGGCCGCTCCATGCGTGGTTTCCTAGCGCGGCGCGGGTAGTGCGTTAAAGCTTTGAAGACATTCGAGTTACGATGAAGATACAACTTGTAATCTAACGGTTAGAGCCCAATTTTTGGTTGACAGATCGTTTGGTATGTTACACTATAGCCTGGAACGCAAGTTCTACAACCACCATTACTTTAGTTTAAGTTTTGTTTCCTTGGTAACACTTGGGCGGCGTCAGTATCAACCGCTTGGAAGGCGTTAGTGCCAACAAAACTTAGTAGAGAATGGCTGCTCTATGCGCGAGCTCCGGAATAGAAGGGAAAACATTTGAAATTGACCGCACACCATAATTGTCAACGACATTGCCTGGAAAGAGGGGCGAGCCGAACGCCCTCCAGCCAGGAACTTACCGTAGGCAGAGCATCATCGCCGCGACAGCTGAGACATTTATTACAACCTCGATCCAGTAGAAGGAGCAAAGGGAAGTCTATGTACGATCAATTTATTCACGCAATCAAAGTAGGTGCCTTGGCAATGATTGCCGGCGCGACTTTAGCGCAAGCAGCCACAGTCAACGTTACCCCAGGGATGGACCTTCCCACCGTAGTCTCTGCCAATCCAGCCGGCACAACATTCGTTTTCGCTCCCGGTCAGTATCGTATGACGGCTCCGATCTACGCCAAAAACGGGGACGTCTTCACTGGCTCGGCGACTTGTGCGCCGCCCACAACGCCGTGCACCGCGATTCTCAACGGCTCGCGTTTGCTGACTACTTTTGAGCATTCGGGTGGTTATTACTACGCTGTCAATCAGACGCAGGAAAATCCAACTTACATTACCACCACCAACTGCGAGGCACAGTATCCAGGTTGCTTCTATTCGGAGGATCTCTTTTTCGATGGCGTGCCGCTGGTGCACGTGACTTCGTTGTCAAAGGTTACTACGGGCACCTGGTATTTTGACTACTCGACCCACACTATCTATTTTTCTGAAAATCCAGCCGGTCATACAGTAGAGACCAGCTTGGCGCTTGCAGCGTTCGTTTCGGACGGCATAAACGACGTCACCATCAAGGGGCTGACGATAGAAAAATTTGCAGCGCCAGCAACCCTCGGGGCTGTCGGAATCCAAAGCAACCCTTCCTCGACGTCGGGGATCAATTGGACCATCACAGGCAATGAGTTTCTACTGAACCATGGTGATGGAATCCGCATCAACTTTGGCTCCCAGATTTTGAATAACTACATTCATAACAACGGTA